>Ga0210122_1000509_pt1 | contig 13518 bp, 11 predicted proteins | sample Muzzi_CordB_D2_FD_185530 | JGI IMG/M metagenome (GOLD analysis project Ga0210122, IMG submission 185530) | Wetland microbial communities from San Francisco Bay, California, USA, that impact long-term carbon sequestration - Muzzi_CordB_D2 (SPAdes) | ecosystem: Environmental > Aquatic > Marine >... | reverse complement strand
GAGCGCCCGCGGCCGTCTTGGCGCCCGCGGCCGTCTTGTCATCCGGCGCGGCGGCCCGGTCGAGCATGTGGGCGTCCGCCACCTGGGCGGGTGCGCCGGCCGGGGCGACGAGCTCGATCCGCCCGGACGATCCGAGCAGCGCGCGGCGGACCTCCCCATCGAACCGCGCGCGGAAGGTGCGCACCATGGTGGCCACGATTTCCCGCTCGCCGACGCCCCGGCTGAAGGCGTAGGTGTCGGGGTAGAGGTAGCCCTCCAGGGTCTTCGCCTCGGGGTCGAGGTCGGCGATCGGCGAAGGATCGCGCATGGCGGCCAGGAAGCGGTCGACGTCACCGAACCCGGCCGCCGCCAGCGCCTCGGCGGTCTCCTCCAGGGTGAGCCCCTCGATCACCGTCACCCGGTGCTGGACGACCTCGCCGCGGATCAGCTTGTCCAGTACCTCGACCGTCGACACCGGGTCCTCGAACCGGTACTCGCCGGCCTTGAGGGAAGGATCGCCCAGGCGGTAGACGAGGTAGAGGCGGACGAGTCGCCGATCGACCACCAGGCCGTGCGCTTCGAGGTCGGCGAGGATCGCCGACGCTCCGGTCCCCGGGACGACGTCGACGGTGACGGGCTCGGTCACCTCGAGCGGGCGCTGCAGGCTCTGCCAAGCCCACCAGCCGGCACCCGCGACCGCGAGGGCGGTCAGCAGCATGAGGAGGAGGAATGCTCGGACGATGCGCATCGGTCGGTCTCTGGAGCGCTCCCGGCTCAGCCGTCGTTCCGGCCGGAGGTCCCTCCGGTCGGGGCCGGTTCCCCGTCCGGGCGTCGCGGCTCGGCACCGCGCCGGCCGGCCCGGCGGTCGAGGGCTTCCTGTAGCAGGATCTGTGCCGCGAGGGCGTCGATCCGTTCCGGCTCGCTCGCCGGATCGACGCCGGCCTCCCGGAGCCGGTGCTCCGCCTCGACGCTGGTCAGGCTCTCGTCGACGGTCTCGACCGGCAGTCCGGTGGTGCGGGCCAGGCGGTCGGCGAAGCGCGCGGCGCGCTCGGCCATCTCGCCCCGAGTGCCGTCGAGCCGCCTGGGTTCGCCGACGACGAATCCGCTCACCCCCTCGCGCTCGGCCAGGGCGGCGAGCTGGCGTACCACGCTCCGGTCGTCCCGGCGGCGCACCGCTCCCCACGGCACCGCCAGCCGTCGTTGCGGATCGGAGAGGGCGATGCCGATCCGTTTGGTTCCGTAGTCGATGCCCAGCAGGCGGCCGCTGCTCACGGCCGTGACTCTCCCGCGCCGCCCCCGGCCGTGTCAACTACGGCCGAGGCCAGGGCGGGGCACGTGGCAGGCCTCAGCGGCCGTCGGCGTCCTCGTCCATCCGCTCCTGCTTGGAGATCTCGTACCGGACGGTGGCGAGATAGGACTCCGCGCGGGTGTTCTCCGGGTCCAGGGCGAGGATCTCTTCATAGGCGGTCGCCGCCGGCTCGAGGTCCCCCTGCTTGTAGAGGACCGCTGCCAGCGCCATGCGCGCGTCGATCCAGTCGGGAGAGGCCTCCACCGCGGCGCGGAGCTCCTGGGTCGCTTTCTTGAACGCCCGGTCGAGCTTCTTCTGGTCTCGCGCGCTGAGCTCGTCGTCCTTCTTGGTCAGTCGGTCGATCGTCAGCAGGTAGCGCTGGGCGGTCTCGTAGTGCTCGGCGGCTTCGGACGGGATCGCCTGTTGGTGGCTTCGGAGGTCCGAGATCTTGGTGTTGGTCCAGACGTCCGAGGTCTGGGCGGTGGTGGGGAGGGACGCGGCGGCGAGGCCGGCGAGGGCCAAGCAGGCGACGAGGGCGAGAGTGCGGGGGATCGGTTGCTTCATCCTGGGATACCTCCTGGGTCGGGAAGAGGCGAGGGAGGCCTCGAGCAGTCTGCACGGCGCCCGGGTCGTTCCCTCGCCTCGGGTCGAGATCGTCTCGACCCATAGTGTCCTTCCGTACTTCAAGTATTACGTCCCAGCGTCGATTTCCTTCCATCGGGGGCGGTGCGGCACGCGGCAGCGCCCGCCCGGTCGGGCCGCGAAGAGCCGGCGCTGGCGCTCCGACCGCTGTGCTAGCATCGCTGGGCCCGGCTCCGCCTCGATCCACCCGGTTTCACCCCTCCTTCGGAGGGTCCCGGGGGGGTCGGTCTCGCGCCCGGGCGTCGCCCGTCTCGGGCCGCCGGCGCCGCATGCGTGCCCGTGCCGAGAGGTGCACGGGGAGCGCAGGCGAACCGCGGGTTGAGCAGCCGGCGGAGACCGAAAAACCAGCGACGGATCCCAGCTTCTTTAGGAGTCATCATGGACGACATCGTGATCCTGAGCGCCGTACGTACCCCCATCGGATCGTTCCAGGGGGCCTTCTCCCGGCTTCCGGCGCACAAGCTCGGCGCCCGTGCCCTGGCCGGAGCGATCGAGCGTGCCGGGCTCCAGCCCGGAGACATCGACCAGGTCAACATGGGCTGCGTGCTGATGGCCGGCCAAGGCCAGGCGCCGGCCCGTCAGGCGACCCTGGGTGCCGGCTGTCCGGAGTCCACCGGCGCGGTCACCCTCCACAAGGTGTGCGGCTCGGGCATGCGCACCGTCATGATGGCGGCCAACGACCTGCGCTGCGGCGACTTCCAGGTGGTGGCCGCCGGTGGCATGGAGAGCATGAGCCAGGCCCCGTTCCTCGCCCCGGGCGTGCGCGACGGCCTGCGCCTGGGCCACGGGAAGCTCCTCGACTCGATGATCCTCGACGGCCTGTGGGACCCCTACAACGACGTGCACATGGGCAACTGCGCCGAGATCTGCGTGCGCGAGTACGACTTCAGCCGCGAGGCCCAGGACGAGTTCGCCATCGAGAGCTACCGCCGGGCCCGGGAAGCCACCGAGAGCGGCCTCTCCGCCGCCGAGATCGTGCCGGTCGAGGTGCCGAAGCGCAGGGGCCAGACCGAGACCGTCGACCGTGACGAGGAGCCCTTCCGGGTCGACCTGGAGAAGATCTCCACGCTGCGGCCGGCGTTCGAGAAGGAAGGCACCGTGACCGCCGGCAACGCCAGCAAGATCAACGACGGCGCCGCCGCCCTCGTGCTGACCACCGCCGGCCACGCCGCGGGCCTGAGCAAGAAACCGCTCGCGCGGATCATCGCGCACCACTCGGTGGCCCAGAAGCCCGAGTGGTTCACCACCGCCCCGGTGGCGGCGGCCAAGGGGGTGCTGGAGCGGGCCGGCCTCGGCACCGCCGACATCGACCTGTGGGAGGTCAACGAAGCGTTCGCGGCGGTCACCATGGCCTTCGTCCGCGACCACGAGCTCGACCCGGCGACAGTCAACGTGCGGGGCGGCGCGGTGGCCCTGGGCCACCCCATCGGCGCCTCGGGAGCCCGGATCATCGTCACCCTGCTCCATGCGCTCGAAGAGCGTGGCCTGAAACGGGGTTGCGCGGCGATCTGCATCGGCGGCGGCGAAGCGACCGCCATGATCGTCGAGCGGCTGGACTGACCGGGGCGGATCGAAGACCGTGCTGCGTGGTGCTCTCCCACTTCCGTTGATCCTCCTGATCTGCCTCCTGCTCTCCATCCCGGTGGCGGCGCAGGAGGAGCCATCCCCGCCGCCGGCCGAAGAGCCGGCGGCAGGGGTCGAGGAGCCGCCCCCCGCCACGTCGGAGGCGGGGGAACAGGAGCAGGCCGAGGCCCCGCAAGGGGACGAGCAAGCGGACGAGGGAGCCGAGGCCGAAGAGCCCGAAGAGCCCGAGGAGGAGCCGCGCGGCCCCATCGCCTTCACCCTCCAGCTCGAGGGCGGTGAGGGCACCGTCTCCGGCAACACCGGCTCCCTCGAGTTCCGGCGCGAGGACTACGCCGTCCTCTCGGGCGGCGTGCGGGTCGAGTACCAGGACGTCACGCTGACGGCGGACTACGCCGAGGTCGATCTCGAGACCCGCGTGGTGACGGCCACCGGCAACGTGGTCTTCGACCAGGGGCCGAGCCGCCTGGCCGGCGAGACCATGACCCTCGACCTCGACACCAAGACCGGCACGATCACCGAGGCGAGCGCCTACGTGGATCCCGACTACTACTTCTCCGGCCGTGAGATCTCGAAGGTCGGTGACAACGTCTACACGGTGGTCGACGGCATCTTCACCTCGTGCAGCGGCGACGAGGTGCCGGACTGGAGCTTCACCCTCGGGCGGGCACGGGTCGAAGTCGACGCCTACGCCCACGTCAAGAGCGCCGCGCTCAAGATCAAGAAGCTCCCGGTCTTCTACACGCCCTACATCCTCTGGCCGACCAAGCGGGAACGCAGCGCCGGCCTCCTGGTGCCCAACATCGGCTACAGCGACCGGCGTGGCACCTACCTCGGGCTCGCCTACTTCCAGCCGCTCGGCCGGAGCTACGACACCACCTTCTTCCTCGACGGCTACAGCGAGGGGTACGTCGGGTTCGGCAACGAGCTCCGCTATCGGCCGACCGAGGGCACCGAGGGGCGGTTCGAGGGCTACATCATCGACGACAAGGAGACCGGCGACACGCGCTGGCGGGTGAAGCTCGAGCACGAGTCGAACGACCTGCCCCTGGGCATGCGCGGGGTGGTCGACGCGACCCGCTACTCGGACTTCCAGTTCTTCCAGGACTTCGATCGCGACTTCAGCCGCAACAGTCGCCGGTTCGAGGAATCGCGGGCCTTCCTGACCGGCAACTGGGGGACCCACCTGGTCAACCTCCAGGTGACCGACCGCGAGACCTTCGCGACGACGCGCACCAACACCGACCGGGAGCTCCCCTCCCTCGAGTACCGGCTGCGCTCGACCCCCATCTGGACCACGCCTCTGTTGCAGACGCCGCTCTACCTCACGGTCGACAGCTCCCTCGGATACCTCTCTGTCGACCGCTCGGAGCAGTACCAGTCCGACTACGGTCGGCTCGACCTCTTCCCCCAGATCTCGTTCCCTCTCGAGCCGGCCCCCTGGCTGTCATTGACCCTCAACGCGGGGCACCGGTTCACCTGGTACCAGGACAGCCTGGAGAGGGACCCGACGGTGGTCCAGGATACGGGCAGCTCGTTCTCCGGCGAAGAGCTGACGCGGAGCATCTCCACGGTCGGCGCCGACATCATCGGGCCGTCGTTCTCGAAGGTGTTCGATGCCAAGGTCGGCTCCTTCGTCAAGCTCAAGCACATCATCGAGCCGCGGGTGGTCTGGGGTTACGTCGACGACTACGAGGACTCGAGCCTGGTCCCCAGGTTCGACTCGGTCGACAGCGCGTTCGGCGGCAACGTGGTCCGGGTGTCGCTGATCAACCGCCTGAAAGCGAAGGCCTCCGAGGACGATGGAGGCAGTGCCCGGGAGCTCGTGAACTTCGAGCTGCGGAGGAGCTACAGCCTCAACGCCGACGAGTTCCTGGAGCGGGGCCGGGAGACCCTGGAGGCGGGAGCGCCGATCATCGAGTCGACCGGCGGTCCGCTCCAGGCGATCCTGCGCTTCACCCCCAGCGACAGAACGCTGCTGACGGCCGACTGGTCCTACAGTCTCCTGTTCGATCAGCTCACGTCGAGCTCCATCTCCGGCAGCATGCGCCTCGGGAAGAACGACTTCTCCCTGCGCTACACGACCCGCTTCCGGCCCCAGGACGGCGAGACCCTGAGCGACCAGATCCGTCTGGCGGCGGGCGTCGTTCCGCTGCCGGGCAAGCTCGCGCTCCGTGCCAGCATCGATTACGACATCGAGGCGAGCGAGCTCCAGGAGCAGCGCTACTTCATCGACTACACCTCCCAGTGCTTCGGCATCCGGATCGAGTACCGGGACTTCCAGGCGGGGCTCAGGGACGACACCGACTATCGCATCGCCTTTACCCTCAAGAACGTCGGCACCTTCCTCGACTTGTCGGGCCGGGTCGATTGAATGTCTGCAACGTCCGACTTCGTGACGATTGAGCCAAGTCTCCTTGAACCGTCGGTGAGGCCGCTCCGATCGATCTGGATGATCCACTGGATCACCCCTCCGAACCCCCCGTCCCCCTTCTTCCCCTCGAGGGGAGGAAGGGGACGCCCCCTCCCCTGCGCTTCGGGAGGCCCTGGCCGGTTTGAGGCGGATCTTCGCTAGCATTTCCCGTGTTCCCTCCTGGAGGAGGGGCCCGCTCCCGACCCTGAAACAACACGACGGAGACCCATGAAAGGACTCATTCTGTCGGGTGGCAAGGGCACACGCCTGAGGCCCCTGACCTTCACGTCGGCCAAGCAGCTCGTGCCGGTGGCCAACAAGCCGGTGCTGTTCTTCGGCATCGAGTCGGTGGTCGAGGCGGGCATCACCGAAATCGGTATCGTCGTCGGCGACACCGGCGACGAGATCCGTGAGGCGGTGGGAGATGGATCCCGCTTCGGCGCCGAAATCACCTACATCGAGCAGGACGCGCCCCGGGGGCTGGCCCACGCGGTGATGATCGCCGAGGAGTTCATCGGCGACGATTCGTTCGTCATGTACCTGGGCGACAACCTGATCGCCGGCGGCATCACCAGCTTGGTGGACGAGTTCCGCAAGGTCGGGACCAACGCCGAGATCCTGCTCGCCGAGGTCCCCAACCCGCAGCAGTTCGGCGTCGCCGAGCTGGCGGACGACGGCAAGATCAAGCGGCTGGTGGAGAAGCCGTCCGACCCGCCGAGCAACCTGGCCCTGGTCGGCGTCTACATGTTCGACTCGACGATCTTCGAGTCGGTGCGTCGCATCAAGCCCTCGGCCCGGGGCGAGCTGGAGATCACCGACGCCATTCAGGACCTGATCGACCGCGGCCTGGACGTCCACCCCCACATCGTGCGCGGCTGGTGGAAGGACACCGGCAAGATCGACGACATGCTCGAGGCGAACCGGATCGTGCTCGAGACGCTGCGCGTGCCGCGGCGGGGGCCGACCCCGGGTGGTGGCGTGATCGAAGGCCGCGTGGCACTGGGCGAACGGGTCGAGATCGTCGACTCGATCATCCGCGGCCCGGTGGTCATCGGCGACGACGTGAAGATCGAAGGGGCGTTCATCGGTCCGTACACCTCGATCGGCGACGGCTGCACGATCCGGGGGTGCGAGATCGAGAACTCGATCGTCCTCTCGGGGAGCGAGATCCGGGACATCACGCTACGCATCGACGCGTCGCTGATCGGCCGGGGCGTCAAGCTCGTCAGGACCGACGGCAAGCCGAAGGCCTTCCGCTTCATGCTCGGAGACAAGTCGGAGGTGGGAATCCCGTGACCGGTGTCCGCGGGAGGGGCCGCTGATGCGGGCGCTGGTCTTCGGCGGCACCGGCATGCTCGGCCGCCAGGTGGTGGCCGAAGGGCGCCGCCGTGGGGCGTCCGTGCTCGGGCTTTCCCGGCCCCAGGCCGACGTCACCGACCCGGACCGCCTCGCGTGGTGGGTGCAGTGCTTCCGGCCCCAGGTGGTCGTCAACTGCGCCGCGTTCACGGCGGTCGACGCGTGCGAAGAGAAGCGTGAGCATGCGTTCGACGTTAACGGCGACGGCGCGGGTCACACGGCCCGGGCAGCGGCGACGGTCGGCGCACACCTGCTCCACGTCTCCACCGACTACGTGTTCGACGGTGCCGCGACCGAGCCCTACCGGGAGGACGCCCAGACCGGTCCGCGCTCGGTCTACGGCCGCTCGAAGCTCGACGGCGAGCGCCAGGCGCTCTCGTACGACAAGGCGGCTGTCGTGCGCACGAGCTGGCTGTTCGGCCCCGGCGGCCCCAACTTCGCGGCCACCATGCTGCGGCTGATCGACGGAGGGACCGACCCTCTGCGGGTGGTCGACGATCAGGTGGGGTGCCCGACCTACACCCGGTATCTGGCGCGCGGGCTCTGGGAGCTGGCCGCGCTCGGTCCCGACGGTGGCGCCACCGGAGTGATCCACTACCGCAACCGCGAACCGGTCTCCTGGCACGGCTTCGCATCCGAGATCGCGCGCTCCTGGCGGCCGGCCGTGGAGGTGCTGCCGGTCTCGACCGACGAGTTCCCCCGGCCCGCGCCCCGCCCCGCCTACTCGGTCCTGGCGGTGGAGCGGTTCGAGTCGCTCGTCGGCCGGCCGGTCGAGCCGTGGATCGCCGGGTTGCAGGAGTACCTGGACCAGGTGAGGGAGCGGGGGGGCGGGTGATGGGTCGGCCGAGCCGGCCCCGCCGCCAGTGTGATGTCATGAAGCCTCGCGTCCCCTTCCCACCCCCAGGGCGGCGAATGCCGGCCGTTCCAGTCGACCGGGGGGAAGGGGATCGAGGGGATGGGGGGTGATCCAATGGATCGTCCAGGTCGATCGGAGCGGCGTCACCGACGGTTCGGTGCAATTCGACTCCGTCGTCACGAAGTCAGGAGTTGTAGAGTTTTGAGCCACAGGAGAGACAGCAGATGAAAGCGTTGATCACCGGCATCACTGGATTCGCCGGTTCCCATTTGGCCGAGTACCTGCTCGCCGAGCACCCGGACGTGGAGATCTTCGGTACCTACCGGTGGCGGAGCCGGATGGAGAACCTCGAGCACCTGGGCACCTTGCTGGGCGACCAGGTGCGGTTGGTGGAGTGCGAGCTCCGGGACCCGAGCTCGGTGCGGTACGCGCTCGAGGAGAGCCGGCCGGACGTGATCTTCCACCTCGCGGCCCAGAGCTTCGTGCCGTCGAGCTGGACGGCGCCGGGCGACACGGTGAGCTCGAACATCACCGGCCAGGTCAACCTGTTCGAGTCGATCCGGAGCCTCGGCCTCGATCCGGTGGTCCAGATCGCCTGCTCGTCGGAGGAGTACGGCATGGTGCTGCCCGACGAGGTACCGATCAGGGAGACGAACCCGCTACGCCCCCTGTCGCCCTACGCGGTGTCCAAGGTGGGGCAGGACCTGCTCGGCTACCAGTACTTCAAGAGCTACGGCTTGAAGGCGGTCCGCACCCGTGGCTTCAACCACACCGGCCCGCGGCGGGGCGACGTCTTCGTGACCTCCAACTTCGCCCGCCAGGTGGCGCGGATCGAGCTCGGCTTGAACGAGCCGGTGATCCGGGTCGGCAACCTGGACGCCGTCCGCGACTTCACCGACGTGCGCGACATGGTCCGGGGCTACTGGCTGGCGGTGACCAAGGCCCGGCCGGGCGAGGTCTACAACATCGCCACCGGCGACGGCCTGACCATCCGCGAGCTGCTCGACAAGCTGGTGGCCATGGCCCAGGTCGAGGTCCGGGTGGAGACCGATCCGGACCGGCTGCGGCCGTCGGACGTGGAGATCCTGATCGGCGACAGCTCGAAGTTCCGGGCGGACACCGGTTGGGAGCCGCAGATTCCCTTCGAGCAGACGCTGCGCGACACCCTCGACTACTGGCGGGAGCGCGAAGCCCGTCGCCAACGCGACGGCTCGGACGGGTGAGCGGGGGGGCGCGGTCGATGCGGGTTCTGGTCACGGGCGTGAGCGGCTTCATCGGCCGGCACGTGGCGCGCCAGCTCCTGGACGAAGGGTCCGAGGTCTCGGCCACGGTCTGGGGCGAGGCGCTCGAGATCCCGGGCGTCCATCTGCACGAAGCCGACATCCGGGATCGGGAGGCGGTGGAGGCCGTCGTCGAAGCCGTTCGGCCGGAGGTGGTCATCCACCTGGCCGGCCTCTCCCACGTCGGCGACTCCTGGTCGCGTCCGGGCGACTACTTCCAGGTCAACGTCCTGGGCACCGAGAACATCGTGCGGGCCGCCTCGGCTCCCGGGCGGGCGGCCCGTGTGCTGGTCGCGTCGAGCGGCGAGGTCTACGGCCTGGTGCCGGAGGACGAGCAGCCGATCCCCGAGGACCGGCTGCCGGCGCCGGCGAGCCCCTACGCGCTCACCAAGGCGTCGGCGGAGCGCCTGGCCCTGGCGCTGCCGGGGTCGACGGCGGTGATCGTCCGCTCGTTCAACATCATCGGTCCGGGGCAGGAGACGCGGTTCGCCCTGCCGTCGTTCGCCGGCCAGCTCGCCGCCATCCACCGGGGCGAGCGGGAGCCGGTGATCCACGTGGGCAACCTCTCCGCGCGGCGAGACTTCTTGCACGTCATGGCGGCGGCCCGTGCCTACACGCTGCTCGCCCGCGAAGGGGAGCCGGGCACCGTCTACAACCTGGCGAGTGGCCGGGCCGTGTCGATCGCCGATGCGCTGGACGCCCTGGTGCGCGCCTCCGGGGTCGAGGCCACGATCGAGCAGGACCCGGCGCGCATGCGGGCCGTCGACCAGCCTCTGCTGGCCGGCGACGCGGCGCGGCTGAGGGCTCTCGGCTGGTGCCCGGATCCCGGCTTCGAGCGGGCGATCGAGGACCTCTGGCGCGAAGCCCTCGAGGCGGGCTCGTCGCCCTGAACGGTGGGCGAGCGCTCCACGAGCGGGCTCGATTCCCACCCGACCACCAGGTGAGCCCGATCCGACCATGACACCGGTAGCCGATCTCGCGACTGATCTGGCGACTGGGGCGGTGGTCGGGGCCCTCGTCACCCTGCCCCTGGTCGGCGTCGGGTTCGCCCTCGGCACCCTGAGCGTCTCCGGTGTGGCCGGGGCGTTCGTGATCGGGACGGGCGTCTGGGCCGGGCTCGGCTGGCGGGGCTACGTGGTGCTGCTGACGTTCTTCCTGCTCAGCGCCGGTCTCACGCGCGTCGGCTGGTCGCGGAAGGTGGCGACCGGCATGGCGGAGGAGCGGGGTGGCCGGCGCCGGGCCCGGCAGGCCCTGGCCAACGGCGGCGTCGGCGTGGTGGCCGCGTTGATGGCCGGGGCGGGCCTCTTCCCCGAGCTCTTTGCGGTGGCGTTCGCCGGCGCCTTCGCGGCGGCGGCGGCGGACACCGCCGGCACCGAGGTGGGGCAGCTCCTCGGGCGGCGAACCTTCTTGCTCACCACGTTCGAGCCGATTCCCCGGGGGACCGACGGCGGGGTCTCGGGGCCCGGCACGGCGGCCGGGGCCCTTGCGGCGCTGGTGGTGGCGGGAGCGGGAGCGGCGGTCGGTCTCTACTCCCTGGTGGGCGTGGCGGTCGCGGCGGGGGCCGGGTTTCTCGGATCCCTGGTCGACAGCCTGCTGGGTGCGACCCTCGAGCGCCGAGGCGTGCTGGACAACGACCTGGTGAACCTCCTGGCGACAGCCTCCGGGGCGGCGATCGCCCTGGTGGCCGCGGCCGGTCTACTGTAGCCCGGTATAGACTGAGGGTCTGTAAGCCGAGAGGCCCCGGCCTGCATCAAGGGGCAGGCATTCAGGAGAGGACTCAAGCAATGGCCGAGCGATCCGACGACGACACCATGGAGCAGGAACTGATGTCGGGCGAGCCTCTGGGCGAGGAGTCGCTCGTGCGTCGGTCGGACGAGGCGCTGACCAGTGCCGGGGAAGGTCTGCCGAGCGCGGGGCTCTTGAGCTTCTACGACCGGTTGCGGGAGCGGATTCTGGCGGGGCTGGAGCGGCGGGGCGGGCGGCTGGCCGACGCCACGGTGCGGGCGCTGCTCTTGGTGCCGGACGTGTTCATCCTGCTGGTGCGCTTGGCCCTCGACAAGGAGGTGCCGGCCCAGGCGCGGATGATGATCGGCGGTGCGCTGGCCTACTTCGTCTTGCCGATCGATCTGATGCCCGAGGCGCTTCTGGGTGCCGGCGGGTTCCTGGATGATCTGGTGCTCGCCACGGCGGTGCTCGCTCAGGCGTTCAGCGGCGAGCTGGAGCCCTACGCGCGGCGCCACTGGAGCGGGTCCGAGGATCTCCGGGTGGTGATCCAGGACATCTCGTACGCCGCCGAGAACCTCCTGGGCACCAAGGTCTACAGCCGGCTCGAAGGCCTCCTGGCCAAGCGCGGCATCCGCCTGGGTGACTGAGATCGCCCCCCAAACCCTCAATCCCTTTCCCCCCGCACGGGGGGAAAGGGACGCCCCCTCCCGGCCCGTCTCCTCCTCAATCCGTCATCGAAGCGGCCGGACCTGTGCCGGCCGACCGCGGGCGGAGGTAGGGTGCGCTTTAGCGCACCAGGCCATGGTCCGGTGCGCTGAAGCGCACCCTACTCCGCTGACCCTCTCCTCTCCGCGCGGGGAGGGGAGGGCACCACCGCCCGGTCCTTGTTCTCCGGAGACGGAGAGCTGGCTCCAGCACCGTCCACGGTCTCGTAGGGTGCGCTGAAGCGCACCAGGCCATGCTCCGGTGCGCTGAAGCGCACCCTACGCACCCTACCCGCCCAGCAACGCCCCCAGATCCCGCCCCAGCGTCTCCATGTCCTCCGGAGTCAGCGAGTCATACCACCCTCGAATGTGCCCCTCGGCGTCGATCAGGACGAACCGTGTCGAGTGGACGATCGGGTTCGCCGGGTCGCCGGTGTTCACCTGGACGGCGAGCTTGTAGCCGTCACGGGCGAGGGAGACGGTGGTCTCCTGGGCGTCGGCCGTGAGGAAGTGCCAGTCCGCCGGGGCTCCCCGCTTGCCGGCGTACTCCGCCAGCACCTCGCGGGTGTCGTGCTCCGGGTCGAGGCTGATCGAGACCTTGGTGAAGGAAGCCCCCTCGGGCAGGGACCGTCCGACCCGTTCCATCTGGGCGCTCATCACCGGGCAGACCGCGACGCAGCGGGTGAAGATGAAGTCAAGCACGACCGGCCTGCCGGCAAGGTCGGAGAGGCTGACCGTCTCGCCGTTCTGGTCGACCAGCTCGAAGTTCGGGGCGGCGCCGTAGTCGGGCGGCGGCTCGGGTACCCAGAACTTCCATCCTCCGACGGCGATGAGCAGGACCACGGCGAGCAGCGCCAGGGCCCCGACGGCGCCGAGCACTCCGGCGAAGAGCGCGAGAGGTCTTTTCATGATGTCCTCCGGCGACGGATCGCGGCCAGGACGAGCAGGAAGGCGCCGAGGGCGGTCAGTGCCAGGATCGCGACCGAGCCGGCCATGCCGGGAAGGAGCCCGGCGGAGGCCTGGGGCGCCGCGCCCGGATCGAAGGCGTGCCGGAGCGCCGCGACGCCGTAGCTGAGCGGGTTCACCCGCATCAGCCACGCCAGCCAGACGGGGCCGCCTGCCGCGGGGAAGAAGGCGCCGGACAGGAGCCACATGGGGATCAGCACCAGGTTCATCACCGCGTGGAAGCCCTGGGTGGAGTCGACCCTCCAGGCGAACGCGAAGCCGATCGAGGTCAGGGCCACGGAGAGGAGCGCCATTACCCCCAGGGCGACGAGCGCCGAGAGCGGGTCGATGTGGATGCCGGCGAAGGGCGCCAGCGGCACGAAGATCGCCCCCTGGAGCCAGGCCAGGGTGGCGCCGCCCAGGACCTTGCCGGCGGCCACCGCGCTCCGCGGCACGGGGGCCACCAGGACCCCTTGGAGGAAGCCCTCCTTCCGGTCCTCGATCACCGAGATGGTGGAGAAGATCGCCGCGAACATCAGCACCAGGGCCACCGTGCCCGGGTAGAAGTAGCGCAGGAAGCTGACGCCCTCCCCCGTCGCCGGGCCGCCCGGCATGCGGAACGACGACGACATCCCGGCGCCGATCAGCACCCAGAAGAGGAGCGGCGACCCGATCGCCCCGGCCACCCGGCTCGGCTGCCGGAAGAACCTCTGGAGCTCGCGCTGCCAGAGGGTGAAGATCGCGGAAAG
>Ga0210122_1000503_pt1 | contig 13622 bp, 9 predicted proteins | sample Muzzi_CordB_D2_FD_185530 | JGI IMG/M metagenome (GOLD analysis project Ga0210122, IMG submission 185530) | Wetland microbial communities from San Francisco Bay, California, USA, that impact long-term carbon sequestration - Muzzi_CordB_D2 (SPAdes) | ecosystem: Environmental > Aquatic > Marine >... | reverse complement strand
GCTTCGCCGATGGCCTCGCCGGGCTGCCCGGTGGCGGCGTACAGCCCGCCCTTGGTGAGGCCGAGGAACGTGTCGGTGGCGTGTCTCCAATCGAGGCGCCGGCCCGGGATCTTGGAGGGGGCGTCGCTGAACAGCTTGAGGCAGGGAGCCCATTGCTCCTTCGGGAACTGATCGCTCACGCGCCAGGCCACCTCGAGCCAGTGAAGGCGCTGCTCGGTGAGCTCCTTGGCCGGCAGGGTGACGAGCACTCTGTCGCCTCGGCGCGGGTTGCCGACCTCGATCTCGCCGCCCTCGCCCGCGGCCCGGGCGCGCCGGTGGAGGTGGCGGTAGAACGCTTCACCGATCCGGTAGGCCAGGGCCGTCCAGAGGGAGAGCTCGTTCGCGCGGGAGAGCTCGGCGCTGAAGCGGACCGGAATCGGCGCCGCCGGGTCGCTTTCGGGCACGAGCTCCGACACCAGGAGGTTCGAGAAGCTCGTCTTGCCGGCGCCCGGCGGTGCCTCGAAGGAGGCCACCAGGCTCCGCAGCCCGGGCAGCGGGTCCGCCGGCCGGTGGCAGGTGCGGAGCCGATCGGCGAGCGTGCGCGCGGCGTTGGCGAAGTCGAGGAGATCCTCGGCCGCCGTCGTGATCGGATGCTGGTTGAGCCACCATTCACGGGCCATCAGTCGATCCTCACCCAGTGGAGATCCATCTGGAGTCGCGGGCTGATGAGAGTCGGCGTCCGGGGCCGGTCGTCGGCCTCCTCGGGACATTCGAGAACGGCGCCCACGGTGCCCGCCCCGGCGTCGCCGCTCCAGACCACCCGTGCCGGCAGCCAGCGCTCGTCCGTGCGCTGGATCTCGAGCGTTTCGCCGACGGTGAGCGCCTCCAGGGAGGGGTCCGGTCCGAGGCTGAAGCCGATCGGGCAGTAGTTGCGGAGCGGCGCCCGGAGCTCGGTCGCCTCGCTGCTCCCGATCGGGCCGATCCGGCCGATCCTCAGATGGGCCCGGCCGGAGCCATCGATCCTCCGGAAGCTCCGCCGCTGGAGCAGGAATCGTTCGATCCTGCCCGCCATGATGCGGCTGGCCAGCTCCCAGAGGGACTCGAACGCCGCGTTGCTGACCCGCAGGTACTCGAGGCGCCGCACCCGTCCCACGGCCATCAGGCCGCCGGTGTGGTCGGTGTAAAGCCCTTCGGGCAGCCGCTCGGGAGGCTGCGGCCCTTCGGCGTGGAGGGCGCGTCGCCGGAAGCTCTGGAGCCGCATGCCTCCCCGGTGGGCCCGGCGGAAGCTCTCGGTGACCGCCTGGAGGATGCGCCGCGCCCAGAGGAACGCCTCGTCGGTGGGCTGGCAGTGGTCCCCGGAGAGCACCTGCCAGTCGGCGTGGACCGGCTCGCCGCCCCGGATGCGCTCGATGATCCGCCGGTAGCGCTCGGTCTCGGCGAGGCGCCGCTCGGCCTGGTCGATCCGTGCGTCGAGGAGCTTCAGGTGCTCGAGGAACAGGCCGATCTGGTGCCAGCACTCGGCGGCGACCGGCTCGTGCCGCTCGTTGGTGAGCAAGAGCAGCGAGAGCCAGCGCTGACACTGGGCCCTGAGCGTGCTCCCCAGACGGTCGCTGGGCTGGACGAGCCCCCGGTCGACGAGCTGGGCCGAGGCGTCCTCGAGCTCGGCGACCGCGTACTCGAGGACCTCGCCGAGCGCCCGGTCGAGGGCGGCGAGGAGCTCGTCCTCGGGGCTGGACGCGAGCCACTCCTGGACCTGCTCGACGTCGTCGTCGAGCTCCGCCAGCCGTCGCTGGAGCAGGAGGTGGATCGTCGTCTCGGTCCAGGCGTGGAGGGAGACGGCGCCGTCGGCGGGCTCGCTGCTCGTGCGGAGCCCCATGGCCTGGCCGGCCAGGAACTGGGTGGCGAAGAGGTCCCAGTCCCCGCCGCAACCGAGCCGTCGCCAGACGGCGTGGGGGAACACGTCTCCGAGGAAGTTGCGGATGCGCCAGGCAACCTCCAGGCGGAGGCGGTTCCCCGAGCCCTCCGAGCCGATCACCGCACGCTCCGCCTCGGACAGGGCGTTGTCGACGTAGTACCGGCTCATGGCGCCGGCGGCCCGGCGGCGGGCGCTCAGCCAGCGCGAGTGGCCGGAGGGTCCATGGGGAGCTTCGACCGCGGTGGCGCTCAGGATGTCGTCCTCCACCACGTGTCCGAGCTCGTGGAAGAGCAGGCAGAGGCTCAGGGGGCAGAGCGCCTGGAGGAGGTTCACCTTGAGCACCGTCGAGCCGAGGATCTGACCCGTCCGGACCGAGACGTCCGGCTCGAAGACGACGATGGCGCGGGGCGGCTGGCGGTTGCCGGGGCCGGCCGGGGCGTGGCTTCGGGCGGCTCCCATGATCGACGCCGCCAGCCCGTCGAGCATGCCGACGATCTGGTTGATGCCGTAGGGGAGCTGGCCGCCGATGGGTGGTGCCCCCTGGAGGACCGGGGAGAACTGGAGTCGCTGGCCGTAGGCGGTCCTGCCGAGCCGCAGGAGCTCCCGGACGTCCTCCGAGAGCCGCCGCTGGCCGGATCGCCCGGGGCTCGGCTCGTAGATCAGGTCGGAGTAGATCTCTCGGGCCGCCGAGTGGAGCTCGAGCATGGAGCCGTACATCTCGGGCCGGGCGATGGTGTGGCTCATGGCGGCGATCCAGGCGTGGAGCGAGCGGCTCTCGACCCGGCCCAGGCCGTGGAGCTTGGTCCGATAGCGCCCGAAGGCGCGCGCCTCGTCGGAGGGCAGCTTGTGGAGCAGGCCGTAGCCGCCGCCGCCCGGCACGTCGGGCGGATGGAACGGCGGCTCCGGAGGCTCGTCCGCGCCCGCGGACGGCGCGGGGGGCCTCGCCTCTTCGATCAGTGTCGTCACGTCGACGATGTGCGGCCGAAGCGGCTCCCAGACGCGGAGCCAGTGGCTGATGGTCAGCAGCCGGGCGAAGGAGCGGGAGTCGTCGTCCACCCGGACCAGGAGCAGCAGGGTCGTCCCCTCCCCGTCCACGCTCGTGCGCACGGCGACGTCCGTGCTGAGCGTCGCGGCCACCCGCTCGAGATACCAGCGGACGACCTTCAGGTGGCCGGGCTTGAGCAGGATGCTGACGCGGGCGATGAAGTCGCTGTCGGAGGTGAGCTCGGACGGCGGGCCGGCCTCCCGGCTCCGGTCGCGTGAGACGCCCGGCGCCGCCGGGTCCGCCTCCGACTGCTCCAGGGCGTCGAGGTAGAGGCGGAGCTCCTCGCCCGGGTCGCGCTGTCCGGTCCCCGCCTCGCCAGCGGCCCGATCGGGACTGGGCCGGAAGGCCTTCTCGCCGACCCTCCGCAGGGGCTCGGGCAGGTGCGCGGAGATGGTCGGCCAGGAGGTCTCGAGGATGCCGAGCTGGCTCTTGGCGGCGACCACCGCGTGCCGTCCGTCGAGGTGCTCGAGCACCTGATCGACGCCGAGGTCGCGGCCGGTGCCCGGCGGCCCCTCGATCCACAGCCGGGTGATCCGCAAGCCGACCGGGTCTTGATCGGCGTGGGGGTCGCGCAAGGCGCCGTCGAGCGCCCGATCGAAGCCGCGATGGGCCCGGCGCAGGTCACCGATGGTCGTCTCCTCGATCGCGCGCACGGTCCCGATCAGGGAGCCGGGGCGATCGGCCAGCAGCACCACGGCGAGCTCCGGCCAGGACCAGCAGCGGAGGATCACCGGCACCACACCGTGCGCTCGGGCCAGGTCGTCGACCTGCTGGGCCATGGCGGCGCGGAGCGCCGACGCCCCGAGCGACAGCAGGTAGTCGGGCAGCTTGATCCGGTTGATCGACAGCAGGGGGCGCTCGCCGGCCCGCGCTTCGGAGAGCAGGTGGGAGAGGCCGGCGGTCCCCTGGACGTCGTCCGACGGGAAGACGTAGGGCGAGCCGAAGATGAACTCCTGGGCCGTGGCACCGCTGCTGCTCGCCACGTGGACCACCGACTCGAGGTCGTCGGCCAGGTAGAAGGTGGCCTGGTCGTACGGCCCCCATAGGAGGCTCGTGACCGGGGAGTAGAAGCGCAGGTCGGGGCTGCCCGGCACCAGTTGGAAGCTCTCCTCACCCGAGCGGCGGCCCATCCGGTCCCGGTAGATCTCGATCAGCTTGTGGAGCGTCTCGCGGATCGTGTCGTCTTGGGCCGGCGGCTGCTGGTGGAGCGCGATGACCAGGACCTTGTCGAGGTCGAGCCGTCCGGTGTGTGCGGACGGAACCGTGCGGGCTTCGAGCGTCGGGGTTCGAACGGGTGGCATGCGTGGAAATCGGCGGGGGCTGAAGCGCTACGTCGGTGAGTCTGCGCATTGTAACGATCTCGACGCCGCGGTGACACGCGGCACGACGTTCTGGCGGAGCCTCGCCCCGAACAGACGAGAATCCACCCGAGCGCAAGGGTGAGGGGTCAAGGAGGGTGATCAGTAGGGTGCGCTTCAGCGCACCAGGCCACGGCTCGGTGCGCTGAAGCGCACCCTACTCCGGCTCGATGACGCGGATCTCGAGCTTGCCGAGCAGCGAGGTCAGCGGCAGGAAGTCGGCGACGGCGTCCGGCCCGTCGAGCGCGGAGGTGCCGAGCGCGATGTGCGTGGCGTCGAAGCCGGTCGACCCCGCCGGCGAGGGGGGCAGCGTCGCGTCGAGGTCGAGCCAGCGGTCGTCGATCAGCGCCTGGGTCCACATGTGGTAGCCGAAGACCTGGCGGGCGCCGGCGAACTCTTCCAGGTAGACCAGCCCGGAGACGACCCGCGACGGGATGTCCTCGGCCCGGAGCAGGGCCGCCAGCAGCACCGCGTGCTCGGTGCAGTCGCCGGCCCCCGTCCGGGCGACCTCGGAGGCGGTGCCGAAGCCGGTGTCCAGGGTCTTGATGGTGATGCGGCGATGGACGAGCTCGGCGAGCTCCAGGGCGCGTCGGCGCGGGTCAACAGGGTCAGGGGCATGGTCGGAGCCCGCCGCCGCGCTCCGGTCGGCATCGGGCGCCCGGTCCCGGTCCGGTGGATCCGGCCTCCCGGGTCGCTCGAGCAGGGCCCGGACCGCCGGGTCCTGGTGGTCGAGGAACGAGGAGGGGGCGAGGTAGCGGGACAGGTGGGAAGGAGGGGTCGTCGCCTCCGCGGGCGCCCCATCGGCGTCGACCGGCGGCAGGGGCAGGCCGCCCGCGACGTCGATCTCGACCCGCAGCCGAGAGCGCGGGCCGCCTCCGTCGGTGTCCTCGGCGGAAAGCGGTGTCACCCGCTGGGCGGCGGTCTGCGGCAGGGCGGGAAGCTCGCTCGAGCCGCTCGGGCCGCCGTTCGGGCTGATCCGATCGCCTTTCGGGCTGATCCGATCGCCTTTCGGCTTGGGGGCCAGGGAGAGCTCGTAGACGGCCCGCCGCAGCCGCCGGGGATCGGCGATCGCCCGGTCGGGCCGCACGAAGTTGGAGACCATGAGCTCCGGCGAGGGGCCCGTCCCCCCGCTCTGGGCGGTGTCACGGTCGCTGACGTGGAGGGTGAGCTCCAGGCCCATGAACGTGGTGGAGCTCGCCACCAGGCGGCCGTCGGCGTCGAGCTCGATCACCGACTCCTCGGCCTCGCCCCCGCCGGCGCCGAGCTGCCGCTCATGCCAGCGATCGATGGCGCCGGGTGCCGTGCCGAAGCCGAGCAGCTCGCGCTCGACGGTCACCGGCGTGATGCCCTGGAAGGGGTCGAGGGTCCGCAGGCTGTAGCGCATGGCGCCGGCAGCGCGCCGCTCGAGGGCGGCGCGCCGCGTGGCGTCCGGCGTCAGCCATTCGCCCCGGGGTAGCGGGAAGGTCTCGGCCGACTCCCGCCCGGCCTGGCTGGTGGTCGCCTCGATCCGGTCAGGGTAGAACCGGAACGTCACCTCCACCGGCAGCCGGCCCAACGTCTGCCGTCGCCAGAGGGACACCGGCTCGCCGTCGACCGTCTCGACGAAACGGGAGGCGAGCTCGAAGCTCACCTCGGTCGCGCCGCGGTGGAGGCGCAGAGTCATCCGCGTCGCGGTGGTGATCCGCTCGCCGTCGCGCTCGATCCGATCGACCGCCCAGCCGGCTGGCGTGCCGTCGATCTCCAGGCGGTACCAGCGGGGCTCGAACGCCGGCTCCCGGGCCTCGGCGTGGCCTACGGGAGCCCCGCTGGCGACGAGCGCCAGGAGCTGAACGAGGAGGGCGAGGGCGGCGGAGCGATGACCGATCATGAGATGCATTAGGATATCCAAATATCTTCGAGACAGGTGCAAGTCTTGGCGAAAGTCCGTATAATAGGAGTCGCTCGTCTGGGGGTCGCTGTAGGGCCCCGAGACGAGGGGGGTGTTCCCCTCCAGGTCGTCGATCCTGTCCCGAAAGGGACGCAGCCCCACCCGACCACAGGGACGGGGGTGGAGGCTCGGAAGGGTCGGCGGAGTCGACCTGAAAAGAGCAAACAGGCCGCATACCGGCTCGCCCGTGAGTCGTGCTCCATCGGGGAGACACGGACGCCGGCGGGACGCGGCGGCGACACAAGGTGAACTGGAGGACACGTATGAAGGCACAAGAAGCCGCTGGCGATGTCAGCGACATCCGCTCCATCCTGGAAGGCTCACCCGATCTCGACACGGCAGCGGAGCTGCTCAACCTGGCGGGCAACTCGACCCGGCTGAAGCTGCTCTACCTCCTCGAGAATGCCAAAGAGATGTGTGTCTGCGATCTGGCGGAGATGCTCGGCGTCTCCGTGTCGGCCGTTTCGCAGCACCTGGCGAAGCTCCGAGCCTACCAGCTCGTCGCGCCCCGTCGGGATGCCCAGACCATTTACTACCGGCTGACCGACCATCAGTTCAACGACAAGCTGCGCCAGAACTTCTTCAACTGATCCGCAGCGAGTCGAAGCAGCGCCAGCGGCGGCGGGGTTGTGCCTCGCCGCCGTTTTTCTTTGCTCCGGGCAGAGTCCCGGTGAAGCTTCGCCTGAAACCGACGAGGTTCCTCGAAGCGCAGGGTGGGGGCGTCCCCTTGCCACCCCCAGGCCGGCGAATGCCGGCCGTTCCAGTCGACCGGTGGGAAGGAGATCGAGATGGGGGGTGACCCAGAGGATCATCTGGATCGATCGGGGCGGCGATGCCGACGGTTCAGGGAGACTTGACTCAGTCGTCACGAGGTCGGGTCTTGTCGATGTCTAGGCTGTCCCGCGAACCGCGCTCCGGGGCACCTGGGGGTTGAACGGTTCCGGATCGATAGGATCGAAACGACGCGTCGGATACAATGGCGCTCCGGTCAACCCGGAGGCTTCCCCCTCCGGAAGGTCCGAGAGCGGCCGGCTCTGATGATGGACTGCATGACGGAGGAGCTCGTACGATGAATCACCCGCGGCCGAAGTTCACCTACCTGGGACACGCCACCGTGCGGTGCGACCTCCCGGGCGGCGAGGTGATCCTGATCGACCCCTGGGTCGGGGGCAACCCCTCTTGCCCGAGCGAGCTCCAGACCTTCGACCGCGTGGACGCGATCCTCGTCACCCATGCCCACTTCGACCACATCGGCGACGCCGTCGAGATCGCCAAGCGGTACAAGCCCCAGGTGGTCGTCGCGAACTTCGAGATCTGCGCCTGGCTCGAGTCCAAGGGCGTCAAGGGTTGCTCGGCGATGAACATCGGCGGCAGCCAGCAGGTGCTGGGCTGTCGGGTGAGCATGGTCCGGGCCGACCACTCGTGCGGCATCTCCGACGGGGACCAGATCCTTTACGGCGGGACCGCCTCCGGGTTCGTGGTGCGCCTGCCGGAGGGCTACACCTTCTACCATGCGGGCGACACCGCCCTGTTCACCGATATGCAGCTCATCGCCGAGCTCTACCGCCCCGAGCTCGCTTTCCTGCCGATCGGCGACCTGTTCACCATGGACCCGCAGCAGGCTGCCCGCGCGTGTCGCCTGCTGGGGGTGCGGGAGGTGATCCCGGTTCACTGGGGTACCTTTCCGCTGCTCACCGGAACTCCCGACAATCTGGCCCAGGAGCTGGAAGACCTCGGGATCAACTGCACTATGGTCGCCCTGGAACCCGGTCAGAGTTACTAGTGGTCCCGCCGCAGAGACTCCTCGCCGTGCCCGGCTTGCATCGCGGCTTCCCCTACCGGCTCGATGGTTCCTAGACAAGCTCCGTCCCGCTTCGATCCGGTCCGACACAGTCGGCCTGGTCGAGGCGCGTGCCCGAGGCGCTCGCCGAGAGCCCGGGCTTGCCAGCGACTTGGCACCGGGGGCTCGACCTACTCGTCACGGCATCGCCCTTGGTAGACGTCCAGCCGCCTGTCTTCGTTTCGAGAGCAACCCCCGCCGGGGCCCGGCCCGGGCGTGGTGCGTGCCGTCCCTCGGACGGCCGAATCTGCCCCACGAATGGGGCAGACACTAAAATGAGCGGATCGTCCGCTCGCCGGCCGGTGCCTGACCGGCGCCGGCTGACCGTTGGAGCACAGTGAAAGGAGAACGACGATCGCCGCCGTGAATCAGAAGAGGAACGAGCCGAGGATCAACCAGCAGATCCGCAAGAGTCCCGTTCGGCTCATCGACGAGGAGGGTAACCAGCTCGGTATCGTGCCGCTCGAGGAGGCCCGCGAGAAGGCCCGCGAGAAAGGCCTGGACCTGGTCGAGGTCGGGGCCGGCGCGGACCCGCCGGTGGTCAGGATCCTCGACTGGGGCAAGCTTCGCTACGAGAAGCAGAAGAAGGAGCGCGAGGCGAAGAAGAAGACCCAGACGATCGAGGTGAAGGAGGTCAAGTACCGGCCGACCATCGACTCGCACGATCGGGATCGCAAGACCGACCGTGCGCGGAAGTTCCTCGAGCAGGGCAACAAGGTCAAGGTGACGGTCTTCTTCCGCTACCGGCAGCTTCGTCGCCCGCAGCTCGGTACCGAGATCCTCGATCACGTCTACGCGCAACTCCAGGACATCGCGACGGTCGAGCACCGCACGCGTGGCCTGGAGGGCCGGCAGATGATCATGATCCTGGCCCCCCACAGCGACAAGGGCAAGGAGAAGAAGGCCGTCTCGTAGCGCCCCGTGGTGGCTCTGCGCGGTGCCCCTGCCAGCCGTGCCCTTCGCGACGGCGTGGGGCGGCTTCAGACCCTCAGGCGCCGCCGTGCTCCTCGGCGGCCCGGGCTCCTTCGGCGGTCACGCGCAGGCCTTCGGTCTCGCGCGTGACCCAGCCGCGCGTCTCGAGCTCGTGGAGGATTCCGGAGAGTCGCCGGCTCCGGCCCCGCGTCCATCCGAGCCGCTCTCTCAACGCGTCCCGGCTCACGGGAGATCCCTCGCTCCGGAGGTGAAGAAGGACGATGCGTCCGGTGAGCCAGCGGCCGAGCCGCCGGTGGCGCAGTGCCCGAGCCACCAACCCGTGGCTCGGGGAGAGCGCGAGCGCGCCGGCCAGCATCGAGCCCGCGACCACGGCCATGGCGCCGGCGATCGAGGCGTCGAGCGCCCGTGCCACGAAGTAGCCGACGACCGCTGAAGCGACCCCGATGCCCACGGCCAGGGCCAGCATCCGCCCCAGCCGCTCGGTGAGCAGGTAGGCGGTGGCCGGTGGCACCACCAGCATCGCCACCACCAAGATCGCTCCCACCGACTCGAACGCCCCCACCACGGTCACCGAGACCGCGCCCATCAGCAGGTAGTGAAGAAGTACCGGCGAGAAGCCGAGCGCCGCGGCGAGCTCCGGATCGAAGGTGGAGAGCTTGAGCTCCTTGTAGAACAGGGTGACGAGCGCCAGGTCGAGCAGCAGGATGGCGCCGTTGACCCAGAGGGCCTTGGGGCCGAGGGATCGTCCGGCGACCAGCCAGACGTCCCACGGCGTGTAGGCGATCTCGCCGTAGAGGACGCAGTCCAGGTCCAGGTCGACCTGGGAGGCGTAGCGGCTGATCAGGATCACGCCGAGGGAGAACAGGGCCGGGAAGACGACCCCGATCGACGCGTCCTCCGCCAGGCGCCCGCTCCGGTTGAAGAGCTCCACCAAGAAGACGGTGACGAGCCCCAGGGCGCCGGCTCCGACGACCATCGGCAGGGCGGCGCGCCCGCCGGTCAGGAGGAAGGCGAGGGCGATGCCCGGCAGGACCGCGTGGCTGATGGCGTCGCCGAGCAGAGCCATCTTGCGCAGCACCAGGAACGAGCCGACCAGGGCGCAGCTCGCGCCCACCAGACTGCCCACGGTGAGCACGACGAGGGTCGGGCTCATGGCGTGGCCTCCCCTCGTGACGGTGGCGCGCCGCCCGGCTGCCGGGGCGCGGGCGGGATCGGCCGTCCGTGGGGATCGGTCTCCGGGTGGCCGAGGAGCTCCTCGAGCCGGGCCACGTCGTCGTCGGAAAGGGCGTGCTCCATCGCCTCGGCGTCCCGGTGAACGTGGTCGCTCGCCAGCTCCAGGCGGCGGGTGAGGTAGAGCTCCCACAGGCGGTGCTTGCGCACCACCGCCTCGGCCTCGCGGAACCCCTCGGTGGTCAGGGAGAGGGTGTCGTCGTGGCTCGAGAGGAGGCCCTGGCGCTCGAGCCGCCGGGCGGTGGCCCGGAGCGCGCCGAAGGCCTGGCCCCGGAGGCCCATGAGGTGGGGCAACGGGACCAGGCGGTAGGGGTCGGTGCGGGCCTCTTCCCCCGTCCGGTACAGGTCCTTCAGCAAGTTCTCCCGCCGGATCCGCTGCTCGACGCCCCGCTCCCGGAGCCACGCCCGGACCAGGCCGCGGCGTGGCGCGGCGAGGAGCGAGACGACCAGCACGGCGCTCGCCACGAGCACGATCACCGGCCCGGTGGGCAGGTGCGCGACGCTCGCCGAGGCGAGGGCACCGGTGGCACCCGACGCGGCGCCCACGCCGCCGGCGAGGACCAGCATCCAGCCGAGCGAGTCGGTCCACTGGCGCGCCGCCGCCGCCGGCGTGATCAGCGTGGCCACCATCAGGACCACGCCGACGGTCTGGAGCCCGACCACCACGACCGTCACCAGCAGCAGGGTCAGGAGCCCTTCGAGCGCCCGCACCGGCAGGCCGAGGCTCTGGGCGAACGCGCGGTCGAAGGTGATCAGCTTGAGCTCCTTGTAGAAGAGACCCAGCAGCACCATCACCGCGGCGCCGAGGATCGCCATGACCTGGAGGTCGCGCTCCATGAGGGTGGCCGCCTGGCCGAACAGGAACTTGTCGAGGCCGGTCTGGTTGCCCCCGGGCAGGCGCTGGATGTGGGTCAGGAGCACGATCCCCAGGCCGAAGAAGACCGACAGCACGATGCCGATAGCGCTGTCCTCCTTGATCCGGCTCCAGCGCACCAGGGCAAGGACCGTGAGCGATCCCGCGATGCCCGCCCCCAGGGCGCCGAGGGCGAGCGGCAGCGGATCCTTGCTGCCGGTCACCAGGAACGCGAGGCAGACGCCGGGCAGGGCGGCGTGGGAGAGGGCGTCGCCGAGGAGGCTCTGACGGCGCAGCAGGGCGAAGCTCCCGAGCACGCCGCCCACGGCGCCCAGGAGCGTCGCGCCCAGCAGGACGTTGCGGGCGGTGAAGGTCAGCTCCACGGCCCACGCCCCTCCCGGCGCGCCAGGGTCGACTCCTCGGGTGGCGCGTCCAGGCGCCGGTTTTCGAGCAGCGTTTCGGCGGCTCGGGCGAGCACGGTCAGGCGCCCGCCGTAGGTGCGCTGGAGGTTCTCGTCGGTGAACGTCGTCGCCACCGGCCCCTCGGCGATCAGGCGCATGTTGAGCAGCACCACGCGGTCGAAGTACTCGGCCACGGTCTGGAGATCGTGGTGGACGGCGACGACCGTGCGCCCCTGGGAGCGGAGCTCCTCGAGCAGGGAGAGGATCGCCCGCTCGGTGGTCACGTCGACGCCGGCGAACGGCTCGTCCATCAGATAGAGGCGGGCGTCCTGGGCCAGGGCCCGGGCGAGGAAGACGCGCTGCTGCTGGCCGCCGGAGAGCTGGCTGATCTGGCGGCCGGCGAGCTCGCGCATCCCCACGTGTTCGAGGCACTCGAGCGCCCGCTTGGTGTGGCTCCGCGACGGGCGGCGGAGCCAGCCCACGCGGCCGTAGAGCCCCATCAGCACGACGTCGAGGGCGGTGGTGGGGAAGTCCCAGTCCACGCTCTCGCGCTGGGGCACGTAGCCGACCCAGGAGCGCCGCCGGCGGTAGGGGGCGCCGAAGACCTCCACCCGGCCGGTGAGCGGCTCGACCAGCCCGAGGATCGCCTTGAGGAGTGTCGACTTGCCCGCGCCGTTGGGGCCGACGATGGCGATCAGCTCGCCTTCGGGAAGCCGGAAGTCGACGTCCCAGAGCACCGGCTGGGTGCGGTAGGCGACGGTCAGGTCGTGGACCTCGATCGCGGGTACCTCGGAGCGCGGCTCGAAGGCGGCTTGGCTCATGGGGTCTCCTCCTCTGGCGGCGTCGCCGGCTCGTGCTCGGCGGTGTCGTCGGGCGCCCCGCCCAGGGCGTCGACGATGGTGTCGACGTTGTGGCGCACCGCTCCGACGTAGGTGCCCTCCGGCGTGTCCGCGGCGCCCAGGGAGTCGGAGTAGAGCTGTCCGCCGATCGCCACCTTGTGGTTGCGCTCGCGGACGGCGGCCTGCACCGACTCGATGGTCCGGCGCGGCACGCTGGACTCGACGAAGATCGCCGGGACCTGACGCCCGACCACCAGATCGACGACCCGCTCCACGTCCCGCAGGCCGGCTTCCGATTGTGTGCTGATCCCCTGAATCGCCACCACGTCGATGTCGTACGCCGCCCCGAAGTAGCCGAAGGCGTCGTGGGCGGTCACCAGCAGCCGGTGCTCGGGCGGCAGCGAGGCGACCCGGTCGCGCACCCAGGCGTCGAGCGCGTCGAGCTCGGCGGCGTACGCGTCGCCGTTGGCGCGGAACTGCTCCGCGTGCTCGGGCGCCAGCTCGGAGAAGGCGCGCACCACCGGCTCGATGGTCAGGCGCCAGAGGCCGACGTCGAACCAGACGTGGGGGTCGTAGAGCCCGGCGAACTCCGGCGGCTCACGGCGGGCCTCCTCCGGGATCACCTCCCCCAGCGCCACCACCGGGCGGTTCCGTGCCATCTTGACCAGGATGTCGCCCATCTTCCCTTCGAGGTGGAGGCCGCTGTAGAGGATGAGGTCGGCGTTGGCCAGGCGGCGCACGTCGCTCTCGCTCGCCTTGTAGAGGTGGGGATCGACGCCGGGGCCCATCAAGCTGTCCACCGTCACCAGGTCGCCGCCCACGCGGCGGGCGGTGTCGGCCACCAGGTTGGTGGTGGTGACCACCGTGGGGCGGTCCCCGGCCGGGTCGGGGGGTACGGGCCCGCAGGCCGCGGTCAACGCGGCGAAGATGGCTAGAAGCAGCGCGGGCGCAGGAGTTTTTGACATCTCAAAATCATATCTACGGCAAGCGAGAAAGTCAATGTCCGCGGCAGCGTCGCAGGGGGTCCGAGAGTCGTCGATCCGCCGTCGGCTTGCGGTAGGCTAGGGCCGCCATGGCGACCAGCACCGTCGAGGACTACCTCAAGGCGATCCTTCTCGAAGAACAGAGCCGGCCCGACGCGCTGGTGACGACCGGCCGGATCGCCACCGCGATCGCCGTGGCGCCCGGCACGGCGACCAGTATGGTCAAGGCCTTGGCGGACAGTGCCCTGGTCAGCTACGAGCCCTACAGCGGCGTCCGGCTGACCGAGGCCGGCCGGCAGCTCGCCGCCCACGTGCTGCG
>Ga0210122_1000502_pt1 | contig 13633 bp, 11 predicted proteins | sample Muzzi_CordB_D2_FD_185530 | JGI IMG/M metagenome (GOLD analysis project Ga0210122, IMG submission 185530) | Wetland microbial communities from San Francisco Bay, California, USA, that impact long-term carbon sequestration - Muzzi_CordB_D2 (SPAdes) | ecosystem: Environmental > Aquatic > Marine >... | reverse complement strand
CAAGATCTGTACGATGGCCGCTGCCGCAGTCGGGTTGCCCGCGTCCGCGGGCCGTCTGATGGCCGAGCAGGCGGCCAAGGGGGTGAAGCCCTCGGTGATCTGGCTCTCCTTCCAGGAGTGCACCGGCTGCACGGAGACTCTGCTTCGAACCTCCCACCCGCAGCTCGACGAGCTCATCCTGGACCTCATTTCTCTCGATTATCACGAAGCACTGATGGCGCCCTCCGGGCATCTGGCCGAAGAGGCCAGGATGGCGGCGATGGAGGCCCACGACGGCAAGTTCGTGCTGGTGGTCGAGGGAGCGATCCCGACCAAGGACGGGGGCATCTACTGCAAGGTCGGCGGGCGCACCGCCCTCGACATCGTCACCGAAGCCGCCGATCACGCCGCCGCCATCGTGGCGATCGGCTCGTGCGCGTCCTGGGGAGGCATCCCGTCGTCGCCGCCGAACCCGACCGGAGCCATGGGCGCCCCGGGGGTGCTCGAAGGCAAGACGGTGGTGACCATCCCCGGCTGCCCGCCCAACCCCTACAACTTCCTCGGTACCGTGCTCCAGTTCGCGACCTTCGGCACGCTGCCGGAGCTCGACGACCAGGCGCGGCCGAAGTTCGCCTACGGCCGGACGATCCACGAGCACTGCCCGCGCCGGGCGCACTTCGACGCCGGCCGCTTCGTCGAGAAGTACGGCGACGACGGCCACCGGCAGGGCTGGTGCTTGTACAAGATGGGCTGCAAGGGTCCGCAGACCCACGCTCCCTGTTCGACCAACCACTTCAACGAGGTGGTCGGGGCCTGGCCGATCGGCACCGGCCATCCCTGCTTCGGCTGCACCGAGGAGAAGCTGGCCTTCAAGGTGGGGATGCACGAGACGGTGCAGATCGACCGGCCGACGCCTCCGGACACCTACCCGCCGATCGCGGCGGAGCAGGGCGAGGCCAGCCCGTGGGCGGCCGGCGTCGCCGGCGCGGTGGTCGGTGGCCTGGTCGGCGCCGGCTTGATGGCGTCCAAGAAGCTCGGCTCCGAGGAGTCCGAGCCATCCGACGGGGAGGAGTGAGATGACCCTCGATCGCCGTTCCGTGCTCAAGGGGGCGCTCGCCGCCGGCGCGGCGTCGATGACCGGGGTCGCGTCGGCGCACGCCTCCGAGCCGGCCCGAGCGCCGGAAGACGCCGTCGGCCTGCTCTACGACTCGACCAAGTGCATCGGCTGTAAGACCTGCGTGGTCGCGTGCCACGAGGCCAACGACCTGCCGCCGGACAACCGGCTCGATCCGCTCCACGACGCACCGCTCGATCTCAACGAGCGCTCCAAGACTGTCATCAAGCTGTACAAGGGCGAGGCGGGCGAGCGGGCCTTCTTCAAGGCCCACTGCATGCAGTGCATCGACCCCGGTTGCGTCAACGCCTGCATGCTCGGCGCCTTCCAGAAGCGCGAGCACGGCATCATCACCTGGGATCCCTCGCGCTGCATCGGCTGCCGGTACTGCCAGATCGCCTGTCCGTTCAACGTGCCGAAGTTCGAGTGGGACGACGCCACGCCGCGCATCGTCAAGTGCGAGATGTGCAACCACCGGCTGGCCGAGGGGCTGGAGCCGGCGTGCACCACCGTGTGCCCGACCGGCGCCGTGATCTTCGGCCAGCGCGAGGACCTGCTGGCCGAGGCCAAGCAGCGCATCGCCGACCATCCGGGCCGCTACGAGGACCACGTCTACGGCGAGACCGAGGGCGGCGGCACCCAGAGCCTCTATCTGGCGCCGTCGAACGTCGAGTTCACCGATTTCGGCCTGCCCGACCTGGGTGACGAGCCGACCGCCGAGCGGGCGCGCACCGTCCAGCACACGGTCTACAAGGGGTTCGTCGCTCCGGTAGCTCTCTACGGGCTGCTCGGCTTCGTCCTCTGGAGGAACCGCCGGGAGGCCGCGGTCGACCAGGCGGCGGGCGAGGAGGAGACGCCATGAGCGGCCACAGCACTCACGTCCCGGTCGGCGGGACCTTCATGACCCGTCCGGTCAAGGTGCTGTTCGGCGTCCTCGCCATCGGCCTCGTGATGACCGTCTGGCGCTTCGCCGTCGGCCTCGGTCCGACCACCGGCCTGTCCCACGGCTACCCGTTCGGCATCTGGATCGCCTTCGACGTCGTCACCGGCACGGCGCTCGCCTGCGGCGGTTACGCGGTGGCGATCCTGGTCTACGTCCTCAACAAGGGCAAGTACCACCCGCTGGTGCGCCCGGCGATCCTCACCAGCGCCCTCGGCTACACCCTGGCCGGCGTGGCGGTGGCGGTCGACGTGGGGCGCCCCTGGTGGATCTGGCGCGTGCCGCTCTACTTCTGGCGCTGGAACCTGAATTCGGCCCTGCTCGAGGTGGCGCTGTGCATCATGGCCTACATCCTGGTGCTCTGGGTCGAGCTCTCGCCCGCGTTCCTCGAGACGTGGGAGGGGAGCGACAACCAGAAGCTCGCGAGCTTCTCGAAGAAGGTCCGGCCGATCCTCGACAAGGCGCTGCTCTGGGTCATCGCCCTGGGGCTCCTGCTGCCCACCATGCACCAGTCGTCCCTGGGCACCGTCATGCTCCTGGGTGGCTACAAGCTGCACGTGCTCTGGAACACGCCGGTGCTGCCGCTGCTCTTCCTCGTCTCCTGCATCTCCATGGGCTACGGCGTGGTGGTCATGGAGTCGGCCCTTTCGAGCAAGGTCTTCCGGCGCAAGCCCGAGACCGACATGCTGGCGTCGCTCTCCGGGGTGGCGATGATCGTGCTCGCTCTCTGGCTGGTGATCCGCCTCGTCGACGTGGCGGTGCGCGGGGTCATCGGCCTGGCGTTCGAGCCGACCGCGATGGCGTTCTGGTTCTGGCTCGAGATCGCGCTCGCGACACTGCCGATGGTCCTGCTGATGGCCAAGGGGAAGCGCCGCAACCTCGGGTACCTGTTCCAGGCGTCGGTCTGGATGCTGCTCGGAGGTGCGCTGTTCCGGTTCGTCACGTACCTGATCGCGTTCAACCCGGGCGATCAATGGTCCTACGTGCCGACGGTCCCCGAGCTGTTCGTCACCCTCGGCTTCATCAGCGCCGAGATTCTGCTCTATCTCTGGATCGTCAAGCGGTTCCCGATCCTCGCCGGCAAGGAGCCGGCTCCAGCGCAAGCCTGACGGCCGTTCGCGAAACAACGCGAGGAGAGACCACGAACCATGGCTCAACGAATCACGATCGATCCGATCACCCGAATCGAAGGTCACCTCCGCATCGACGTGGAGGTCGACGGAGGCAAGGTCCGCAACTCCTGGTCGTCCGGTCAGATGTGGCGGGGAATCGAGCTGATCCTCGAAGGGCGGGATCCGCGCGACGCGTATCTGTTCACCCAGCGGATCTGCGGCGTGTGCACCACGGTCCACGCCATCGCTTCGGTCCGGGCGGTGGAGAACGCCCTCGGGCTGGAGATCCCAATCAACGCCCAGCTCATCCGCAACCTGATCGTGGCGGCCCACGCGCTGCACGACCACATCGTCCACTTCTACCACCTGTCGGCCCTCGACTGGGTCGACGTGACCAAGGCCCTCGAGGGTGACCCGGCGTCCACCGCCAAGCTCGCCCAGAGCCTGTCCGACTGGCCGGGCAACAGCGAGAAGCAGTTCGCGGCGGTCAAGTCGAAGCTCAAGACCCTGGTCGACAGCGGCCAGCTCGGCATCTTCACCAACGGCTACTGGGGCCACCCGGCCATGCACCTGTCGCCGGACGTGAACCTGCTGGCCGTCTCCCACTACCTCCAGGCGCTCGAGTACCAGAGGAAGGCCAACCGCGTGGTCGCCATCCTCGGCTCGAAGACCCCCCACATCCAGAACCTGGCCGTCGGCGGCGTCACCAACGCCATCAACCTCGACAACGAGGCCACCCTCAAGATGGAGGAGATCTACGAGATCAAGGACCTCCTGACCGAGGTGGAGGCGTTCGTCAAGCAGGTCTACCTGCCGGACGTGATCGCCATCGGCGCCATGTACCCGGAGTGGCTGGGCTACGGCGCGGGCGTGACCAACTACCTGGCGGTCCCCGACCTGCCGACCGACACCGCCGGCACCGTCTTCGGGCTGCCGGGCGGCACGATCATGGGTGGAGACCTCTCCACCTTCAGGCCGATCGAGTCGTTCAACGACCCCTACTTCCGGGACAACGTGGCCGAGGCGATCGCCCACTCCTGGTACGACGGCGACTGGACCCGTCACCCCTACGAGGAGGAGACGGTGCCCCATTACACCGAGTTCCAGGACGACGGGAAGTACTCGTGGGTCAAGGCGCCGCGCTTCGACGGCAAGCCGATGCAGGTCGGCCCGCTGGCCCAGGTGCTGGTCGGCTACGCCGCGGGGCACGAGAAGATCACCAAGTGGCTCGATTACGCGCTCGCCGAGGCGTCCAAGATCGCCGGCGTGAAGCTGGGACCGCAGGTCTGCCACTCGACCCTCGGCCGGCATCTGGCGCGAGCGGTGCGAACCACCGTGCTCGCCGAGACGGCGCTCGAGCACTGGCAGTTGCTGGCCGGCAACATCGGCTCCGGCGACACCGACATCTTCACCGACTGGGAGTACCCGTCGGGGGTGCAGCAGGGCTTCGGCTTCCACGAGGCTCCGCGCGGCACGCTCTCCCACTGGGTCGTGATCGAGAACGGCAAGATCAAGAACTACCAGGCGGTGGTTCCGTCCACCTGGAACGCCGGCCCGCGCGACGGCGAAGGGCAGATGGGTCCGTACGAGGCGTCGCTCATCGGCAACCCGGTGGCCGACACGGGGCACCCCCTGGAGGTGGTGCGCACCGTGCACTCGTTCGACCCCTGCCTGGCCTGCGCCATCCACACCCTCGACCCGGAGGGCAAGGAGGTGTCTCGGGTCAAGGCGTTGTAAACTCGAGACTTCTAATGCGCACCCGCACTCCTCCTTCCGCGGAAGGCCCGCGCATCGAAGTCCTCGGCCTCGGCGGCGTCCTGATGGGCGACGACGGCATCGGCCCCTGGGTCGTGCGTCACCTGGCGGCGACCTGGGAGTTGCCCCCCGAGGTCTCGGTCTTGGATGGTGGAACTCCCGGCCCCGACCTGGTGGACTACCTGGTCGGCCGGGAGGCCGTCATCCTGGTCGACGCCATCCGCGGTGAGGGTGTTCCCGGCTCCGTCCGCGTCTACCGCAAGGAGACGCTCTCCAAGGTGCCGGTGCTGCCCCGTCTCTCCCCCCACGATCCCGACCTTCCGCAGGCGCTCCTGACCGCCGAGCTGGCGGGGGACGCGCCCAAGGAGGTGGTGCTCGTCGGCGTCGTGCCGGAGCGCGTGGAGGCCGGCACGGAGCTGTCGCCGGCTCTCCGCGCCGCGGTGCCGGCGATCGAGCGGGCGGTGCTCGACGAGCTCCGGGCCCTGGGTGTCGAGCCCAGGCGCCGCGAGCGTCCGCTCGACGCCGAGATCTGGTGGGAGCGGGAGGACCAAACCGGTCCGAGCGCCGCGCCCGGAGGAGGGTAGGGGCGGTGCACGAGTACTCGATCGTCCAAGCCCTCCTCGGCCAGGTGGAGCGCCACGCCCGTGACCACGGCGCGTCGGCGGTGCACCGGCTGCACGTGTCGATCGGCGAGCTCTCCGGCGTCGAGGTGGAGCTGCTCGAGACCGCCTACGACACCTTCCGCGAGCGGAGCATCTGCGCCGCCGCGGAGCTCGAGATCCATCCGGTCGCCGCCGAGTGGTCCTGCCCGGGGTGCGCCCGGGAGATCCCCCGCGGTACCGCCCTTCGCTGCTCCGACTGCGGACTCCCAGCCCGCCTGACCCACGGGGACGAGATCGTCCTCGACCGGATCGAGATGGAGGTTGCCTGATGTGTGACACCTGTGGATGCGGCGATCCCGAGATCGTCCCCGTCGAGGTTCGAGAGAAGATCCTGTCCGACAACGACCACCGGGCCGCCCACAACCGGCACCATTTCCGCGAGGCGGGCGTCGTAGCGCTCAACCTGATGGGCTCGCCCGGCGCCGGCAAGACGGCGCTGCTGGAGGCCACGACCAAGGCGCTGGCGGCGCGGGGAGGTCGGCAGCTCCGGTTCGGTGCGGTCTCCGGCGACCTCGCCACCGACCGGGACAGCGAGCGCCTGGAGCGGGCCGGGATCGTCTCCCGGAGCATCACCACCGGCACCGCCTGCCACCTCGACGCCCGGCTCGTTCACGACGCCCTCCATCACATGGACTGGCGGGGCTTCGACTACTTCTTCATCGAGAACGTGGGCAACCTGGTCTGCCCGGCGATCTACGACCTGGGCCAGGACGCCAACGTGGTGGCGCTGTCGGTCACCGAGGGGGAGGACAAGCCCCTCAAGTACCCGGTGATGTTCCAGAAGGCGGACCTGGTGGTGCTGACCAAGATCGACCTGGTGCCCCACCTGCCGGGGATCGACCTTCAGGCGCTCCGGGACAACGTGGCGCGGGTGATGCCGACCGCCGCGGTGCTCGAGGTCTCGGCAGTGACCGGCGAGGGGCTCGACGGCTGGATCGACTGGCTCGAGGGGTGTGACACCGCCCTGGATTCGCCCCGGGCGGCCGTGGTGGGAAGCGACTGACATGGAGCCGTCGGCCTTCGGGGCGCTCCTCACCACCGCGGTGGTCATCGGCCTGGTCCACACCCTGGCCGGCCCGGACCACTACGTGCCGTTCATCGCCATGGCCCGGGCGCGGGACTGGTCGGCGTCGAAGACGGTGGTGATCACCGCGCTGTGCGGCGTCGGCCACGTGGGGGGCTCGATCCTCCTCGGCGCGATCGGCATCGGGCTCGGGGTGGCCCTGGGATGGATGGAGAGCGTGGAGAGCGTGCGGGGGAGTATCGCGGGCTGGCTGCTTCTGGGCTTCGGCCTGGCCTACACGGCCTGGGGCTTCTGGAGGGCCCTGCGCAACCGCGAGCATAGTCACTGGCACGGCCACGCCAACGGGACGGTGCACGACCACGAGCATGGCCATCACGGAGCCCACGCCCACGCCCACGGGGCGACCGGGAAGGGCCGCTCCGTGACGCCGTGGGTGCTCTTCGTCATCTTCGTCTTCGGCCCCTGCGAGGCGTTGATTCCGGTGCTCATGGTGCCGGCAGCGGAGGGTGCGTGGTGGGGTGTGGCGGTGGTCGCCGGAGTCTTCGGCCTGGTGACGATCGCCACCATGACGATGATGGTCCTGGCGGGCTACTACGGTCTGGCCCGGCTCTCGGTGGGACCCCTCGAGCGCTACTCCCACGTGCTGGCCGGGCTGGCGTTGGTGGCCTGCGGGCTGGCGGTGCGCTTCGGGTTGTAATCCACTTCCTCCCAGCCGCCGCCCAGGGCTTTGAACAGGGCGACGAGGCCGGTGGCGACCCGGGTCCGGGTCGCGGCCTGGCCTTCCCGGGCCGACGCCAGCACGCGCTCGGCGTCCAGAAGCTCGAACAGAGGAGTGTCCCCGGCTTCGTAGCGGAGCCGCGCGTACTCGCGGTTGCGGCGCGCGGCCTCGACGGCGGCGGCCTGGAGGTCGAGCGCTTCGAGATCGTGCCGGTAGCGGACGAGGGATCGCTCGGCGTCGGCCAGGGCCTCTTTGACCGCCTGCTCGTAGGCGAGCGCGGCGGCTTCGGCACGGGCCTCCGAGGCGCGGATCTGGGCCCGCACCCTGCCGCCGTCGAAGATCCGCCAGGAGAGGAACGGCACGATCGACCAGGTTTCGCTGCCGGAGGTCACCAGGTTGCCCAGGTCCATGGCCTGGAAGCCGCCGGCCGCGCTGATGGTGAGGCGGGGGAAGAGCTCGGCGGTGGCGACCCCGATGTCGGCGGTGGCGGCGGCGAGGGCGCGTTCGGCGGCCCGGACGTCCGGCCGGCGCCGGAGCAGGTCGGCCCGCTGGCCGACCGGGAGGGCAGGGGCGGTCCACGAGGCGTCGTCCGTCTCCTCCGGCCGGTCCGCGACCAGCTCGAGGCCGGCCTCGGGCAGCTCGCCGAGCAGGACCCCCAGAGAGAGGGCCGAGGCGCGGATCTCCGAGCGTACGCCCGGCAGGCGGGCTTCGAGGGCGGTGAGATCGGCCTCGCTCTGGGCGAGCCGGGCGCGGGCCACCTCGCCGGCTTCGACCTGGAGCCCGACCAGCCGGTGGGTGTCGCGGGCCGCCTCCAGCGCCGATTCGAGGGCACTCAGGCGCCGCTCGGCTCCGCGGAGCTCCTGGTAGACCCGCGCCACCTCGGCGGCCACGCTGATCCGGGCGCCCCGCCGCAGCTCCACGGTCTCGGCCAGTCGTGCGTCGGCCGCCTCGATCGAGCGGCGCACCCGGCCGAAGAGGTCGGCCTCCCAGGTGGCGTCGAAGCCCAGGTCGTAGATCGTCTGATCCCGGTCGAAGCCGGGGATCTGCCGGACCGGCAGGCTGCCGTTCTCGGAGAGGCGCTGCTGGACGACGCTGGCGCCCGCGCCGACCGCCGGGGCACGACGTCCGGCGACGGCGTCGCGGAGCGCACGTGCTTCGGCCACGCGGGCGGCGGCCTGGCGCACGTCGAGGTTCTGGGCGAGGGCTCGCTTCACGAGGCGGTCGAGGGTGGGGTCGTGGAACGCATGCCACCAGCTCGACAGGTCGACCGCTTCGGCCGGCGCCGTGCCGTCCTCGGTCGGCGGGGGCTCGGTCCAGCCGGTGCCGGTGTCGAGGGCCGGGCTCTGGTAGCTCGGGCCGACGGTGCAGCCCGCAACCGACAGCACGAGCAGGGTCACGGTGAGAGCCGCGGTGAGGCGTGCGGCGCGGCTCTCCGGGAGGTCGTGGAGCACGGTCCGGATCATTGCAGTCTCCGTCGGACGATGAGGTTGGCGAGGGTCAGGGTGACGAGGGCGATCACGGCCAGGGGCCAGGCGTTGGAGATCACGTCGGAGCCGGGCGCCGATCGCAGGAAGATGCCGTGGACGATGATCAGAAAGTGCTTGAGCGGGCTCGCCTGGGCCACGACCTGGAGCCAGGCGGGCATGTTTTCGACCGGAGTGGCGAAGCCGGAGATGAGGATCACCGGCACCATGATGCTGAACACGCCCAGGATCGCCTGCTGCTGGGTCTTGCAGACCGACGAGAGCGTGAGGCCGATGCCGACCACCGAGAGGATGAAGAGCATCAGGCTCAGTTCGAGCATCCAGAGGGAACCGGTGAACGGAACCCGGAGGGCGAAGACCCCCGCGGCGATCATGACGTTGCCCATTACCGTGCCGATGATCAGGGCGGGCAGGGTCTTGCCCACGATGATCTCGAGCGGCGTCACGGGCGACACCAGCAACTGGTCGAACGTCCCCAGCTCGCGCTCGCGGGCGATGGACAGAGACGTCACCAGGAGCGAGAGGAGCATGGCCAGGATGCCCACCAGTCCCGGGACGATGAACCACCGGTAGACGAGGTTCGGGTTGAACCAGTGGCGCACCTCGATCTCCGCCACAGGCCCTCCGGAGGGCGGAGCGCCGCGGATCGTTCCGAGCTCGAACCGGAGGTCCTGGTTCATGCGCCCTGCAATGGAGTTGAGGTAGCGGAGCGCGATCTGCCCCGCGTTGGCGTGGCGGCCGTCGATGATCACCTGGGCGCGGGCCGGCCGGCCGGCGGTCAGGTTGCGGGAGAAGTCGTCCGGCAGCTCGATCGCCATCAGCACCTGGCCGGTGTCGATCAGCTCCCGGAGCTCGTCCGGACCGTTCACGGGCAGGATCTCGCGGACGAAGCTCGAGGTTCGCACGTGGGCCACGAGCTCCTCGGACAAGGCTCCGTGGTCGTGATCGAGGAGGGCGACGTCGACGTTCTTGACCTCCAGGGTCGCGGCGAAGGAGAAGACCAGGAGCTGCATGATCGGAGGGCCGATCAGCGTGATCCTGCTCTTGGGGTCGCGCAGGTAGCTCAGCAGCTCCTTGACGATGAGGGCGCTCAGTCGGGGAAGGTTCATGGCGCGGGTCTCCGGGATGGGGTCCTCCGGCCACGGGTCGGGAGGGCGTTCGATGCGGGGCTCATCGGTCGAGGCTCTTGCGCGTCTTGCGCGCGGTGATGGCGAAGAAGACCGAGCCGATCGCCAGCATGGCGAGCATGCTCGGGACGAGGAGGCTCCAGACGTCGCCGGCGGCGAAGACGGTCTGCAGGCCGGTGACGAAGTAGCGGGCGGGGATCACGTAGGTGACGGCACGGATCACCGGCGGCATGCTGTCGATCTCGAACAGGAAGCCGGAGAGGAGGAAGGCGGGCAGGAAGCCGGAGAAGACGGCGACCTGGGCCGCGACGAACTGGTTGCGGGCGAGGGCCGAGATCAGAAGGCCCTGGCCCAGGGCGGGGATCAGGAAGGAGGCGCTGAGGGCGAGCAGGGCCCCCCAGGAGCCCCGGAGCGGTACGTCGAAGACGGTGGTGGCCAGGAGGCCGCAGCCGAGCGTGGCCAGGAGGCCGAGGGCGAAGTAGGGGAGGAGCTTGCCGAGCAGGATCTCGACGATCCCGGCCGGGGTCGAGAACAGTGCCTCCATGGTGCCCCGCTCCCACTCCCGCGACACCACGAGGGCGGTCAGGAGGGTGCCGATGGTGGTCATGATGATGGCGATCGAGCCGGGGACGAGGAACCTCCGGCTCTCGACCTCAGGGTTGAACCAGAACCGGGGCTCGAGGACGACGGCAGGTCCGGAGGCGGCGCCCGTCCCCGCCAGTCCGCTCCGGCGGTCGAGCCAGGAGGCGACCACCCCTTCGGCATAGCCGGAGACGAAGCTCGCGGTGTTGGGCTGGGAGCCGTCGGTGAGGATCTGGATGGCGGGCCGGCTCCCGGTGGCGAGGCGCCGGTCGAAGTCCTGGGGGATGACCACCACGCCCCGCAGGAGCCCGGAGACGACCATGTCCCCGACCTCTCGGCGGTGGCGGACCGGAAGCACCTCGAAGTAGCGGGTGGCGGCGAAGTCCGCCGCCAGGTCCCGCGCGGCCGGTCCGTCATTCTCGAGCACCACGCCGAGGCGCACGTTGCGAATGTCGAGGGAGACCGCGTAGGCGAACAGGAAGAGGAGGATCGTCGGCAGCACGAAAGCGATCAGGATGGCGGACGGGTCCCGCACGACCTGCACGCTCTCCTTGGCGACGAGGGCGAGGAGTCGGCGGGCTCTCATGCCGCCCTCCCGGCCGGGTCGGCCTCCGCGCCCCGCTCTCCCGCCTCGATGAGAGCGATGAACGTCTCTTCCATGGTCGGGTCGGGCCGGTCCGGGGTGGCCGCCCGCGCCTTGAGCGCGTCCGGTGAGTCGAGGTCGATGACCCGGGCCCGGTTCATCAGGGCCACCCGGTCGCAGTACTCCGCCTCCTCCATGAAGTGGGTGGTCACGAGGACCGTCACACCCTTGCGCACCAGACCGTTGATGTGGACCCAGAACTCCCGCCGGGTGATCGGGTCGACGCCGGAGGTGGGCTCGTCCAGGAAGAGCACCGGTGGCCGGTGCATGAGGGAGCAGGCGAGGGCCAGGCGCTGCTTGAACCCGAGGGGCAGGGAGTCCGGGGAGTCCCGGAGGTAGCGCTCGAGGCCGAAGGTCTCGATCATCTCCTCGATCCTGCGCCGCCGCCGGCCGCCGGTCAGGCCGTAGACCCCGGAGTAGAACTCCAGGTTCTGACGCACCGAGAGCAGGCCGTAGAGGGAGAACTTCTGCGCCATGTAGCCGAGCCGCCGCTTGGCCGCGCTCGACGCGTGGCGCAGGTCGAGGCCGGCCACCCGCGCCTCGCCGGAGGTCGGCTCGAGCAGTCCGCAGAGCATCTTGAAGGTGGTCGACTTGCCGGCGCCGTTGGGTCCCAGGAGACCGAAGACCTCCCCCCGACGGACCTCGAAGTCGACTCGCTCGGCGGCGGTGAACTGGCCGAAGCGTTTGGTGAGCTGTCGGGCCTCGACGGCCACGTCGCCGTTCAAGGCGTCAGGCTCCACCGGCTCCATGCGCTCGGCGATGGCCGATCGCCCCCCGGGGCCTCCCCCCAGGCGGTCGATGAACGCGTCCTCGAAGCGGGGTGGCACCGCCTCCACCGCCGCGCCGGCACCTCGGGCGAGCTCGTCGACCGCGGCACGGCGCTCGTTGTCGGCCAGCACCAGCCGGACGCCATGGCCCTGGATCACGCCGTCGCGCACGCCGTCGAGGTCGAGGGCCTTCGTCAGGAGCGTGCGCCGGTCGTCGTCCGGTCGGACGAGCCGGAAGCTCCGTCCGGCGAGCCGGCTGGTGAGCGCTTCCGGCGGCCCGTCGTGCTCGATCCGCCCCTCGTTGAGGAGGATCACGGTCTCGCAACGTTCCGCCTCGTCCAGGTAGGCGGTTGACCAGACCACCGCCATGCCGTCGTCGGTCAGCTCCTCGACCATGCGCCAGAGCTCCTGGCGGCTCACCGGGTCGACGCCGACGCTCGGCTCGTCCAGGAGGAGGAGCTTGGGATGGGCCATCAGGGCGCAGGCGAGGCCGAGCTTCTGCTTCATGCCGCCGGAGAGCCGGCCGGCCAGTCGTCCTGTGAAGGGGGCGAGGCGCGTGAAGGCGAGGAGGCGCTCGAAGGTCTCGTCGAGGTCTTTCCCCCGGAGCCCCCGCAGGCGGGAGTAGAGCCGGAGGTTCTCCATCACCGAGAGATCCTCGTAGAGGCCGAAGCGTTGCGGCATGTACCCCACCTCGGAGTGGATGCTGTCCGCCTCCTCGACCACGTCGTGGCCGAGCACGCGGACGCTCCCCGCGCTCGGGGCCATGAGCGCCGCGAGGATGCGCAGCAGGGTCGTCTTGCCGGCGCCGTCCGGCCCGACCAGGCCGGTCAGGCGGCCCGCCTCGATGGTGGCGTCGAACGGATGGAGCGCCGGATGCTCGCCGAACCGCTTGGCGAGGCCACGAATTTCGACGGTCGCGGCCACGTCAGCTCCCTGCCGGAGCGGTCGCGTCGGCGGTGGTCGGGTCCGCGACCTGATCGGCGGGGACCTCGATCGTCACCGGCATGCCGAGGCGCAGGCCGTCGGCCGGGCCGGGGACGATGACCCGCAGCCGGTAGACGAGGTCGGTGCGCAGCTCCGGCGTCTCCACGGACCGGGGGGTGAACTCCGCCCGGGGCGAGACGAAGCCGATGGTCCCCCGGTAGCGCTCGGTGGACGAGTCGGTGGTGACCCAGACCGGCGCCCCGGGGACCACCTTGCCGAGATCGGGCTCGGCGACGTAGGCGCGCACGTAGACCGGGTCGGGCAATGCCAGGGTGTAGACGGGCGCTCCCTGGCCCACGACCGTTCCCGGCTCCTGGGCCCGGGTGAGCACCACGCCGTCGCTTGGGGAGTGGAGGGCCGTGTCCTCGAGCCGGGTCCGGGCCTCGTCCACCTGGGCTCGGGCCACCGCGAGGTCGGCGCGGGCGGCCGCGATGTCCTCTGCCCGGAAGCCTTCCTGGACCAGGTCGAGGCTCTGGCGGGCGGCGGCGAGCCGGGCCTCGGCCTCGTCCCGGGCGGCGAGTGCCGCGTCCACCTCCCGCTGGCTGCTCGCTCCGGAGTCGAGGAGGCCGAGCTTGCGCTCGTAGATCTTGCGTGCGTTGAGGACGGCCGCCTCGGCCTGGCGCACCTGGGCGGCCGCCTGCTCGATCTCCTGGGGCCGCGAGCCGCGCTCGAGCTTGGCGAGCCGCGCTCGGGCCTGTTCGACGCGGAGCTCGGCGGTTCTCAGGCTCTCCTCGTAGGGCTC
>Ga0210122_1000501_pt1 | contig 13634 bp, 8 predicted proteins | sample Muzzi_CordB_D2_FD_185530 | JGI IMG/M metagenome (GOLD analysis project Ga0210122, IMG submission 185530) | Wetland microbial communities from San Francisco Bay, California, USA, that impact long-term carbon sequestration - Muzzi_CordB_D2 (SPAdes) | ecosystem: Environmental > Aquatic > Marine >... | reverse complement strand
CATCAGCCGCGGGTTGTCATCGTCGGCGGCGGGCCGGTCGGGGTCGCCCTAGCCGTCGATCTCGGCCTCCGGGGCGTGTCCTGCGCGCTGGTCGAGCCCCGCACTGACATGCACCGGATCCCGAAGGGACAGAATCTCACGCAGCGCACGCTCGAGCATTTTTACTTCTGGGGCATCGTCGACGAACTGCGCGCCGCGCGCATCATGCCGCCCGGCTATCCGATCGGTGAAGTCACAACCTACGGCAATCTGATGAGTTCGTACTGGCAGGCGCCGGCCGGTCGCGAAGTCGTGCGCGAATACTACGCGCAGGCGAATGAACGGCTGCCGCAATATGCGATGGAAGCCGTACTGCGGCGAAAGATGGCGTCGCTACCGCAGGTCAAAGCCTACTTTGGCTGGTCGGCGGTCGACGTCGAGCAGGACGACCGGGGGGCACGCGTTGCCATCGTCGACGAGGGGGGCAGCGGCCGCGCCGTGCTCGCAGCCGACTATGTGGTCGGCTGCGACGGCGCTCGCTCGCTGGTGCGTGAACGGATCGGCATCGCCCGCGCCGGCACCGATTTCTATCAGCGCATGGCGCTCATCGTGTTTCGCTCGCGCGAATTGCACGAGGCCCTCAAGCGCTTTCCCGAGCGCTCGACCTACCGGGTGATGCGTCCGGAGCTCAACGGCTACTGGCAGTTCTTTGGCCGCATCGACGTCGGCGGAGGCTGGTTTTTCCATGCGCCGGTGCCGGCCGATGCCACGCGGGACAATTTCGATTTCCAGGGCCTGCTGCACAGCGCTGCAGGATTCAAATTTGCGTGCGAGTTCGATCACGTCGGATTTTGGGATCTGCGCGTCGCCGTTGCGGAAAAATATCAGGTCGGACGCGCATTCATTGCCGGCGACGCCGCGCACAGCCATCCGCCCTACGGCGGCTTCGGCCTGAATAACGGTCTGGAGGACGTCGCCAATATCGGCTGGAAGCTGGCCGCACGGATCAAAGGCTGGGGCGGCGACGCGCTCCTGCGCTCCTACGGCGAAGAGCGCCGTCCGATCTTCCATGAAACAGCGGAAGACTTTATCGCCGCGCGCATCCGGGCCGACGGCGAATTCTTCGCACGTTACAATCCCGAACGCGACCGGACGGAGTTTGAACGGGCCTGGGAGGCGCGAAAGACCGATCTCGGCGCGCGCGCCCGGCGCTACGAGCCGAACTACGAAGGCTCCTCGGTCATCATGGGTCCGCCCAACGGCATTTGCAGTGCGCACGGCAAGCATGAATACAAGGCTCGTGCCGGCCATCATTTGACGCCGCAATCATTGTCTTCCGGGCAGAACGTGTTCGAGGAACTCGGTCCCGACTTCGCCCTGCTGGCGTTCGATGCGGAAGACAAAGACGTCGAAGCGATGGCGCAGGCGGCGCGGACGCACAACGTGCCAATAAAAATCGTGCGCGACACATATCGCGACGGCCGCGAGGCTTATGAAGCGCGTCTAATTCTCGTGCGTCCGGACCAGTACGTGGTCTGGACCGCCGACCGGATGCCCGCTGACGCCGGCGCCCTGATCGGGAAAGCCGTCGGGCGCAGCCACGCGTAAGCCTGGATGCCGCCAGCGCGGACGGCCAAGGATGGAATTGGCCGATGAGCTGTGCGATGCTTCTGCAACAAAAAAACTGGCGCGACCACCAGAAACAGCATGAAACAGGGAGAGACACCAGTGAACAGGATTGCACGATACGGCGCCTTACTGGCGGCCGCCTGCATCATCGGAAGCTGGACGGGCCATACCGCCAACGCCCAGACCGCATTGCGCATCGGGGTGTCGAGCTCCGGCAGCGTCTTTTATACGCTCGGGGTCGGTCTGAGCGCGATGCTCAACAAATACGCCGACATCTCGGCCACGGCCGAGCCGGTGGGCGGATCGACGGCGAACATGTTCGCGCTCGGGGCCGACAAGATCGATCTGGCGATCGCCAATGCCGGCGCGTCCTACGACGCCTTCCATGGCAACAAGCCGTTCAAGGACAAGATTGCGGTCAGGCTGGTGGCGCAGGGCGCGCCGAATCTGCGGCAGGTTGTTGTACGCACCGGCTCGGGCATCGAAAAGCCGGAGGACCTGGTCGGCAAAATCGTCATCGGCAAGCGGCCGGCACTGCCCGAGATCGGGCTGATCATGGACGCGCTGTTGAAGGTGTACGACATCGATCCCGGCAAGGTGAAAATCGTATCGACCACCAATACCGGCGAAGCCGTCAAGGCAATCAAGAGCGGGACCGTCGACGCCGTCGTCATCCCGGGCAGTGCGGGCGCCGGCTATCTGCAGCAGCTGATGCGCGACAAGAAGATCACATACCTGAAGATCCCCGAAGACAAGATGAAGGCGATGGTGGCAATGCTGCCGAAATACATCGCGATCACCACGCTGCCGGCCAATACCTACGAGGGACAGAGCGAAGCGGTAAAGATCTTTGGCCTGGCGAGCTATCTGGTCGCCGCCGCGCGCGTTCCGGACGAGACGGTCTACAGGGTGACCAAGACCCTCTTCGGCCACATCGATGAATTCCACGGCTTCCATGGTGCGGCAAAGGAATGGACGCTGAAGGAGGCGCTGGAGACGCCGACGATACCGTACCACCCCGGAGCGATCCGGTATTTCAAGGAAGGGAATGCCTGGACTCCGGCGCTGGACAAGGTCCAAGCCGAGTTGACGCAGTAGCGGCGGCCATCGCACGCTCCGAAGGGCCGCGCATTGCGCGGCCCTCTCCGCAAAGACCGGAAAAACCATGGCGGCGATAGATCGGCCTGCACGGTCAATGGGTGTATTCACCTGGATCGCGACGGCCATCGTCGTCTATCACGTCGTCATGGTCGGCAACCTCGCCGCCATGGCGGGCTTCTTCATGCCCGACCAGATGCACGGCGCCATCAGCCTCGCATCGGCGCTGACGGTCATCTTCTTCCTGGTGCCGGCGGGCGGCAGTGGTCACGGCGTCGCCCGCGAGGCTGACACCGGCAGCGGGCGCCGCGCAACCTGGTTTGATTATGCACTTATCGCCTGCACCTGGATCAGCCTCGGCTATGTCGTGGTCTTCTATCAGGCCGTGATCGACTACAGCATGTTCGGCTTCCTCGACACCCAGGGTCTCGTGCTGGCCCTGCTGATCTGTCTGCCGTTGATCGAAGCGGTGCGCCGTACCACCGGCGTGACACTGCCAATTCTGGTCGGCGTACTGGTGCTGGCGACGGTTTTTCAGAATGTCCTGCCAGGCATCCTGTACGGCCGCGGCTACGAGACGGACCGGCTGCTTTACGCCGCCTATGTCGGCGAATCCGGGATCTTCGGTCTGCCGCTGCGGGTAGCCGCCAGCATCATCATCATCTTTGTCCTGTTCGGTGCGCTGATGGAACAGAGCGGCGCGGGTCGCTGGTTCCTGCGCCTTGCACTTGCCGCGACCGGCCGCTCCCATGGCGGACCGGCCAAGGCCTCCGTGGTCGCGAGCGCGCTGTTCGGATCGATCTCCGGTTCGCCTTCCGCCAACGTGGCGACGATCGGCGTGTTCACGATCCCGTTGATGAAACAGATCGGCTATCGGCCGGCATTCGCGGGCGGGGTCGAGGCGGTCGCTTCGACCGGAGGCCAGATCCTGCCGCCGGTGATGGGCGCCATCGCCTTCGTAATGGCCGAATGGATCCGTGTGCCCTACGCCACAATCGCCATTGCCGCAGCGGTACCGGCGGCGCTCTATTTCATCATCGTCTTCGCATCGGTGCATCTGCAGGCGCGTCGCAGCGGCATGCACCCCATGACCAGCGAGGACCTGCCTAGGCTCGGCGAAGCTTTCCGCGAGGGCTGGTATTATTTGATCCCGATTGCGGCACTGATCTACTTTCTTTTGATCGAAGCCTATCCCCCCGGCATGGCCGGCGTGCTAACCCTCCCCTTCGTCATCGGCGCAAGCTTTCTGTCGCGTGACCACGCCGACTGGCTGCTGCCCGGCAAGTTGATGGCGGCGTGCGGCCGGACGGTGCGCGGCTGGATCACGATAGCGGCGATCACCGGCTTCGTCGGCATCATGATCGGAGCGATCGAGCTGAGCGGCATCGGCGTCAAGATTTCGACGTTCATCCTCGATCTCTCGGGCGGAAACTTGATCGTCACGCTCATCCTTGTCGGGCTGGCGAGCTTCGTCATGGGCATGGGGCTCGATTCCATTCCCGTTTACGTCACGCTGGCGACGCTGATGGCGCCGGCCTTGACGCAACTCGACGTGTCGCCGATGGCCGCGCACCTCTACGTCATTTATTGGGGCCTGGCATCGTTCTTCACGCCGCCTCTCTGCATTGCGGTCTTTGTCAGCATTGCCATCAGCGGCAGCAAGCTGTGGGAGACCGGCTGGGAAGCAGTGCGCCTCGGCGTCGCCGCCTTCATTGTTCCCCTCGCCTTCGTCCTCGACGAGGGACTGCTGCTGCACGGCTCGCCCGGCAAGATTGCCTGGGCCATCGCAACGGCCTGCGTCGGGGCCTGTTTCCTGGCTTGCGGGCTGCAAGGTTTCGCCTTCGGACCGCTGCAGCCGTGGCGGCGCATTGCCGTCGGCGTGGGAGGCCTGTTGCTGATCGGCCCCGGATTGGCGCCACCCTTGATCGGCACGGCCCTCGCCGCCGTCGCCTTGGTGCCGCTCGGCAAGCGCAAAGCATCCGTCGTTTAGACCGCGCGCGGCGGTCGCGGACCGGCGATCCGTCTACGCGTGTGCGCCGCCGATCTTGTCTTCCGGGTGCTGCTGGCGGGCGCGCTCGCGCGCATCCCGCGCGGCGTCGATTGCCGCATTGAGCTCGGCACCGACCAGCACCACGATCGCGGTCATCCACAGCCACATCATCAGGCCGATGGCCGCGCCGAGCGAGCCGTAGGTGGCGTCGTAATTGGCGAAGTTACCGAGATAAAAGGACAGCGCGGCAGAGCCGGCGAGCCACGCGATGGCGGCGAATACCGTGCCGGGGCTGATCAACTGCCAGCGCGGATCATCGCGGTTGGGGCCGAAACGGTAGAGCGCGCCGAGGCCGAGAATCACCAGCGTCAACAACGCCGGCCAGCGCAGCCAGGTCATAACGGCGCCTTCGTAGCCGCCGAGCGGCAGATAGGAAAACACGATCGGCAGGACGACGATGGCCCCGATCGCCAGCAAAAGCCCGCCGATGGTACCGATAGTGAAGCCGAGCGAGACCAGATTGAGCCGGATGAAGCTGCGCCGTTCCTTCACGCCGTAGATGACGTTGAGCGCGTCGATGATCGCCTTGATGCCGGCATTGGCGCTCCACAGCGCGAGGCCGAGGCCGAAGAAGAAGGTGAAGCTCAAATCGCCGGTGGTGCGCGAGATGATGCGGTTGACCTGCTCGTCAACGATGCCGGAGGCGCTGTCCGGCATCACCGTGTGCAGCATCGCCAGGTGGTCGGTGATGGTGCCGGCATTGGCGAACAGCGCGTAGCTCGACACCAGGGCGGTGATTGCCGGAAACAGCGCCAGCAGCCCGTAGAACACCACGCCGGCGGCGAGCGCGAGCAGGCGGTCCTCCACGATCTCCTCATAGGTGCGGTAGAGCACCCGCTTCCAGCCGGCCCAGCCAAGCCGGCGCGCGGGCGGCACGGACGATTTCGCCTCGGCAGGGGGCGCGCCGCCGCGGTCAAGCACATGCGCCAGCGCATAGGTGCCCGCCAGCGCCAGCCCGGCGAGCCAGGCGCCCTTGTTGCTGTGTTTGGCGGCAGTCAGGACACGGCCGGACAAGCTCATGGACTGACAACGGTTCCGGGCGCGCATGGTTTCGTCATTTGTGCGGCAACCGCCGCCGGTCCCCTTCCCTGGCCCTCGAATCTGGTCTAAGACGCCCCCGCGCGCGAGGTTCTCGTCCTCGGCGCGGTCCGGGGGACGCGCGACTTGCGCGCCCTTTTTTTGTGCCCTTTCGCCCGCGAGTGCATGCCCAAACGCACCGACATCCAGTCGATCCTGATCATCGGTGCCGGCCCGATCGTCATCGGCCAGGCCTGCGAATTCGACTATTCCGGCACGCAGGCCTGCAAGGCGCTGAAGGACGAGGGTTACCGGATCATCCTCGTCAATTCCAATCCGGCGACGATCATGACCGACCCCGATCTCGCCGACGCCACTTACATCGAGCCGGTGACGCCGGAGATCGTCGCCAAGATCATCGAGAAGGAACGGCCCGACGCATTGCTGCCGACCATGGGCGGACAGACCGCGCTCAACTGCGCGCTGTCGCTGAAGAAGATGGGCGTGCTCGACCAGTTCGGCGTGCAGATGATCGGCGCCACCGCCGCGGCGATTGACAAGGCGGAGGACCGCGAACTGTTCCGCGAGGCGATGACGAAGATCGGCCTGGAAACCCCGCGCTCGCATCAGATCAAGACGCTGCCGCAGGCGCTGGAGGCGCTTGACGACATCGGCTTGCCGGCGATCATCCGCCCCTCCTTCACGCTGGGCGGCACCGGCGGCGGCATCGCCTACAACAAGTCGGAGTTCATCGACATCGTCGAGCGCGGCATCGACGCCTCGCCGACCAGCGAGGTGCTGATCGAGGAATCGGTGCTGGGCTGGAAGGAGTTCGAGATGGAGGTGGTGCGCGACAAGCGCGACAACTGCATCATCATCTGCTCGATCGAGAACGTCGATCCGATGGGCGTGCATACCGGCGACTCGATCACCATCGCGCCGGCGCTCACCTTGACCGACAAGGAATACCAGATCATGCGCGACGCGTCGATCGCGGTGCTGCGCGAGATCGGGGTGGAGACCGGCGGCTCCAACGTGCAGTTCGCAGTCAATCCGGTGGACGGGCGACTGGTGATCATCGAGATGAATCCGCGCGTGTCGCGCTCATCTGCCCTGGCGTCGAAGGCGACCGGCTTTCCGATCGCCAAGGTCGCCGCCAAGCTGGCGGTCGGCTACACGCTCGACGAGATCGCCAACGATATCACCGGCGGCGCGACGCCTGCCTCGTTCGAGCCGACCATCGATTACGTGGTCACCAAGATTCCGCGCTTCGCCTTCGAGAAATTTCCCGGCTCCGAACCGGTGCTCACAACCTCGATGAAATCGGTGGGCGAGGCGATGGCGATCGGCCGTACCTTCCAGGAATCGTTGCAGAAGGCGCTGCGCTCGCTGGAAACCGGCCTCACCGGCCTCGACGAGTTGACCATCGAAGGCTTCGACACCGACAAGAGTGTCGATGACAGCGACAATAAAGACGCCGTCCGCGCCGCACTCGGCACGCCGACGCCGGACCGGCTGCTCAAGGTGGCGCAGGCCATGCGGCTCGGTGCCGGCGACGAGCTCATTCATAACGCCTGCCGCATCGATCCCTGGTTCCTTGCCCAGATTCGCGCCCTGGTCGACAGCGAGGCCGAGATCCGCAAGAAGGGCCTGCCGCAGACCGCCGGCCCGCTGCGCCGCCTCAAGGCAATGGGATTTTCCGACAGGCGACTGGCGAAGCTCACCGGCACGACCGACGACGCGGTGATGGAGACGCGCCGGTCGCTGGGTGTGCGGCCGGTGTTCAAGCGCATCGACACCTGTGCAGCCGAGTTCGCCTCGCCCACCGCCTACATGTATTCGACCTACGAGGCGCCGTTCGCCGGTCAGGCAGTCAACGAGGCAGCGCCATCCGACCGCAAGAAGGTCATCATTCTCGGCGGCGGGCCCAACCGCATCGGCCAGGGCATCGAGTTCGACTATTGCTGCTGCCACGCCGCCTTCGCGCTGAAGGAGACCGGCCACGAGACCATCATGGTCAACTGCAATCCGGAGACGGTTTCTACGGATTATGACACCTCCGACCGGCTCTATTTCGAGCCGCTGACCCCGGAAGACGTGCTGGAGATCATCGAGATCGAGCGCTCCAGGGGCACGCTGCACGGAGTCATCGTGCAGTTCGGCGGGCAAACGCCGCTCAAGCTGGCGCGTTCGCTGGAAGCGGCCAATGTGCCGATCCTCGGCACCTCGCCTGACGCCATCGACCTCGCCGAGGACCGCGAGCATTTCAAGACGCTGCTCGACAAGCTCAAATTGCGCCAGCCGCAGAACGGTATCGCCACCTCGCCCGGCGCCGCCCGCGCCATCGCCGATGGCATCGGCTATCCGGTGGTGATCCGTCCCTCCTTCGTGCTGGGCGGGCGCGCCATGGAGATCGTGCGGGACGGCGCCCAGCTCGACCGCTACGTGACCCGCCTTGCTTCCGATCTCGACCGGCCGACCGAACTGGCAGTATCGCAAAAGAGCCCGCTGCTGATCGACCGCTATCTGTCCGACGCCACCGAGGTGGACGTCGATTGCCTTTGCGACGGCAAGGACACCTTCATCGCCGGCATCATGGAGCACATCGAGGAGGCCGGCATCCATTCCGGCGATTCAGCCTGCGCGCTGCCGCCGCATACGCTGAGCGAGAAGACCATCGCCGAGCTCGAGCGCGAAACGCGGGCGCTGGCGCTGGCGCTCGATGTCGGCGGGCTGATGAACGTGCAGTACGCCATCAAGGACGGCGAAATCTACGTGCTGGAGGTCAATCCGCGCGCCTCGCGCACGGTGCCCTTCGTCGCCAAGGTGATCGGCCTGCCGGTGGCCAAGATCGCCGCCCGCATCATGGCCGGCGAGAGTCTGAAGGCGTTCGGCCTGAAACGCATGCGGCCCAAGCACCGGGCGGTGAAGGAGGCTGTGTTCCCCTTTGCCCGCTTCCCCGGCGTCGACACCGTGCTCGGACCGGAGATGAAATCCACCGGCGAGGTGATGGGCATCGACAGCAGCTTCGAAATCGCCTTCGCCAAGAGCCAGATCGGCGGCGGCACCAGCCTGCCGCGTACAGGCACGGTGTTCGTCTCGGTGAAGGACGAGGACAAGCCGCGCATCCTGCCGGCGATCAAGCTGCTCGCCGCGCTCGGCTTCCAGACCATCGCCACCTCGGGCACCCAGCGCTACCTGGCCGAACAGGGGGTGGAGGCGGCCAAGATCAACAAGGTGCTGGAAGGCCGGCCCCATATCGTCGACGCCATCAAAAACGGGCGGGTCCAGCTGGTTTTCAATACCACCGAGGGGGCGACGGCATTAGCCGACAGCCGCTCCCTGCGCCACGCCGCCCTCTTGCATAAAGTGCCGTACTACACCACTCTTTCTGGTGCCGTCGCCGCGGCGCAAGGCATTAAAGCCTATCTCGGGGGCGACCTCGAGGTGCGCGCGCTGCAGAGTTATTACGGCCGGGCCTGACCGAGGACGTCCGGCCCGCGCCTCAAGCGGCGGCGCGAGTACGGCGGGGAAGACCACGGTTGCGGCCTGACAAAAGCGGCCGCGGGCGGTGCGTTTTATCTCCGGCCCTCGGTTATCATGGCTCCGGTGCGCGGAGGACCCGCTGCCGGAGTCGTATTGCGAGTCGAAGGAACGCTATTGTCGGAGCTGGGAAGGGCTTGGCGGCGCTTCAAGCAGGTTGAGAAAAGTTCGGGCGGCCGCCAGGAGGAGATGAGACGATGGAAAAAATACCGATGACCGCGGCGGGCTATGCCACGCTCGAGGCCGAGCTCAAGCATTGTCAGCAGGTAGAGCGTCCGCGCATTATCCAGCAGATCACCGATGCGCGCACGCACGGCGACCTGTCGGAAAACGCGGAATACCACGCCGCCAAGGAGGCGCAGTCGCTCAACGAGGGCCGCATTGCGGAACTCGAGGACAAGCTCGCGCGCGCCGACGTCATCGACGTGTCGAAACTGTCCGGCGATACCATCAAGTTCGGCGCGACCGTGACTCTGGTCGATGAGGACACCGACAAAAAAATGGTTTGGCAGATCGTCGGCGAGCCGGAGGCGGACGCCAAGGAAGGCCGCATCTCGGTCACCTCGCCGCTCGCCAAGGCGCTGATCGGCAAGGCCAAGGGCGCCAATGTCGAGGTCAACACGCCCGGCGGCGCCAAGGCCTACGAAGTGAAGAAGGTGGAGTGGCGTTGAGGGGTCCGCTTTGCTTCATCAACGCTGCGAATGTCATGGCCGGGCTTGTCCCGGCCATCGTCATTCCGGGGCGCGGGCGCGTCCCGTCATGACCAACTGTCCATCGGCACCATGGCAGCGTCCTTGGACTGGCGCAGCACCAGCGAGGTCTTCACGTTGCGCACATTGGGCGCGGCGGTGAGCTTCTCGACGAAACCCTGGAAGGTCTTCAGGTCCGGCGCTACGCATTTGAGCACGAAGTCGACCTCGCCGGAGAGCATCCAGCATTCGCGCACCAGCGGCTGCGCGCGCACGAAGTCCTCGAAGGCGACGAGGTCGGCCTCCGCCTGGCTCGCCAGATGCACGGAGGCGAATACCGCCACCTCGTAGCCGAGCTTCTTCTCGTCGAGCAGCGCGCGGTAACCCTTGATGAAACCCGCCTGCTCGAGCGCTCGCACCCGGCGCAGGCAGGGCGGAGCCGAGATACCGACACGGCGGGCCAATTCCACATTGGTGATGCGGCCGTCGTCCTGCAGCTCCTTCAGGATCTTGCGGTCGATGTCATCGAGACGGGCGGGCAAGGCGGTTTCTCCGGATTGGTCGGCGAAATCCCGGCCGAAACAGGCATATCGCGAAACAATCTTTCGCGAAAGATTGTTGCGCAGGCCTGTGCACGGCCAAGTGACCTGCCGCTGTTGCAGCCTGTGACTTCCGTGGGTTGCGTATCTTGCATGGCTGCCCAAAAAACATAGATTGTGCTCGCAAAAGAGCCGGCGATAGCCCGGCCCGTCCGGGCCCGAATGCAGCCCGGGGGACGCCCGCCAGGGGGGCGCTAGCCATGTCCAACACCGTGCACGCCAAGGTCGTCATCGTCGGTTCCGGCCCGGCCGGTTACACCGCCGCCATCTACGCCGCACGCGCCATGCTGGAACCGATCCTGATCCAGGGCATCCAGCCTGGCGGCCAGATGACCATCACCACCGACGTGGAGAATTATCCGGGCTTCGCCGACGTCATCCAGGGCCCCTGGCTGATGGAGCAGATGCAGGCGCAGGCCGAGCATGTCGGCACCAAGATCGTCATGGACCATGTCAACAAGGTGGAACTCGGCAGCCGCCCGTTTCGCCTCACCTGCGATTCCGGCGATACCTATGTTGCCGACTGCCTGATCATCGCCACCGGCGCCCAGGCGCGCTGGCTTGATTTGCCATCCGAGCAGAAGTTCAAGGGCTACGGCGTGTCGGCCTGCGCCACCTGTGACGGCTTCTTCTACCGCAACAAGGAAGTGGTGGTGATCGGCGGTGGCAATACTGCGGTCGAGGAGGCGCTGTTCCTCACCAATTTCGCCTCCAAGGTCACGGTGGTGCACCGGCGCGACAGTTTCCGCGCCGAAAAGATCCTGCAGGACCGGCTGTTCAAGCACCCGAAAATCGAGGTCGTCTGGGACACCGTGCTCGAAGACGTGCTCGGCAGCGAGAACCCGATGAAGGTCAATCGCGTCAAGCTGCGCAACGTGAAGACCAACGCGGTGAGCGAGCGCAGCGTCGACGGCGTCTTCATCGCCATCGGCCATGCGCCCTCGTCCGAACTGTTCGCCGGCCAGGTGCAGATGAAGCCGTCCGGCTACATCGTCACCGCCGGCCATTCCACCGCCACCTCGGTGCCCGGCGTGTTCGCTGCCGGCGACGTCACCGACGACATCTACCGGCAGGCAGTCACCGCCGCCGGCCAGGGCTGCATGGCGGCGCTCGAGGCGGAGAAATTCCTTGCCGCCCACGCGCACGAGCGCGCGGCGGCGGAATAGGCATGGCCAATCCCAACGCCAGCATGGACTGGGACAAGCTGAAGGTGTTCCACGCTGCAGCGGAAGCCGGATCGTTCACCCACGCCGGCGAGCGGCTCGGGCTGTCACAGTCAGCGGTGTCGCGCCAGGTGTCGGCGCTGGAAAACGAACTCGGTGTCTCGCTGTTTCACCGCCACGCGCGCGGGCTGATCCTCACCGAGCAGGGTGAAGTGCTTCACCGCACGGCGCATGAAGTGTTCATGAAGCTCGAGGCCGCGCGTACCAAGCTTACCGACAGCCGCGAACGGCCCAGTGGCGAACTGAAAGTGTCGACCACGCCCGGCATCGGCCTGCACTGGCTGTTGCCGCGACTCGGTGAATTCCTCGATCTCTACCCCGACATCCAGATCACGCTGATCACAACCGACGACGAACTCGACCTCGCCATGCGCGAGGCCGATGTCGCAATCCGCCTGCGCCAGCCGACGCAACCCGACCTGATCCAGCGCAAGCTGTTTTCCGTGCATTTCCACGCCTACGCGTCGCCCGATTATCTCAAGCGCGTCGGCACGCCGCGCACACACGAGGAACTCGACAACCACCGCATCTTGCTGCTCGGTGGCAATGTGCCGCAGCACTTCGCCAACCGGCGCTGGCCGGTCGAGGTGGGCCGCGAGGGCAAGGGCCCGCGCCGCTCGCAGCTGACCGTCAACAGCGTGCTGGGCTTGCTGCGCGCCTGCCAGCGCGGCCTGGGGGTGGCGATGCTGCCCGACTATCTGGTGGAGGAGAACGGCGGGCTGGTACAGCTGTTCGGCGAAGCCGACACGCTCGCGCTCGATGCCTATTTCGTCTATCCGGAAGAGCTTAAGTCGGTGGCCCGCATCCAGGTGTTTCGCGACTTCCTGGTTGCCAACGCGCAGCGCTGGAAATTTTGACCTCCCTGGCGACAAGAGCGATTCGCGCGCGGCGATCCGGCGCGACCTATGCGCATGGCTGACATGCGGCCGCTTGCCTTGCCGCGCGGCAGTGGTGGCGCATACTGACGCCTCGCTGTGCAGCGGATTTGAGTATCCTCCCAGAAGTCACCGATGCACAGCTTGTTCCCCTCTGGAAGTACTGCCGGTCCCCACACCGGCACCCTCAGACCGGGCCCCTGCGGGGCCCGGTTTTTTCTGTGCCGACGGCCTGCGGCAAATTGCGCAAGCGCAGATCCGCACACCGGAGAGGGTGCCGGCTGCCCGTCGGCGGCGGCTTGCGGCCCGGCGGTCCCGCCGCCATGTGGAGGTTGCGGACATGGTCGAGCGACCAGTGATGGACTGCGCTTTTTCGTGCCTGGGTAGCCACCGTTCGGCAATCACGCGGAGGTGATGGTGGCCCATCTGCGAAGGATGGGGAAAACCCGCCAAGAACCGGGCGGCCGGCCCGAGGCTGCTCCCGTCTCACGCCGGGTTGACGTAGAATTCGGGCAGAATGTGACGCTGATCACGGTGCAAAATAGCCACACTTGGTATTTGTTCAGACCCCGAGCGTTGTGAAAGGCGTAACCTCGTTGCGCTATAGGCTAGAATATATTTGTGGGTGTGCTTCCCGGCTAGTTATTGGGAGATGCAAGTGAAAATTCGTCTCGACCGTCTCGTCGCCGCGACCGCCCTCGGCCTGAGTCTGGCGCTCGCCAGCCAGTCCGGGCAGGCGCAGCAGGCGGACTCGCCGACGTCCGAAACACAGGTCGTGGTGCCGGTGCCGGACACGACGACGGCGGCGAAGGATGTAGATGCGTCTGAACCGGCCGTGCAGAGCGAGACGACCGCATCGATCCCCAAGCCGGCCACCGATGTTTCGCCGGTAGCGACGGAATCGGACACGGCAGCGACGGCCAAGGACGAGG
>Ga0210122_1000500_pt1 | contig 13642 bp, 12 predicted proteins | sample Muzzi_CordB_D2_FD_185530 | JGI IMG/M metagenome (GOLD analysis project Ga0210122, IMG submission 185530) | Wetland microbial communities from San Francisco Bay, California, USA, that impact long-term carbon sequestration - Muzzi_CordB_D2 (SPAdes) | ecosystem: Environmental > Aquatic > Marine >... | reverse complement strand
TCATCCCTTCTTCTCCGGCAAGGGCCTATGGACTTCTGTTGTCCGCAATCCGCGACCCGGACCCCGTCGTCTTCCTTGAGCCAAAGCGTATCTACCGCGCGGCCAAGGAAGCGGTAGTGGACGATGGCGGGGCCATGCCCCTCGACCGCTGTTTCGTCCTGCTCAAGGGATCGGATGTTACGCTGGTCGGCTGGGGCGCGATGCTGAAGGAAACGGTGGAAGCCGCCGACATCCTAGCCGGGGAGGGGATCGAGGCCGAGGTTATCGACGTCGCTACCCTGAAGCCCCTGGATATGGACAGTATCCTTGCCTCGGTAAAGAAGACCGGCCGTTGCGTGATCGTACACGAAGCGCCCCTGACATGTGGTTTCGGCGCCGAGGTCGCGGCGAGGCTGGCTGGCGAGGGGCTGATGCATTTGGTGGCGCCGGTCGAGCGGGTCGCCGGATGGGATACGGTAATGCCCCTGCCGCGTCTGGAGTCCCGTTATATGCCCTCGGCCGCGCGGATCGCGGCCGCCGCCCGCCGCGCCCTGGAGTATGCCTGATGGACAGGGTATTCAAACTGCCCGACCTGGGCGAGGGACTTCAGGAGGCAGAGATTGTCGCTTGGCATGTCGGCGTGGGTGACCATGTGGTGACCGATCAGCCGCTGGTCTCGGTCGAGACCGACAAGGCGGTGGTCGAGGTGCCGTCGCCGCAATCGGGCCATGTCGCCGCCCTGCATGGTGAACCGGGGGACGTGGTTGCGGTCGGCGCGGTACTGGTCGAATTCACCGAGGGCGCGGTCGAGGACAAGGGCGCGGTGGTTGGGGAAATCCCCAATGCCGAGACCAAGCCCGTCGCGAAGAAGGCGGTAGCCAGGACCATGGTCGCGCCCGCCTTGCGCGCTTTCGCAAAAGATCGTGGCATCGATCTCGCGACGGTGCAGGGTACTGGCCCGGGCGGCGCCATCGTGAGGGCCGATATCGAGGCGGCGGCGCCGGGTGCGGGCGCGGGCGCCGAGAAGGTCCGCGGCGTGCGGCGCGCGATGCTCCGCAACATGATTCGCGCGGGCGCCGAGGTCGTGCCCGCGACCGTAACCGATGAGGCCGATATCGAAGGCTGGCCGGCGAAGACCGACGTGACGGTGCGGCTGATCCGCGCCCTGGCGGCGGGCTGCAAGGCCTCGCCGTCGCTCAATGCCTGGTTCGATGCGCAAACCGAGACGCGCAGCCTGCATGCCCATATCGACCTTGGCATCGCGGTGGAGACCGAGGACGGGCTGTTCGCGCCCGCCATGCGCGATATCGGCAATCGCGATGCCGCCGATCTACGTCGCGGGGTGCTGGCGATGAAGAAGGATATCGAGGCCCGGTCGATTCCCCATGAGCAACTGGTTGGTCAGACCATCACCCTGTCGAACTTCGGCATGTTCGGCGGCCGCTTCGCCGATCTCGTCGTGGTGCCGCCGCAGGTGGCGATCCTCGGCGCCGGCCGGGCGGAGGCCCGCGTCATCGCGGTGGACGGCAAGCCCGCGGTGCACCGCATGCTGCCGCTATCGCTCAGCTTCGACCACCGAGTGGTTACCGGCGTCGAGGCTGCGCGGTTCCTCAACGCGGTGATCGAGGACCTGGAGAAGAAGAAATAGCCGGGAGACCAAACCGATGAGTGAACCCACCTTCCGTTTTTGTGACGATCTCGGCCCGAAGACGATTATGCATATCTACCAGCCCTCGCTCGGCCTTAAGGCGATCCTGGTGGTGGACAATGTGGCCGCCGGTCCATCGATCGGCGGAGTACGGATGGCGCCGGACGTCTCGCTGGAGGAATGTTTCCGCCTGGCCCGTGCGATGAGCCTCAAGAATGCCGCCGCCGGGCTTCCGCATGGCGGCGGCAAGGCGGTAATCTTCGCCGACCCGGCGATGGACCCAGCGCGAAAACAGGAACTGGTCCGCGCCTTCGCCCGGGCCATCGGTCCGGTTGCCGATTATATCGCCGGGCCCGATATGGGCACCGACGAGACCGCCATGGCCTGGATCCAGGACGAGATCGGCCGCTCAGTGGGTCTGCCGCGGGAGATCGGCGGCATTCCGCTGGACGAGATCGGCGCCACCGGCTTCGGCCTGGTGTCGGCGGCGGAGGTTGCGGCGCCGTATCTGGGGATGGACCTCAAGGGCGCGCGAATCGCCGTGCAGGGTTTCGGATCGGTCGGCAAACATGCGGCGCGTTTTTTGGCGGAGAAGGGTGCGTTGCTGGTCGCCGCCGCCGATTCCCGGGGTACGGTGGAAAACCCGGATGGGCTGGATGTAGAGGGATTAATCGCCATCAAGGAACAGGGCGACCATGTCACCGATCTGGAAGTCGGCGGCAAACTGGATGTCGAAGGGATCGTTGGAGTCGATTGCGATATCTGGATTCCAGCCGCCCGCCCGGACGTGATCCGCAAGGAGAATGCCGAAAAGGTGAAGGCCAGGCTGATCGTCCAGGGCGCCAATATCGGCGTGACGGAGGAGGCCGAGGCAATGTTGGCGGCGCGCGGCGTGCTCTGCATTCCCGATTTCATTTCCAACGCCGGCGGGGTGATCTGCGCCTCGGTCGAATATCACGGCGGCACGGAAAGCCAGGCCCTTCAAGCCATCGACGAAAAGATCCGCGCCAACACAGTCGAGGTGCTGGACCGTGCGAAGCGGCAGGGAATCCTTCCCCGCGCCGCCGCCGTCGCCATGGCCGCCGAACGGGTGAAAAGGGCGATGAGCCTGAGACGGTGGGGGTGACGATATTCCTCTTGCCGCCATTCCGGCCGGGGTCCATTCTTCCGCCGGAAACAATAGCGGCAGGGAAGGTGCGGCCGTGGAATACGATCCTCTGAAAACGCGCAATCCGGGGCGCGGGTTGCCGCACGCGCCCAGCTACTGGGCTGCCACCGCAGAAGCGGCGCCGCCCGACGATGGCCCGCTGACCGGCGATATCGAAGCGGATGTCGCGGTGATTGGCGGTGGCTATACGGGCCTGTCCTGCGCCTATCATCTGGCGAAGGCCGGCGTGAAGGTCGCTGTGCTGGAGGCCAACCGGCCCGGCTGGGGTTGCAGCGGCCGCAATGGCAGCTTCTCGCATGGCTCGCTCGGCCGGCATGGTTACAGCGACTGGGCCAGGTTGTGGGGGCTTGATGTGGCGCGAGCGCTCTTTGGGGAGGCCGCGGCCGGATACGCCACGGTGCGCGAACTGATCGCCGAGGGAAACATTAACTGCGACGTTACCGAGGGCGGGTATATGAAGATCGCCCACCGGGAAAGCCGCGTCGCCTGGCTGCGCGAAGAATTGGCGGCCTTGCTTTCATACGGCGCCAATGTCGAACTGCTGGAGCGAGAGGCGATTTCGGCCGACCATTTTCAGGGACAGGAGGCCTTCGGCGCCCTGCGGTTTGCCGATGCGATCGGCCTGCATCCCCTCAAATACGCGCAAGGCCTGCTGCGCATGGCGCGCGGGGCCGGAGCCACGGTCCATCCGGAAAGCCCTGTCGGCGAGATCCGCCGGGACGGGAATGTCCGGGTTCTCGTGACGCCCGGCGGGCGAGTGCGGGCGCGCGAAGTGGTGCTGGCCGTAAACGGCTACGGGCCGGAACAGAACCGCGCGACGGCCGGGCGTCTGCTGCCGGTGCTGTCCAATATCGTGGTGACGCGACGGATGACGGCGGCCGAAAAGGCCGAGGCCAATCTCGTCACCAGCCATATGATGTCCGATACGCGAAAGCTGCTGAATTATTTCCGCCGCCTGCCCGATGACCGCATCCTGCTGGGCAATCGCGGGCCCTTGCGTCCGACCACGACCGCGATGGAAGCCCACCGTTCAGGAATGCTGGAGACAATCCGGCGGAAATTCCCGGCCCTTCATGCCATCGACGGCGACTATTTCTGGGGCGGCTGGGTCGCCATAACCATGGACTCGATGCCGCATGTCGCAAGCGCCGCGGACGATGCGAAACTGCATTACGCCATGGGTTACAACGGCACCGGCGTTTCGGCGGCAAGCCATGCCGGGCGCAGACTGGCCGAACGGCTGACCGGTGACGACAAGGTGCATCCCATATTGTCCAGACGGCTTCCGCGTATGCCTTTCGCGGCCTTCCGGCGGTTGGGCCAGGCGGCCCTGTTCAGCTGGTACCGCTGGCGCGACGAACGGGACTGAGGCGAAACGGGCCATGACCGTAAAGGCGACCGAATTGCCGCCGCCTGTGACAGGGCTGGCGATTGGCGTAGTCTTCGGCATGACGGCGGCGCTGCTTTGGGCGGCGCAGGTGCCCATCTCGGCCATCGCGGTGCGCGGCAGTCTGCCGGCGGCTGACTTGGTAGCTTTGCGTTTTATCGTCAGCGGCGCGATCCTGCTGCCGGTACTGTTGTGGCATGGGCGAGGGCAGGGGTCGCTGGCGGGGATCGGGTGGCAGCGTGGCATTGTCCTGACCCTCACCGGCGGACCGGCCTTCCTGATGGCGCTACTGGGCGGGTTGGCCTATGCGCCGGCCTCGCATAGTGCTGCCATCGTCAATGGCCTGACGCCTGTATTCGCGGTGCTGTTGGGCATAAACCTGCTGGGCTTGCGGCCGTGCGGGCGAGAGTTTGCCGGCATTGCCGTGGTAATCGCCGGTGTCCTGACGCTGGGCTGGCAGAGCCTGATGACCGACATCGCGATGCAAGACGCCTGGCTGGGTGACCTGTTCTTTTTGGCCGGCGCCATCCTTTGGGGTTGCTACACCGTGCTGTGCCGCCGCTGGGATGTCCATCCTCTCCGCGGGGCGGCGGTCCTGAATGTGCTGGGTGCCGCTTACCTGCCCTTCTGGTTTCTTTTCTACGACAGCCACATCCCGTCCGCGCCCTGGGGCGAGGTTATCTGGCAGGGCTTCTACCAGGGCATTGCCACCGGCATCGTCGCGATCATCGTTTACTCCCGCGCCATTGCGTTGCTCGGCTCCAGCCTGGCCTCCCTGTTTTCCGCCTTCATCCCGGCGCTGGTTGTTCTTACCGCCATACCGTTGCTCGGCGAACTGCCGGCTCCGCTGGAATGGACCGGCATTGCCCTGGCCACCGGCGGAATGGTCCTGGCACTGTCACGGCGGCGTTAGCCGGATTATATTGCTCCCCATGACGAATGAACCTTCCCTGTTGCGTGGCGGCTGGCGCCGGCCCGAGATTCTGCTGCTGCTGATGGCTGCGGCATCTCCGATCGCCTTTTCCGCCTGGATGGCGCTGCTGAACAATTTCGCCGTAGAGCGAGCCGCCTTCACCGGGGCGGAGATGGGGATATTGCAGAGCCTGCGCGAAATTCCAGGTTTCCTGTCCTTCGCGGTGGTGTTCCTGCTGCTGATCCTGCGGGAGCAGAAGATTGCCTATCTGTCGCTGATCCTGCTCGGCCTGGGCACGGCGGCGACCGGCTATTTCCCCAGTGTCGTTGGCCTCTATGTTACCACCGTGCTGATGTCGCTAGGTTTCCATTATTATGAGACGGTGCAGATCTCGCTGTCGCTGCAATGGGTCGACAAGGACCGCGCCGCCCCGTTTTTCGGACGCCAAATCGCGGTCGGCTCCATCGCCTCGATCGCGACCTTCGGGCTGATCTGGGTCGCCTTCGATCTGGCCGGGCTGGATTACCACTGGGCCTATCTGATGGCCGGCGGCATTGCCGCAGGCATTGCGGTGGCCTGCTGGGTCGCCTGGCCCAGCTATCCCGAGCGGGTGCGCCAGCATCGCCATATGGTGCTGCGGCAGCGTTACTGGCTCTATTATCTGCTGATCTTCATGTCGGGTGCACGGCGCCAGATCTTCGTCGTTTTCGCCGGCTTCCTGATGGTCGAGAAGTTCGGCTATTCGGTGGGCGAGATAACGCTGTTGTTCCTGCTGAATTCAGTGATCAATATCTTTCTGGCGCCCCTGATCGGCAAATGGGTCGGCCGCATCGGCGACCGCAAGTCGCTGATCTTCGAATATGCCGGACTGATCATCGTATTCACGCTCTATGCCTTCGTGACAAACCCCTGGGCGGCGGCTGGGCTCTATGTTGTCGACCACATATTTTTCGCACTGGCGATCGCCATCAAGACCTATTTTCAGAAGATCGCCGACCCCGCCGACATCGCATCCACCGCTGGTGTCGGCTTCACTATCAACCATATCGCCGCCGTGGTGATCCCGGCCGCCTTCGGGCTGTTGTGGCTGGTCTCGCCGTCCGCCGTGTTCCTGGCCGGCGCGGCGATGGCGGCGGTCTCGCTGTTGCTGGCGATGAATGTGCCGACCGACCCCAAGCCCGGTAATGAGGTGATGTTAGGCCGGCGGCTGAGCGCCGCCGTCCCGGCGTCGGCGACGGAGTAGTGGCCGAAATTGGCTGGCGTCGGCGATGCCGCGGTCGTAAGTTTGCGGAAGCATTTTGGCCATTCTATCTGCAGTAATTACCCTTGGCGACATACCGTACTAGCGCGCAAGTCGATTGAAGCGGTTTCGGAAGGCGGAAATGCTTTGGCGAGCTTCAATCCTTCTCTTTGATTTTGAGGCCGGAATTGGAAACCGTACAGCAAATCTTCGCGGCGATATGGACGGCGCTGTTGTCGTTCCTGGTCTGGCTGGGGTTGGCAGCCGCTCCGGCGCCTCCGACATTCCAGGGATATGTGGAAGGCGAATTCGTGCTTGTCGCGCCTGCGGTCGGCGGCAGGCTGACAGAGCTTCGGGTGCGACGCGGTGACCGGGTGGCGGCAGGCGACATGCTGTTCACACTGGAATCCGTCGAGGAAGCTGCAATGCGCAACGAGGCGGCGGCGGCCCTCGAACAGGCGCAGAACCGGCTCGCCAACCTTTCCAAGGGCAAGCGGGCGCCCGAGATCGACATTATCGAGGCGCAAAAGGCGCAAGCCGAAGTCGAGCTGCGATTGGCATGGCAGCAGCTCGAACGCCAGCGAAGCCTGAAAGATTCCTCCGCCTTCTCGCAGGAAAAACTCGATCAAGCCCGGGCCGAGTACGACTTGCATAGGGCGCGCGTCCAGGAATTGACCGCGCAACTCACGGCGGCATCCATGACTTTGGGCCGCGAAGACGAACTGCGCGCAGCGGAAGCCGAGGTGGCGGCCAGGCAGGCAGCACTTGAACAAGCACAGTGGCGGCTTGAGCAGAAGTCGGTTTATGCGCCGCTGTTGGGTCTTGTCACCGACACCTATTTCGATCCCGGCGAAACTGTAACTGCCGGCCGGCCGGTAATTTCGATCCTGCCGCCGGATAAAATAAAGGTCCGGTTCTTCGTCCCGCAGGCCATGCTGGCCGAGCTGCCGGTCGGAACCGGCGTGACCGTCCGTTGCGACGGCTGCATATCGGAGATTCATGCAAACGTGGTATTCGTTTCGCCTACCGCCGAATATACGCCGCCGGTCCTGTATAACCGGGAAAATCGCGATCGTCTGATGTTCATGATTGAGGCCTATCCGCTGGAACGGCATGAGTTATTGCGCCCGGGCCAACCCGTCGACGTGGTGCTGTCGCCGCCATGAATGCGGTCGAGTATGCTGTGCATGCGCGCGATCTGGCGAAATCGTTCGGCCATCTGAAGGCTGTGCGCGGAATTTCGATCGACGTACCGGTCGGGACGATCTACGGCTTTTTGGGCCCCAATGGCAGCGGCAAAACCACGACAATCCGCATGCTCTGCGGGCTGCTTACGCCGAATGCGGGTGAGGGCACCTGCCTTGGCTACGATCTGCTGCGGGAAACTGCGAGGATCAAGCAGGAAGTCGGTTACATGCCGCAGCGTTTTGGCCTTTACGAGGATCTGACAGTCCGCGAAAACCTTGAGTTCGTCGCGCGCATTTACGAGATGGCAAAACCACGAAAAGCCGCCGACGAAATGATTGAGCGGATGGGCCTCGAGGATCGGAAGCGCCAACTGGCGGGCGAGTTGTCGGGCGGCTGGAAACAGCGCCTGGCGCTGGCGTCCTGCGTATTGCATAAGCCTCGCCTTCTCCTGCTCGACGAACCGACCGCGGGTGTTGACCCGAAGGCGCGCAGGGAGTTCTGGGATGAAATCCACATATTGGCCGGCAGTGGCGTCACGGTGCTGGTCAGTACGCATTATATGGACGAAGCCGAACGCTGCCACCAGATCGGCTATCTTTCCCTGGGCCGGCTTCTGATTCATGGCCCCGTTGACGACGTAATCCAGTCCGCGGCCATTGCCGCGTGGCGGATCGATGGACCCGAAGCCGAGCGTCTGGCTGCACGCATCAGAAATCTGGCCGGGATAGAAACGGCCACGCTGTTCGGCGCCGAACTCCATGTAACCGGCTCCGACGTCGAGCTGGCGGAAAGCAGCCTTGACCAATTAAGGCGTGAGAGCGGCCTGCGCGTCGAGCGTGTCTCACCGTCGCTGGAGGACGTCTTTATCCATACGATGAACGCGGACGACAGGGACGCGAATGGGGATATGCAATGAAGCGCCGTTTTTCGCTGACGCGCCTGCGTGCCCTGCTGGCGAAAGAGTTCATCCAGGCATTGCGCGACCGCCTGACCTTTGCAATGCTTGTGGGCATCCCGGTTATCCAGTTGGTGCTATTCGGATTTGCCATAAACGCCGATCCGCGGGGACTGCCCATTGCCATTGTTTCTGCCGACGAAAGCATGTTCTCCCGCAGTATCGTCGCTGCGCTTCAGAACACCGATTATTTCCGGATAGAGGCGCAGCCGGCGACCGAGGCCGAGGCTGACCGGCTTATCGCGCGCGGCGAGGTTCAGTTCGTGATATTCATCCCCGCGGATTTCGGGCGCAGGCTGGTACGCGGCGAACGTCCGGCGATGTTGATCGAAGCCGACGCCACCGACCCGGTGGCCACCGCCAATGCGCTCGCTGCGGTGACGCAACTGAATCAGGGCGCGCTGCGGCATGATCTTACCGGACCGCTGGCTGGTCTGGTGAACGGTCTGCCGCCGTTCGAGATAAGGGTGCACAACCTCTACAACCCGGAAGGCATTACAGAATACAACATCGTACCCGGCCTGATAGGCACGATCCTGACGATGACGCTGGTCATGATGACCGCCATCGCCATGACCCGTGAGCGCGAGCGGGGTACGATGGAAAGCCTACTGGCGACCCCGGCGCGACCGCTCGAGGTGATGATTGGCAAGATTACCCCGTTCATCGTCATCGGATATCTGCAGGTCGGTGTAATTCTGGCCGCAGCGAAGCTGGTGTTCGGGGTGCCGATGCTTGGCAGCCTGCTGTTGCTGTCGCTGGCGCTGGTCTTGTTCATCGCGGCCAATCTGGCAGTTGGTTTTACGTTCTCGATTCTTGCGCGAAGCCAGCTGCAGGCAATGCAGATGGGGGTCTTCTTCTTCCTGCCTTCGATGCTGTTGTCGGGTTTCCTGTTTCCGTTTCGGGGAATGCCCGGCTGGGCGCAGACTATCGGCGAGATTTTGCCCCTGACGCACATGCTGCGAATCGCGCGCGGCATCCTGCTCAAGGGTAACGGTCTCGCCGATATCCAGGGCGACCTGTGGCCCATGCTCGCCTTCATGGCCGTCGTCAGCGCCGTCGCGTTACGCCGTTACAGGCAAACGCTCGACTGAAGCGTGGGCGGAAGGGTTGAAACTCAGGCTTCGAGATCGGTCTTTCGGGCAAGATAATCCTCGCGCTCGATTTCACCGCGGGCGTAGCGCTCATCGAGAATTTCCAGCGCCGTCGGGCGTGGCTTCCTCTCTCCCGCTGCGGAACCGGGCCCCGTGCTTGCGCGCACCGCCCAGATAACCACCGCTATAATCGCCGCAATGGCCAGAATCCAGACCAGGCTATGCAGTCCGAAACCGAGCCAGCTTCCGCCATGCATTACACCATAACCGCCATAGCCGTAAGGCATGCTCTGCCACATATCCGTCTCCGTTCCTTGTCTGGCGCTGGCGTCCGGGCCTGGATGGAGGGCCAGACCGGACGCCGCCTATCGTCTGCCGGTTGCTATTGGGCCGGGCGGGTCCAGCCATTGTGTCGGTTGACCGCCAGTTTACGGACCAGCGAGTCGTCAACGGTCACAATCTCGACGATGATTGTATCGTCGTCCACTATCTCGACCTTGCCCAGTTTCAGCCTGTCATTGCCCTGAATCACCAACCAGCGCTCCATGCGGGCCTTGACATCGTCGGGCCCTAGGTCTTCGTCGGCCGCTGCGTCTTGCTGCCAGCAAGGCGCGCCATAGCCCATGCCGGGCCCATAACCCGCACCCCCACCATGCATCATGTTATGCATCGCCCCAGCGCCCATGCCATAGCCCATCCTTGGCCCCATCATGTATCCCATGCCGGGTCCCATCATGCCCGGGCCATAACCGTAACCCGGTCCCATCATCATACCCGGGGTCATTCCATAACCCATGGGACCCATCATGCCCGGGCCCATTCCGTAGTAACCTGGCCATGGCCGCCGCGGTGCGTCGTCCGCCGTGCCCTGGTTTTGCCCCATGAATATGCCGGGCCCCATCATACCGATTCCGGGTCCACCCTGGTTCGGTCCATGTGCGGCGCCTGGCGTCGCGAGAAGGGCCAGCGCCCCCAGCCCCGCGAGTGTCGCGATCATGCCTTGAGTCAATCTCTCCATCCTGAATGCTCCTGCTTATGCGTGCTGTACGGCCGCCGCCTGACGACGGATCGGAGCGGAATTCTTCCGTTCGACAAAGCCAATATAGGAGATTCCAGTAACTGGAATGAAAGGGCCAAACGCTGTACTGGAACAGAATTGAGATGGATCAAGCATTTTCGGGGGTTGCTTGCTTCAGTGCTTCGCAGCTATTCAATCCATGGGACCGCTTATCATCGGGAGACGGCAATGGCCGACCAAAGAGGAAATATTTACGAGCAGAACCTGGACCGTAGCGAGGCGAACTATCAGCCGTTGACGCCGCTCAGCTTCCTGGAATGGTCGGAAGCGGTTTATCCGAACAAGACGGCCGTTATTCACAGCGCGCGCAGCTATACCTACCGCGAATTCGGCGCGCGTTGCCGGCGGCTGGCCAGCGCGCTGGCGCGGCGCGGGGTGGGCGTTGGCGATACGGTTTCGGTGATGGCGCCGAACTGCCCGACGCTGCTGGAAGCGCATTACGGCGTGCCGATGGCCGGCGCGGTGCTGAACGCGATCAATACCCGGCTCGATGCCGACACCGTCGCCTTCATCCTGAATCATGCGGAGTCGAAGGTGCTGATCGCCGACCGCGAACTGTCGGCAGCCATCAAGCCGGCGCTTGAGAAGCTGGGCCGCGAAATCATCGTGATCGACAATGACGACCCGCTGGCCGAGGGCGGCGAGCTGCTGGGCGAGATGGATTACGAGGCCTTTCTAGCCGAGGGCGACCCGGCCCATCCCATTACCATGCCGGCCGACGAGTGGCAGGCGCTGTCGCTCTGCTACACCTCCGGCACGACGGGGAACCCGAAGGGCGTGGTCTATCACCATCGCGGCGCCTTCCTGAACGCCATGGGCAACGCCATGACCTTCGGGCTGAATGCGCGCTCGGTCTATCTCTGGACCCTGCCGATGTTCCATTGCAACGGCTGGACCTATACCTGGGGGGTCACGGCTGTGGGCGGCACCCATGTCTGCCTGCGCAAGGTGGACCCGGCGCTGATCTTCCCGATGATCCGCGACCACAAGGTGACCCATATGTGCGGTGCGCCGATCGTGCTGAACATGCTGGTCCATGCGCCGGTCAATATCCGCCATACCTTTGACCATACCGTTGAGACCGCGACCGGCGGCGCAGCCCCGCCCAGCGCGGTCATCGAGGCGATGGAGGCCATGGGCTTCCGTGTCACCCACCTCTATGGCCTGACCGAATCCTACGGCCCGGCGACGGTCTGCGCCTGGCAGGACGACTGGGCGGCGCTGGAGCCCCAGGCGAAGGCCGAGAAGATGGCGCGCCAGGGCGTGCGCTATCCCACGCTGGCCGGCATGATGGTGGCCGACCCCGACAGCATGGAACCGGTTCCCGCCGACGGCCAGACGATCGGCGAGATCATGCTGCGCGGCCATACGATCATGCGCGGCTACCTGAAGAACCCGGCGGCGACGGATGGGGCCTTCAAGGGCGGCTGGTACCATACCGGCGACCTGGCGGTGCTGCACGCGGACGGCTATGCCGAGGTCAAGGACCGCTCCAAGGACATCATCATCACCGGCGGCGAGAACGTCTCAAGCCTTGAGATCGAGGAAACCCTATTCCGCCACCCGCATGTCATGGAAGCCGCCGTCGTCGCCAAGCCTGACGAGAAATGGGGCGAAACCCCCTGCGCCTTCGTCACCCTGAAGCCGGAGTCCGAGGGCAAGGTCGCGGCCGAGGACATCATCGCCTTCTGTCGCGACCACATGGCCCATTTTAAATGCCCGCGCAGCATCGTCTTCGGCCCGCTGCCCAAGACATCCACGGGCAAGATCCAGAAATTCGTGCTACGGGAACAGGCAAAGGGGGGCTAACGGCATGGCAGCGGGGTTTTGGCACCGCTTGGCCTCGACCCTCGCTTTGCAGGTCTGTATGCTGCGGGGACTTGGTGACCGATGGGGACGGACGTGGCAGAAGATCTTGCATCCCAGTTTCGCAAGCTGATCGATATCGTGAGCTGGGAATGCGTCCAGGATCACGGCTTCGAGGCGCCGTTCTCGGTTCATGTCACCGACGCCACCGGCTATGTCTTTTCCGCCGCCTTCGTAAAGGGCCCGGAGCGGGAGAGGCCCGAACTTTTCGGCATCAAGGCGCCCGAAGACGTGGATGGCGTTCTCGAAGATCATAACCTGGCCTTCCCGCTCAGCGTATTCGCCAGCGACCATGAGGGCCGCACGCACCGGACCGAACTGCAGCGGATACAGTGAGATTACCGCTGCGCCATGCAGGTTTTCGGTAAACACGATCGCTTGGGAGGGACGATGACGACGCGCGATTACGAGATGTTCGAACTCGAAAATCTGACCCTGCAGCGCGGGATCACCCTGCCGCGCGCGCATGTCGCCTACAAGACCTATGGCCGGCTGGCCGCCGACAAGTCCAACGTCATCCTCTATCCCACCTCCTATGCCGCGCAGCATTACGACACCGAATGGCTGATCGGGAAGGGGCGGGTGCTGGACCCTGCCGACTGGTTCATCGTCATCCCCAACATGTTCGGCAACGGCCTGTCGTCCTCGCCGTCCAACCTGGCGCCGCCGTTCGGGCGCGACCGTTACCCGGTCTTCACCCACTGGGACAATGTCCATGCCCAGCAACGGCTGCTGGCCGAGGTCTTCGGGGTGGAAAGGCTGGCGCTGGCCTATGGCTGGTCGATGGGGGCGCAGCAGGCGTTGCATTGGGGGGCGATCTTCCCCGATCGGGTGGAACGGATCTGTGCCGTCTGCGGCTCGGCCCGCACCTCGATCCATAACGGGGTGTTCCTGCAGGGGGTGCGCGCGGCCCTGACCGGCGATCCTTCCTGGCGCGGCGATCATTTCGCCGAACATCCGGCGCGCGGCCTGCGCGCCATGGGGCGCGTCTATGCCGGCTGGGCCATGTCGCAGGCGTTTTACCGCGAGAAGGTCTACGAACAGGTGGGCTTCTCCTCGCTGGAGGATTTCCTGGTCCGCTCGTGGGAGGCCAACTTCCTGCGCCGCGATGCCCACGATCTGCTGG
>Ga0210122_1000497_pt1 | contig 13670 bp, 10 predicted proteins | sample Muzzi_CordB_D2_FD_185530 | JGI IMG/M metagenome (GOLD analysis project Ga0210122, IMG submission 185530) | Wetland microbial communities from San Francisco Bay, California, USA, that impact long-term carbon sequestration - Muzzi_CordB_D2 (SPAdes) | ecosystem: Environmental > Aquatic > Marine >... | reverse complement strand
TGGCCTCTAGCCCTTCGACCAGTTGGTTAATGGCTCCCGGTTGGTCGCCGGTGGGTTCGTAATCCGAAACGACTGCAAAAGCGGGCATAAATCCTCCAATTAGAACATAAGTTCAGCCCGATAGTATACCTCGACATGGGTTTGTTGGCAAAGTTATTATCAGCTGCTGCCCTTGAGCCAGCCCTTAATCCCCTTCGATTGATCTAAAATCTCATGAGCGCGTTGTCCACCAATCTCCTGCAATGATTTTCGAGCTTGTTGGCATACCTCATCATTGCGGTCTTTGAGTAATGCGCCCAACGGCTCGACGGCCAGTTGGCCGGGCCGACCTTTGAACTTGCCCACCGCCCCGGCAGCCCAATATCGTACCGCAGGCTCCGGGTCGGTCAGAGCTTTGATTAAGGCTTTGGCTATTCGCGCTTTGATTAAGGCTTTGATGGTATGCTGCTCCCCGATTTGGCCTAAGGTTTTGGCTGCCCCGGAGCGAGCGCGAGGACTCTTTGCCCCTGTTAAGGTATTAATAAGGCCGGGAACTGCCTCGCTGCCCAATTGCTTAAGCTGATAAACAGCCATATCTTGCTGCGAAGGTTGCTCTAATGCTTTGAGCAGACCCTCTATTTTTTCCCGGCGCTGCCGTTCTTCTTTAGCCAGCAAAGCCTTCTCACGTTCCATCTGCTGACGTCGTCTGGTCTCCTCCAATTCGCGTCGCCGGATTTGGGCGCTTTCCAGATTAACCCCACAGTTGGAACAATGAGTCGCATCCACCCGATTTTTTGTATAACAACGCACACAATCTACTTGCAGACGAAAATCACAATTTGAGCAAAAGGGTACCTCTTCCGGGTTAATCGTTTGACAATTAGGACAAACAATCGTTTTATTTATGTCCGAATCGCTCAAGATAAAACGTGAGCCGCAGCTATTACATTCAACCGGCTGATTCGGTTGGATGTTACCCGGTAGAGACGCACCGCAATTTGGACAAACCAATTCTTGTAGCTGGGTTATTATCGGTTTTAGCGCGGACTGTTGTGGCAATGGTGGACTTGGCTTAGCTTCTAGTTCAGATGAATAAGAAGCGGCGTCTGCTGCTGAAACAGCAGGCTCGGATACTGAGCCTGCCCTAATGGATTGGCTAAAGGCCGTTGCCAGAGCTGTTGCCGTGCTATAACGATCATCAGGATTCTTGGCTAGAGCCTGCATAATCACGCGTTGACACGATGGCGGTAGATCGGCTTTCACCTTTAGAATATTGGGAATCGGTTCGGTGAGGTGCTTTATAAGCAAACCCACCGGCGTCTCGGAATTATAGGGAAGGATACCTGTCAGCATCTCAAACAGGATCACCCCGAGGGCATAAACATCAGTGCGTCCGTCAATTTTATCGCCGTTTCCCTGTTCTGGACTCATGTAGGCTGGTGTGCCAACGATTACATCCCCACTGGTGATTGTCTCACCACCGGAAGATAGTTTAACCAGACCAAAGTCGGCGATATAGGGCATGTGACGCTGATCGAACAAGATGTTAGCAGGCTTCAAATCGCGGTGAACAATGCCCCGCTCATGGGCTTCATTGAGGGCTGGAGCTAGGTGGTTAAGAATCTTAATTGCTTCGGTAACAGAAAGAGATTGGCCTTGAAGTCGTTCATCTAGTGAACCACCGGGTAAGTAACGCATGACCAGATATGGTTGATGGTCCTCTTCGCCAAAATCGTAGACAGGAACAATAGCCGGGTGTTCAAGTACGCCAATCGTTCGAGCTTCTTGCTCAAAGCGCGCCCGAAAGGTGGGATCATGCAGAAATTTTCGCGGCAGCACTTTTAAGGCTACTTCGCGTTGGAAGCGAGGGTCATAGGCATGAAAAACGGTCCCCATACCCCCCCTGCCAAGTTCTGATTTGATTTCATAACGACCAAATTTTTGTGGTGGCATAATAGTTGATTTTACCATTAAGAAAGTCAACTTTCAATGATATTTCTACCAGATTTTCATATAACCCAAGTTGCTACCCTTTTGTTAGACACCCGGTTTTTACGTGATTACGCCAGGTTTATTTGGAATAGAGCCTAGCGTGAGATAAATTGAGACTCTATTTTGGAAAAACCGGGTGTCTTACTTGGGTTTATATATCTGTCTGTGATTTATTCGACTGATCCCCTTACGATTACATAAACCTCTGTAAAAGTCAACACTAGCCACCTGTTTAGGCTATTTACTATACACATGCCTGGTGCGCCTGGGTAACTTTCAGCATATAATTAGGGGTGGGAGTTTCTGCTGCTTATGAAACTGTCTCAACTGCTAGAAACGCATTTCTCTCTGTCCGAGCCAAAACTAACAAATTTCAATATTATTATGCAGTCACATATAAAACGTATTGAATGGTTTGCAAGGAGGTAAATTGATATGAGTAAGATTTTACGAGTCAACATGACCGACCGAACCGTCAAGTATGAGGAGGTGCCGAAGGCGTATCTCAAGTGGGGTGGACGTGGCTTGACTTCCGCCATCGTTAGTGATGAGGTTCCACCCACTTGTCATCCGCTTGGCCCGAATAACAAATTGGTTATTGCACCGGGTATCGTCAGTGGTACCGCGGCACCCACTTCGGGCCGGACATCCTTCGGGACCAAATCGCCCCTGACGGGTGGTATCAAGGAGTCTAATGCTGGTGGTCTTTCCAGCCAGAAGATAGCCAAATTGGGGCTTAAGGCTATTGTCATTGAGGGGCGACCGGAGAAGGACCAGTTCTGGTTACTAAAAATCGATAATGATGGTGCCAGCCTGGAGTCTGCTCAGGACCTGGTTGGCAAAGGGATGTACGAGACCTGTGATCTTTTATGGGACCGCTTTGGCAAGGTGGCGGTCATTGGTATCGGTCCGGCGGGTGAGATGCGCATGGCCGGTGCCGGTATTTGTGTCAATGACCAGGAGAACACCGCCGGACGCTACGCCGGGCGAGGCGGTGTAGGTGCGGTGATGGGTGCGAAAGGCCTCAAAGCTATCGTCGTTGATGACAAGGGTGGCCCCGGCGTGGACATCGTCGACAAAAAAAAGTTCAAGACAGGTATCAAGAAGCTGACCAATGCTTCTCTCAGTCATGATGTAACCAAGAAGGATGGAGCATTGAACACCTACGGAACCGCCGTCTTAGTTAATATCATGAACGAGGCAGGTGGCCTTCCCACCCGTAACTTTTCTAGTGGTCGTTTTGAGAAAGCGGCACAGATTAGCGGCGAAGCAATCCATGAAGGCGTTGAGCAGCGTAACGGCGCGGGTATGACCGGCCATCCCTGCCACCCAGGTTGTATTATTCAGTGCTCCAACCGTTGGGCCAACCCGGATGGAACCTTCAAGGTCTCGGTTCAGGAGTACGAGTCTGTTTGGGGGCTGGGCGCTAACTGTGGCATCGACAACCTGGACGATACCGGCGACTTGATCTGGGCCTGCAACGATGTGGGGCTGGATACCATCGAGATGGGTGGTGCGATTGGCGTGGCGATGGAAGCGGGTGTCATCGAATTTGGAGATGCCGAGGGGGCCAAGCGGCTGTTGAATGAAGAGGTACGCAAGGGGACACCGCTGGGACATATCATCGGTAACGGGACGGCCACGGTTGGCTATGTCTACGGGATAACTCGCGTACCTGTGGTGAAGGGGCAGTCGATGCCGGCCTATGAGCCGCGTGCGGTCAGAGGTATTGGCGTAACCTATGCGACTTCAACAATGGGCGCCGACCATACCGCGGGCTACACCATCGCCTCCGAAATATTGGGTGTAGGCGGCAAGGCCGATCCCTTTGCAATCCAAAAGGCTGAACTATCCCGCAACTTCCAAGCATCCACGGCGTTTCTTGACTCGACAGGGTATTGTCTATTCGATGCCTTCTGTATCCTGGACATCCCCGAGGGCTTGGAGGGAATGGTAGAATCGTGTGCTGCCGTGATGGGTACAGATTTTACCGTTGATGAGGTCGCCGCTTACGGCCTGGAGATATTGAAGAAAGAGCGATTATTCAACGAGGCTGCGGGCTTCACCAAGGTTGATGACCGGATGCCGGAGTTCATGTACTTGGAGAAGTTACCGCCCCATGACGTGACCTTCGATGTACCTGAAGAGGTATTGGACAGCGTCTACGACTTTGATCAGTGGCCAACATAACGGATATGGCCCTCACCTTCTACCCACTCTCCTTATACTAAGGAGAGTGGGGATGGGGGACTACCTGAGTCATCATGGTTGAAATTCGACTGTTTGGAAAGCTGCGCCGTTTTGCTGAAAATCCGGCGGTAACCGCCGAGTCTATCGTCCGGGTTACTGCCAAGCCGGGCGATACCGTTGCCGATGTCTTGCAGCACTTGGGTATTGACCCGGAGAAAGAGGTTGGAAACATCTTTGTGAATGGGCGTTATCATTACATGGCGGGCGAGATGTCGATGCAGGGTATTAATCGATTGGGAGTCTTTCCCAAGAATATGGCGATGCTATATGTCTAATGAAAAAGCCACAACCTTAGATGTTTGGCTATACGGCCAGTTTCGCCGCCTGGCGCCACAGCATGGCGCTACAGACGACTCGGTGATACATGTCCCTCTCCAAAACGGTGATGTCATCGAAGATGTTGTACGGCGGCTGGAAATCGACCCAGCCCAGGTGCGGCACCTGTTTCTCAATCACCAATATTCAACCCTGAAGCGTAAAGTGAAGCCAGGCGACCGGCTGGCGGTCTTTGGGGTCGATATGGCACTGCTATATCGGCAGTATTTCCCAAAGATTGAGGATGAGGGGAAATTGATTCAGGTCCAGGTGAAGTTATACGCCGCCTTGCGGCACTACCAGCCCCAGATTCGGCTCGGTGAAGGGCAGATTGTCAGCTTGCCGGAGGGCAGTACCGTGCGACAGTTGATAGCAAAAATGGACATCCCGGCTGATGCGGTGCAGATGGTGTTTGTTCATGGAAAAAGTGTGCAGGAGGATCATATCCTGAGTGACGGTGATGAAGTAGGTATCTTCCCACCAATTGCGGGCGGATGAATCGCCGCTATTTATTTTCCTTTGGTGGAGTTCCTGATTGCAGATGATCAACTTTTTTTGTTTCAGAAAAATTTATATGACAGAGAGGTGATAAAATGGCAGGACAATTTGATGGTAAAGTTGCATTGGTTACCGGTGCCGGTTCCGGTATTGGTCAAGCGTCAGCGATGGCTTTTGCCCGGGAAGGAGCCAAGGTAGTTGTCGCTGATATAGTGGTTGAAGGCGGCGAAGGAACAGTACGGATGATTAAGAAGGCCGGCGGTGAGGCAATCTTTGTCAAGGTAGATGTGTCGCAAGCAGCCGCAGTGGAAGCGATGGTTAATAAAACTGTGGAGAACTATGGCCGATTAGATTACGCCCACAACAATGCCGGGATCGAAGGTGCAATGAGTTCAATAGTTGATTGCACAGAAGAAACCTGGGATAACACAATCAATATCAACCTGAAAGGGGTTTGGTTGTGTATGAAATACGAAATTCCGCAGATGCTCAAGCAAGGTGGCGGGGCCATTGTCAACACGGCATCAATTGCAGGGCTGGTTGGTTCAGCCGGTTTGCCAGCCTATGTGGCCAGTAAGCATGGTGTTAATGGGCTAACTAAAGCGGCTGCGTTGGAGTATTCAAAAGAAGGCATCAGAGTTAATTCTGTGTGTCCTGGCGCCATTCGCACGCCGATGATTGAGCGTATCTTGGAAGAAACCCCGGAGATGGGAGATATGCTGAACAGCCTGCACCCAATCGGTCGGCTAGGTGAGCCGGAGGAGATTGCAAAGACTGTTGTTTGGCTGTGTTCGGATGCTGCTTCATTTGTTACCGGGCTGCCGATGGCTGTAGATGGTGGTGCGGTTGCACAATAAAGGAAGATAACAAAAAAACTCGCTTCAAATTACCCTATCTATCTTCCTTTAACCGGGCCTGGTTAGATTTCCATCCCAATAGCCAGTTTTACCCTTCAACAGATTAGTTGTTTGGAGTGCAGCTTGCAAGTTGCACTCCAATTTTTTTCTCTACCCTTCAAACTCAACAACCACGGTTTGACCATCAAACGTGACTTTGTCACCCGTTTTGAGTTTCTTTTTACGGCGGGTCTCAACAACGCCGTTAAGAAGTACCTCACCACCTTGGATTACCAGCTTGGCTTGCCCACCTGTACTGACCATCCCAGCTAGTTTCATAAATTGATCGAGTTGAATGGTTGTTTCTGCTTTCGGCATTTTACCTCGCGATCTCCTCTTTTATATTAGCACAACTCAAAAGATAATCAAACCAGTAAGTCGACATAAGACTCCAAACTTTGATTAAATATTAAAAGTCAATTATACTTGATATTAAGCATCTACTCCTAAATTGGAGTGCAGACTTCAGTCTGTGAATGTTGGTGGAATAAATTTCGTACTCCTCCGCTTAAGGATGGAGTCTAAGTATAAGTACGATAGTGTAGAGGTCGTAATATGCTCAGCGCAAACCATACACAGGATTCGTTTCGTCAGTCGTATGTTCGTGGTTTGGGTATCTTTTTTTATGGCCTGGTATGGTTAATTGCCGTGCTGGCCTGTTATCCGTTGCTTGGTTCTGTATTTCCCGCAACCGGCACCTTGCCGATGACATTATTGATTGCTACCTTGTCCGCTGCTTTGGCGGGTGGGCTAGGCGGGGCAACTACGATGTTAAATCGTCTCTACCAACACCTGTCGATTGAGCAAGATTTCCAGCAACAATCTCTATTTTCCTACTTTATCCAGCCTATCATTGGGTTGATTTTGGGTATTCTTGCCTTGTACTTTGTCTCAATTCTTGGGGCGGTTATCATCGGCTATGCTTTTGTTCAGCAGTTCTTGCTGGCAGAAATTCTAGCCTCACCCACCTTTACTGCTATCCAAATTCTTTTGGCTTGGATTGCCGGTTTCTATCAACAACGTGGTCTTGATAAAATTAAAGCTCTCACCCAACATAAAGATAGTGATGAACGGTCAGAAGGAAGGCCTGTTTTGAATATTGTTGATGAGGATGAACCTTTGTTTTACAAAGCCTGGTATCTTTATCACAAACAGATGATTTGGTGGTCATATACTTGGGGAATATTTCTGTTAATTTATGGAATTCTTTGGCTCATTGGTTTAATAGCTGTTTTTTTCGTAGCGCGAGACATATTTTCCAGCTTGCATGCCAATAGCCAGACAGTAGTCGTAGCTGCCAGTCTGATATTAGCGGCTTTGCCAGTGGCTGCTGCGGGGGGGATGGGTGGCGTTTGTACGTTGTGGTATGATCTTTACTGGCATGTGTCGATAAAACAAGACTTTCATCGCCAGCACCTTATGTCCTATCTGGTTCGGCCCATTATCGGCTTTGTTTTTGGACTGGTTATGTATCTTCTTTTGGCGAGTGGTTACCTTGCCCGCTTTAGCGAAAATGGGTCTCCACAAGTTGTCGACTCATCCAAAGTAATCATGATCCAACTTCTCTTCGCCTGGATTGCCGGTTTTCGCCAGCAGACGGTGAGCGATTTAGTTCAGAAACTTATTGGGCAGTTGGTCTCGCTGTTTAAACTCGCGGTTTCCCTCTTAAACCCGATCACTTTGTTTAACAAGGCCAAACGGGAAGAAGTTTTAAAAGATATTGCGGCCCAGTTCAGCATATTTTCCGAGATCAATATTGGGGATGACTCGGAAAATCGAAAGTGGTGGCAGTTCGATTGAGCTTAATTCAATACCCGCTGTAAGAAGTGACCGGTGTAGCTACCTTCCATCTGGGCGATTGCCTCCGGTGTACCCGTGGCGATGACCTGCCCTCCCTCATCACCCCCTTCCGGCCCCAAATCGACAATCCAATCGGCGCTTTTGATCACATCCAGATTGTGCTCAATGACAATAACTGTATTGCCCGCATCTGTCAGCCGGTGCAATACATCGAGCAGCTTTTGAATATCGGCAAAGTGAAGGCCGGTTGTTGGTTCGTCTAAAATGTAAACAGTATCACCAGTAGCGACCCGCGATAGCTCCTTAGCCAGCTTAACTCGCTGGGCCTCGCCGCCGGAGAGAGTGGTCGCGCTCTGGCCCAACTTGATGTAATCCAGGCCGACATCGTGTAAGGTGGTTAAAATACGCTTGATGCGGGGAATATTTTCAAAGAATTCCAGGGCCTCGGCCACATCCATATCCAGTGCGTCGGAAATGTTTTTTCCCTTGTAGCGAATCTGGAGGGTCTCCCGATTGAAACGCATACCCTTGCATACATCACACATGACCCAAACGTCAGGCAAAAAGTGCATCTCGACCAGCTTTTGGCCGTAACCCGAACAAGCCTCGCAGCGCCCCCCCTTGACATTAAAGCTGAATCGACCTGGTTTGTAGCCCCGTGCTTTGGCCTCCGGTGTTTCGGCAAACAACTTGCGAACATCATCCCAGACCTTCACGTAAGTGGCCGGGTTACTGCGTGGCGTCCGTCCGATGGGGTCTTGCGTGATGTGTATGACCTTACTTACGGCTTCAAGCCCCTCCAATGTCTTATGAGGACCAGGCCGGACTTGAGATCGATGCAAGGCCCGGGCCAGTGCCGGATAGAGAGTCTCGGTGATGAGGCTGCTCTTGCCGCTGCCACTGACACCGGTGACGCAGGTAAAGCAACTTAAGGGAAACTGCACTGCTACCTTTTTGAGATTATGGTGGGTCACACCCTCCAAGGCCAACCAGCTTCCATTAGGCTTTCGGCGACCATTGCCGGATACCACGGTCAGTTTTCCTGATAGGTATTTGCCGGTCAATGAGTTTTTGGCTTTTACTAGCTGCTTGGGTGTCCCCGCAAAGACAATCTCACCGCCATTGGTGCCTGCTCCAGGACCAAAGTCGATGACCCAATCCGCGGAGGTCATGGTCTCCTCATCGTGTTCAACAATGAGGACGGTGTTGCCCAAATCGCGCAGCCGCAGCAACGAGTCCAACAGACGCCGGTTATCTCGCTGGTGTAGGCCAATCGACGGCTCATCCAAGATGTACATAACGCCCACCAGGCCGGAGCCAATCTGCGAGGCTAACCGGATACGCTGCCCCTCCCCGCCGGAGAGTGAAGGAGCGGGGCGCTCCATCGTCAGATAGTAAAGCCCCACATCCAACATAAACTTGAGCCGTTCCCGAATCTCTTTCAACAGTTCGTAAGCTACCTCAAGTTGTTGGGCATTGAGTTTCGACGACTGACGACTGACCACTGACGACTGACCGCTGACGACTGACCGCTTAGCCCCATTGCTCCCCTGCTCAATACTCTCGCCCATCAACTCGCAAATCCAATCATAAACCTGGGCAATGGTCAGCGCGGTGACCTCATGAATTTTTAACTCGCCGAGGGTAACAGATCTGGCTTCGGGACGTAAGCGCTGACCGTGGCAAGTAAGACAAGGCTGCTGGCTGAGATACCGGCTGTAATAATCTCGCATGCCTTGTGAATGTGTCTCTTTGTAGCGACGTTTGGTGGCCTTGATAACCCCTTCATACGGCCAAGCCCCGGAGAAGTTCTTGCTCTGGTAGGTGAATTTGATATGAGGATTGCCGTGCAGAATCAGGCGTTGAACCTCCTCTGGCAATTCGGTCCAGAGGGTATCAAGGCTGATGTTGTATCGTTGGCTAATTTGGTACGCAATCTGCGAGGCCCAACTTCTCTTTTTGGCAACTTCGCCCCAAGGTACCACCGCCCCCTCGTTAATCGATTTAGCCGGGTCGATAAATAGCTCCTCATCGAACTCAAAGCGCTCACCCAGGCCGTTGCAATCAGGGCAAGCTCCCAAGGGCGAGTTAAAGCTAAACATTTGGGGGGTCAGTTCAGGGAAACTCAGACCGCAGTGGGCGCAGGCGTTCTGCTCCGATAAGATTAACTCATCGCCATCAACCACATCGACAATCAGCGCCCCCTCGCCCCAACGGAGGGCCGTTTCCACCGAATCGGCCAGACGAGTCCGAAAATCTTCGTCCTCAGGCTCGGTGGGGATGACCAGCCGGTCCACGACCAGTTCAATATCGTGCTTTTTGTTTTTGGCGAGCTTGATGCGCTGCTCCAGTTCGGTGGTTACCCCGTCGATGCGAGCGCGAACAAAGCCATCGGCCCGAGCCTGGGCCAGCATGTCCTCGAAGGTGCCCTTGCGTCCCTTGGCAACCGGAGCCAACAGTTGGAAGCGGGTTTTGGCGGGTAGAGCCGCCACCTGCTCGATAATTTGCTGGGCGCTCTGTTGCTTGACCTCGCGGCCACAGTTGTAACAATGGGGCATGCCGATTCGAGCGAAAAGCACCCGCAGATAGTCATACACCTCCGTCACTGTGCCGACGGTGCTGCGCGGATTTTTACTGACCTGCTTCTGCTCGATGGCAATGGCTGGGCTGAGACCGCCGATGTAATCGGCCTTGGGCTTTTCCATCTGTCCCAAAAATTGGCGAGCATAGGAGGAGAGGCTTTCAACGTAGCGGCGCTGCCCCTCGGCGTAGAGCGTATCAAACGCCAGCGACGATTTACCGCTGCCGCTGACCCCCGTAAAGACCACCAGTTTGTTACGAGGAATACTCAGATCGACGCTTTTGAGGTTATGCTCTTTGGCCCCTTTGACCACAATTTTGTTGTTGTTTCGTGACATGGTTGACAGTGTACTCCGTTTCAGGGTAGCATGTAGCAAGGTAACAGGTGGCAGGGTAACAGGGTAGCAAGGTAACAAGTAGCAGGATATCAGTTGTAAGGGTAGTTTAGTTTTACTTGGCTTGACCGGTGATGACGGATTGGCGCAGGTTATAAATCATTGCGCCGACCTTGCGATAATTGGAATAAAAATATTGAAATTTGTCCGGTTGTAATGAGTTGGTCTCATGCCGTAATTCAAGGTGCGCTTTTGTCTCATCGCACGAGGCCAGGGCATAGGTAAGAAATTTGATGTACTCGCCCTTGTAGTGTCGACGTCCATATCCCTCGACGAAATTGGCAACGATCGACTTGCTAGACCGGCGAATTTGAGCGCCTTCTTCGTGCATTTCAAACTTAGGGAGTTCATCGAGGGTTAGCTGGTGTATCTCAACAGCGATTTTCTTAGCCAGTTTATAAAGCGCCATATCTTCATACCCGGCCATACCTCCCTCCCGTTTCCCTGCTACCCTGCTACCCTGTTACTTTGCTTACAACTTGACATATTAGAACAAACTTTCTGGCGAGCATCATTGTAGCACAAAGCTATAGTTCAAACAAACCGTATTGAGCCTTCAACCTTAAATTTTACCTTAAAAGCTAAACTCGTTTGAGAGGCTGCTTCGCCCTCTGCTCCCCTGCTACTTTGCTACCTTGCCACTTTGCCCCCTTGCTCCCTTGTGGTAGACTCTCGCAAATGAACAAACAATCATCAAATCCGGCCACCTGGCACAACTACACCGAACGGAATTCCACGGATGAGCACACGGTTGTCGGCTGTCTCAAGATACTTGAGGGCCTCCACAGTCCGCAGTTAGACAACGAGCGCGATATACTGGTCTATTTGCCACCTTCATACCAGCAAGGTGGTAAGCAGCGTTACCCCGTTATCTACATGCACGACGGCCAAAACCTATTCGATGAAGTGACCAGCTTTGCCGGAGAGTGGCGTGTCGATAGCACGATGGAAACCCTGAGTGAAGAGGGACTGGAAGCCATCGTGGTCGGTATCCCCAATGCTGGCCCCAAACGTATCGAGGAATATGCCCCCTTTCGTGACCTTCGCCACGGAGGCCGTCGCCAGGGCGATAAATACTTATCCTTCATCACCGAAACCATCAAACCCCTGATTGACCGGGATTTTCGCACCCTGCCGGAGCGAGCCAACACCGGCATGATTGGTTCCTCGATGGGCGGTTTGATTACCCTCTACGGTTTCTTTCAGTATCCTGAGACTTTTGGCTTTATCGGGGCCATGAGTCCATCATTGTGGTTTGCCAATCAAGCGATTTTGTCCTATATAAAAGAGGCTCCATTCTATCCCGGTAAAATCTACGTGGATATTGGCAGCCTCGAATATGCGGGTAGGGTGAATGATGGCATGGCCTCCGGCGAACGAACCATTAAGCCCTATCAGGGCAGTGTCGGGCAACTGCGCGACCTGCTTGAGCAAAAAGGCTACCGCCCTGGTTCCGACCTGTATTGTGTCGAGGAAGAGGGTGCGGGTCACGACGAAGCCGCCTGGGCCAAGCGTTTGCCGGAAGCCATCAGGTTTTTGCTTAATAAATGAAATAGTTTCGAGTTTGGCGTTTCGGGTTGCGAATTCCGAACCTCCAACCTGAAACTCGAACCCCGAAACTATTTACGAGGGAGTAAAAATGCCAAAACGTAAAAAACGTTTTATCACTGCTGAAGATTTATACCGATTTCAGTATGTAACCGGTTGTCAGATTTCGCCGGATGGGCAGTATGTGGTCTTTTGCCTGTGGTGGGTGAATAAAGACAACCAGAAGAAGTATAGCAATCTGTGGGTTGTACCCACCGACCGGGGGGCTGCCCGGCAATTCACCTATGGCGACCAGGTTGATAGCCAGCCGCGCTGGTCGCCCGATAGCCGCCAGATTGCCTTTGTCTCCAATCGGGGCGATGAAAAACAATCTCAAATCTATGTCATCCCCATTGATGGTGGCGAGGCTCGTCCCTTGACCGATCTCAAGGGCGAATTTGGCGGGTTTGAGTGGTCGCCGGATGGAAAACGGTTTGTTTGCAACTTCCGCAAGACGGATAAAGAAGAACTTGACCGGGAGGCTGATGAGCAGAAAAAAGAGTTAGGGGTGGTGGAACGACACATCACCCGGCTGATGTACAAAGCAGATGCCTATGGCTTCTTGCCGAAAGAGCGCTGGCACATCTGGACAATCGATGCCCGTACCGGTCGGGGCAAGCAGTTGACCGAGGGTGAAAGCTACGATGAATACGCTCCTCAGTGGTCGCCAGATGGTAAACGTATCGTATTTGTCTCTAATCGCAGCGAAAACCCGGAACGAACCTGGGATGAATACGACCTGTATCTGATTTCTGCCGCCGGTGGCAACCTGCACAAGATAGAAGCACCGCCAGGGGAAAAAGAGATGCCTCGTTTCTCGCCGGATGGTCGCTGGATTGCCTATTATCAGCACGCCCCACGTGAGGCTCTATGGCGAAACACAAATCTGTGGGTGGTGCCTGCCAACGGCGATGGTCAAGTCAAAAACCTGACCGAACCACTTGATTTTCAGGTTGGGCAAGATACCATCAACGATATCGATAAAATCGACTGTATTCCACCCACCTGGTCCAACGATAGCCAAACCCTATATTTTCAGATGAGCCACCACGGGGACACCCTGCTTAAATCAATTGATATAAACGGAACAAATTTGCAAGATGTTATTAGCAACCAAGGGGTTGTTGGTGATGTTCAGCTTGACCAGAGCAATGCAAAGCTGGTCTACCTCCACGGGGATATGACGTCTCTGGCCCAGGTGTGGTTACGTAATTTACCAACCGGAGGCTCACGTAAATTGACCGGCTTCAACCAAAATCTGTTTCGAGCGGTGGATTTGGGTAACGTGGAGGAAGTTTGGTTCAAAGGTCCGGCGGATAATGATTTGCAGGGCTGGATTATCAAGCCACCTGGCTTTATTAAGACAAAAAAATACCCC
>Ga0210122_1000494_pt1 | contig 13710 bp, 11 predicted proteins | sample Muzzi_CordB_D2_FD_185530 | JGI IMG/M metagenome (GOLD analysis project Ga0210122, IMG submission 185530) | Wetland microbial communities from San Francisco Bay, California, USA, that impact long-term carbon sequestration - Muzzi_CordB_D2 (SPAdes) | ecosystem: Environmental > Aquatic > Marine >... | reverse complement strand
CCACCGACGACCACCTCCATGGCCCCGAACCGACTGAAACGACTGCTCCACCCGCTCGACGCCGGCTTCCTGACCTCGGAGGCGCGCCGCATCGCCGGCAAGTACGTGCGCAAGGCCAAGCGGACCGACCTGCGGTCGATCTCCCTCGAGCCGGAGGGCGAGCCCAGGGGCTCCGCCCTCTTCTCCTACGTCCTCGACCCGTTCCTGCTCCCCCCCGGAGCGCCGATGCCCAACTGGCATACCCACTTCTGGGAGTCGTTCGAAATGGGCCGCGCATTCCGGGACGCGGGCTACCGGGTGGACGTCATCTCCTGGACGAACCAGCGCTTCGAGCCGGAGCGGGACTACGACGTCCTGATCGACGTCCGCACCAACCTGGAGCGCCTGGCGCCCCGGCTGGGCGCGGACGCCCTCCGCATCCTCCACATCGACACCGCCCACTGGACGTACCACAACCGGGCCCAGGAGCGGCGCCGGGCAGCGCTCGCCGAACGCCGCGGCATCGAGCTCGACCTGGTCAAGCTGGTGCCCGAGAACCGCGCCATCGAGACCGCCGACGTGGCCACCATCCTCGGCAACGAGTTCACCCAGGGGACCTACGCGTTCGCCGAAACACCGCTCGTGCGCATCCCCATCTCCACCCCGCGCCTCTACCCCTACCCGACCGGGCGGAGCTGGGACCATGCCCGCAAGCGCTTCCTCTGGCTGGGAAGCGGCGGCCTCCTCCACAAAGGGCTCGACCTGGTGCTCGACGCGTTCGCGGGGATGCCCGAGATGGAGCTCATCGTCTGCGGACCGATCCGCAAGGAGCGCCAGTTCGAGCGCGCCTACTTCACCGAGCTCTACGAGACCCCCTCGATCCGCACCCTCGGCTGGGTCGACGTCACCTCGCTCGCTTTCGAAGCCCTGGCGGCGAGCTGCCTCGGCATGGTCTACCCCTCCTGCTCGGAGGGGGGCGGCGGCAGCGTGATCAACGCCATGCACGCCGGGCTGGTGCCGGTGGCGAGCCGGGAGTCGAGCGTCGACATCGCGCCCGGCTGCGGCATCGTGCTCGAGCAGAGCACGGTGCCGGAGATCCAGGACGCCGTCCGCGACCTCGCCGCGCGCCCCGCCGAGAAGCTCGAGGAGATGGCCAGGAGCGCGTGGAGCTACGCCCGGGAGCATCACACCCGCGAGCGCTTCTCCCTCGCGTACCGCCGTTTCGTCGACCACGTGGCCGCCGGTACCTGGCGCTCGATCGCCACCCTCCCGGAGCCACCCAGCACCGGGCAGGACGGCTGAGCCCGGCCATGGGCCGAACCCTCTCCGAACGAGCGCCGAGAACCCCGTGAGCCGCTCCGTCCCCGCGATGATCGCCCGTTCGGCGGGCGCCGCCACCATCTCCCAGCTCACCCGGGTGGTGGTGATCTTCGGCGTCCACGTGCTGCTCCGTCACCGGGTGCCGCAGGAGGACTGGGGGCTCTGGAACTGGACCGAGGCGGTCTTCCTGATCCTCGGAGCGATCCGCGACCTCGGCCTGCCGGCCCATACGCTCCGCCTGCGGCCCCGGCCGTTCGGCAACCTGCTGCTGGCGGAGTCGGTCTGGGGCGGCCTTCTGGTGCTCGGCTCGTTCGCGGCGGCCCCGCTCCTCGCCCAGGCGTTCTCCCAGGCGGATCCGCAACTGATCCCGGTGATCCGCACCTTCTGCTTCTTCGTCCTCCTCGACGGGCTCGCCCAGGTGCCGCTCATGTACTTCGAGGGGGACCTGAAGCTCGGCCGCGCGCTTGTGCCGGAGCTCACCCGACACCTCTCGTACGCGGCGATCGCCGCCAGCCTTGCGCTCCTCGGCATGGGCGTCTGGAGCATGGTGGTCGCCCAGCTCGCGAGCACCGGTCTCTGGGCCGCCCTCCTCTGGCTCAAAGCCTGGGGACGGATCCCCCTCGTCTACCAGCGGGGGCGAACGCTGCGGCTGTTCGTCGAAAGCCTGCCCTTGGGGAGCATCTGGCTGGTGATGCTCGTCCAGACGCGGCTCGACCCCCTCATCCTCGGCTGGCGCTTCGAGGAGCAGGTAGTCGGCGCCTACGGCTTCGGCTTCTGGGTCGCCTTCCTGGTGGCGACGATCATGGTCCATCCGGTGGGGCGTGCCGTCTATCCGGCGCTCGTCGGCTTCGTGAGCGAGCCGCGGCACCTGTTCCAGGTCTACCGGATCGCCACCCTGCTGCTCCTCGCCCTCGAAGCACCGGCGGCCCTCTTTTTGTTCCTCAACGCCGACCTCACGGTGCTCATCCTGGGCGGAGCCAAGTGGCAGTCGACACCCGACTTCCTCCGCATCCTCTGCTTCGTCCCCTTGATCGACCCCCTCGGCCGGTTCGCCGGGCAGCTCTTCGCCGCCCGGCGGCAGGAGTGGCTCTGGGTGGTCTCGGCCGTCGTCAACGTGCTCGCCCTGGGCACGGGCGGGGTCCTCCTCACCCTCTGGCTCGGCCCGAAGGGGATGGCGATCTCCAACTTCTTCCTGCTCGGGAGCGTGCTCGTCGCCCTGGGCCTCCACGCCCTGGCGCCGCACGACTTCTGGGGCCTTCTCCGGGAGCTCCTGGTGGTCTACGCGGTGCCGCTCCCCCTGTTCGGCATCGCCTGGCTCCTGGCCCCGGACCAGCCGGTGCTCCGCATGGCCCTCTCCGTGGTCGCCGCCCTGGGCACCTTCGGCCTCTACTACAAGCTGTTCGGCCCCGCGGTCCGGAGCTTCTTCCGCGAAGACTTCCCGGCGCCTCCGGAGGACGAGACCTCCTCCTCCTGAGGCCGCCTCGGACCGCACGGCCGAGGAACCGAAAGACTTCCGCCCGCGTCGCCATCCCCTGGCAGGAGAAGACACCCGACCGGCTCCGTCCCGGAGGCGCCGACCCCCTCGGGGGAGGAGCTGTTGTCGTCAACGGCATCGAGGAGAGCGAACGAGATGGAGACGTGCCCCAAGTGCGGTTTCTCACTACCGGAGAACGCGGCCGACTGCCCAAGGTGCGGGATCGTTCTCCAGAAGTTCCGGCCACCCGGCCAGGGGGCGCCGACCGCCGCCGAGCCTCCTCTCCCCCCGCCCGCCGCGGCCGAGAGCACGGGGGTCTACGCGGGTCCGCGCTCGCACCCGGCGGGCGAATCCGCCTCGGTGTACGGACCGGTCGCGACCGCGATCACGGAACCGACGCTCCGCTCCCTCGACTCTCTGCGCCCCTGGGTCAACTTCCTGGGCGGCTATCTCCTGGTGGTCGCCGTGCTGATGCTGGTGGGTGCGGTGGCGGTGATGGTCCTCGACACCGGACAGCGCGAGCTCGGAATCGCGGCGCTCGTCTACCTCGTCGACGCCGGGATCCTCCTCGCTCTCGCCTTCCCCCTCAAGCGTTCGGGCAAAGCGCTCGAAGGCATCTCGGGAGCCAACGCCCCCGTGGCGGTCGAGGAGTTCGTGGACGCCCAGGCGTCGTTCTGGCGGCGCGCGGGGTGGCTGACCCTCATCTCGCTGGCGTTCGTGATCCTGGCGCTGGTGGTCGTGTTCGGGCTGGGGATCGCGGGGCCGTAGGCCGCTCAGCCCTTCCGCCGGTACCAGAGCGAGCCGGCGTGGGTGTCGTAGTCGCCGGGCTCGAGGGGGGTGTAGCCGGGCATCGCCTCGGCGAGGACCGTTTCCCGGTGGTGCCGCAGCAGCCCCATCGACAGGTCGATCTCGAACGCGGGGTTGAAGGCCAGGAACGCCTGGAGCAGCATGGCCTCGGTCCAGAGCATCGGCCACTTGGCGTCGAACACGTACTCCTGGGCCGGATGGGGCACGTTGTATGGGAAGTGGATGTCGTGGCTGTGGATCACGACCCCTGGCGCGAGGCGCGGCAGCACTTCGAGGTACAGGTGGGGCACGTCGCCGTCCACCTTCACCACGTGAGTCGAGTCGATGAACAGCACGTCTCCCGCCTCCAGCCGACCGAAGAAGGCGGGCTCCACGTCCTGGACCTCGCGGCGGATGATCTCGAGGCCGGCCAGGCCGCCGACCCGTTCCCGGGCGTAGGGGTCGATGGCCGCCATCTCGCACGGTGCCCCTTCCGCACGGTTGCGCTCGAGAGCCAGGTGGGCCCAGTAGGTGGAGAGCCCCGAGCCCACCTCCAGATAGTGCCGGGGCTTCAGGTCCCGGAGCACGAGGTAGATCAAGTACGAGTCCATGCGGGTGAAACCGGGGCCGTAGCCCATCCCCTTCGACTCGTCGTAGCTCGGCAGCTCGTCGAGCTCCGCGCCGTGGACGGAGGCGATCCTCCGCAGGCGCTCCTCCATCGACTCCAGGTCGACGCTCAGCCCGGGGAGCTCGCTCGGCCGGTCCCACCGCTCCCGCGTGCGCTCGAGCTCCGAGAGCACCGGCAGCGGCGAGTAGTAGTCGGCGGTGCGGACGACGTTGACGCCGAGGCGGGCGAGCAGCCGCAAGCTTCCCCGGTGAAGGGTCCGGTAGAGGGTGCGCAGGGGGCTCATGAAACGGTCTGCGAACGGGCTCAGACGGGGGTTCGGCGCGTCGGCACGGGATCGCCCTGCCAGCGCAGCTCGTCGTCCAGGCGGCCGGTGTCGATCAGCCCCTGGATGGTGCCCAGGCGCTTGTAGCGGCTCCCCTGGAACTCTTCCGCGGTCATGCCGACGGCCTTGTAGGCTTCGTACAGCTCCCCCGCGGCCCGGCGTACCGTCCAGCGTGCCTCGAAGCCGGGCAGGGTGCGCTCGATCTTCGAGAAATCGACCCGGTAGGTCCGCTTGTCGGGGCCGGCGTCGTCGGCCAGCTCCACCTCGCATCCCGGAACGGTCTCGGCCACGATCTCGGCGAGCTCCCGGATGCGGAAGTTCTCGTCGGTCCGGCCGACGTTGAACGCCTGGTCGTGGATCGTCTCGCGCGGCGCGGTCAGGGTGGCGAGGAACGCGCGGGAGATGTCCTCCACGTGCACCAGCGGACGCCAGGGAGTGCCGTCCGAGAGCAGCCGCACCTTGCCGGTGGTGTGGGCCCAGCCCACGAGGTTGTTGAGCACCAGATCGAGCCGCAGCATGGGCGACACGCCGCAGGCGGTGGCGTTGCGCAGGTAGACCGGGCTGAAGTCAGGGTCCGCCAGGGTGTGCAGGTAGCGCTCCACCTCCACCTTCGACTTGCCGTAGGGAGTCACCGGGTTGAAGTCGGCGGTCTCGTCGAGGAGGTCCTCGCCGGCCGCGCCGTAGGTGCTGCACGACGACGAGAACAGGAAGCGTCGTACGCCGGCCCGCTTGGCCAGGTGGCTCAGCCGTACCGAGGCTTCCAGGTTGATCTGGTAGGTCAGGTCCGGGTTGATGTCCCCCAGGGGGTCGTTCGAGAGACCGGCCAGGTGGATGACCGCGTCGAATCCCCGGAGCTCCTTCTCCGAGACGTCCCGATAGTCTTCGTCGAGGGACGGGACCGCCGCCGCCGGGTCCTCGTCGCCGAACCGGCAGTCGGTGAACCAGCGCGAGTCGAGGCCGACGACCTCGTGCCCCTCGGCGACCAGCATGGGAGTGAGAACGGCCCCGATGTACCCCCGGTGACCGGTGACGAGAGCTCGCATGAAACGCTCCTTGGTGCTTGACAGAGGACCGACGGATCGGACGCGTCGGCTCGGACGAACGCGGCGTCGAGCGCGACCGGGAGAGTACCATCATCGAGGCGCGAAGGGAGTCGGCGACGGGGCGGGCCGAGCCGACCCTTCACACCCGCTCGAGCATCAGGCGGTGGTACTCCTCGGTGGTCTCGGCCAGCGGCTCCACCCCGAGCTCCGCCCGCAGCAGGTTGCTCATCCGCTCGTACTGGCGGCGCACCAGGTCGCGCCGCCCGCGGCCGGCATAGAAGCGCATGAGCGCCACGTGAACGCCCTCCTGGAGCGGGTCCTCGGCGAGCAGGGCCCGGTAGGCGTCGATCGCCTCGTCGGAGCGGCCGAGGCGCTCGAAAGCCTCGCCCAGGCTCCGCAGCACCTCGAGGTGGAGGCCGTGGAGGGTTTCGCGCCGGCCGGCGGCCCACCGATCATAGACGCCGTCGAGCAGCGGCCCCCGGTACAACCTCCAGGCGGCGAGCCAGGCCTCCGCCGCCCGCTCGTCGAGCCCCTCCCGGGCGAGCTGCCGCCCCTGCTCCGCCAGCCGCCGCAGCTCGTCGACGTCGATCCACCAGTCGATCGCCGGATCGAGCTCGTAGAGCCCTTCGTGGTGGATCAGGGGGTCGACGTCCCGCAGCTCGACGGACGACTCGGCCCTCGCTCTGCGGCGCAGGTCCCGCCGCAGATGGCTCAGAGTGGGGTGGAAGTTGCGCTCGATCGTCTCCCGGTCGGACTCCGGCCACAGCTCCTCGATCAGCTCCTCGCGCGATGCTCTTCGCTCCGGAGAGGTCGCCAGGTAGGCAAGCACCCGAAACCCGCGTTTGAGGGTGAAGGAGATCCGGTGCCACACCAGATCCACCCCCAACCGATGGACCTCGGGGCGCCCCAGGAGCCGGAGCTCGAACCGGAGCCCGGCCGCGGCCCCCGGAGCCCCGCCGGCCGCACGCCTCCCCCTGCTCGGCACCGTGGACGTTGCCTGGTCCGACAGCGCACGGAGCAGGGGCGCCCCGGCCAGCTCGTCGAGCTCCGGCTCGGTCAGCTCCTCCAGCACCCGGTAGCGCAGGAACCTCTCCACCGCCGGCACCGCCACCAGCTCCGCGGCGTCCGCCGGGACCGCTCCTCCGCTCTCGGCCGCCGCCGCCGCCGCGAGCCGGAGCGGCAGGTACCAGCCGTCCGTCGACCGGACCAGCCGTAGCGTCTCGGTCCGGTCCGGCATGCGGCCCGCGACGAGCCGCCAGAGCGCCGCGACTTCGCCCGACGTCAACGCCAGGTCCTCGGGCGTCAGCAGGGCGTGGAGGAGACCCGGTGCCACCACCTGGCGGGAGGTGGCGACCACCAGCCGGCGGCCGGCCGGCAGCGCCTCCGCCAGCACCCGGAGCCTCTCCTCCGGCTCTCCGGCACCGGGCAGGCCGTGACAGACCAGAAGCGTCGCCCCGCCGGCCACCGCCTCCTCCACCGCCGAACCGCCGGCGGCCAGATCGGCCGGTGCCAGGCCGACCGCCCCGTCACGCTCCAGGAGCGCCGCCAGGAGCGCCGAGCGTCCGCTCCCCGGCCAACCCCAGACCTGCACCACGGGTGCCTTGAAGCTCTCGATCAGGCGAACGAGACGATCGATCTGCGGCGGCCGAACCACGTCAAGACTCTACCCGACGCCGCCCGGTGCCCGATCGGGCCCCGGACGGCGGGGATGCGCAAGCGGAGGATTTACAGAATCTCCACGATATCGTACACTAGAACGTAAGTATTTCTCTATTTATCTCCAGAAGCGACGCGCCCTTCAACCCTGAGGAGGCTTCGCCGTTTCACGCTGGTCAGACATACGCGGCGTTTCCGTCCCCGGCACCGGCGCCCCGAAGCGGGTCTCGGCTCGACCCGAGCGACCCGCCGCGGAAGCCGGAGCCGGGGCTTCGCTCTCTCGCTCCGCGGGAGGGTCGACTGTATCGACTCGGAGGTGAAGCCATGACCAAGACCCTGTCTCCAACCCTTCGTTCCCTCGGCCTCGTGCTCGTCGCCGCGGCGGTCCTCGCGGCTCCGGTGCAGGCCGCGGGAGCTCCTTCGTCCGCCCCCTTGCTCATCCTCGACCCCGACTCGGGCCAGGGTTGGCAGAAGACCGCCGACGGCGTCTGGGCACGCGAGCTGACCAACGGCCACGCCCAGACCGAATACAGGGGGCTCGCCGGGCTCGACGCCATGGTGAACGACCTGAACGCCCAGCTCGTGCGCCTGATCGACGCCTACCTCGCGAACCCGACCGAGGACCTGGCGCGCACGCTCGACGCCCACATCGACTTCATCGAGCAGGTCCAGAAGGGAATGGTCGACGCTCCCGACGAAGGCCGCCTGGTGGCGAAGGTCGTCGCCACCGACTGCCAGACGGCTTGGAGCGCGACCTGCGGCGGTCTCTCCCAGTGTAGGAACTACGCCTCCGCGACGGCCTCCTATAGCGGCCCGAGCGCTGCGCAGTGCTATGGAAGCTGCAGCATCTACACCTACACCTACGTGGACAAGACCACCTGTTCCGACACCCTCTACACCGCCTCCCAGAGCTGCAGCGACTCCGGCATCAACATCAGTTGCAGCTCCTACGCATCGCTGGGCCAGAACGGCCTGAAGGGATGCAACACCTACAGCTACGCGTCGATCTACTGCCCGGACATCAGTTGGTCCCGATCGGAGACCTGTAGCGGCAGCCAGTGCGGCAAGCTCTGTCTGCTCTGCGCCCCGGATCCGGTCGAGCAGTAGACGCTCCGAGGCCCGAAGCCCATCGCCGCCGGCCGTACCCGCCCCCCGCCGGGGCGGGGCGGCCGGCAGCCGTCCGTCGGCAGGGGAGCGGTCGGGCGTTACCCGAGCGCCCGCCAGAAGAGCACGCCGAAGAAGACCAGAATCGCCGCCAGGGCGAGGTTGGTGAGCGGCCGGTTGCGGTGCTCGCCGAGCCAGCGCCCGGGGCCGGCGAGGACCAGGAGAGCCCCGGCGAGGATCGGCATGAAGGCGGCGCCGACGATGGCGTAGAGCCGCTGCATGACCGCGAAGCCCCACACCAGCCCCAGCGCCGAGACCGCCGGCATGCCGTAGAGAAAGGCCCGGTAGGGGCGCGAGGAGGAGTCCGGCGTGCCGGCCCGCCGCTCCCGGGCCAGCAGCCGCCACTGGTCGGCGAACAGGTAGGGCACGCTCTGCCAGACGCCGAGCAGGCTGCTCGCCACGGCGGCCCAGGCCCCGGCGAGGAAGGTCCAGCGTCCAGCCGGTCCCAGGATATCGTCCAGGCGCTCGGCCAGCGTCACCACCAGCCCCGCGCCCCGGCCGGACACCTCGATGCTGCTGCCGACGATCACCATGGCGACGCCGAACAGAGCGGTCATGGCGTAGCCCACTCCGAGGTCGGCGCGGCAGAGCCCGAGCGCCTCCGGCGAGTCCCGGCCCTCCTCGCGGATCCAGTAGCCGTAGCACAGCACCGTCAGCGTGCCCCCGACCCCGCCCATCAACGCCACCGTCCAGCCGAGCGCACCGGGCACCGGAGGAATCGCCGGCGTGGTCAGGCCGGAGACCACCTCTCCCCAGTCGGGCGCGACCCGGAGCGCCGTCGCCACGACGGTGACGAACATCAAAGCGATGGCCCCGCCCATCACCCGCTCGAACAGCCGGTAGCCACCCAGCCGCACCAACACCACGCCGAGGGCGCCGTGCACCAGGCCGTAAATCACCTTGTCTCCCCACGCGCTCCCGGTGAGCGGCAGGATGGCGTGGGCGGTGGCGCCGCAGGCGCTCATCAACGCCGCCGCCACCAGGAAGCTCCAGACCAGGAAGTAGGCCAGGAAGGCGAACCGGAGAGGTCGCCCGACCCGTGACAGCGCCCCTTCGAGGAGCGTCTCCCCCGACGCGAGCTGCCAACGGGCGAGCCCCTCGTTGAGCACGTACTTGATCCCCGCCCCTAAGAGCACCGCCCAGAGCACCGCGACACCCAGGGCGTTGCCGGTGAACGCCGCGGTCGCGAGGTCGCCCGCGCCGACCCCGGTCGCGGCCACCAGCAGACCGGGGCCGACCAGCGCCAGAAAGGGAGGCCGCCGCGGTCGCGACGCCCCCTTCTCCGCGCGCTCCGCGCGATCAGGCCCCATCGGCGGACGACAGCCGGTGACCCGGCTTCCCGGTCGAGACCTCCATGATCACGCAGACCGCGCCGTGGGCGGTGAGCCGCTCGATCGTCTCCCAGCCCAGCCGCCGGTAGAACGACTCCCGCTCCCAGGTGCACAGGTAGAGCTTCGGGGCGCCGACCTCGGCCGCCTCCGCCACCGCCCGCTGGGTGAGCGCGGTGCCCACACCCTGCCCCCGGTGCTCGGCGGGGACGTAGACGCAGGACAGCCAGGGGCTCAAGTCGGGGCGATCGGGCAGGTCATAGTGGACCACGTCCGCCGCCCCGAGGGCCCTGGCCCTGCGGGCGTCCGACTCGAACGCGACCAGGGTCAGCGGCAGGCCCTCGCGGTGCAGGTGTCCCCGGAGCTTCTCCCGGCGGCGCTCGAGGGAGTCCTCGGGGTCGAGGAAGCCCCACTCGCCGTACTGCCAGGCGGCGACCTGGTCGAGAGCGTCGGGACGATCAACAAGGGAACGAATCTCCACGCCCGGAGCCTAACAGGGCACGGCCGGTCCGCGCGCATGGCTCCGTGGCCCGTGGACGGTCCCTCAGGGCACGAGATCACCGGGACGGGAATCCGCGGCGCGTCGATCTTGGTATAAAGAACAGGGAGCCGACCCGTCTCCATCGGCCGGCTCTCCCGGGCCCAGCCCCGCGGGACGCCCTACCGGCTCAAACGAGCCGAGGCGTCATCTGGCCGCGGCCGCATTGACGACCCTTCAGAGTTGGATGACAGAGAGCACGCAAGAGCAGGGACCCTCCGAAAGACCTCCCGGATACATGGGCCTCGGTATCGCGATCGGTACGGCCCTCGGCGCCGTCATCGGCGTCGTGACCGGGGCGATGACGGTGGCGCTCGGTAGCGGCCTCACCCTCGGCATCGGTCTCGGAGTCCTGCTCAGCAAGAACCCGACGCGCAAGCGGCAGAGCGCCTGACCCTCCAGGCACTCCGCGTTGCCTTCCGGCGGCCCTCGCGCGGCCGCCCGGGGAGCTCGTGCCTCCGACGGCCGGGCGTCAGACCCCCACGACCACCTTGCCGACGACGCCCCCCTCCTCCACCGCCCTGTAGGCCTGGGCGATCTCTTCGAAGTCGACCACGCGGTCGATCACCGGCCGGATGCGGCCATCCCGGAGCCGCGCCTCGGCGAAGGCCGCGAACCCCGCCACCAGATCGGCCTTCTCCTGCCGCGAGCGGGAGCGCAGCACCGAGCCCACGACGGTCAGCCGGCGGCGCAAGATCTCTCCCAGATCGACCTGCGGCCGGCGCCCCGCGACGACCCCCACGAGCACCAGGCGTCCCCGGTTCCGCAGGGCGCCCAGGTGGTGGTCCAGATGCTCGCCACCGACCAGGTCGATCACCAGGTCGACGCCCCGGCCGCGGGTGAGATCACGCACCTCGGACGGCAGGCCCTCCCCGTCCACCGCCAGGGCGTCCGCCCCCAGGGCACGTAGCGGCGCCAACCGATCGAGGCTGCGCCCGGCCGCGAGCACCCGGGCACCGAGCTCCCCGGCGATCTGCACCACGACCGTGCCCACGCCACCGTTGGCACCGGTGACGAGGACCATCCTGCCCCGGTTCTCGGAAGGGTCGACGGAGAGCCCGCCTTCGGCGACGAGATTGGTCCAGGCGGTCAGGCAGGACTCGGGCAGCGCCGCCCCCTCCTCGAAGGAGAGGTGGTCCGGCAAGCGCATGAGCTGGCCCTGGGGCGCCGCCACCGCCTCGGCATGGCCGCCGCCGGCCAGAAGCGCCATCACCCGGTCCCCCGGCCGCCACCCCCGGACGTCGTCGCCCAGGCGCTCGATGACGCCCGCGCACTCGAGGCCGGGAATCTCGCTTTCGCCCGGAGGCGGAGGATAGAAACCGCGGAGCTGGAGGAGGTCCACCCGGTTGATCGCCGTCGCCCGGATGCGGATCAGTACCTCGTCGGGAGAGATCCCCGGCTCGGAGAGATCTCCGAGCCGGGGTACGAGGCGCCCGCCGTCGGCGGAACGGGCGCTCGAAAGGACCGCTTTCACGGCGTTATTCGGCAGACTCGGTGGCGACCGGCACCGCCTGCTTCGTGCTCTTGATCTCGGGGATCGGAATCCCGTCCTCGGTGCCCACCGGCTTCAACGTCCCCTCCTCGAGCCACAGGTGGTCGCCGTCCAGCACACGCTGGGCTACCTTGTACTTGAGCACGTCGTCGTTGTGCCACAGCTCGTAGAAGAGCTGCTTGATGCGACGGCGGCCCATGCGGCAGAAAAGATCCGCGATCTCGACCGCCCGGTAGGCCTCGGAGTCGCCCCGCTCGACCATCGCGTGGGCGCGGGACGCGGACGACGCCATGGCGAAGAGCTCGTTGGCGATGTCGACCAGGCGGAAGAGGAACGCCTGCTTGTTCTGGAGGCGCGGCCCGAAGACCACCATGCCGTGGAAGATCTCCCGCGCCAAGCGCTTCGACTTCGCCTCGATGAAGCGCAGGTGGCCGGCCAGCTCGCCGAACTCAGCGTACTTGGGCGGCAGGCCCCAGCCGAACCAGAGGGTGGGGTACCAGGTCATGTAGAAGGCGGCCATCTTCGGCAGCGCCTGCACCTTCTCGGCCGGCGTCTTCTTCGGATCGATCAGCGTACCGGCGACCTGCAGGTGCTTGTCCACGGCCTCGCGCGCCATGAACAGGTGCATGATCTCGGTCGAGCCCTCGAAGATCTTGTTGATCCGGTAGTCCCGCATGATCCGCTCGACCGGCAGCGGCTCCTCGCCGCGGGCCTTCAAAGACCACTCGGTCTCGTAGCCCCGGCCGCCGACGATCTGCATCGTCTCGTCGACCACCTGCCAGCCGCGGAAGGTGTTCCACTCCTTGCAGGCCGCGGCCTCCAGCCGGATGTCGTAGCCCTTGTCGTCGGCCATGGCGGTGGCCATGTTGGAGATCGACTCCATGGCGAAGGTGTAGCCCGCCATGTCGGCGATCTTGTGGGAGATCGCCTCGTGCCGGCCCACGGGCTTGCCCCACTGCACGCGGCTCCGCGACCACTTGCGCACGATCTCGAGGCAGACCTTGCCGACGCCGACCGTACCGTTGGGGATCGACAGACGGCCGTCGTTCAAGGTCGTCAGGGCGATCTTCAGCCCCTTGCCCTCGGCGCCGATCAGGTTCTCGACCGGGATCTTGACGTCGGTGAAGCTGATCTGGGCGTTGGCGATCGCCCTGAGCCCCATGAAGTGGCAGCGGTGCTCCACCACCACGCCCGGGGAGTCGGTCTCGACGACGAAGGCGCTGATCTTCTTCGTCCTCGGGTCGCGGGCCATGACCACCAGGAGATCGGCGATGGTGCCGTTGGTGCACCAGAGCTTCTCGCCGTTGATCACGTAGTGCTTGCCGTCCGCCGTCTTCTCGGCGGTGGTGGTCAGCCGCGCCGGGTCCGAGCCGACGTGGGTCTCGGTGAGGGCGAAGGCGGAGATCTCGCCCTTGGCGCAGCGCGGCAAGAACTCCTTCTTCTGCTCCTCGCTGCCGAAGAGCTTGATCGGATTGGGCACGCCGATCGACTGGTGGGCGGAGAGCAGGGCCGAGAGGTTGCCGTCGAAGGTGCCCAGGAGCTGCATCACCTTCTGGTACTCGGTGTTGGTGAAGCCGAGGCCGCCGTACTCCTTCGGGATCTTCATGCCGAAGGCGCCGAGCTTGCGCAGGCCGTCGACGACGTGCTCGGGGTACTCACCGGAACGGTCGATCTCCATCGGATCGACCTCGGTGCGCAGGAACTCCTTGAGAGCATTGTAGAAAGCGGCGAACTCCGGGCGCTCCCTCCGGCTCGCGAGAGGGTATGGGTGGATCAGGTCGAGCCGGAAGTTGCCGAGGAAAAGCTCCCGCATGAAGCTGGGCTTCTTCCACTCCGTCTCACGGGAGGCCTCTGCGACCTCCATCGATTCCTTTTCACTCACGTGCCGCGGATCGCTCATGGGAGTCTCCTTGCTCGAGTTCCGGCCCGGCTCGCCTACCCTCTCGGTGGTTGAAGCGGGTATGCCGGCCTGTCGATGAT
>Ga0210122_1000493_pt1 | contig 13715 bp, 11 predicted proteins | sample Muzzi_CordB_D2_FD_185530 | JGI IMG/M metagenome (GOLD analysis project Ga0210122, IMG submission 185530) | Wetland microbial communities from San Francisco Bay, California, USA, that impact long-term carbon sequestration - Muzzi_CordB_D2 (SPAdes) | ecosystem: Environmental > Aquatic > Marine >... | reverse complement strand
GATGATGAGCTGGGTCGCCATCAACCTGGTCACCTGGCTGGTCAAGGGACCGATCAATGATCTTGCTACCGTACCGGCTCAGACGAAGCTGATTCCGTTGATCTATCGCATGCCGCCAATACCCTTTACCCGTATTCACATCGGATTGATTATCGGGCTCATTAGCCTACTGGCAACACATTGGATGATCAAACGGACGACATTGGGGTATCAGTTTCGCGTCATGTTAGCCAATAAGAAGGCCGCGCGCCACGCCGGGATGAATGTTGCGCGCCTCACCGTTTACGGCCTTCTGATCAGCGGTGGCTTTGCCGGACTGGCCGGCGCCTGTGATGTGCTGGCGATCAAGGGACTCTTCCAGGGCAACTGGAATCCGCAGTATGGTATGACAGCCATTCCGCTGGTCTTTCTGGCCCGGTTAAACGGCTGGGCAGTAATTCCGCTGTCCTTTTTCTTTTCGTTTCTGGCTGTTGGCGGGGAATTTGTGGCACGTGATCTGGACGTACCGGCATTTTTCGTTCATGTTTTAGAAGGAATGACACTACTGTTCTTCGCGGCCTCGGAATACTTTGAAAAATGAATGATATATTCGGATCAGCTTTAATTGCTGCAATAATAGCGTCAACCATCAGAGGCACGACCCCGATCCTGCTGGCGGCTTTGGGTGAGACCTATGCCGAACGATCCGGTCTGTTGAACCTGGGAATCGAGGGGATGATGGTCGCGGGTGCTTTTTCGTCTTTCGCGGTTGCGCTGAATTTGAACAGCCTCTTTTACGGATTTCTATCTGCGGCTGTGGTCGGCTTGACCTTGGGTCTGGTTTTTGGTATTTTGACCATCACCCTGCGCGTTAATCAGATCGTGGTGGGCTTGGGGCTAACCATTTTTGCACACAGTATGAGTAGCTTCCTTCATCGGGTAATTTTCGGCAACCAATTCCCGATCCTGTTCGGTGCCGGCGGAACCAATGAGATTCCGGTTCTTGCCAGAATCCCAATCATTGGACAGGCCATTTTCAATCAGCACTGGATGGTTTACCTGACCTTTGCGATGGTTCCGGTCTTGTATGGTTTGATGTATAAAACCAGATTTGGACTTCGCGTACGGGCGGTGGGCGAAACCCCATTGGCCGCAGACGCCGCCGGTGTAAACGTCAATCGCATCCGCTACTATACCATCCTGTTGGGCGGACTTACGGCGAGCTTAGGCGGAGCGTTCATGGCGCTTGGTGATCTGGCGTTTTTCGTGCCTGACATGATCATGGGTCGGGGGTATATCGCCATTGTTGTCGTCATGCTTGGCCAATGGAATCCGTTTAAGGTATGCTGGGGAGGACTGTTATTCGGGTTTGCGCTGGCTTTAACCAGCGCGATGCAGGTTGCGGGAATTAATATCAGTCCTGATTTCATATTAATGCTGCCATATCTATTTGTGATTGTTGCGTTGCTTCTTTTTACCCGATCTACCAATCTGCCGTCTTCTTTGTGCGTTCCCTATAAACGCGGTGCAGATGGAAAATAGGCAAGGAGAGTTGAAATGAGAAAAGCTTATTGCGCGGTTGCAGTCCTAATCTTCTTTATTGGCTTTGTAGCTGCTCCGGCGACAGCCGGTGACCCGCCCAAGCTGGTGGGATTGGCCCTGCCGGAGGCGGGAACGGATAAAGGCTGGAATGAGCAGGGCAAGGTGGGGCTTGAAATCGTTGCGAAAAAATACGGATTTAAAATTGAGCTCGCCGAAGCACTGGGTTACGGAGATATCAAACCGACGCTAAGGGACATGGCTAAAAAAGGCTGTGAATTGATCATCTGCCATGCGTCAGGATATCAGACTGTGGCCCCGGAAATAGCCCGAGAAACAGGTGTTAAAGTTACAACCGTCGAAAACCGGCGCGACATCACTGCGGGACTGATCAGCGATATCGACACCCAACCCCAGGGTGGAAGTTATCTGGCAGGTTGGCTGGCCGGTAAAATGACCCGATCTAATATTGTCGGGATTGTTGCATCGGCCGAGCCGCCCACCTGGAACCGAATGTCGGCCGGTTTTGCCCAGGGACTCAAGGCATCCAACCCGAACAGCAAACTGCTTTATAGTGTAATCGGGGAAGCCGCCTATGCGGATGCTGCCGGAGGCAAACGCAATACCCAGGACCAAATCGCCGTCGGCGCCGATGTAATATTTGGAATGGGAGACGGGGCTTCCTTCGGTATGCTCCAGGCATGCACGACAAAAAAGGCCGCAGATGGCGGTAAAGCCTGGTTCATAGACGTTATTGGCGATAAACGATCAATCGATAAAGCCGATGTTCTTCTGAGTTCGGTCATAATGGACATGTCCGTCGTTTATGAGGAAATCATTAAAAGTTACATGGATGGAACTTTCGGTCAACAACACTGGATCGGGATGAAAAACGGTTCGATTTATCTCATGGAACTCAATCCGGCGGTACCGGCTGGGGTGAAAGAAGAATTAAACGCTATCAGAAAAAATATAGTCGCCGGAAAAATTAAAGTGGCTGACATCCCGACTGCCGTTGATCTGCATAAATTCTTAAAGAAGACATTCCCGAGATAAATTTGCCGCGCAAATTCATTGAATCTGAATATTTCGTTAAAAAATATCAAGAAATAGCTTGCTATTGGCCTATAGAAGGATTATATTACGTCTCATCAATCAAGTTCCGACTCATACAATCGGGACAGTTTCTTTCTGTAGGAACAATCCATTTGTCATAGTGGCATCCTCCAGTTTGCAACGTTGAAAATTTTACGAAAGGAGAATGTTATTATGACTAATGGAACTGTTAAGTGGTTTAATGACCGAAAAGGATTCGGATTCATTGAGCAGGAAGACGGGCCCGATGTGTTTGTTCATCATTCAGCAATCAACTCATCCGGTTTTAAATCCCTCAGTGAAGGCGATCAGGTTTCCTTTGACATAGAGCAAGGCCAGAAAGGTCCTGCAGCTGCAAATGTCACTGTGATATAACTTCCAATTCCGAGTAAAAAGGGCATTCTTCAAATAGCGAGGAATGCCCTTTTGTTTCTTTTGAACTTATACCCTTCCTATCCGCGACTGCAAAATCTGAATAAAATATCTTACTAAACTAGTTTCGAATACTATTCTATACCTACTTTATAAGGCCCACCGAAAAAGCCAGCAAAAACTGACCACAATAGTACATCGGCAACCCGATAAGGCGGTTGACAAATTCTGATTTTAAGAAACGATCCCGGGCCACAAACAAATCGGACAGATAGAAGCTCACAGCTCCGGTGAAAACAAGCAGTCGTCCGGCGTAACTCAATCCGGCATCACCGAGCACGGTCCAGGCGCCGATAACCATGACGGTAATCACGATGATATATGCCATAACCGGTATCAGCATGGAGCCCAAATGGGGACGCAACCACAAAAAGACCGACCCGCTGACCGTTATTCCGACCAGGCAGCCGATCCAGGTCCATCGGCTGAGATCAGCCACATAAAAAAAGCCGATCACGTAAAATACGTGGCCCAGTAAAAAAGACACCAGCCCCATGAGAAACGCTCTGTCCTGGGGCAATGCCAGAAAAACGTCACCAGCGAGGCAAAATATCAGACCGCACAGCAAAATGTAGTAATATGCGGGGATCGGATGCGCCTGAACTAGAGCAGTGAAAATGAATAGACACGAAAGAATGGTTTTTGTGGGCAGTTTTGCATTCTGCTTGCCGGTTTTCTCAAAAAACAGCAGACCGGCCAGCAGAATGATCGCCAGTACGATAATCAAGAGATTCATCATGGGAATCTACAAAGAGTTTAAATTTCCGATCTGAAACGAGCAATTTTGCGCAAGGTCAAGGATATCGAAGGATTGTGCGGAGGCGCACACGAAGTGCGCCGCACAATAAAATCCTGAGATAGACGCAGAGATTGCGGGAAAGGGCCGTTTCAATCGGAAATTTTTAGACCAGCCCTTGATCCAGCATGGCATCCACAACCTTCACAAAACCGGCGATATTCGCGCCCGCTTCATAGTTTCCCGGCACGCCGTATTGCTCGGCGGCATCCACGCAGGTGCTGTGAATGGTTTTCATGATCAGTTTTAAGCGATTGTCGACTTCTTCCCGGGTCCAGGCCAGACGCATGCTGTTTTGAGTCATTTCCAACCCGGATACCGAAACCCCGCCGGCATTGGCCGCTTTGCCCGGCCCGTAGAGAATTTTGTGATCCTTAAAAATATCGATACCATCAGGCATCGTCGGCATGTTGGCGCCTTCGCTGACCAGTATCACGCCGTTATCGATCAACTTCTGAGCGTCCCTGGCGTTAATTTCATTCTGGGTGGCACTGGGAAAAGCACAGTTGGCTCTGTGGTTCCAGAGCGGGTTGTGATCTAAAGCCGGGTCCACCGGAGTGTAGATCGCTGTGGAATACTTGTCGGCATATTCAGCGATGCGCCCCCGACGGACGTTTTTAAGGACTTTGATATATTCAAGCTTTTCGCTGTCAATACCGCTTTCATCAAAAATGTACCCCGAAGAGTCTGAAAGTGTCACCGCTTTGGCGCCTAAATCAATGAGCTTTTCCAGGGTAAACTGCGCGACATTGCCGGATCCTGAAACCAGGCATGTCTTGCCTTCCAGAGTTTCATTGCGGGTTGATAACATTTCCGCGGCAAAATAGACCGACCCATAGCCGGTGGCCTCCGGTCGGATCAGGCTGCCGCCCCAGTTCAATCCTTTGCCGGTCAGAACTCCGGTAAATTCATTGCGCAATTTTTTATACATGCCAAATAGGTATCCGATTTCCCGGGCTCCAACTCCGATATCGCCGGCCGGCACGTCCGTGTCCGGACCAATATGCCGAAAAAGCTCACTCATAAAGCTCTGACAGAAACGCATCACTTCATTATCGGATTTGCCTTTGGGATCAAAATCAGACCCGCCTTTTCCGCCCCCCATCGGCAGGGTCGTCAGGGCATTTTTAAAAACCTGCTCAAATGCCAGAAATTTCAAAATACCCAGATTAACCGATGGATGAAACCGCAGCCCACCCTTGTAGGGTCCGATAGAACTGTTCATCTCAATCCGAAAACCCCGGTTGACCTGAACATTTCCCTGATCGTCAGCCCAGGGTACCCGGAACATGATGACCCGCTCGGGTTCAACCAATCTTTCCGGAATCTTCGCCTGTCGATAAATTGGATTTTGATCCAGTACCGGTTTGACCGATTCCATGACCTCGCTGACAGCCTGATGAAATTCTCTTTCCTGGGGATCCCTAGCCTTGATGATATCTATTATATCAGCCATGTAACCTCCTGTGCCGGCAAAGCCGGAAATTCTAATCTCTATCTCTGATCAATGACCATAGTAGACAGAAAAATTTGCCCAATGAAATAATATGCATAAACTTTTGGATGCGCTTATTGAATAGTTGGATGGTCAATATCAATTTCGATATGTAGATACAAGTATAATTGTAATAGACACTCAAAAAAAAGAAAAGGTTAATGTGGGTTGATGATTTTGATTGGGTTGATTAGGTTGATTAGGTTGACAGGCCAAAGGTCAAAGGTGAAAGGTATAATTCCTGCTTTTCCTCACCTTCCCCGCTTCCCTGCTTTTTAGCTTTTGTTGTCCCCGTTTAACTGCATATTTTCTGCATATTTTACCGAATTATTCCGGCCGGCCCGTTTGGCGGCGTACATGGCGGCGTCGGCCTTCCGGATCAGGTCTTCCACTTCCGTGCCATCCGTGGGAAATGTAGCAATTCCAAAGCTGATGGTGATAGCGGGCAGATTATCAAGTTTGATTTTAGCGAGCTCCTCGCGAAGCCGCTCTGCCAGGCTAAAGGCCGCATCCTTATCAGCATCCGGTATCAGCATAACGAATTCTTCGCCACCGTAGCGCGCGATGGCGTCCACATCCCGGATGTTTTTTTGCAGGATATGACTGATGGCCTTCAATGCACGATCACCGGCATTGTGTCCATAAGTGTCATTAATATTTTTGAATCTGTCTAAATCGGCCATAATTATGGAAATAATTTTATCATAGCGTTCGGCCCGGTGAATCTCTTCCTGAAGCTTGACCATAAAGTATCGTCGCACGTAAAGGCCGGTCAAAGAATCGGTTACCGCCATATCCCAGAGCTGGGCTTTGTTGACCGCTACGGCCGCCTGGTCGGCAACGGCTTTTAGCATCCTTATATCCTGATCGGTGAATTCCTTACCATTTTTTTTATTGGTAACATTTATCACGCCGATAACATCATTATACACGACCATGGGAATACAGGCGATAGAACGAACAAAGGAAGTTTCGGACTCAATGAAAAGACTGTCTTCTCGGATGTTATTTACAATCATGGGCTGGGAATTTAAGAAAACCCGCCCGGCAATTCCTTCACCAGGCTTGAAACTGCGGCACTTGATTTCGTTGTTATTAACCTTGTCCTGATATTCGGTGTCTGCCAAACCGGCCAGCACCCGGATGTTCAAACGATCGGTCTCCATGTCATATAGCATCAGAGAGCCTTTTTCGGCCGACGCGATATCAATGGCCTGTTTCAGAATATACTGCAGCAGTTTTTTCAGATCACTGATGTAGTTCATGGCCTTGCCGATGCCGTAGAGCAGTGACAGATTTTGCAGGGTTTTGTCCAAATCTTCTTTTTCCTGTCTGCGTTGCTCGTAAAGGCGGCATGTATTTATTGAAACAGCGGCCTGGGCAGTAATCTCCTGCAGAAAATAAAGATCAAAATCGTCAAAGGCCCGGGCGCCGGATTTCGCCCCGATGGTCAACAGCCCCATAACCTCATCCCGCATGACCATCGGCACCCACAGCTCGGAGGGTAAGATCATTAAGTCCTGTTTTTCCAGGAATTTGGCAAAAATAGGATTCCCGCAACCATCGACAACGGCAAACGGTTCATCATTCAATATGGTTTGCCATAAGATTTCCTTATCGGTTTTAAATTTGTATTCTAATTTTCCCAGTCCAAAGCTGAAAACCAGCTCAAAAATCTCTTTTTCCGAATCATAGGCAAACAGACCCAGCTTGGCTATTCCGAATTTATGTTTGATGATCCCGGCAAAAGTCGAGTATAGCTCTTCGAGATCTAAAATATCACTGAGATCCCGACACGCACTTAGCAGTTCAGTCAACTCGGAAGCGCGGGGTCCATATTCGCCAATGGAGAGTCCTTCAGATCCTGGGTCATTTTTTGCATAGCTAGCCGGAAATGACGTTTTCATCGATTAGTATTTGCCCCTCGTTTTATTAAGGATTTCGATTGACCTCTCAGTTACATGAAATCAAACCATTCAAATCGATTAACCACTATCTCATTTTTTTATTATTTAAGATATTAACCCGGTCCTTACTTGAATCGGCACAAATGGAAGAAACTTTAGCCTTGATACAGAAACCAGCGAAAAAAGGGTGCTAATCCGGTTTTCGATTGGACGCGATGAGCTTGTTACCCTGCCGGGCGACGATGTGCATGGCGTCATGCAATTGCTCAATATCTTCCCAGTCATCCATTTTAAAGATACAATACACCCGGGTATCGGAGGCCATATAGTCCCGCAACTCCTTGGGGTTTTTCAGCACGGCAGCCTTGCGGTTGGTATAAAACAGGAAAGTTTCCCTGTCTTTAAGGTAAAACACGAGATCTTCCCCGGGCTCAATGAGCTTATCGATTTTGCGAGCCAGTTGTTTGCTGGAACGAAAAGGCTCAATCGAAGGCACCACAAATATCAAAGAGAACAGCAGGACAGTGATGACCATCCCGACTATTGAACCGACGAAAACCTGGTATTTCTTTCTGACTGCCAGTCCCAAGGATATGAAACTACAGGCGACAAGCCAGGCAGCCAGGCAGTAAATCCACTTCAGATCGATTCCGGCATCAAACTTCAAGCTAACCGGCGGAAATAATAAAATATATATCAGGGCCAGCGGGAAAATTATCACCAACGGCAGGTACGAGTAAAATATGCCCTGGGCGAGACCACGGGAGGATCCTTTAACTAAATCATGCAAAAGAGCGCCCACCAGCAGGGCTGCGGCCGGAAATAACGGTAGAATGTAGGTCCCCAATTTCGAGCTTGCTATCGAAAAAAAGATGAAAACAGCGGCCAACCATATCAGTGCAAACAGCGTCCCATCGTTGTAAGTCGTCCCGCGCGCGCGAATTCCACGGAAAAGGGCCAACGGCAGAAAAATACTCCAGGGGAACATGCCCCCCATCAACACCGGAATATAGTAATAAATCGGTTCAGGATGCCGCACTTCCTCGGAGAAAAAATTACCGAGATTTTGTTTAATAAAAAAATAGCTGAGGTATTGCGGGTCTTTCAGGCTGATCAGAATATACCACGGTGCTGCCACGGCTAATAAAATGAGAACGCCCCACCCGATCTGCATTTGTCGTAAAAAGCCCAGCTGGCGTTTAAAAATCAGAAACAGACCGATAATCATTGCGGGAAGCAAAATACCGATCGGTCCTTTAGCAAGCATTGCGAAACCCATGGCCGCATATCCCAGCAGGAATAGACCTCGGCGATGTCTGTCATTTTCATATCCCAGGTAAAAGAGGGCCAGGGCAAGGGTGATGAAAAACGCCAAACTGATGTCATGCACGACGACTCTTGCAAGGATAACATATTCGGCACTGGTGGCCAAAACCAGCGAGCTTAAAAATGCGGCTGTCGGTCCGAAAATCTGCCTTCCCATCCAATAGGTGACCATCACGCAGCCCAACCCTAATAGCGCTGCGGGCAGGCGTGCCGCAAATTCAGTAAAACCGAATATCAAAAATGAGACGGCTACCAGCCAGTTATGCAAAGGCGGCTTGTCATAAAATTTTTCACCATTGTAGTGCGGCGTCAGCCAGTCACCGCTTAATACCATATCTTTGGATGTTACCGCATGCTTTCCTTCATCGATATCCCATAAAGCCCGATCCCCCAAATTGAAAAAGAAAAGGATCAGGCAAAGGGCGATCAATGTCGATATGAATACAATTTCTTTTTGCAAATTAGTTTCTTCAGACTTCATCGTCAGACCACGGTGTGCGAAGGAATGTAATTCGACTGTGAATTATGTTTGGGTCATTGAACATTGAAATTTGCGATTTATTTGTGATTTGGAGCTTGATATTTGGGATTTAATTGTTTCATATAGCTTCAGAAATGCCGACTATAAAGGTATGAGATTTATTTTCAATCTTTCAATAGTATACCTGTCACATCCACTTTTTTATCGATCAGCCCGTATTTTAGGGCAAAATCAGCAAACAACTGCCATTGGTCTGCATCCAACTGCTGACGGGCGGCATAATAGGGCCGCGTCAGTTTAAAGGCGTCGCTTTCGATTTTGCGATCGGCTTCCGTCACCTGTTTCAGATAGTCCTTAAATGCCTGCTGCGGATTTTGCCGCACTTGCGCAATAGCTCGTTCCATAACCCGCCGAAAACCCATCAATGCTGCCTGATTTCGCTGCATGTTTTTTTTACTGGTAATGAAAATCAGCTCGTCATAATCCGGAATGCCCCACTTTTCAAGCTCAAAATACCCGACCGCATATCCTTTGTGGGCCATCGTGACGGTTTCATAAGTTTTAAACGGACCCATGACGGCATCCACTTTATTCGCCGTCAGCGACTGAACAATGGCAAAACCCACATTGATCGCCTGATAATCCCGGATGTCGTTGACCTTGGCGAAGGCATCCAATAGCACATCCATCAAACCGGGCACCGTGTAACCGATTTTTTTTCCGGCAAGATCCCGCGGGCTTTCAATCCCTTTGCCTTTAATAAATAGCAGAGTGCTCAAGGGATGTTCGATTAATCGTGCAAATACCATCACATCCAGTCCGCGGGCAGCAGCAATAATGGTCTGGGGTTCGTAGGAGACGGCAATGTCCACATTGCCCGATGCCGCCATTTTGAGCCCGTCAGCCGTTTCGGAGGGGATGATAATTTTGATATCAAGCCCCTCTTCTGCAAAGAGTCCCCGTTGCCGGGCCGCATAAATCGGCAGGTGATCAACATTCGGGAACCAATCCAGAATCAGGGTAAGTTCCTGAGCCCCATAAAGGGACGGAACCCAGAGGGCGCTCAGGAGCATTAATAAAAATATGATTATGAGTTTGTTTTTCATTATTTATTCCTTTCACCGTTACATGTTAACCGGTTGGCTCGGTAACCCGTTAACCCGTTGGCCCGTTGGCCGGTTGACAAGAATAAATTCTCTACCGATCCACGGGCAAACCGGCTAACCGGCTAACCGGCACACTTAATAGGATTTCCAACTGATCACCTTTCGCTCCAAAAATCCGACCAATACCCACAATGACAGTCCCATGACCGACAGCCATAATATGGCGGCAAAAACCATGTCGACATTCAACCTGGCATTGGCCTGGATCATCAAATAACCCAGACCCTGCTGGGCACCGACCCATTCGCCGATTACCGCACCAATCGTCGCTACGGAAACTCCGACCTTTAATCCGGCAAAAAAATGGGGCAGCGCCCAGGGCCAGTATAAATAGCGCAACGTTTTCCAGAATCCGGCCCCCATCAGCTGAAAGAGGACCCGGTATTCATGATCGCAACTTTTAAACCCTTCGAGCAAATTGACCGTAATGGGAAAAAATATGATCACCGCCGCCATCAGCACTTTGCTGGCCATGCCGTATCCCAGCCAAACGACCAGCAGCGGCGCCACAGCGAACACCGGCACCGCCTGAGATGCCACCAGAAAAGGGGCGAGGGCTTTTTCCACCGACGGTTGGGCAAACATCACAATGGACAACGGCACCGCCACCAGTAAAGAAATAACGATGCCGGTCAGAACCTCCATGGCCGTAACTCCGGCATGCGGCAGCAAAGTTCCTGCTCTGAAAACCGCCACCGTTAAGATACTGGAGGGCGTGGGCAGGATAAAATCGGGAATACCAAATCCCCTGCAGGCCATCTCCCAAACGGCAAGTAGGGTGATGGTGATGAGTAATGATAAAAGCCGGGTATATTTCATTTGTTTACTATGTGAATTTCGTCTCGTGTGATATGCTGTGAACAGCTTTGTAAAAAATGACAGAATACCGCAATTCTTGTCCGCCTGGCTTATTGGCGGATTAGGCATTTTAGGCATTTTTATGAGGCTGTGTATTTTTGCAATAGATCCAGTACGTATTCCTTGATCTCAATTAGCTCGGGATCATCGAGTCGCCGCAGTTTGGGGCCGTTTAAGGAAAATCGGTCCAACACCCGCATGGGTCGTCCGCTTAAAACCAGGATTTCATCGGCCAGCCGCAATGCTTCCTCTATGTCATGGGTAATCATGAGAATACTTTTTTCGAATTCGACTTGAAGCATTAAAAGCAGCGACTGTAAACTTCTTCTGGTAATTGCATCAAGCGCGGAAAGCGGTTCATCCAGCAAAACGAGGGCACGTTCAAACATTAGGGTGCGAACCAGCGCGCAGCGTTGTTTCATACCACCGGAAATTGCTCCGGGCAGATAGGTATCAAATCCTTCCAGGCCAAGCCTTTTGAATAGCGCCAACGCTTTTGCACCGGATTCCGCCATATCAGCACCGGCGACTCTGGCCGGCAGCAGTGCGTTATCCATCAGCGAAAACCATGGCAGCAGCAGATCCTTCTGCTGCATGTAGGCGGATATCTCCTGCAGGTGCGGAACGCGTTTGCCGCACCACGATATGGCCCCGCCGTCTCCGGCGACAACCCCCGTGAGGACATTGAACAAGGTGCTTTTGCCGCATCCCGACGGACCGATCAAAACGGTGAATCCATTTTGAGGGAGCATTAAATCAAAATTTTCGAAGATGGAAAGATCATCGAAGCGTTTGCTCAGGTTTGCAACATTCAACATGAAGCGAATCCTCAGATGCGGACTGCTGCCGGGGGAAAGGAAGGAATTCGGAGGAGATGCATATGACTTCCCTACGCCGGCATTATCCGGATCAGGTCCAGGGGTCGAGACAATCAGCCTCCTCTCAGCCAATTTTATGCGGCTCCCCCAGCGATTTTTATTTTATTGCTACCACTCTGCGGATAGATTGTCAAATATGATCGAACTAAGAATGAAGGAAAGGATTCATTTTAAATATTTATACAAAATTTGAGCGATTCCAATCCCCAAATTGGAACAATGACCCGTTTTTGGCGGGCGAGGATAAACCTCGCCCCTACCCAACAGGTTAAGCAACGTAGCGTAGGGGCGGGCTTTACGCCCGCCCGGAATAGGTACAAGTACCTTGAAATCACTCAATTTAGGTTAAAATATATGCGCAGCATACAGTAATTTAAAACGCCGGCGCTTAAGTCTAACAAGTATTTTCAGTTTAAAAAAACCAAAAACTCTGCATGTGCTATTTTTCAGGGCGGATTAATTAGGCATTTTCCTTGTTCAACGCGATCAAAGATAAAAATTCGTACATAATGTTGGCGGCCAACAGCGCGGTGATTTCCGCCGGGTCATAGGCCGGCAGCACTTCAACGACATCAAATCCGACAAATTTCAGTCCCCTGAGGCCACGCACCAGGTCGACAGCCTCCCCGCTGGTAAAGCCCCCCACTTCGGGGGTTCCGGTACCGGGCGCAAAGGCCGGGTCAACCACATCGATGTCGAATGTGACAAACACCTTGCGCTGCCCGACCCGCTCCCGGACAATCACCATCAGTTCCTCCGGGCCCATTTTTCTGACAGCGGACATGGTGATTACCTGGAATCCCAGAGCGGTTGACTCGTCATAGGCATCCCTTGAATACACGGATCCCCGCATGCCGACCTGAATAGAATTTTCGGCCAGCACAATATTTTCTTCCACCGCCCGGCGAAACGGCGAACCGTGATAATAGGGTTTGCCGAAGTACTGATCGTTGGTATCGGTGTGCGAATCAAAGTGAATCAAAGCAACCGGCCCATGAGTTTTAGCCACGGCTCTGAGCTCCGGCAGCGTGATGGAGTGATCGCCGCCCATCAACACGGGAATTACCCCGGCTTCAACCAGCGGACAGAGCGCCGCTTCGATTTGGGTATAGGTGTCTTCGATGTACCCGGCAATCACCGGCAGATCGCCGTAATCAACGCCGGAGCAGTGCTCGAAAATATCGACGTTCAGGGCCAGGTTATAGGGTCTCAGCGTTACCGAAACCTTGCGGATAGCATCGGGCCCCAGTCGCTGGCCGGTCCGGTAGGAGGTTGCGCCGTCCCAGGGAACGCCCGCCACTGCAAAATCAATCCCTTTGATGGTCCGGGAGTGAGGCAGCCGCATAAACGTTTTAATCCCGGCAAACTTCGGCTGCTGCTGGGGGGTAATCGGTTTGTAGTCGGTCATGTCTGCAATCCTTTCAATTTACAATGAACAGATGCTGTGTATCCTCTGCATTTTGGAGGGTCAAGTGAAAAAGAGGGTTAATTAGTTCCTGGAGGCCAGGAGGCATGGAGGCTGGAAGGCTCCGCCCCCGCGAAGGGGATAACCTATCAAATACCAAGAACTGAATTTGAATTAATGAAACAATTGCCGGATATACCTCCAACATCCTTACCTGCCAGCTTCCCAGCCGTTAAACCCTTCAGCGAACCAAATTAACGATTGACACCCTCTGGTGCTTTTGACAATATCTTACAAAAATTGGGCTTGATATCCCTTCGAAACAGCCGGATTGGAATTTTTATACCATTTTCCGTCT
>Ga0210122_1000492_pt1 | contig 13722 bp, 12 predicted proteins | sample Muzzi_CordB_D2_FD_185530 | JGI IMG/M metagenome (GOLD analysis project Ga0210122, IMG submission 185530) | Wetland microbial communities from San Francisco Bay, California, USA, that impact long-term carbon sequestration - Muzzi_CordB_D2 (SPAdes) | ecosystem: Environmental > Aquatic > Marine >... | reverse complement strand
GGCGTCTTCGAAGCTTTGACCCCCCTCTAATACCTCCCCTTTCAGGCTGTCAAAAAGTTTTTCAAATGGTGGCGGATTGGATTGAAGCTTTTGATAGAAACGATAGATCAGCTTTGCGTGTCCCTTTTCTGCGATGGATATCTGTTCAAAAGTTTTTTGAACAGGATCCTCAAGCAACTTGACCATTGCATACTGATAAAACCGCCAGGCGCCCTTTTCCAGATCTATAGCGGTTGTGAGCAGTTGATGAGGTTCCCGGGACGTGTCAAAAATTTGTACCCGGGGATAGCCCGGCAAGATCGCACCATTGCGGGCTAAAAGTCCGCCCATCAGGTGGTAGACATTTTTCTCACTGACTTCACCTTCACCGGCCAGTGAAGCCGCCCACTGGGAACGGCCGCCGTTGTGGCAATAAAAAATCAAATCCCGCTCGGCGGGCAGCGAAAACAGTCTGGTTTCAACCTCGGCCAACGGCATGAGGATGGCCCCCGGAATGTGGCCCAGCTCGTATTCCGACTCCTGACGCACATCAATCAGCAGGTAATCTTTTTCCTTGTGATTTTTTAAGTACTCGTCAAATTCGACGCTGGTCAGTGTTTCGAACTCCAGATTGTCCATAAAAAAAATGCCTAAAATGAACTAAAATGTCTAAATTGCCTAAAATGATGGATGAAATTCATATCTTTTCTACGCTATGCGCCGTGCTCTTTGCTCTCTGCCCGCTCAATCCGCCATCCGCCTTCCAGCTTCCCGTCCTATCGGTCTCCAGGTCTCCCAGCTTTTCCCTTAGTCCCCAGTCCTCATCTCTCAGTCCTGATTCTGTTTTCCCACCTTCTCATTTTCTCACCTTCCCTCCTTCCTTCTTTTCCGCCTTCCGCATTTCCACTTCCGATTTCCAGTTATTCCGCCTTCCATTTACCGTTTCCCCAAAATCCTGTCCACCATCACCTGGGTGTCAGTCGTGGAGTCGGTGCAGGAACCGTTGCGGCATACATGGGCGATGGCCTGGCCTTCGATGACCTGCAAGCCGTCCGTGTATCCGGCAAATTTGGCCAGACGCGCGGCGTTTTGATCGGATTTAACAATGGCGACTTTATTCGGTGAAAAATTAAGATTCAGGGCCGCCAGCAACTGGCGGGTGTCGGTTGCCTGGGGTTCGCCGGCAATAATGACCTCCTGGCCCGGGCGCTGGGCAAAATCCAGGGCACATAAAAAATAGGTCAAAGCCTGGGGTTGAGCCTTCAGCGTGCCGGCAAAAGCTCGAATCAGAGCCTGGGCCCGGTTTTCCCAACTGGGATCAGCGGTCAATCTGGATAAGGAGACCAAATTGAAAAGCGCGACCGAATTGGCCGATGGTATGGCACCGTCGTAAAGCTCTTTGGGGCGCACCGGCAGGTCAACACTTCCTTTGGATGTCGAGTAAAAGCCGCCGTTTTGTTCATCCCAGAAATCCGCTATCATTTTTTCCTGCAGCGCCTGGGCCTGTTCGGCAAAAGTCAGGTCAAATGTCGTCTGGTAGAGGTTTAAAAGACCGTGGATTAAAAACGCATAGTCAGCGGCATGGGCTTCCACAGCCAGTTCGCCGTCTCGGAAGCGGTGGTAAAGGCGGCCGTTTTTATCGGTCATCTGCGAGAGAATAAACTCAGCGGCCTTGCGGGCAGCACTTTCATATTCGGGTTTGTTTAAAATCCGTGCACCCTGGGATAGCGCCGCGATCATCAGACCGTTCCAATCGGTCAGAATCTTGTCGTCCTTCAGCGGATGAATCCGTTTTTCACGGATGTCAAAAAGTTGGTTGCGGATTTGGTGCCATTCATCCCGCAGCTGATCTTCGGTTATATTCAGTTTTTGGGACCATTTGTCCAGCGTTGCTGTCAGGTGCAGAATATTGGCGCCGGTTTTCTGCCGGGTGGCTTCATCGGTAAAGTTTCCTTCCGGGCTCAGCCTTAATATCGTCTCCCACCTGCGGGCGACTTCATCGCCCAGCACCCGGCGAAACTCTTGCGCCGTCCAAACGTAAAATTTGCCTTCTTCTCCCTCGCTGTCGGCATCTTCGGCGGAGTAGAAGCCTCCCTCGGCGGCAGTCATGTCCCGCAGGACGTAAGTAAAAATATCGGCGGCGGTCTCCGCCCATAACGACACTTTGGTAATTTGATAGGCTTCCAGGTAGGCGCCGGCAATCAGGGCCTGGTCATAGAGCATTTTTTCAAAATGGGGCAACAGCCATCTCGCATCGGTGGAATAGCGGTGAAAGCCGAAGCCGACATGATCCCAGATCCCCCCCAGCCGCATGGCGCTTAAGGTTTTTTGAACCATATCCAGGACTTTTGGATCCTCGTGGCGGTGATAATAGCGCAGCAGGAACAGCAGTCGATGCGGGGTTGGAAATTTGGGGGTAGGCTCAAATCCGCCGTACTGCATATCAAAGCTGCCCCTAATCTGTTTAAACGCTTGCTCAAGCAGCGATGCATCCGGCTCATCAGCCGACGCAAAATTAAACGCCTGGTCCAGCTTGGCCGTAATGCTTGCGGCCGAAGTCGTAATTTTTTCAGTTTGATTGGACCAGAGGTCTTTTACCTGCCGGCAGATGTCGATCAGACCGGTGCGACCGGGGCGGCTTTGTTTGGGAAGATAGGTGGCGGCATAAAATGGCTTTTTTTGGGGGGTCATAAATATGCTCAAGGGCCAGCCCCCGCTTCCGGTCAGCAGTTGGCAGGCAGCCATATAGACCGCATCGATGTCGGGGCGTTCTTCGCGGTCGACTTTAATGCAGACGAATGTGTCATTGAGATAACCGGCGGTTTCATCATCTTCAAAGGATTCTTTTTCCATGACATGACACCAGTGGCAGGTCGCGTAACCGATGGACAGGAAAATGGGCTTGTTTTCAGCCCGGGCCCATTCAAATGTTGCTTCCGACCATGGGTGCCAATCCACGGGATTATGCGCATGCTGGATCAAATAGGGACTTTTTTCGTTGATCAGATGGTTGGGAGACATGAATTACTCCTTATTCTTGCAAGGCAGGCAAAACTTCAGTTGCGCCATGCTTGTCTTGGTTTGCCGGGAGGGGTCAGGCAAGGCGGCCAGGATGCTGGAAGGCCGCAAAGCTCGGAGGCAGAAAATCCGCCCTTTCGCTTTTCCTATTCAATTTTCACCTTTCCAGCTTTATAGCTTCCCCGCCTCCAGGCTTTCTGTAATATAGGCACGCAGAATGTTGTTGGCAATCAGGTAAAATTACCGGTTCTTCAAATGGTGGTAAGGCGGATAGGTGGTCAGTCGCGGATCTTTGATCGGCCGGCCAATGGTGAAATGGTACAGGCTCTGATATTGATTACCTTTAATTCCCAGGATTTCATGAACGGCATCGTCAAAAAAACAGCCGATCCCGGTGCCGCGAACCCCGTGCGCTTCGGCCTCCAGATATAAAACCTGGCCGATCATGCCGGCTTCCCAAAAAAGATGCCGGTAGCGGAAGGGCTCCTCGGTGACCGATGCCTTGAACCGGGCAATCATGCCCATTGAAAAGGCGCTGGAGCCGGCGATATCCTGGTGGCAGCTGACCATCATGGCTTGCTGTCTGTAATTTCCCGCTGCCAGTAAATACAGCGGCAACTTATCTTCGACCGCTTGCCAGATAAAGCCGGATTGTGCCAGCTGTTTCAGCGAGTTGAGGTCTTTATGATTGCGGCAGAAAAAATACAGGCCGGGCGGCAGGCCGACGACATGATGAACAAAAATGAGCAAATGAGTTGACGCTTCCATGAGTTCGGTATCGAACGGTGCGCAGCCTTTGCGCGGCAGGGTTCGATCCAGGATGGCGAATAATTGATTTCTGCTCACCGAACCGTTGCGGTCAAAATCGGTGGCACTTCGACGTTGACGAATGATTTCAGCGGCTGGGATTTGAGGGGGCTCAGGGTGAATCCAGGCCGGATGGCCGTATTCGTAGCTCCGGTCGGCAGTTGTCGGCTTGCGGGTGAGATCGGCGGTTTGGTAGATAATCTCCCAGTTGATGTGCTGCCCGCTCAGCCTGTTCGGTGTACCGGCAAAGGCAAGCTTTGCAAAAGCTGCAATGACGGAGGGCGGCAAGGAACGTGGTATCGGTGACGGTTCACAGGGATGGATGCAACATAAGAGATCCGCATGCTCAGCTTCAAGATGCTCATATCGGGTCCGGTCAAAGCCCAGGATGGCATCCAGAGCATCATCTGAAAGTCCGTTTAAGTAAGTGGCTTTCCAGCCGAACAGATTGGCTGAGATACTGACGGCCGCCAGGGCATGCCCCACGTCATGATTGCAGTAGCGGAATGCCCGCTCACCGTATTTCCAGGATTCACGCCAGAAAATACTGCTCAAACCGATCAGAATGCTCTGGCACCCGAAGTGCGACGCCAGCTGCTGCCAGGTATCGCCGGGAACCTTTGCCCGCTGCTCCAGGGCGTGGCTTAAAACATTATAGTGATAAATTCCACCCGGCACCCCCGGGAGAGGCGGGACTATCAGGTGGGCCTCGGTCGGGTGAAGATTGCCGCTCGAGGGATTCATGCGCAGCGACCAGCGCGATTGTCCCGCGGCCTTCCAGGCCGACAGTCCCAGCGACAGTTCGAGAAAGCCGGCAATGGTTTCAATGGTAAACGCCTGCTGCCGGTTGTTTTTTCGCAGGTATAAATCCGCATATTCAGCAAGGGGATTTTCTTTTATCAGCGGCAGCTCGATAATCTGGGTTTTTTCATAGAAACGGAACGGATTCGGCTGGTTGGGCCAGTCCATGTAGCCCGGCGATCTGGCATAGCTTTCGTAGTGGTGTTTGGTTGCTTCGTGGTAGCGAAAAATTTCTGCGGCGATATGTTCATCATCAATAGGTGCCATGGCATTTGAATTCGCTATCATTGGTTTCAAAACCCCATCTAATCCGCCGCGCATATCTGGACGTGATCTGAGGTGTTGAAGCCGCGTCTAATCATAAAAAAAGGCAACACCCTTGGGTGCTGCCTTATAAGTTGCAATCGGTATTCAACTTTTAGCCACAGCTGCTGCCGCTGCCGCATGATGAACAGGCCGAGCCCTGGCCGAAATCAATGTTGGAGCTGATTTTAAACCCGTATCCCAGAAAATCTACGGTCACAGGTTTGGCTTTTTCATCAAAATCTTTGTCCATGACAAACTGGAAACCATTCACATCGTACACATTATCAGTCTCTTTAGGCTCATCCAGAGCCATTGCCAATGAAGGGCCGCCTCATCCGCCTTCATTGAGAAAGATTCGAATCGGGACGACATCCCGATCCTTAAAATACTCAGAAATTTGCTGGCTTGCTGCTTCGGTAACTTCTACCATAACGACCTCCTTGAACTGGAATATGATCAGCGCGATTCAACTGGCGGGAATTGATCTGATCGACAATTTTGTTTTAATGTTAATAACGGGGATTCGTTTTGTCAATGGCTAATATCACCTGCCGCATCGTCTGTGTATGCATGCGTGCAATCAATTGAACTTAATAAATTTATTTGCTTTATTAGAGTTTGAGAAATTCCAAGCACCAAAATACAAATCTAAAATAAATATCAATGACCAAAATTCAAAACAGATAAGGTGGCCGAACGACATCGCCAAAAGGTATCGTTATGTTTTGGCCATTGGAGCTTGGAATTTGAGGATTGTGATTTGGGATTTAAGTCACCCTTTCAGTAAAATCTAATCGCTTCATTCTGAAATAGTCAGATTTGGGTGTGAGAATGGCAAGTACCTGCCATCGAGTTACCCGTCCAATGACTTGATATAGTCCTGATATACCTTCAGGTTCCCCGGTGAAAAGAGCATGAATATTACTGTTTTTATGGTCTTGTATTTTTGGAGAAAATTGCAGGTCGTATCCACCGCTACCCGGCAGGCTTCAGTGATAGGATAACCGTAAACACCGCAGCTGATCGCCGGAAATGCAATCGAGGTAAGCTGGTTATCCAGCGCCAGTTTCAGACTGTTGCGGTAACAGGCGCTCAGAAGCGATTTGTCCTCAGGTTTACCGCTGTAAACCGGGCCCACCGTATGAATTACATGACGCGCCGCAAGATTATATCCGCCGGAAATTCGGGCCTCTCCGGTGGGACATCCTCCCAGGGTGCGGCACTCTGCCAACAGCCCGCTGCCCGCCGCCCGGTGGATGGCGCCGTCAACGCCGCCGCCTCCCAAAAGGGATGAATTGGCCGCGTTGACAATGGCATCCACATCCAGTTTGGTGATGTCGCCCTGCCTGATATTAATTTTGTCCAGAATCTCCTTTTCCATGATTTCCCCCGAAAATTAGGCTGAGTAAATCGATTGCCCCGGCTCATAGTTGGCAACTCATAGCTGATATATTAAAAAAGATAGAATACCTTCCTTCCTTTGATATTCTCTTTTCCCGCTATGCATTCTGTTTTATGTGCCATGACTTTTTCGTCCGAAATCATCCACCCCCGGCCTTTTTCCTGAAACCTGACACCTGAAACCTCATTTTAGAGGTCATAGAGCGCCTCGTCCCTTGTCGGTGCAGCCCGTTTCTTGCCGCTGACCGTACCTTTTTTATCCGCCAGAGCAAAGGGCTCCTCTTCCTCCAATAGATCGCCCATTTCGGCTTCGATGGCATCGGGATCCTCCCCGGCTTCCATTCTTTTTAAGGCCTCCTGCATCCCGGGACCGAGTTCGAGACCGGTCATATCCGTCAGCTTGCGCATCAGGTTGGCAGCCTGACGGGGATCATCCTCGTTGATATTTTCGGCTTCACCGGCCAGCATTTGCATGGCTTTTTCCATTTTACTTTCGTCAAAGGGAAGATCGTCTATATCACCGCCTTCTTTGGCCTTACCGGTAAAAGCAAATGCCGACATCTGCCTGGAAAGCGTTTTTGTTTTACACTTAGGGCATTTCGGCTTTTTGGTCGTGTTGACAGTCTTTGAAAAAAAATTAAAAATCGTATTACAGTCTTCGCAATAGAATTCGTAGATGGGCATGCTCGCTCCTGATTATTCCACCCTGAAAAATAGCACATCCAGGGTTGTCGGGTTTTCTTTATACGGTGCACTTTATTTACCGGTTGCCTAAATAATAAAATTTGACCCCTTTTTTGTCAACTCTATAAACACATTGGCCTTATGTCGTCGTCGTTTGCAAAATAAGACATTCCCAACGGCTGGTGATAGACCAAGCGGCCTCGGACGGTTATTGACTTGCAACCCGGCATCTGTTATGCCAGCGGGGGCCAATGGCTCACGCCAAAACCCATTTTTCAAATATACCAACGGGGCGGAACCCCTAACTTGTTATGAAAGGACTGCTACTCAATGGAAAGAACACTATCGATTATCAAACCGGACGCTGTAAAACGCGGGCTCATCGGAGAGGTCGTTAAACGGCTGGAGCAAAATCAGCTCAACATCGTGGCCATGAAAATGATTCATATGACTAAAGACCAGGCCAAAGGATTTTACGCCGTACACCGCGAGAGGCCTTTCTTTGAAGGCCTGACCAATTTTATGTGTTCCGGGGCGGCGGTGGTCATGGTCTTGGAAGGTGACAACGTGATTGCCCGGTACCGTGAACTAATGGGCGCCACTAACTTTGAAGAAGCAGCCGAGGGCACCATTCGAAGAGAATTTGCGACCGATATCGAAAAAAATGTGGTTCACGGTTCCGACGCCCCGGAGACCGCAGCGTTTGAAATATCTTATTTTTTTAACAGCTTTGAAATCGTAATCTAAGTTTTTCGAAATTTGGGACACGGATCTGCACGGATAAACACAGATAAGATCAAGCCGCCTGACGGCGGTAACGAGTCCTGAAATACGATGGTGTTTATTTTTAATCGGTTTTTCCTCGCCGCCGGCGAAACAATTTTTTTAAATCCGTGTTCATCTGTGTTCATCCGTGTCCAAAATAAAATAATAATTGACGTGGCGCATGCCTGACAAAATCAACCTCCAGAATATAGCCATCGTTTTGATCGGTACCCGCTACCCCGAAAATATCGGGGCTGCAGCCCGGGCGATGCGCAACATGGGCATCAAACAGATGATTCTGGTGGACCCTCAAAACCCTGATCCGGCCAAAATCAGCAAGATGGCAACCCATGCGGCTCTGGAAGTCGTGGACCGAATGAAGGTTTGTGATACGGTAAAAGACGCCCTGGCCGATTGCGGATATGTGGTCGGTACCACCGCGCGGTTGGGCGGCCAGCGCAAGGTTGTCAGTTCACCGTCCAAACTGGCGCAGCGGCTTATCTCCATCTCCCATCGAAATCAAATTGCCATATTGTTCGGGCCCGAAGATCGTGGCTTGACCAATGACGATCTTCGTTTTTGCGACATCCTGGTTAACATACCCACAGCCGAATTCTCCTCACTCAACCTGGCCCAGGCTGTCATGGTCATGTGTTATGAATTGTTCGGCTTTAGCCGGGAAAAACCCGGCGAATTTGCCCCACGTCTGGCCAACCGGTTTGAACTCGAGGCCATGTATGAGCAGTTAAAAGATGTGATGATGCGCATCAGCTTTATCAATCCGGCCAACCCGGATTACTTTATGAACAATTTGCGGCATTTTGGTTCGCGCGTGATGCTCAGGGCCAAGGAAGTGCAAATCATTCGGGGTATTTGCCGCCAGATTGACTGGTACGGCAATAAACGTTACCAGGATGGACTTAAGAAGGGCAGGGATGATTCTGATACTTAACTATTTAGATGTTTGAAAAAAGCCACGAATTGACACGAATTATCACGAAATTTAATTTTTCATTCTGAGTGATTCTGATTTTGACTATTGCTGTGATTCGTGTTTATTCGTGACAATTCCTGGCTAACTTAAGGCATCTTTTTTATCTTTTCCCTATGAGCTCTGAGCTATCAGCTGACGCGCAAGCGTCCCACCTTCTCACCCTCCCACCTTCGCCACTTCCCTCTTTTCCGCCTTCCGCCTTTCAATCCTTCCCACTTCCGCATTCCGACCTCCGACTTCCAGCTAGTCTGTGTCTGTCTTCAGCACCGCCAGAAACGCCGACTGCGGTATCATGACCTTGCCGACCATCTTCATTCGTTTTTTGCCTTTTTTCTGTTTTTCGAGCAATTTGCGTTTACGCGTGATGTCCCCCCCGTAGCATTTGGCGGTGACATCCTTTCGAAAGGCCGATACGGTTTTACGCGCAATAATGTTGCCCCCGATGGCCCCCTGAATCGCAATTTTAAACATCTGGCGTGGAATTTCATCGCGCAATTTTTCGCAGGCCGTTCGTGCCCGGGCAGCGGCATTTTCTCTGTGAACGAGTTGCGACAGTGCATCCACGCGTTCGCCGTTGATAAGAATGTCTACTTTGACCAGGTCTGTTGGCCTGAAATCAGTTAAATCATAGTCAAAGGACCCATAACCCTGGGTTACCGATTTGAGCCGGTCATAAAAATCATAGACAACCTCGGCCAGCGGCAATTCAAAAATCATCTCGAGCCGGTCGCTGGTGAGATACTGATAATTTTTGTTGATTCCGCGCCGGTCAAGGCACAGTTTCATTACCGCTCCCATGTAGCGCTCCGGTACGATAATCGAGGCTCGAATAAAGGGCTCTCTGGTTTCCGCAATGAGGGTCGGATCCGGATACAAGGCCGGGTTGTCGATGGTTTTTTCCGTTCCGTCGTTCATGCGCAAGCTATATTGAACCGAAGGCGCGGTGAGAATCAGGGATAAATCGTATTCCCGTTCAAGTCGCTCCTGGACGACTTCCAGGTGCAGCAAACCCAAAAATCCGCAGCGGAAACCAAACCCTAATGCCACGGATGAGTCTTTTTCATAGATCAGGGCGGCATCGTTTAGTTTCAGCTTTTCAAGCGCGACCACCAGGTCATCGTATCCGTCCGAGGCCACCGGGTAAATGGAAGAGAAAACCACCGGCTTGGCTTCCTTAAAGCCGGGCATGGGCGCGTCGCAGGGCCGGTCTTTTAAGGTGATGGTGTCGCCGCAACGGGTGTCGCTGACGGTCTTGATGCCGGCTGTCATATAGCCGACCTGACCGGCGGACAGCTGTTTTTGTTTTATCATGTCGATTTGAAATAAGCCGACTTCCTCAACCTTATACGTCGCGTTGTTGGACATGAAACGGATTCGGTCCCCGGCGGCCAGACTTCCATGAAAGATTCGCAAGTGTACGATGGTGCCGCGATAGGAATCATAATGGGAGTCAAAAATCAGGGCTTTCAGCGGCCAGTCAGGGGCACCGGTCGGCGGCGGTAATTTGGTGACAATTGTCTCCAGCAACCCTTCAATCCCGATGCCCTCTTTGGCGGAAATTAAAATGGCTTCTTCCGGATCAAGGCCGAGATCCTCATGGATTTGCATTTTTACGCGTTCGATGTCGGCTGAGGGCAGATCGATCTTGTTGATGACCGGAATAATTACCAGGTCATGTTCCATGGCCATATACAGGTTGGCAAGGGTCTGAGCTTCAACTCCCTGACTGGCGTCAATCACCAGGAGGGCGCCTTCACAGGAAGCCAAGGAGCGCGAGACTTCATATGAAAAATCCACATGTCCGGGAGTGTCGAGGAGATTTAAAAAATAGGATTTACCGTCTTTGGCGGTGTACGGCAGGCTCACCGTGTGGCTTTTGATGGTAATGCCGCGTTCCCTTTCAATATCCATGCTATCGAGGATCTGATTCTGATATTCCCGTTCGGGTATAATATTGGTTAATTCAATAAGTCGGTCTGAAAGGGTGGATTTGCCGTGATCGATATGGGCAATGATGCTGAAGTTTCTTATGTTTTGCATTGAATCGATATTTTAACTAAATTGCTTTGATTTTTTTGATAATTTTGCTATGCAATTGAAATTAGCGCTTCGCTAAAAGTAAGTTGACACCGTTTCTCTTTCCGGATATACTTACTCATAATAATTAATAAATTTAGTCTTTTATCAATATTTTTGAACTGCTGTCAAGTCTGCAGTCTTTTAACATATTTCAACCGGAATTACCAATGGCAAAATCTATCCCAAAGCCCCGGGTCTTAATTGTCGATGACGATGAGGCCGTGCGCAATACAATGAATGAGTATATCCAAACCGCGGGGTATGACTCCCAGGCGGTCTCCTGCGCTGAAGAGGCCCTTGAAATAATAGGAAAAGATGAATTTCAGGTAATTATCACGGATATTATTCTGCCCGCCATGGGTGGACTGGAATTGACCAAAACAATCAGAAAGAATAAAGATTCCGATGTCATCGTGATGACCGGTTACAGCGATGACTATTCCTATGAAGAGGCGATTAATATTGGTGCCAGCGATTTTGTCATCAAACCGGTTCGTCTTGAGGAGCTTCTGCTGCGGTTAAAACGGGTGCTCAAAGAGCGCGAGCTCACTAAAGAGCGGGTCCGGATGATGGAAAAATTGCAGCGGCTGGCAGTTACCGACGGCCTCACCAAACTCTATAATTCAAGGTCATTTTATTCCCAGCTCGAAACCGAGGTTGACCGTTATAACCGTTACAAACATCCCCTGGCTTTGCTGCTGCTGGATCTTGATCATTTCAAAGAGTACAACGACAATTACGGTCATCTTGAAGGCGACAAGGTTCTGGTCCGATTCAGCCAGATCATTAAATCCTGTCTACGGACCAATGACTCCGCCTATCGTTACGGCGGGGAAGAATTTACGGTAATTTTGCCGGAAACAGCGGGGGCCGAGGCCAGAACTGTTGCCCAGCGTATTCGAGCTGCGCTGGAGGCGGAGCGCTTTTCACCGGAAAACGAAAATGATGTCCGGATCACGATTAGCATCGGAGTGACCGAATACCATCCCAAGGAAGAATTGTCGACCTTCATTCAACGGGCCGACAAAGCCATGTATCTCTCAAAGCAAAACGGACGCAACAAGGTTTCGATGCTGCATGCGGAAGACCATTAGAATTCCTTAATTCTACATTCGACATTCAACATTCGACAATCTTTACTTAATCGCCACTTTTAGATACAAATCACCTCTTTGATTTGATTCGAGTTCCCTGCCCAGCCCCTTGAGACGTAATCGGCTGCCCTCCTTAACCCCCGGCGGAACAGCTACCCTGAAGAGCCGTTTGTGAAATCCCCAGGGAATATTGACCAGTTTGTGCGTGCCGCCGACAGCCTCATGCGATGTTATGTTAATTACACCGTAGAGGTGGGGATCAGGGCCGGGTCCGATCGGTCTGATAACCTGCAGGTGTGGCGTTTTTTTGCGCGCGGTGACCCGGCGAATTTTAGTCTGCGCGTTGGCACCAGGCAGGGCCAGCAGGGCTTTTAGGAAAATGATACCGAAAATAAAGCCGCCGATATGGGCCCACCACGCAACACCGCCGGCCTGTCCCTTGCTGGCGGCGGCATTCAGGAATTGAAGCAAAAACCAGATTCCGAGAAAAAAATATGCCGGTATTTCCAGAAAATAGGGGATAAAAAAAATGGGAATAAGGGTTAATATCCTTGAGCGGGGGTGCAGGATGAAATAGGCGCCCATCACACCCGCAATTGCGCCGCTGGCACCAATGGTCGGAAGATTCGAATTCAGGTTTAACAAGATATGAGATGCCCCCGAAGCGACGCCGCAAACAAGGTAAAACAACAGGTATCGCAAAGGGCCCAGCCGATCTTCTACGTTGTCTCCGAAAATATACAACGACCACATATTTCCAAGCAGGTGCCAGAAGCCGCCGTGCAGAAACATAAAGGATATGAATGATAATGCCTGCAGCGGCGCACTAAAATAAGCGCTGATTTGAGGAATCGAGTAACGGGCCGGAACCAGACCATAGATGTAAACGAATCTGTCCCCTTCAGGTCCCAGCGACAGCTGCACCAGGAAAATGACGATATTGATGCCGATGATGGCATTGTTGACAACCGGGTAATGATTGGTCGGAATGGTGTCACGTAGAGGGAACATGATACGAGTTGCGCCTCACGGGCGAAAGGGCAGAGCGCATAGCGTGAGAGGAGAATCTCCAGCGGCGGACAGGTATCGGAATTCAGATATTTTACTTTTTAATAATCGATCAGCGATGAGCCACGAATTTTGAACTATAAACGATAAACTCAAAAAACACGGGAAACGGTTTCACTCCGCGCCCTTTACGCTATGCTCCATGCGCTATGCCCTATGCGCTCATGCTCCGCACCCTTTACGCCATGCTCCATGCCCTATGCCCTTTGCTCTTTGCCCTATGCGCCTGCCTCCTTAATGCGGTCCAGATTCATTTGAAGTTTTTGCTGTTTTTCCAGCAGGACATCCTGTTTTTGCTTGACCTTTTCAATGACCTCTGCCGGAGCCTTGCTTAGAAACCCTTCGTTGGCCAGTTTCTTGTCAACCTTTGTCAGTTCGCCGGTCAATTTGTTGATTTCTTTTTCCAGACGCTGGATTTCTTTGGCAAAGTCAATGATTCCCTCCAGGTCGACAAAAATAGAAGCATTATTGACCACAGCTGTGGCGGATGATTTAGGTCGATGTCCCGTATTTTTAACTGTCAGTCCGCTGAGCCGGGCAAGATTGATGACAAGATCCCGATGCGTATCAATGATTTCACGTGTTTGCCCGTCCTCAGATTGAACCATGACCTGCAGGGACAAAGAGGGTGCCAGGTTCATTTCGCCCCGTACATTCCTGATGCCGGTAATCACATTCATCAGGATTTCCATTTTGGATACAGACTGCTGATTTTGTCGGGATACG
>Ga0210122_1000489_pt1 | contig 13799 bp, 8 predicted proteins | sample Muzzi_CordB_D2_FD_185530 | JGI IMG/M metagenome (GOLD analysis project Ga0210122, IMG submission 185530) | Wetland microbial communities from San Francisco Bay, California, USA, that impact long-term carbon sequestration - Muzzi_CordB_D2 (SPAdes) | ecosystem: Environmental > Aquatic > Marine >... | reverse complement strand
GGAAATTGAAGGGCAGCAAGCGGTGACTAGGAACCAGTAACAAGTGACCGCCTGCCAGCAACCAGCAACCAGAGGCAAGCATAATGACTGATATCGCCAAGAAAGACTACCTGCCTGATTTTGTTTCGAAAATGAGAAAAGAAAACCTGGACGACATCGTTATCGAAACTTTTAGTCATTACTATACGCAGGCGCTTAAGGGTGAGAAGGGCCTAATTTATGACAGCGACATTGAACCGGTTGACCTGGATGAAATTCAGGAGCTGGGCAACTTGGACATCTATCAGGAGCATGGCGAAGACGCTTATAAAAATGCAGTCAGAATTGTTTTAAATGGCGGACTGGGTACCAGTATGGGGCTCACCGGTCCAAAATCTCTGCTAAAAGTTAAAGATGGCCAATCTTTTCTGAATGTAATTATGAAACAGGCGGAAAATAGTCATGTGAACCTGCTTTTTATGAACAGTTTCAGTACCCATGATGAAACCCTGGCGGCGCTGGGTAAAATAAATTCGCCCTTGAATCCAAAGAGCTTTCACCAGAACAAATACCCGAAAGTATTGCAGGAAAACTTTGCGCCGGCCTCCTGGACGCCAAATTCGAAGCTGGAATGGAATCCCCCCGGCCACGGTGATGTATATACGGCCCTTTACACTTCCGGTATGCTGAAACAGCTTCTGGCTGAAAATATTGAATACGCCTTTATTTCTAATTCAGACAACCTGGGTGCTCGCATGGATGCGTCCCTTTTAGGTTATTTTGCGAAAAAGAAATTCCCATTTATGATGGAGGTGGCTGAAAAGACAACGTCGGATGTTAAGGGCGGACATCTGGCCAAACTCAGGAAAAACGGCCGTTTAATATTGCGGGAAGCCGCTCAGTGTCCCAAAGAAGAAATCGTGGCGTTTCAAAAAATCGGCCCCTACCGATATTTTAACACCAATAGTATCTGGATAAATTTACTTGCGCTTTCTCAGATATTTAAAAATGATCACAAAATACTGCTGCCATTGATTTTGAACTCCAAAACCCTCGATCCCAGAGATGAGAATAGCCCACCGATCTTTCAGTTTGAAACCGCAATGGGCGCTGCGATTTCCCTATTTGAGGAGTCTGCTGCAATCAGGGTGCCCCGATCACATTTTTTTCCGGTCAAAACCTGCAATGACCTGCTGGCGATGCGCTCAGATTGCTTCGTATTTACCGAAAAGCAAAATTTACGGATGAACCCGGCAAGAAATATAAATCAAAAACAGAAAACCATAAAAATAAATCTTGACCCCAAATTTTATGGTAAGATCGACGACTTTGACAGGCGCTTTGCCGACGGGATTCCGTCTCTGTTGGATTGCAACGCATTGACCATCGACGGTGATGTTTTAATTGAAAAAAATGTCAAAATTAAAGGTTCGGTCACCATCAGAAACACCGGAAAGAGCCAGGCGGTTATCAAAGCAGGGTCCGTCATCGACAAAGACATCGTCTTCTAACAACAAAAAAATCAGCCACGCATAAATACGAATTTCCACGAATTTTATTTTCTTACTTTTGAATTCCGCAATAATTCGCGTCAATTCGTCGCTAAATTTTTTAAAAGTAAACACAAGTGAAAACAAATCTTCACGAAATTATTGATTCCGCAATTTGGTCAAATAGGTAATGGTAAGTTTTTCTTTGGAGCCGGGTGCAATTTTTAAGGAAGCCGGGTTAAGGGCCAGATTAACCGAAATCGTTCCCTTGACTTCCAGATTATTGAGCGGAACTTTTTCAGTATATAGTGTAGAGATGGTCTCAAGTATTCGCTTGCCGCCGATGACGGTGACGGTTGCAGGGTCGACGTTGGCCTCGGTCAGGATAAAATGATCCGGCAATCTGCCGATCCAGTCAATCTGCACCGGCATCTTTTTTTCAATCAGGACATCAAGATCCACTTCCACCACTGTGGGGGTCACGCCTTTTAATACAATCCCGGGCGGCAGGGAGATGCTTTCCCGGGTAATCGTATAGCTGTTGGGGCCGACTTTGGATTTGGCCAGATCCAATTTTACCAGCACCTGGTCGGGTTTGATGGATTTTATCAACGCACCGGATCCTTCCAACTCGAGGCTGACGGAATTTACCGAAGTATGGACAATTTCCATGGAAGGATCTCGATTCAGGTAAACCACCGGACTTTCGAAAGTCAGCAATGTGTCCCCTCCCCTTGAAACGCTAAACCACACCCCGGTGATGAAAATGACGGAAAAAAGCGCGGCGGCGGCGACCATCAATTTTTCTTTAATTCGTTCACGGCCCGTTCTGGCAGAAACCCCCATATGCTCCTGCAAAATTTGCTCAAGTTTGCGCCGTTGTTTGACAACTTTTAATTGGGCATCCTGGGCAACTACCACATCACCTCTTTCCTCGGAAACAGCTATTATCAGGGCATCGGTGGATTCAGCCAATCCCAGGGCTGCCCGATGGCGGGTTCCGTAATAGGTGGGCAGATCGTCCCGGCGCGACAAGGGTAAAATTGCCCCGACCTGGATAATCTGATCACCCTGAACAATTGCAGCGCCATCATGCACCGGATTTTCAGGCCAGAATATGCTCAGAATCATCTCTTTAGAAATATCCCCTTTCCAGAGGATTCCGCTCTGGATCACCTCCTCCACGTCTTCTTTACCCGGGAAAACCATCAATGCACCACATTTGCGCAGGCTCATATCATAGACGCTCTGGACAATAATTTCGATCGTACTGAAAACCGTTTTTGATGAAACATCCCATAAGATCGCCTTCAGCTGACTGGCCTGCAATACGCTGCGGATCTCATTACGGAATATGACGATGATTATAATTGCGCCCAGACCGATAATTCCCTGGACCACCCAGCTGGTTACGATTAAACCCATAGAAACCGCCACCTGCTGGAAAAACCAGAGAATGGTCATGCCGATTAATACCCGGAATGCATTGGTCCCTCGAAAAAGAACATAAAACCTGAAAAGTATATAGCTGACCAGGCTGATGTCGACAACATCCTGCCAGCGAAGGCTGGAAATCAGAAAAATGAATTTTTCCATGTCACTTATTCCGTTATACTGAAACGCAATACCTGAAAAATCCGCCCCTGGGAATCGGTCACTTCAACCCGCCAGGGTCCGAGATCTTCTGCGCGAAGCTGGATGCTGCTGTAGGTTGACCAACGTGGCGATTTCAGGATAAGCTTAATTTTGGCGCTGGGCCGATCCCGGTGAAACCAGCGGTGGTAGATGACGGTTTGGTTCGGTACCGGATCAAAAGAAGTAAAACAAACGGCTTTACGGCGCTCGATAGAAAAAACGATGGTCGCATTTTGGGGAGTTTGATCCTGTATATCTTCACACATCACGGCTTGAACCAGAGCGAGGGTGCCGGATTCTAGGCCGCTTGAATCAGAATCAGATCGCCCGGAAACCGGCAGCATCAGTCCGAGCTGGATCAAAAAAAACAGTAACGCTAAGGTCCGATAATTCATGGCTGCCTGCCTGCAAATTCATTAATTTACTTATAAATATCTTATACTTATAATATCAAATTTTATCAAGAAAAATTACAAAAGATTTAGCAGATGATTTCATCATCTTCAAATGCTTGAAGTGTTGATTAGTTTAAAACTTATTAATATACTATTATTTCGAATCTCAATTTTTAAAATTCAGGACACTTTTTCCCACGACAAATAAAGATGGCTAATCATAATCAAATCATACAAACACCAGCTCCGGGAACCCGTCTGGTGAAATTTTGCGGCGATACGGTGGATTTCCGGCTGAATTTGTCGCAGGCCCAAAACGGCATGGCCTGGATCCGCACAAATATCGGGCAATCAAAGGTAATCAGAAAAGAAATTATTGGACAGGTTGATCGGGGGGAATCCCCTTTGGGCAGAGCCTGGTTTGACATCCCGATGCGACGGACCGGCGAACAAACTTTTGCGGTAAAGCTGCCCGTGTGCGAAAACGGTCACTTTGAGGCGAAGTGTTTCTTTTTGCCGGAAAGCGAAGTCACGCCGGTCTGGCCCCGGGGTTCCAACACCATTATCAATGTTGATTCAGCTGACGCCTGCTGCGCCAACATTATTTACAACGCCTTTGTACGGCAATTTGGCCCCAACAAAGCGGGCGCCGCAACCCTGTCATCTTCCCAGGATGAGCTCATTGCCCAGCTTGACCAAAAGGGCTATACCGTGATTCCGCCGTCAGGAACGTTTCGGGATCTGATTGCCGAACTTGATTTTATCCTGGGTGATCTGGGCTGTCGGATTTTAATGCTGCTGCCGATACATCCGACGCCCACGACTTATGGCCGCATGGGAAGATTCGGCAGTCCCTATGCCGCCTTGAGCTTTACCGCCGTCGATCCGGCCCTGGCGGAGTTTGATCATCATGCCACGCCCCTGGAACAGTTCATCGAGCTGGTGGACGCCGTTCACCGGCGCAATGCCAGAATAATCATCGATATCGCCATTAATCACACCGGCTGGGCCGCCGGCCTGCACGAATCCCACCCCCAGTGGCTGGTGCGGGGTCCGGCAGGAAAAATTGAAGTCCCCGGAGCCTGGGGCGTCGACTGGGAAGATCTTACCAAACTGGATTATCGCCACCAGGATCTCTGGCAGTATATGGCCGATGTATTTCTAACCTGGTGTAACCGCGGGGTCGACGGATTTCGCTGTGATGCCGGCTACATGATTCCGGCCGCTGCCTGGCAATATATCGTGGCCCGGGTCCGGGATCAATACCCGGATACCGTTTTTTTACTTGAAGGCCTGGGCGGAAAAATTTCGGTCACCCGGGATCTTTTAAACACTTCCAACTTAAACTGGGCCTATTCGGAATTATTTCAAAACTATGACCGCGGACAGATTGAAAACTACCTGCCCGACGCCTTCGACATATCGACCCGTGATGGTATTACCGTTAATTTCGCCGAAACTCACGACAATTTAAGGCTGGCAGCCCGCTCGGAAGTCTACGCCCGCCTGCGCACTGCATTGTGCGCCCTGTGCGCTCCCCATGGCGCCTTTGGCTTTGCCAACGGGGTCGAATGGTATGCCACGGAAAAAATCAATGTCCACAATTCTCCATCCCTGAACTGGGGTGCCGCGGCAAATCAGGTCAGCCACATCCGGCGCTTGAATGATTTGTTGAAGACGCACCCGGCGTTTCACAGTGATACGGAATTAAAAATGATCCATCGGGGGGACGGCAACCATATTTGCCTGCTGCGCCGCCATATTCCAACGGCTAAATGGCTGCTGGTAGTGGTCAACCTGGATCACGATAACCGGACGACCGCCAGCTGGGATGCAGTACCTGCAAAAATTAATAGTTTGCAATATATCAATCTTCTTTCCGGATCCCCCGTTAATGCAACAGAATCAGAAGGTTTGCACCGCTATCTTCTGGAACCCGGACAGGTGTTGTGCCTTGCCCAGGACGAAAATGCTTTAGATTTCATTCATAAAATGCCGGTTCAGCCCTGCGGGTTACCTCGGCAAATTGAAGTCCAGCGTCTGCGTGCCAAAGTGCTGCAGGTGTTTTCCTTTTATCACGAAACCGGCGATCTGACAGATTTTAATATTGACCGGGCCACCGAAAAGTTAAAAACGGACCCGCTCACTTTCTGCCGTGATCTCAATCGCTTCAGCCGGGAAACCCGGGTCATCACCTGGCAATGGCCGCAGGATCTGCGGCGCGAGGTCATGCTGCCACCGGACCACCTATTATACGTGCGTGCAGATTCTGCATTTCGCGCCCGTCTGATTGGCAATCGACAGACGGTGGCCGATGAAATAAGTATCGCGCAGACGAACGAAACTTTTTTTGTTTTATTTAGTCCGCTGGACCCACCCGTATCCGCCCAATCCTATACCCTGAGGCTTTCCGTTTTTACGCCCAACGGCGCGCGACACGAGGAGGCACTCCTCTTGCTCCTGCCACATGCACGGCATCTTCGGATTAAACGGATCTTTCGGCAGGCCGAATTGCATCGCAGAAACCTGTCTTTTCTGGCAACCAACGGGCGCGGTGCCATGCTTAAACTGCCGGTGGCCTGGGGAACGCTGAACAGTCGCTATGACAGCCTGCTGGCAGCGAATATCAGCCGGAAATACCCCGAAAACCGCTGGATTATGTTTACCCGCTGCCGGGCCTGGGTCGTGTTCCAAGGGTACTCCCAGGCCGTAAATACCGACTGCCTGGAGGCATTCGCTGTTGATGATCACGGCAGCGGTTTTTGGCGCTATCATGTTCCGTCCGGGCAGGGAGAAAATACATTGTTGACAATCGGCTTAAACATGGTGACCGGTGAAAATGCTCTGCAGATGACATTTTATCGCCATCCATCAGACGGCAGCAGTGATCATCTGGATGATCACAAACCGGTTCAGCTCATTTTACGACCGGACATTGAAAACCGCAGTTTTCATGAAACCACCAAAGCCTACACCGGACCTGAAGACAACTGGCCCCGCAGTGTCAGACCCGATCAGCAAGGATTTGGATTTACACCGGACGCCCGCCATCATTTGCAGATACAGGTATCCAGCGGGGATTTTGTGCCGGAACCGGAATGGCAATATATGGTGCATCGGGATGCTGACGCCGAACGCGGCCAGGACCCTGATTCGGATCTTTTCAGTCCCGGTTATTTTTCAGTGGCTCTGGCCGGTAATCAACAGGTCAGCCTTTCAGCGGTTATCTCCCAAGCCGGGGATTCTGTTCCCTTGCCAAGACCCCCGTCGGCCGGAAAATTTACCGGGCCCTTTGAAACCAGAAGCAATACCCGGCGCAGCCCAAAAAAAATCTTAACCCGGGCCCTGGATGACTTTGTGGTGCTGCGGGGCGAGCATCAATCCGTCATTGCCGGGTATCCCTGGTTTCTGGACTGGGGACGTGATGCGTTAATATTCGTGCGAGGTTTGATCGCAGCCCGCAAATTGGCGGATTCCAGGGCCATCCTGACGCAGTTCGGTCAATTTGAGCAGCAGGGAACTCTGCCGAATATGATCCAGGGCCTTCAGGCGGCCAACCGTGATACTTCAGACGCTCCCCTCTGGTTCATGCTGGCCTGTGAAGATGTATTGCGCACTGAAAACAATGATGCCTTTTTGGAAGCCGACTGCGCCGGCCGCTCGGTACGTGATATCATATTGTCCATTGGCAATGGCATTGTGGCCGGCACCCCCAACGGCATCAAAATGGACGCTGCCACCGGGCTGGTATTCAGTCCGGTGCATTTTACCTGGATGGACACCGATCATCCGGCCGGTACACCGCGCCAGGGATACCCGATTGAAATCCAAGCCTTATGGCATGCCGCCCTGCGTTTATTAAGCCGGGTAGATCGGATTGAAAATCAGGACCAATGGCACCAGTTAGGGCACACGGTTCAGGCTTCCATTTTGAACCTGTTCTGGCACGATGATCTGGAATATCTCGCGGATTGCCGGCATGCTGCGGCCGGTCAGTCGGCCCTGGAGGCAACTGCTGATGATGCCCTGCGGCCGAATCAGCTTCTGGCCATCACCCTGGGCGCTGTCAGTGACGAGCATATTGGCCGCCGCATGCTGGCGTCCTGCGAGTCACTATTGGTTCCGGGTGCCATTCGCAGCCTGGCGGACCGGCCCGTGGCGACACCAATCGAGATCATCCATCGGGGAACCGCGCTGAATGACCCCCACCATCCTTACCAGGGTAAATACACCGGTGATGAAGATAGTCGGCGCAAACCCGCCTACCATAATGGCACCGCCTGGACCTGGCTGTTTCCATCCTATTGTGAAGCATGGTCGATGATTTATGGCGTAGAAGGCCGGCAAACGGCTCTGGCCTGGCTGACCAGCGGCGCAAGGCTATTGGATCGGGGCTGTGTGGGGCACGTCCCGGAAATTCTGGACGGCGATTTTCCCCATACCCAACGCGGGTGCGAGGCCCAGGCCTGGGGTGCCAGCGAACTGCTGCGGGTTTGGATTAAGTTAAAAGGAAAATAAATGAAGGAATAATGGTGCCGGGATCCCCGGGCAAGAAAACCAAATCTCAAATCCCATTGCTTTTTTTGCATTTAAAGCCTATTTTAAAACCCTGTGTCAACTTAAAAAAATACCGGCTCGCGAACTGATTTTCGCTGACGGTTTTACTTATAAATTGATAATAAAGGATCCTCAAATATATGAAAAATTTTCAAACTTATCAGGTTCATCCGAATATACCGGAAAACCTCGCCTTTCTTGAAATACTGTCCCGCAACATGTGGTGGTGCTGGAAAAGGGATGCCATTGAACTTTTTCGACGGATGGACCCGCCGCACTGGGCCCAATCCGGCCGCAATCCGATCACTTTTCTGGCAAAAATTTCCCAGACCCGCTTTGAACAACTGGCTGAAGATGACGGCTACCTGGCCCACCTGAATAGAGTCCGGGAAGCGTTTCAGAACCTGGTTATTAATGCGGGAAACGGCAACAACCCGCCGCCAAACCCCGGCGAAACCGTCGCTTACTTTTCCATGGAGTTCGGTCTCCATGAGAGTCTTCCGCTGTTTGCCGGTGGTCTTGGCATCCTGGCCGGTGATCACCTGAAAGCGGCATCCAACCTGGCGCTGCCTTTAGTCGGTATTGGCCTCATGTACGGCGAAGGATATTTTCGGCAATATTTAAATCAGGAAGGCTGGCAGCAGGAAGAATACCCGCAAACTGATATTTACAGCCTGCCGGTGGAGCGCGTGCAGGACAGTGCCGGAAACGAATTGACCATTTCCATCCAGGGACCCGATGGACCGATTCTTGCCATTGTCTGGAAGATTGCAGTGGGCCGCATTCCACTTTATCTGTTGGATACCAATATTGCCGAAAACACCGCCGCCGCGCGAGGAATCACTTCGCGTTTGTATGCCGGCGACACCAAAGTGCGTCTGGCCCAGGAGATGCTTCTGGGAATCGGGGGCATGAAGGCCCTGGCGGCCATGGGAATTAAGGCCAAAGTCTTGCATATGAACGAGGGCCATTCTGCCTTCGCCAATTTGCAGCGGCTGGCTCAGGTCATAGACGATTACCAGGTTGATCTCAAAACTGCGCTTGAGATCCTTCCGCGGACCACGGTGTTTACCACTCACACCCCGGTGGCAGCCGGCCATGATGAATTTGCCGTGGATCTGGTCAAGCCCTATTTAAAACCGCTTGAGGAAAAACTGAATGTTTCAGTGAATGAAATATTATCCTGGGGCCAGCCCGAGGGATCCAACGCCGAGGCACCACTTTCAATGTTTATCCTGGCATTGCATACGGCGGCTTATTGTAATGGGGTCAGTAAACTGCACGGCGCGGTGGCCAGAAAAATGTGGTCATTTGTCTGGCCCCAAAGGCCCGAGGAGGAGGTGCCGATTTCCCATGTCACCAACGGCATCCACGTACCGACATTTGTTTCCCAGGAGCTTGCCTATCTCTTTGACCGGTATCTTGGGCCTGAGTGGTATTTAAGTTCCCGCAAATCGGAAAACATCCATCGCATCGGTGAAATCTATGATGAAGAACTCTGGCGCAGCCACGAAATGAACCGTTCGCGACTGGTGCGCACCTGCCGGCAGCAGCTCGTCCATCAGTACAAACGGCGCAATGCGCCGCGCAGTGTTCTGGAAGCCGTTGAATCAGCACTTGACCAGGATACGTTAACCATTGCTTTTGCCCGACGTTTTGCAACCTACAAGCGCGCGAATTTACTTTTGCATGATGAAAAACGCCTGGAATCGATCATCAACCATGTTCAATTTCCAGTTCAGTTTATTTTCGCCGGCAAGGCGCATCCCAAGGATAATGAAGGCAAGGAACTGATCAAAAGACTGTTTCAGTTTGCCAGCCGACCGGCAGTGCGCGACAAAATCGTATTTTTGGAGGACTACGACATGCACCTGGCGCGCCATCTGCTCCAAGGGGCGGACGTGTGGCTCAACACTCCCCGGCGGCCGAATGAAGCCTGCGGAACCTCGGGGATGAAAGCCGCCATCAACGGGGTGCTCAATGTCAGTATCCTGGATGGGTGGTGGTGCGAAGGATATTCGGAAAAAAGAGGCTGGCGCATCGGCAAAGGTGAGGAATATCAGGATCATAGCTATCAGGATGCCGTCGAGAGCCAGGCCCTTTACAATGTGTTGGAAAATGAAGTCATCCCCTGTTTCTATGATCGAAAAAACGGCAATCTGCCCAGCTGCTGGTTAAAAAAGATGAAAAATTCCATGAAAATGGCCATGGAGTCGTTTTGCAGTTTGCGAATGGTATCGGACTATGAAAAGCGTTATTATACCCCGGCGGCAGCGCGCTGGGATTCATTACTGGCCGATAATGCCGCTAAGGCTAAAAAATTGACCGCACAGCTCAAGCGACTTCGCACCCATTGGAAAAAGATCCAGATCAAACCACCGGTAAGATTGACCCAGGAACCGTACCGCGTTGGCGATACCTTTCAGGTGACGGCGGAAGTCAATCTAACGGAACTGGCCCCAGATGAGGTTGATGTCGAGCTATACTACGGCAACTTAAAATCGTTGGATGAATTATCGGCCAGCCATGTCGCGCCGATGAAGGTCGAAGAGGATTTCGGTAGCGGAAATTTTCTTTACGGCTGCAGCCTAAAATGTGACGTGTCGGGCCGTTTCGGTTTAACCGTAAGAGTATCACCACGCGGAGACGAACGGATTAAATCTACGCCAGAACTGTTGACCTGGGCCTGAACGAAGTCGTTGCCTGGCCGGAATGAGGTTTTGATTTATATGAACTTCAAACTTTTTACGAGACCGTCAATGTCAGCAGAAAAAATAATTATCGCATTTAAACATAATACAAGGCAAAAGTTATGGCTGAATTACCGTGCAATCCCCGGGTCCTGATCGTAACCCCGGAAGTTACCTATCTGCCACATCGCATGGGAGGACTGGCTTCTTTTTATACGGCCAAAGCCGGTGGACTGGCCGATGTGTCTGCCTCATTGATCAGCGCCCTGTTTGACCAGGGGGCCGATGTGCATGTGGCCATACCGGACTATCGTGCCCTTTTCAGCGATAAATTAGCCCCGGTTTTAAATGAGGAAATCAACCGGATTCAACGAAAAATGCCCGACGACCGCGTCCACCTGGCCGAGGATCGGGCATTTTACTATATCAACCGGGTCTATTCGCTGTATGGTGAAGAGAATATTAAACTCAGCCTGGCATTTCAACGGGAAGTCATCAACAATATTGTGCCCCGGGTGCAACCTGACCTGATCCACTGCAACGACTGGATGACGGGACTGATTCCGGCCATGGCCCGGGAACAGGAAATTCCCTGTCTTTTTACGATTCACAACGTTCACACGGTTAAAACTTCCCTGGCTGCGATTGAAGACCGGGGGATCGACGCCGCATATTTCTGGCAGCATCTATATTTTGAAAGGATGGCCAACAGCTACGAACAGACCCGCGACAACAATCCCGTGGATCTGTTGACCAGTGGAATTTTTGCCGCCCATTTCGTCAATGTCGTCAGCCCGACGTTTTTACAGGAAATTATTGACGGCCAGCACCCATTTGTTGAAGCCCCTATCCGTCGCGAATTGACCAACAAGGTTTACGCCGATTGTGCGGCCGGGATCATCAACGCACCCGATCCGTCCTTTGACCCCACAAGCGATGAAGATCTGGCTCAAAAATACGGCCCGGCAGATCATGTGACCGGCAAAAAGGCAAACAAACGCGCTTTACAAAAAAATCTGGGCCTGAATCAAGATCAGCGCGCCCCGGTATATTTCTGGCCCTCGCGGCTGGATCCGATTCAAAAGGGATGTTCGCTTTTGGCAGACATATTCTATCGGGTCATCTCCGACTATTGGGATCAGAATCTGCAAATCGTTTTCGTCGCCAATGGTGACTATCAGAGGAACTTTGAGGACATCGTTAATTTTCACCGATTTCAAAGCCGCGTGGCAATTTGTGATTTCAGCAATGAACTGGAACATTTGGCCTACGGTGCCGCTGATTTTATCCTAATGCCCTCCAGTTTCGAACCCTGCGGTCTGCCGCAAATGATCGCACCCGTCTATGGCGCCCTGCCGGTGGCCCATGATACCGGCGGCATCCACGACACCATCACCCACCTGGATGTGGAAAATAACACCGGCAACGGCTTTTTGTTTAAGAATTTTGACGCGGGTGGTTTGTATTGGGCCATAAATCAGGCCATGCTGTTTTACAATTTACCCCAAAAAATAAAAGCCGCTCAAATCAAGCGAATTATGAAAAATAGTGCCGCAACCTTCACCCATGCCAATACGGCCCGACAATACATCGCGCTTTATGAAAAGATGCTGCAGCGTCCGCTGATTGCCGATAAAGTCCCGGACTCCTGTCACCATAATTTTGATCTCAAAGCTCACTGAGGATTATTGGCGTGCAAAAATCAGGTCATCAATCGACTCTACCAGACACTGAGAAAGTCAAATGCGCCGTTGACCACCTTTTAAAGATAGATCCCTATTTACAACCCTACGAAAAAATCATCGCCCGCCGGCTGTCTAAAATCGAAGCAATGGAAAAGCGCCTTACGGGTGGTAAGATCAAGCTGATCGATTTTGCCGCCGGCCATGAATACTTTGGTCTTCACTTTCGGAACAACGAATGGATCCTGCGCGAATGGGCGCCAAACGCCAATCGAATTTTTCTAATCGGAGACATAACCGGTTGGCAGGAAAATGAAGCCTTTGCGCTTCAGCGTCTTGATGACGAGAACGTTTGGGAAATCCGCCTGCCACCCGCAAAACTAAAACACCTAAATTTGTATCGCCTTCGTGTCCATTGGTCCGGCGGTGCGGGAGACCGCATTCCCGCCTATGCCCGCCGGGTGGTACAGGATCCAGACACATTGATTTTCAATGCCCAGGTCTGGCTACCCGATACCCCCTACCAATGGCAATGCTCTGATTTTCGACGACGGGATGAAGCGCCGCTGATTTACGAAGCCCATGTCGGCATGTCCCAGGAAAAAGAGGCAATTGGATCTTTGCAGGAATTCAGCGCAAATGTTGTGCCCCGGATTGTAAAATCCGGCTATAACACCATCCAGTTAATGGCTATCCAGGAACATCCATATTACGGCTCTTTCGGCTACCAGGTGTCCAATTTTTTTGCCGCCTCCTCCCGTTTCGGAACCCCGGATGATCTCAAAGCCCTGGTTGACCAGGCGCACGCGGCCGGTTTGGCCGTGTTTATGGACCTGGTGCACTCGCATTCGGTTTCCAATGAAACCGAAGGCCTCAGCCGCTTTGACGGTACGCTGTATCAATACTTTCACGAAGGCTCCCGCGGATTACATCAGCTCTGGGACTCACGCTGTTTCGACTACGGCAAGTTCCAGGTTTTGCATTTTCTGCTTTCCAACAGTCGTTTCTGGCTGGATGAGTATCGCTTTGATGGATTTCGCTTTGATGGGATCACCTCGATGCTTTATCTGCATCACGGCATGAACAAAGCGTTTACCTCTTACGATGACTATTTTGGGGCTGACGTGGATGAGGATGCCCTGGTCTACCTGGCCCTGGCCAACCGCCTAATACACGATTTGCGGCCGGATGCCATCACCATCGCCGAAGATGTCAGCGGCATGCCGGGCCTGGCAGCATCTCAAAATGATGGCGGCTATGGTTTTGACTACCGGTTTGCCATGGGAATTCCGGATTACTGGATCCAACTGATTAAAGAAGTTTCAGATGAAAACTGGTCCACCGGAAATCTGTGGTATGAGCTGACCAACC
>Ga0210122_1000488_pt1 | contig 13813 bp, 10 predicted proteins | sample Muzzi_CordB_D2_FD_185530 | JGI IMG/M metagenome (GOLD analysis project Ga0210122, IMG submission 185530) | Wetland microbial communities from San Francisco Bay, California, USA, that impact long-term carbon sequestration - Muzzi_CordB_D2 (SPAdes) | ecosystem: Environmental > Aquatic > Marine >... | reverse complement strand
TGCCGATCATGGCGGCGGTGAGCCGTCGTTCGGCGTCGCCAATGGAGTCGAGCGCGCGGTCGAGCGCCAGTCGGTCGAAATAATCCGCTGTCGCGATGCCGGACGCCGCGTGTGTCACCCGGTCGAGCTGGAAGAAGGCCTCGGTGGCAAAGTAGGTGGCCGCCACCTCGTCGATCGGCTTGGCCGAGCGGTCGGCCACCAGCACGATGTCGGTCGCCGCCCGCAGCACGGGAAGATCGGCGATGCGCCGCGCCATGTCCTCCGGCACGCCTGCCTTGTCGAGCTCCGCTGCCCGCGCGTCGCGCGCCGCCACCGCCGATTTCGACAGCGCCGCATCGAGTGCGGCGGACACCCGGCCAATGCCGTCACGGTAATGGGCAACGATGGTCTCCAGGCCCTGGCCAAGATCAACATTGCGCAGGAACCAGACCAGCCGGTCGAGCAGCAGGTCCTGCACGGCGGCGTAGAGGGAAAGCTGGATGTCGCCGGCCACCTTGTTGTCGAGGCCGTCGATGTCGCTGTTGAGCTCGATCAGGTCGTAGCTGTTGCGGGCGGCGGCAAAGGCGGCGGCGATGGCGGCCGGCCCGGCGCCGGTCTGGTCGGCGATGCGCACGGTCAGCGTGGCGCCGCCGCGGTTGATCATCGAATTGGTCAGTTGCGTGGCGATGATCTCACGGCGCAGCCGGTGCGCCTGTAAGGCGTCGGCGAAGCGCTCCGACATTTCATCGGGGAAATAGCGGCCGAGTTCGCGGCCGAGATAGCGATCGTCGGGCACCGAGCAGTCGAGCAAGTCGGAATAGAGCGCCAGTTTGGCATAGGCGAGCAGCACGGCGAGTTCCGGCCGGGTCAGTGCCTCGCCGCGCTTGCGCCGCTCGTCCAGCGTCATGTCGTCCGGCAGAAATTCCACCGCGCGGTCGAGCGACCCTTGCGTTTCGAGCGTCTGCATCAGGCGCTGCTGGAAGCCAAGGTCCTCCAGCCCGCGCCGCTGGGCGAGCGACAGCGCCAGCGTCTGCTGATAGTTGTTGCGCAGCACCAGCCGCGCCACCTCGTCGGTCATCTCGGCGAGCAAGGCGTTGCGTGCCTCGATCGCCACCGCGCCCGAACGGATCAGCGGACCGAGCGCGATCTTGATGTTGACCTCCAGGTCGGAGGTGTTGACGCCGGCGGAATTGTCGATGGCGTCGGTGTTGAGCCGCACGCCGCGCAACGCCGCTTCGACACGGCCGCACTGGGACATGCCAAGATTGGCGCCCTCGCCCACGACCTTGCAGCGCAGGTCGGCGCCGGTGACGCGGATGGCGTCGTTGGCGCGGTCGCCGGCCGCCTCGTCACTTTCGTGCGAGGCGCGCACATAAGTGCCGATGCCGCCGAAGAACAGAAGGTCGACCGGCGCCTTGAGAGCCGCCTTCATCAGCTCCTGCGGCGTCACGCTGGCACCGACGCCGAATAGCGCCTGTGCTTCCGGCGACAGCCTGATCGCCTTTGAGGAGCGTGGAAAAACGCCGCCGCCTCTGGAGATCAGCGACTTGTCATAATCCTGCCAGCTCGAGCGCGGCAACTCGAACAGCCGCTTGCGCTCGGTGAAGCTCTTCTGCGGATCCGGATCGGGGTCGATGAAGATGTCGCGATGATCGAACGCCGCCACCAGCCTGGTGGTGGCCTCGCGCAGCATGCCGTTGCCGAACACGTCGCCGGACATGTCGCCGACGCCAACCGCCGTGAACGGCGTCTCGTGAATGTTGACATCCATCTCGCGGAAGTGGCGTTTGACCGACTCCCAGGCGCCGCGGGCGGTAATGCCCATGGCCTTGTGGTCATAGCCGGCCGAACCGCCGGAGGCGAACGCGTCGCGCAGCCAGAAATCGTGATCGACGGAAATCTCGTTGGCGGTGTCGGAGAAGGTGGCGGTGCCCTTGTCGGCGGCGACCACCAGATAGGGATCGTCACCGTCGTGGCGCACCACGCATTCGGGCGGGATGATGGCGCCGTCCGGCCCGATATTATCCGTGATGTCGAGCAGCGTGCCGATGAACAGCTTGTAGGCGGCAATGCCTTCCGCCTGCAGCACATCGCGCGGTGCGCCCTTCGGCATCAGCTTGGGAACGAAGCCGCCCTTGGCGCCGACCGGCACGATCACCGCGTTCTTCACCTGTTGCGCCTTGACCAGGCCGAGGATTTCGGTGCGGAAATCCTGCGGCCGGTCGGACCAGCGGATGCCGCCGCGTGCCACCTTGCCGAAGCGCAGGTGCGCGCCTTCCACCCGCGGCGAATAGACGAAAATCTCGTAGAGCGGGCGCGGCAGCGGCACGCCGGTGAGCTTGCCGCTCTCGAACTTGACCGCGATCAGCGGCTTGGGCTGACCGTCGGCGCCGATCTGGTAGAAATTCGTGCGCAATGCCGACCGCACCGCGTTGACGAAGTGGCGCAGGATGCGGTCCTCGTCCAGGCTCTCGACGCTTTCCAGGGCTTCATCAATGCGCGCGATGCAGCCGCGCTGTTTTTCGTCGCGGCCCTCGGCCGCCTCGGGGCGCGGATCGAAGCGGGCGTGAAACAAATCGACGATGTCGGCGGCGATGCTCGGGTGCTTGACCAGCGTCGTCCACATATAGTCCTGCGAGAACGGCACGCGAATCTGGCGCAGGAAACGCGACAGCGCGCGGAGCAGCGCCACGTCGCGCCACATCAGGCCGCCGACGAGGGTCAATGCGTTGTAGCCGTCGTTCTCGGCCTGGCCACCCATCACCATGAGGAAGGCGGTCTCCAGCCGCCCCTTGGCCGCGCTCAGCTCGATCGCGCCGCCATCGCTGCGCTCGAGCAGCATGTCGTGGAACCAGACACCGTCATGGTCGTGCGGCAAGACGTGGAAGGTGCGCTCGTCCACCACCTTGAAGCCCATGTTCTCCAGTACCGGCACCCGCTCCGACAGCGGCAGCGGGCGGGTGAGGCTCCACACCTTGAGCCCGGCGGTGCGCTGCTCTTCCTCGACGCGGTGATGGAAATCGACGCCGAGCGGGCGCTGCTCCGACAGACCTTCGATGACCCGGATATCGCCGGCCGCCACCGCCGGCGGATAGGTTTCGTGGAAGCCCTCGGAAAACGCGCCGCGATAACGGTCGAACAGGGCGCCCGCATGCTCCGGCGGATGGCTGATCTCCAACGCCTCGTTGAGCCCGTCGGTCCAGGTGCGAATGATCGCCTCGACCTCGCGCTCCAGCATGGCGCGCGCCACCTCCGGCGTCGGCCCGCCCGGGCGACCGATGATGAAATGCACGCGCACCAGCGGCCCTTCCGGGAAGAACGGATAGAATGCAGACACCCGACCGATGAAGGCACGCGCCAGATAGTCGCCAATCCTGACGCGCACCGTGCTGTCGTAGCGGTCGCGCGGCACGAACACCAGCACCGAAACAAAGCGGTCGAAGCGATCATGGCGGGCCAGCACGCGCACGCGTGGGCGCTCGTCGAGCTGCAATATCGCCAGCGCGAAGCGGTAGAGCGTGTCCTCGTCGACCTGGAACAGCTCGTCGCGCGGATAATGCTCGATCACATTTGTTAAAGCTTTGGCGGAATGGCTGCCCGGCGCGAAGCCGCTGCGCTGTTCGACGGTGGCGACCTTGCGGCGCAGATACGGAATGCCATGCGCCGATCGGGTATAGGCGGTGGAGGTGAACAGACCGACGAAGCGTTGCTCGCCGAGCAGATTGCCGGCGGCGTCGAAGTGCTTGACGCCGATGTAGTCGAGATAGGTGCGCCGGTGCACGCGCGCGTGGATATTGGCCTTGGCGATAATCAGCGGGCGCGGCTCCTTGAGGAACGCCATGATCTCCGGGGTGAGCTCGAACAGCTCGCGGCCGCGCTTGAGCACGCGCAGCTCGCGGCGGCGCATGATGCCAAGCGCGCTGTCGTGGTCGGGCTGGAGCTCGTGGCCGTCGAACGTGTAGTTGCGCGCGCCGAGGAAGGTGAAATGGTCGCTGGCCAGCCATTGCAGGAACTGGATTGCCTCGGCGATCTCGTCCACCGGCAGCGGCGGCGGATTGGTCTTAAGATCGTCGACGATGCCATTGATGCGGTCGAGCATCGGCCGCCAGTCCTGCACCGCCAGGCGCACTTCGCCGAGCACGGTTTCCAGCGCGCGCACGATCTCGGCGCGCGCGGCTTCGTCGGTGATCGGGTCGACATGCACATAGATGAAGCTCTCGCGCGCGCTGCCGACTGCTTCCGCGGTACCCAGCGTGGTGAGCCTGCCACTGTCGCGGCGCACGCCGAACACCGGATGCGCCACCAGTCGCACATCGAGCCGGCGGTCGGCCAGCTCGCCCATGACCGAATCGACGAGGAACGGCATGTCGTCGTTGAGGATTTCGATCACCGTCACCGACTTGCGCGCGCTGGCACCTTCCAGGTGCAGCGTGTCGCAGCGGATCTTGGGCGTATGCGGCGCCCGCGCGCTGATGAAATCCCAGGCGCGCTCGGCCAGCGCGGTGACGTCCTCGGCGGCGTAGCGTGCCAGGTCCTCGGGCACCACGCGCGCGAACAGAAGCGTGACAAAGCTGGCGGGGATGTCGTTGCGCCGACGGTGCAGCGCAATGCCGGCCCGTTCGACGTTGGCGTGGGCGGCGCCCTCTTCCTCGCTGCCGGGAAGCTCAACGGCCATCAGGTCCTCGCTTTCGAGGGAATCGGTCGCGGCCGGAGTTTTTCACCTTCCGCGCCGGTCCGTCGAGATCAACGCACCGATTGTTGAACGGGTTTGATATCCGGACGGCGACAAAGGGTCGCTTGGACGCTGCACGGAACACCCCCTAACGCGCTGATATCGAAGCCGAAAGCATGACGGCGCGGTCGTATCGCGCGGGCGCAGAACATTGTAGGCTTGACGACAAACGCAGCACGCAGGGGAATGAACACGCCATGGCCAACGCCGACAGGGCCAGCAAGAAAGCCGGCAAGACAGTCAGGGCCGCCGGCAAACCGGCGCTACGCGCGCTCAAGGGCGGAAAGCCGCGCGACAGGCCGGCACCGGCCGACGACTTGCCGGTGACCGCGCTCGACCTGCCGCCGGCCAGGCTCTCGCCCGGCATGCAGCGCTATTTCGACAAATGCCAGGAGAAGCTCGGCTTCGTGCCCAACGTGCTGCTCGCCTACGCTTTCGACATGGCCAAGCTGGAAAGCTTCGTCGCCATGTACAACGACCTGATGCTGGGTGAGAGCGGGCTATCGAAACTCGAGCGCGAGATGATCGCAGTGGCGGTGTCGTCGCAGAACCGCTGCTACTACTGTCTCACCGCGCACGGCGCCGCGGTGCGGCAATATTCCGGCAATCCGCTGCTTGGCGAGCAGATGGTGATGAACTACCGCGTGGCGCGCATCTCCAGGCGCCAGCGCGCCATGCTCGACTTCGCGGTCAAACTGACCGCGCAGCCCTGGGACATGGAGGAGCCCGACCGCGAAGCCCTGCGCCGCGCCGGTTTCAGCGACCGCGACATCTGGGACATTGCCGCGGTTGCCGGCTTCTTCAACATGTCGAATCGGGTGGCCTCGGCCACCGACATGCGACCGAACACGGTCTATCACGGGCAGTCGCGGTAGGTTCCCCTCCCCGCGAGCGGGGAGAGGTGAAGAAGAAAAACATGCGCCGGTTCTTTATCTCTCTAATTCTTGCGTTCGTGTTTGGCGCGGCCCACGCCCAGGTCGCGCCCACCACGCGCGCACCTGCAATTCCGCCGGCGCAGAGCGTGCGCGCCGAGCACGGCATGGTGGCGGCGCAGGAGCGGCGCGCCGCGCAGATCGGCGTCGAGATTCTCGATCGCGGCGGCAACGCGGTCGATGCCGCGGTGGCGGTCGGCTTTGCGCTGGCGGTCACCTATCCGCGCGCCGGCAATATCGGCGGCGGCGGCTTCATGGTCATTCATCTGGCCAAGGGCAACAAAGACATCGCCATCGACTATCGCGAAACCGCGCCGGCCGCCGCCACCAGGACCATGTTCCTCGATGCGCAAGGCAATCCCGACCCGCGGAAGTCGCGCGACAGCGGGCTTGCCGTCGGCGTGCCCGGCACCGTCGCCGGGCTGGCGCTGGCGCACAAGAAATACGGCTCCGGCAAGCTTACTTTGGCCGAACTGCTGGCGCCGGCCATCGAGCTCGCCGACAAGGGCGTGCGCGTGACAGACGATCTCGCCGATTCCCTGCCGCGCGCCGCGGAACGGCTCGGACGCTGGCCGTCATCCAGGTCGATCTTCTTTCTTGGCGCCGGTCCGCTCGGCGAAGGCGACAGGTTGATCCAGTCCGATCTCGCCGACACCCTGGGCGCGGTTGCGACCGACGGCCCGCGCGCTTTCTACAGCGGCCGCATCGCCGCGCGCATCGCGCAGGCCGTGCGCCAAGCCGGCGGCATCATGACCGCCGGAGATCTGGAAAACTACCGCGCAGTCGAGCGGCCGGTGATCCGCGGCAGCTATCGCGGCCACACCATCGTCTCCATGCCGCCGCCTTCCTCCGGCGGCGTGGCACTGGTCGAGATGCTCAACATTCTGGAAGGCTACGACCTCGCCAAACGCGGCCGCGGCGCAGATGCCTTCCATGACATGATCGAGGCAATGAAACGCGCCTATGCGGACCGCGCCGCCTATATGGGCGATCCCGACAGTGTGGAGATGCCGCTCGCCCGACTGACCTCGAAGCGATACGCCGCGGCATTGCGCGCGCAGATCGGCGACCGCGCGACGCCGTCGGCCGACATCCGCGCCGGCCGGCCGGCCGGCGGTGAGGGCCGCAACACCACGCATTTCTCGGTCATCGACCGCGACGGCAACGCGGTGTCGAACACCTATACACTCAACTTCTCCTATGGCGTCGGTCTGATCGCCGCCGGCACCGGCGTGCTGCTCAACAACGAGCTCGATGATTTCACCGCCAAGCCGGGCACCGCCAACGCCTACGGGCTGGTCGGCTTCGATGCCAACCTGCCGGAGCCGGGCAAGCGGCCGCTGTCGTCGATGACGCCAGCCATCGTGCTGAAGGACGGCAAGCCGCTGCTGGTCACCGGCTCACCAGGCGGCAGCCGCATCATCACCGCGGTGTTGCAGGTGATCTGCAATGTCATCGACTTTCATATGGACGTCGCCGATGCTGTGAGCGCGCCGCGCCTGCATCACCAGTGGCTGCCGGACAAGACCTTCGTCGAGCCGGGCTTCGATCCGGCCGTGCTCGACGCTTTGACAGCGCGCGGCCACACCATCGTGCCGACCGAGCCGCACACCGCGGCCAATTCGATCGCGGTCACGCCCAAGGGCGAATTCAGGCCGAAGGCATATGTCGGCGCCGCCGACCGCCGCACGCGCGGCTCTTTGGCGGCGGGGTATTGACGGCGCCTGACGCCAGGTTGACCGGCCGTGTCGAGGGGTTGCCAGCAAAATGTCAACTTGGCAGGCGCGAGGCGGTTCCGAAACGCAAGAAAGCCGCCGATCGGCGGCGGCCATTCCGACTTCTTCTTCGCAAGAAAAACTGGAGCGGGCGAAGGGATTCGAACCCTCGACCCCGACCTTGGCAAGGTCGTGCTCTACCCCTGAGCTACACCCGCATCCGTAGAAACATAGTCCCCGGCCGGACGATTGCCATAACCGCCCCGGGGCCGTTCCTATAGCCACAAGGGCGGGCCCAATGCAACCGCAGCCGCCGCAACCGTCAATATCGCCGGCCGCGGCGCTGGGCGCGGCGCGGATCGGCCGGCAGCCGGCCCTGCCAGCGCGGGTTCGGATTGCAGAAGCCGCGATTGCCGGAGATCACCTGGGGCACGCACTGCTCGAGCGTCCAATAGCTGCAATCCTCCACCACCCCGGCTTCGTCGATCTTCTGCACCGCGCACCAGGGCGCTTCGCGGGCCTGCGCGGGACCGGGAGCCACAGTCATGGCGCAGATCACGGCACCGAGCACCGCCAAGAACATGCGTATTGCCATTTTCGACCTCATCGTTTTCCGATGGTATTAACCCCGCACCCTCGCCAAACGTTGCCTCAGCCGCCATGACGCCGATCAACATTCCGGACCAGCTTTTTGCCTATCTGGACGACCTCGGCATCGCTCACCAGACGGTGCGCCATCCACCGCTGTTCACGGTCGAGCAGAGCCGGGCGCTGCGCGGCCAGATCCCCGGTGGCCACACCAAGAACCTGTTCCTGCGCGACAGGAAATACGCATTAACCCTGGTGGTGGCGCTGGAAGACGCCGAAATCGATCTGAAAAGCCTGCACCGGCGGCTGGGCGCCGCCGGGCGCTTTTCCTTCGGCTCGGCCGACCTACTGCGCGAGACCTGGGGGGTGGAGCCGGGCGCGGTCACCCCCTTTGGCGCCGTCAATGACACCGAAGGCCGCGTCAACGTGGTGCTCGACGCCGCCATGATGGAACATGAGATCCTGAATTATCATCCGCTGGTCAACACCATGACCACGTCGATCGCGCGCGACGACCTGGTCAAATTCCTCCAGGCGACCGGACACATCCCCCGCATCGAGCGGGTCTCCGGGCCTCCGCCCGGGGTCGGCTGACCCGATTGCATTCGCTGCCCGGATGACCATTTAATCCGGCATGGAACTCAAATTCCGGCCGTGAACGGCCGAACACGCGAGGGATGATGCTGCAGGACGGCGGGCAAATGACGGCGGCGGCCGATAACGTGGTGGTGGAGACCACGACGCAAGGCTTCATGAAGGATGTCATCGAGGAATCCAGGCAGCGGCCGGTGCTGGTGGACTTCTGGGCGCCCTGGTGCGGGCCCTGCAAGCAGCTGACCCCGGTGCTGGAAAAGGCGGTCAATGCGGCCAAGGGCAAGGTCAGGCTCGCCAAGATGAACATCGACGAGCATCCGGCCATCCCCGGCCAGATGGGCATCCAGTCGATCCCGGCGGTGATCGCGTTTTCCAACGGCCAGCCGGTCGACGGCTTCATGGGTGCGTTGCCTGAAAGCCAGGTCATCGCGTTCCTCGAGCGACTGACCAAGGGCAAGATCGCCCCCGAAGCCCAGAATCTCTTGGAAGCCGCCGACGCTGCGCTTGTCGAAGGCAAGGCCGCTGAGGCCGCGGAAATCTACGCCCAGATTCTCGCTGGCGACGCCGAAAACGTTCACGCGCTTTCGGGCCTTGCCCGCTGCTACGTCGAATCAGGCGCGCTCGAACAGGGCAGGCAGACCCTGGCGCAGGTGCCGGAAGCCAAGCAGAACGACGCACCGGTAGCCGCCGCGCGTGCGGCGCTGGAGATCGCCGAGCAGGCCAAGTCGGTCGGCCCGCTGGCCGAGCTGGAACACAAGGTGCTCACCAGTCCGGACGACCATCAGGCGCGCTTCGACCTGGCCGCTGCGCTTAACGCCCAGAACAAGCGCGCGGAGGCCGTCGAACAATTACTGGCGATCGTGCGCAAAGATCGCACCTGGAACGACGACGGCGCGCGCAAGCAGCTCGTGCAGTTCTTCGAAGCCTGGGGCTTTGACGATCCCGCCGCTGTCGAAGGCCGCAAGCGGCTGTCGTCAATCTTGTTTTCGTAATTCCGCGTGCCGTCGTCCACGCGGGCAGACGATCCGGTTGTCATGGGGCTGCGGTTGCGGAGCAAGCACCGATGCCGATGAACGCCCGCTATCGCGGGCCGATCGACCTGCCGGAAGTGATCCCGGTGTTCCCGCTGCCGGGCGCGCTGCTGTTGCCGCGCGGGCAGATGCCGCTCAACATCTTTGAGCCGCGCTATCTCGCCATGGTCGACGACGCGCTGCGCGACGGCCACCGGCTGATCGGCATGATCCAGCCGGACACCGCCCATGACGACGATACCGGCTCGCCACCACTGTATACCATCGGCTGCGTCGGCCGCATTACGGAGCTGGCCGAGAGCGGCGACGGCCGCTATCTGATCGAGCTCACCGGCGTTGCACGCTTCCGCATCGAAGAGGAACTCGCGGTCCAGACCGCCTACCGGCAATGCCGCGTCACCTTTGCGCCGTTCGCCGACGACTTCGTCGCGCGCAAGGGCGAGGAGGCGGTCGACCGCGCGGCGCTGCTGGTGGCGCTGCGCGAATTCCTCGAAGCCAACAACCTGAGCGCCGACTGGGAAGGCATCGAGAAGGCGCCCAACGAGGCGCTGGTCAACGCGCTGTCGATGATGTCGCCGTACGGGCCGGCGGAGAAGCAGGCGCTGCTGGAAGCGCCCGACCTCAAGGCGCGCGCCGAAATCCTCGTGGCCATCACCGAGATCGAACTGGCCAAGAAGAACACCGAGGGCGAGCCGCAGTTGCAGTAACGCACGGCTGTCACGCCCGGAGAAAGCGAGACACCGGGTAACCCCGCCTCTGCGATCAATTGAAACCAGATGTACCCGGCTATCCGCTTTAGCGGGTGATGACCGCGGAATTTTGGGCTATACCGTTCTCAAATCGTCAGGAGCATCACCATGTCCGCCGATCCGCCACCCGAACGCCCTGCCGGCAGGATCGATCCCAAGCTCCTGGAAATCCTGGTTTGCCCGGTCACCAAGGCCACGCTGGAATACGACGCCGAGCGTCAAGAACTGATCTCGCGCAAGGCCAGGCTGGCCTATCCGATCCGCGACGGCATCCCGATCATGCTGCCCGAGGAAGCGCGCCGGCTGGAGTAAATGCTGACTCGCGTCCCGGCTGCGGCGCAGCACGAAGCGCAAGCAAAATGATGCGCCGCTGATCCGGGACCCAAAATTTTTGTAACCGGCTTTCCCGGTGTGCGGCGCACCGCTTGCGCGCTGCGCCGCGCGCCCGGGGCATGACGAAGAAACGGGAAGGAACCGACCATGATCAGGATCTGGGGCCGCAACACCTCGTCCAACGTGCAGAAGGCGATGTGGGCGGTGGGCGAGCTGAAGCTCGAATGCGAGCGCATCGATGTCGGCGGCGCATTCGGCAAGAACAAGGAGCCGAAATATCTCGCCATGAACCCGAACGGCCTGGTGCCGACGCTGGAGGAAGAAGACGGCTTCCTGCTCTGGGAGTCCAATTCGATCGTGCGTTATCTCGCCGGCAAGCACGACAAGACCGGCGCGCTCGAACCACGTGACGCCAAACAGCGCGCGCTCGCCAGCCAATGGATGGACTGGCAGCTGTCGGTGGTCGGGCCCGCGATCTTGCCGGCGTTCTGGGGACTGATCCGTACGCCGGAGGACAAACGCGACATGGCCGCGATCAAGGCTTCGCAAGACAAGAGCACGGCCGCGATGCAGATACTCGATGCGCAGCTGACCAAGACCGCCTTCGTCGCCGGCGACGCCTTTTCTTACGGCGACATCCCGGTCGGCGTCATGACCTATCGATTCCGCGCGCTGGTGCCGGAGCGGCCGGCGCTGCCCAACCTCGAGCGTTGGTACGCCGCGCTGAGCAAGCGCAAGCCGTTCCAGGATCACGTCAGCAGCATTCCGCTGTCGTGAGCTGAGACTTCTGCGCGGGGTGCATGGCAACGCTGAAGGTTACAAAGCTTCGCCCTTCATCAGCTTCGGCACCTCGCCGGTGAAGCCCGCCGCCTCGCGGATGAATACGTCCTTCAGCGCCGGAACGCGCTCGACCAGACCGAGGCCGACGTCGCGCACCAGCCGCAGGACGTCCGACCTGTTGGAGAACAGCCGGTTCAGGCCGTCGGTGGCGACGCCCATGGTCATGGTGTCGAACCGGCGCCAACGCTGGTAGCGCTCCAACACTTGCGGCCCGCCAATATCGAGTCCCAGCCGCGCCGCGTCGGTCACCGCTTCGGCCAGCGCGGCCACGTCACGCAGGCCCATGTTCAGGCCCTGTCCGGCGATCGGATGAATGACGTGCGCGGCATCGCCCACCAGCGCCAGCCGCCCGGCGATGAACGAACGTGCGGTGAACAGGCCGAGGGGAAAGGCGCGGCGCGGTCCGATCACCTCGATGTCGCCGAGATGCAGGCCGAAGCGCCGCTCCAGCTCGTCACGAAATTCCACGTCGGCAAGCGCGATGATGCGCTCGGCTTCGCGCGTGCGCTCGGTCCAAACGATGGACGACCGATTGCCGGTCAGCGGCAGGATGGCGAACGGCCCGGCCGGAAGGAAATGCTCTTCGGCCCGGCCCTCGTGGTCGCGCTCGTGCGCGACCGTGGTGACAATGGCTGACTGGCCGTAATTCCATCCGTGAGTGGCGATGCCCGCCTGCTCGCGGATCGAGGAGCGCGCGCCGTCGGCGCCGACCAGCAGGCGCACGCCAATGGTCGCGCCGTCGGCGAGCGCGACGTTGATGGCGTTGCGCGCGTGTTCGAAACCAGTGACCGCGGTCGCGCGCAGGTCGACGCCGATCGCCTTCGCCCTGTCCACCAGCGCGTCGACCAGATGGCGGTTCTCGATCATGTGGGCGAACGGCTCGCCCTCCGCCACCTCGCCGCCGAAGGTGAGGAAAGTCGGCCGCACCATGTCCTCGAGCTTTGAATCGGTAACTACCATGTCGAGGATCGGCTGCGCCTGATCCTCGACCGACTCCCACACGCCGATCGTCTCGAACAGCCGGCGCGCGGCGGCGGCGATTGCGGTAGCGCGCGGGTCCGGCGAGCGGGCATGGCGCAGGGCCGGGTCGGCGACCGTCACCGTGAAGGTCTCGCCCAGCGCCTCACGCAATGCGACGGCAAGCGCCAGGCCGGCAAACCCGCCGCCGCCGATGACCACGTCGCGCTGCTCGCGTCCGCCTGCCGTCATTAACACCCCGTAGCCGGCCACTGCCGCCGGTATCCGCCCAGTAATATAGACCGTTCAATCACTTGCGACACCCGGGGAGCGGATTTGATCCAGGTCAAGATTCCGCCACCGTGTTAGACTAAAGTCTAACGTCGTAGGGTGCAGGGGACCTCTGACCCGTGATCCCCGCCAAGGAGGGGCGATACCTATGACAACCGAATCCAAATCGCGAAGCGACAACCAGATCCTGATCTGGGTCGGCGTTGCCATTGTCGTGCTCGCCGTATTGTACTTCATGCTGTAACGGCGTCGCCGCCGGCGGCTTCGTCGGCATACCGGCGTAACGAGTTGCGGGCGGCAGGCGTCTGTCGCCCGTTTTGATTGGGCACCACCGTTCTGCTCCTCGCCGCGCCTTGACTTGAGGCCGCGCCCCGGCGTCATTGGTTCCGGCCCACCACCGGAATCCAAGTCCACATGTCCTCCGCCGTCCAGGATCTGCTGAAAATTCTCGACCTCGAACCGCTCGACGTAAATCTGTTTCGCGGCTTGAGCCCGCAGGTCGGCTGGCAGCGCGTGTTCGGCGGCCAGGTCATCGGGCAGGCGCTGGTCGCCGCCGTCCGCACCGTTGACGCCAGCCGGCCGCCGCATTCGATGCACGCCTATTTTCTGCTGCCCGGCGATCCCAAGGTGCCGATCATCTACGACGTGGACCGCATCAGAGAGGGACGCAGCTTCACCACCCGCCGCGTCCGCGCCATTCAGCATGGCCGGCCGATATTCGCCATGAGCGTCTCGTTCCACAAGGCCGAGGACGGCATCGAGCATCAATCCACCATGCCCGATGTGCCGCCGCCGGAGGAGCTGCCCAACGAGCAGGAACTGCGCAACCGCATTCTCGATCAGCTTCCGGAGAACATGCGCAGCTATTGGCAGCAGGAGCGTCCCATCGAGATGCGGCCCGTGAACATATCGCGCTATCTCGACCGGCAGCCGCGTCACCCAACACAGAGTATCTGGATGCGGGCCAACGGCACGCTGCCGGACGACCCCAAGCTTCATCAATGCATCCTTGCCTACGCGTCCGATTTCACGCTGCTCGACACCGCGTTGATCGCGCACGGCAAGCTGCTGT
>Ga0210122_1000487_pt1 | contig 13827 bp, 14 predicted proteins | sample Muzzi_CordB_D2_FD_185530 | JGI IMG/M metagenome (GOLD analysis project Ga0210122, IMG submission 185530) | Wetland microbial communities from San Francisco Bay, California, USA, that impact long-term carbon sequestration - Muzzi_CordB_D2 (SPAdes) | ecosystem: Environmental > Aquatic > Marine >... | reverse complement strand
ACATATTGGATTCCCCCTATCGCGCGCTTTGAATCGCGCGCCACACCTTTTCCGGCGTTGCCGGCATGGTGGCAAGCACCGCCGCACTCTTCGCCCTGGCCTACATACTCCCGCTGCTGGCGGCCAAGCTCGCCTCGATCCTGGTGAGTTTCGCGGTCAATTTCGCGTTCTCGCACCTGGTCGTATTCCGGCCGCGCCCGCCGGGCGGCGGCTAGAGGCCCGCTTCCAGCTTGGCGTAGAGCGGATTGTCGCGCGAGAACACGTAGTCGAGGTCGGCCACCGCCACCGCTTCGGCGCCGCTGTCGCGCAAAAAGCTGGTCAGCGCGTAGACCTGCGCCGGCGGGCAGTGCAGCGTCAGCATGCCGGAGGAGGTCGGCCCGCCGAACGGAGCGGCGACGCCGAATTTCGCCTTCGCGCTCTCCACCAGCTCGGCGTTGCAGGCGGCGAAGCGCGCCCGGACTTCGCGGAAGGCCCGCGCCCGCGCCTGCGCCGCGATGCGGTCGAGGATGACGCGCGCCAATTCGCGCTCGGCGTCGCCCCAGGAAGCGGCGCGCGCCGCCACCAGATTGGCCTGCGAACGCAGCATGGTGCCGTCGTCCAGCACCTTGAGCCCGTTGGCGGCCAGCGTCGCGCCGGTGGTGGTGATGTCGACAACGAGTTCGGCCGTGCCGGCGGCGGGCGCGCCTTCGGTGGCGCCTGAGCTCTCGACGATGCGATAGTCAATAACGCCGTGCTGCGCGAAGAAGGCGCGCGTCAGGTTCACGTATTTGGTCGCCACCCGCATCTTGCGCTCGTGGTGATGACGGAAGGCGGTGGCGACGTCGTCGAGATCGGCCATGGTGCGCACGTCGATCCAGGCCTGCGGCACGGCCACCACTACATTGGCGTGACCGAAGCCGAGCCCCTCGATCAGCACAACGCGGCGGTCGGCGTCCGGGATCATTTCGCGCACCAGATCCTCGCCGGTGACGCCGAGATGCACGGCGCCCTGCGCCAGTTGCGCAGTGATTTCCGCCGCCGAAAGGTAGGCGACCTCGACGCCGTCGAGTCCGGCGACGGTGCCGCGATAGTCGCGCGCACCACGCGGCTTGATCAGCGACAGGCCGGCCCGCGCGAAAAAGGCTTCCGCGTTCTCCTGCAGCCGACCCTTGGCCGGCACCGCCAGCACCAGGGGCGCGCTCATGTGGCGCCTCCATAGACCGCCAGCCGCTCGATCCAGACCGCGAAGCCGATTGCCGGAACGGTGGTCGGGCTGCCCAGCCGGCTGAGCAATTCGTCATAGCGGCCGCCGGCAACCAGCGGATCGCCGGTGCGCGCCGGATCGGTCAGTTCGAATACGAAGCCGGTGTAATAGTCGAAGCCGCGGCCGAAGCCGGTGGAGAAGCGCACGCGCTTCGGATCGACGCCCTGCGCGGCCACGAAACCGGTGCGCTGCTCGAAATTGTCGAGTGCGGGCGCCAGCGCTGCCGTCATGCCGGCTTCGGCGGCGAGCGTGCGCAATGCGGCGGCGGCCTCATCAGGATCGCCTTCGACGGCAAGAAAGCGCTCGATCAGCGCGCGCACGTCGCGCGGCAGTTTGGTGCTGGCCCCGAGCGCGGCCTGTTCGAGGAAGCGCTCGGCGATCTCGCCGACCGAGCGGCCGCCGATGGCGTTGATGCCGGCGATCGACAGCAGGTCGGTGACCAGCGCGTGCGCCCCGTGCGGGTCGGCGCCGGCAAGCGCCGCCAGCACGCCCTGGTATTCCGGCCGTTCGTGGTTGCCGCCGAGCACCAGCCGCTCGAGATCCTGCGCCAGGATGCCCTTGCGGTTGAAGTCCTTGATCAGCCTTCGCTTCCAGGCTGCCGGCAGGTCGAGCCCGGCGATCAGGTCGACGAACAGCGCGACGTCGCCGATGCGGATGTCGGCTTGACCCAGCCCGTAATGCGCGGTGGCCTCCAGCCCGAGCGCCAGCATCTCGGCGTCGGCCGCCGCCTTGTCGGCGCGCCCGAACGACTCGATACCCACCTGCTGGAATTCGGGCGCGCCGTCGTCGCGATGGCGGAACACGGGGCCGAAATAGCAGTAGCCCGCCGGCTGGCCGGCCGCCGCCGAGGCAAGATAGTCGCGTGACACCGGAATGGTCAGGTCCGGACGCAGACAGAACTCGCCGCCGTCGGGCGCGGTGGTCAGATACATGCGCTTGCGGATGTCCTCGCCGGAGAGATCGAGGAACGGCTCTGCCGGCTGCAGGATGGCGGGCGCAATCCGGGCGTAGCCGGCGCGCTCGTAGGAGGCGACCAGCGCTTCCGCCCGCGCGTCGGGCGCTTTTGTCTCAGTGCTGACGCTCGCATCCATCCACGGGTTCCCCGCCCTTGGCCGACCCCGCATCCGGGGTCGCGGCGGCCCTTTAGCACGATAGCCTTAAGGTTTCGACGCCGATCGCCCCACGCGCTTAACGCATGGGGCCGCCAAATGCTTGGCGTCGTTAATAAATTCGCCATCGGGCGGGACGGCAGTTTTTCGCCGGCCGTGCCCGGGGCCGCGAGTTCCGGACGCGAGTAAGACAATTTCAACGCAACCAGCGTTAAGTGCGGGCGGCGCGGGGGGAAGGGGAGCGATGACGGGGACTTCTGTGCAGCGGGACGTGGTGGAGGCTTTTTACGCGGTCTATGCGGTCCGCGATGCCTCCGGGTTCGCCGAATTCCTTGACGATGATGTCGAATGGACCATCAGCGGTCCGGTCGACGTCCTGCCCTTTTGCGGTACGCATCGCGGCAAGGCCGCCGTGCTCGATCTCTTCGCGCGGCGGGTGCCCGAAGTGTTCAGCGGGTTCAGCCTTTTGCGCGATTCAATGCTGGTCGACGGCGATCGTGTGGCGACACTCAACCGGTTGGCCGGGCGGCGCGCGGACAACGGGCGGGTGATCAGCTACAGGCTGGCGCATTTCATGCGCTTCCGCGACAACAAGGTGGTGGAAACGCTGTCGCTGATCGACTCCTATGATGCGGTCGAGCAGGTGCTCGGGCATTCGCTGGTCGAAGAACGCGATCATCCGGTCAAGCAGGGCAATTGGGCCGCCCTGTGAAGGCGCCCATCTGCCCGTGAGAGCCAATATTCTCCATGGCCTATGAAGTCCCGCGTTCTTTGGTGGAAGCTTTCTACGCGGTGTATGCCACGCGCGATGCCGATCGGATCGCGCACTATCTCCACGACGACATCGAATGGACCATCAGCGGGCCCGTCGATTATCTGGCTTACTGCGGCACCCACCGCGGCAAGGCGGTGGTGGTCGACCTGATCAAGCGACAGATCCCCCTCGTGCTGCGCACCTACCGCTTCGTGCCGGAGGCAATCGTGGTGGACGGCGACCGTGCGGCCATGCTCAGCCGCCAATTTTCGCGCCGTACCGCCGACGGCGCCGCCATCAGCTACCGGGTGGCGAACTTCATGCGCTTCCGCGACGGCAGGGTGGCGGAGAACGTCTCGCTCGTCGACACATTCGACGCCGTCGAGCAGGTGCTCGGCCGCCCGCTCGCGGTGCGCGAGCGCAAAACGGACGAAGATGATGTCGTCGCGGTGTGAGGCGCGTCAGGCCGGCGCCATGTTGTGGCGCTTGAGCAGCTTGCCGACCTCCTCGACGAGATCGGTCTCCTTGACCGCGAACTGCGCCTCGGCCTGCTTCTTCAGGTAGTCCTCGCGCTCTTTCGAGAGACCGGCGATCTCGGCGCCGAGGATCAGGTCCTTGATCTGCACTTCCCCGCGCGCCTTCTCGTCGCCGCCCTGGATGATCGCGCACGGCGCACCGCGCCTGTCGGCATATTTGAGCTGGGTGCCGAGATTGTTCTTCGGATTGCCGAGATAAAGCTCGGCGCGGATGTTGGCCGCGCGTAACTTCGCGACCATGGCCTGATAGTCGGCGATGCGCTCGCGGTCGAACACGGTGACCACCACCGGGCCGGCTTGCGGCTTTTCACTTAGCTTGCCGAGCGCGGTGAGCGCCGCCTGCAGGCGCGAGACGCCGATGGAGAAGCCGGTGGCCGGCACCGGCTGGCCCATGAAACGCGAGACGAGGCCGTCGTAGCGCCCGCCGCCGCCAACCGAGCCGAAGCGAACGGGGCGGCCCTTCTCGTCTTTCACTTCGAAGGTCAGTTCAACCTCGTACACCGGACCGGTGTAGTATTCGAGGCCGCGGACCACCGTTTTATCGATGCGGATGCGATCCTCGTAACCCGCCGCCTTGATCAGACGCTCTATCTCCAGCAGTTCCTGATCGCCGGGACCTGTGCCAGCGCGCGTCGGAGGTGCCGTGATCGCCCCCACGATGGTTTCGATTTGTGATTCAGCAAGCTCGGCACCTTTTGTGAAGTCGCCGCTTTCATCCTTGCGGCCTTGGCCGAGCAACATGCGCACGCCCTCGATGCCGAGGCGATCAAGCTTGTCGATCGCACGCATCGTTGTGAGGTGTTTTTCAGCAGGAACGCCGACGTCGTCTAACACGCCATCCAGCACCTTGCGGTTATTCACCTTCACCACGTAGTCGCCGCGCTTGATGCCGAGCGCCTCCATGGTGTCGGCGGCCAGCATGCACATCTCGGCATCCGCCGCCATGGTCGGCGCGCCCACGGTGTCGGCGTCGAACTGCATGAACTGGCGGAAACGGCCCGGCCCCGGCTTCTCGTTGCGGAACACCCAGCCGTAGCGATAGCTGCGATGGGGCAGCGCCAGATGCTGGTAATTCTCCGCCACGTAGCGCGCCAGCGGCGCCGTCAGGTCGTAGCGCAGGGAAAGCCACTGCCCGTCGTCGTCCTGGAACGAGAACACACCCTCGTTCGGCCGGTCCTGGTCGGGCAGGAACTTGCCGAGCACGTCGGTGTATTCGATCGCCGGCGTTTCCACCGGCTCGAAGCCGTAGCGCTCGAACACCAGGCGGATCCGCTCCACCATGTGCCGGGTGGCGGCAATCTCGGCCGGCCCGCGGTCGGCGAGGCCCCGTGGCAGACGGGCTTTGAGCCTGCTGGGTTTTTTGGGCTTGTCGGCCATTTGGCGGTCTACATAGCAGACGCGGGCCTGACGGCAACGCCGTCAGCCTGCAGGTCCGGGCTTGTCCCGGCCATCCACGCCTTTATGTGTATAAAGGTCGAAGGCACGGATGCCCGCCCGGCGACCTTCATAGGTCGGCGAGGTGGGGGACCGGTGCAGCGGGTGGCTCCAAAGGGTGGCAGGTCATGGCACGAGCACAGACAAAGGCCGGCGTCGGTATCCCCAACGACCTGGAACCCTACTGGATACCGTTCACGCCCAACCGCGCCTTCAAGGCGCGACCGCGCCTGATCGCCGGTGCCAAGGACATGCACTACATCGCGACCGACGGCCGCAAGCTGCTCGACGGTTCGGCCGGGCTGTGGTGCACCAACGCCGGGCATAACCGCGACCCCATCGTCGCCGCCATCCAGGCCCAGGCCGCCGAACTCGACTACGCGCCCGCCTTCCAGTTCTCGCACCCGAAGGCTTTCGAACTCGCCGCGCGCATTGCAGCCCTTGCGCCGGGCGATCTCGATCACGTGTTCTTCTGCAATTCCGGCTCCGAGGCGGTCGACACCGCGCTCAAGATCGCGCTTGCCTATCACAATGCGCGCGGCAACGCCTCGCGCGTGCGGCTGATCGGCCGTGAGCGCGGCTATCATGGCGTCGGCTTCGGCGGCATCGCCGTCGGCGGCATCGTCGCCAATCGCAAGCAGTTCGGCGCGCTGATGGCCGGCGTCGACCATCTGCCCACCACCTACAACCGGGAAAAGCAGGCCTACTCCGTCGGCGAGCCGGAATGGGGCGGGCATCTGGCCGACGAGCTCGACCGGCTGGTCGGCCTGCACGATGCCTCCACCATTGCCGCGGTGATCGTCGAGCCGGTCGCCGCTTCCACCGGCGTGCTGGCGCCGCCCAGGGGCTATCTCGAGCGCCTGCGCGCGATCTGCGACAAGCACGGCATCCTGCTGATCTTCGACGAGGTCATCACCGGCTACGGCCGCCTCGGCTACGCCTTCGCCGCCGAGCGCTACGGCGTGATGCCGGACATGATCACCTTCGCCAAGGGCATCACCTCGGGCAGCGTGCCGATGGGCGGCGTGCTGGTGCGCAAGGGCATCTACGACGCCTTCATGCGAGGCCCCGAGCACGTCATCGAGCTGTTTCACGGCTACACCTATTCGGCGCATCCGCTCGCCTGCGCGGCCGGGCTGGCAACGCTCGACCTTTACCGCGAGGAGGGCTTGTTCGAGCGCGCCCGCAAGCTGGAAAAGCCGTGGGCGGAGGCGGCGATGGGCCTGAAGGGGCTGCCCAATGTGCTCGACATCCGCCCCGTCGGCCTCACCGTCGGCATCGATCTCGCCAGCCTGCCCGACGGCTTCGGCAAGCGCGGTTACACGGCGATGGATGCAGGCTTTTTCGAGCACGACATGATGATCCGCGCCGTCGGCGACACGCTGGCGCTCAGCCCGCCGCTGATCGTGAGCGAGGCGCAAATCGGCGAAATGTTCGACAAGCTCGCCAGGATCATCAAGTCGGTGGCCGGAACTTCACCATAACCCTGAACCGCTCGACCAAAACGGCGAGCCTCGAGGTACGACCGGTCGGGGTTTGCGCTGCGTCAAGGCCGCGCTGTCCCGCGTGGCTAGATTGACTAGGATTTCCGCCCGCCGGTGCTGGCGGGGCTCACTGAAACCTGAAGAGACAACGCGTGACCCGACGAACCTTTTGGATCGCGGCGGCGATCATTGTGCTGCTGGCGGCGGGCGCCGCCTGGTGGCGCTACGGCCGCGGTGTGCCGGTGACCACGGCGACCGCCGGCCGCGGCACCGCGGTCGAGATCGTCTATGCCACCGGCGGGGTGGAGCCGGTACGCTGGGCCAAGGTCGCCAGCCTGGTGCGCGAACGCATCGTCGACATCTGCTATTGCGAGGCCAAGGAGGTAAAAAAGGGCGACACCCTGGCCCAGCTCGACGACCGAGAGGTTCAGGCCCAGCTGCGGGAACTGAAAGCGCGCGAAGCCTTCCTCAAGCGCGAGATGGACCGCGTCAGCGAACTGATCACCCGCGGCGCCGCCACCACCCAGTCGTATGAGCGTGCCTCCATGGATCTGGCGCAAGTGCGGGCGTTGATGTCGGTGCAGAACGAGAAGATCAGCGAATACACCATTCTCTCGCCCATGGATGGCGTGGTGCTGCGCCGCGACGGTGAAATTGGCGAAATCGCCGAAGTCGGCCAGGTCCTGTTCCGCGTCGGCGTGCCCACGCCGTTGCAGGTGGTGGCCGAGGTCAATGAGGAGGACATTCCGCGCGTCGAGGTCGGCCAGACCGTGCTGCTGCGCACCGACGCTTTTCCCGACCGCAAGCTGACCGGCAAGGTGCGCGAGATCACCCCCATGGGCGATATCGGTGCCAAGACCTTCCGCATCAAGATCGGGCTGCCTGACGATACGCCGCTCAAGCCGGGCATGAGCGTGGAGGCCAATATCGTTGCCCGCGAGAAGCTGGACGCGCTGCTGATCCCGGCCGATGCCGTGCAGGACAATGCGGTGTTCGTGATCGAGGACGACCGCGCGCGCGAGCGTGCGGTCAAGCTGGGCATCCGCGGTACCCGCGCGGTCGAGGTGCTCACAGGCCTCAACGAGGGCGAGCGGGTCGTTTCGCCCGCGCCGCTCGAGCTCAGGGACGGCGCCCGCATACGCGTCACCGGCGCGCGCTCATGAACCTGATCCTCGAAATCGCCTGGACCCATGTGTGTGCCCGTGTGCGGCAGACCGGGTTTGCGGTGGCCGGCGTCGCCACCGGCGTCGGCTTCTCCATCATGATGGCCGCGCTGATGGTCGGCTCGCAGAACGATTTCACGGAGCGGCTGGTCAACACGCTGCCGCATATCACCGTGTCCGATGAGCGACGCAATCCGCCGGTGCAGCCGGCGCAGAAGTTCTACGGCGCCGCCGAGATTCACGGGCTGACGCCGGAGACGAGGCGGCGCGGTATCAAAAATCCACTCGCCATCATGGCGGCGCTGGAGGCCTGGCTGCCGGGCGGCGTTGCGCCCACGGTGCGGGTGCAGGCCATCATCCGATACGCCAACCATGACGTCGCCACCAGCGTGGTCGGCATCGATCCGCGCCGGGAGGCGCAGGTCTCCGACTTACCCGAGCAAATGCGCGGCGGCACGCTCAACGATCTCTACCGCGCCACCAACGCCATCATCCTCGGCGACCGGCTGGCAGAGAAGATCGGCGCGCGCACCGGTGCCAATATCACGCTGCAGACCAGCGAAGGCGCCAATATCACTGCCCAGGTGGTTGGCCTGTTCCACACCGGCGTGCGCCGGTTCGACGAGAGCACGGCCTACGTGCTGACCAAGACCGGGCAGATTCTCGCGCGCCAGACCGGGCTGATCAACGAGCTGCGCGTCCGCCTCAACGACCCGATGGCCTCGCGCCGCATCGCCGCGCGGATGGAAAGCGAAACTGGCTACAAATCGGTTTCCTGGCAGGAAGCGAACGAAGACCTGCTTTCCACCTTCATCATCCGCAACATCATCATGTACGCGGTTGTCGGTGCCATCCTGCTGGTGGCGAGCTTCGGCACCTACAACATCATCTCCACCATCACCCACGAGAAGGCGCGCGACATTGCCATCATGAAGTCGCTCGGGCTTACCGAGTTCACGGTGCGCTCGATCTTTGTGGTGGAGGCTCTGATCATCGGGCTGGCCGGCGCGCTGGCCGGCTTTGCGCTTGGCTATGCCCTGTCCCGGGGGCTCGGCTCGATCCGCATCACCAACCCATTCCTCGATTCCGACCGCTTGCCGCTCGCCTACGACTATACGCATTACTTGCTGGCCGGCTTCGTCGCGCTCACCTCCTCGGTTGCCGCCGGCTACGCCCCCGCCCGCAAGGCGGCGCGCCTCTATCCGGTTGAAATCATCCGGGGCGCAACATGAGCACGGCGGTGCAACAGCAAGCGGCGGTGGCGGCGCGCGCCGTGGCGCCCCTGATCGAGGCCCGCAACGTCACCCGTATCCTGCCCGGTGTGGTGCCGGTGACGCTGGTGCACAACATCAATCTGCGCATCGTCGACAACGAGTTCGTCGCAATTACCGGCCAATCCGGCTCCGGCAAGTCCTCACTGCTCTATCTTCTCGGGCTGCTCGATCTGCCGACCGAAGGCGAGGTGCTGATCCGCGGCCGCGCCACGGCGCATATGGACGAGGCCGAGCGCGCCTTCACCCGGCTGTCGCTGGTCGGCTTCGTATTCCAGTTCCACTTCCTGCTGCCGGAATTCACGGTGCTCGACAACGTCACGCTGCCAATGCGCGCGTTCGGCCGGCTGCCGGCGACTGCTCAGCGCGCACGCGCGCGCGACCTGCTCGATTCGCTCGGGCTGGCCGACCACATGCACAAGCGGCCGGATGAGCTCTCTGGCGGTCAGCGTCAGCGGGTTGCAGTGGCGCGCGCGCTTGCCAACGAGCCGCCGCTGATCCTCGCCGACGAGCCGACAGGCTCGCTTGACTCCAAGTCGAGCGAGCAGGTGTTCGAGGTGCTGCGCGAGCTGGTGGAAAGGCACGGCAAGACTGTGGTGGCGGTCACCCACGATCTCGGCCTGGCCGATCGCATGCACCGTGAGATCAAGTTGGTGGACGGCGCCATCATCGAGGACGAGATCCAGACGTGATGCTAGATCTTGCCGTCACCCGCGGGGTCAGAATCGCCTAACCGACATAGCTGCTGGCATCGCCGTGCCGGAAGTGCGGCCGCAGCGGATCATGCGCCGTGGGCGCCGGCGGCGATGGCCCGAAATCCTTTCGGCAGCGTACGCAGGCCGCCGGCGTTCCAGACCACCGCCGCGCCCTTCTTGTGCAGATCGATGAGATCGATCCACGGTGCCCGCTCCGGCTCGCCATCGACCGGCACGCGCGGAGGCGACCCGGCGCTTTGCCATTGGGTCGTCACGGCGCAACCCGAGGCACTGATGCAACACGCGCCAAATTCTTGCCCGCACGTGGGCCGTGCAGCTTGCATGCGATTCCCGAATCAGGAGTAATGGCCCCACCCACGACAACTTGGCCGTGACGTGTAACCCAAACAAAATTCTGCGAGGGCAACCATGATGATTCAAGGGACAACACGTGCGCGGCCCGCTCACGTGATCGTTGTCGGTAACGAAAAGGGCGGCTCGGGCAAATCCACCGTGGCGATGCATATCGCAGTGGCGCTGCTCAAGTCGGGCAGGCGCGTCGCCACCGTCGATCTCGACGCGCGGCAAAAGAGCTTTACCAATTATGTCGACAACCGGCGCACCTGGGCCCAGCGCATTGGGCGCGACCTGGTAATGCCCGACCACATTTGTCTGGATGGGATGGTCGATCTCCCGCCGACGGAAGACGGGGCTGCGGGATCCAAAGCGCTCACCGACAGGCTCGCCGCACTGGCGGACAACAATGACTATTTCGTCATCGACACGCCCGGCCACGACAGCCATCTCAGCCGGTTGGCGCATGCGCTGGCAGATACGCTCATCACGCCGCTCAATGACAGCTTTGTGGATTTTGATGTGCTGGCCAATGTTGATCCCGAAGCCTTCGGCGTGACCAGCACCAGCCATTACGCGCAGATGGTGGAGGAGGCGCGAAACCAGCGCCAGCTTCTCGATCGTGCCGCGGTCGATTGGATCGTGTTGCGAAACCGCCTGTCGATGCTCAATTCACGCAACAAGCGCCTGGTGGCTGCAAGCCTGGACGAACTGTCGAGGCGGCTGAATTTCCGCTGCGCCGAAGGCTTGGCCGAGCGGGTGATTTACCGCGAATTCTATCCGCGCGGGCTGACGGCCTGTGACGACCTCGACGAGACCACGCTCGGCACGCGCCCGACCATGTCGCACGTCACCGCGCGCCTGGAGATCGAAAACCTGCTGGCGGCGATGGGCCTTGCCGATGCGGGCGAAAGTCTTGATCGTCAGAAGCTCAACGCGGCCTGAGCGGGCCCGGGGCCATCTTCGCTACCTGTAAATGTCGTCGCCGGGTCCGGCGCGGCCTTGCGCCGCGTCGAACCCCGCAGCCTCAACCGTTTGCGCTCGGCGACAAACGCGCGTCTACGAAGATCGTCAGCCAGATGGTCGCTTCACCGGGCTGGGTCCAGGCGACGCGGTGCCGGCAATGGGGCGGCAGGAACAGGCTGTCGCCCGGGCCCAGTTCGCGATCGTCCGTCTCACCTTCGATTGTGAGCCGGGCGCGTCCGCTCATGACCAGCACCCATTCCGCCGCGTCCTGGTCGTACCAGAAGCCGGCAGGGGACGCCTGACCGAAAGAGACGATACGCTCGACGCGGACGCCGGCGCCTTTGAGCAGCGTTTCAACCGTTTCCCCTGCGCCCGCGGCCGCCGGGGGCGACAGGATATTCGATGTCGGCGGCGCCAGCGGCGATTTGGCCATGGTCGAAGACCCGTTCACCGCTGCGGCCGAAGGATCGCCCAGCCGATAGAGAGGCTGGAATCGCCGCGCCGCGAATGCAGTTGCAGCGGCGTCTGCACTTTAGCGCCGGCGCCGATGGCCCGAAATTCTTTCGGCAGCGTGCGCAGATCGCCGGTGTTCCACACCACCGCCGCGCCCTTCTTGCGCAGATCGTCGAGGTCGATCCACGGCGCCCGCTCCGGCTCGCCATCGACCAGCACGCGCGGATGGGTCGGCGCATAATGCGCGACGTTGCCACCGTTCCACATGCTGCCGATGACATAGCGCAAGGGTTCGCCGGTCAATGCGGTGAAGCCTTGCGAAATCTCGCGGCTCAGGCTGGCGCCGGGAAAGAACACGGCGCGGTAGCGGTGATCGTAGCGCGGCAGCACCGCGTAATTGATGACGAAGGCCGCAGCCAGGCAGACGAACACGATCGCCCAGGTCACGAGGATGCGTGCCAGCCGCGGGTCGTCGAGGACGCGCCGCGCCTCCATCACCAGCCAGGAGCCGAGAAACAGCCACAGCGGATAGCCCCACATCGCCACCGTGCCGCGGCCGCTCACCGCCGACATCGCCAGCACCGTGACGACCGGGCCGAAGGCGAGCCAGGTCAGGATGCGCCGGTCAAAGGCGTCCGCTTGTGGCGCGGCCGGTTGCTCGCTTGCCTTGCGGCGCGGAAAGAACAGCGGACCGGCGATCAGCAGCGACGGGATCAAAAAGAACAGCTGGCTGACCGCGAACTGGGCGGGATGCCAAAGATGGTCGTACCAGCCGCGCGGCAGTATGGCGCGGTGCTCGGCATAGCCGAACGGCAGGAAGTCGGTCTTGACCAGCCACACCACGTGCGGTGCGGCCACGATCAGCGCCACCGCCACCGCGATCCATGGTCCGGGCGTTGACAGCACCTTGCGCGCGTCGCGGTCAACCAGCGCGAACAGCACCATCGGCGCCACCAGCACCACGACGAAATATTTCGCCCACAGCGACATGCCCACCGCCAGCCCGAGCAGCAGCCAGTCGGCGAGCTGGCGGCCGCGCAGCGCGCGATGCCAGGCCAGGCCGGCCAGCGCCCAGAACGGCAGCTGGATGACGTCGTGATTGAACTTGGCGGCGGTGTAGTTGAGGTAGTGCAAGCCGTCGACGATGAGCACGGCGGCCAGCGCGCCCGATCCGCCGATCAGCGGCCGCGACGCCACGAACACCAGCGCCAGCGCCGCCAGCACAGAAACCTGCGCCAGCAGGTAATAGGCGAAATCATGACCTGCCACCTGGTATGTGATCTGCACGATCCACCAGGGCAAAGGCGGCAGCTTGTCGTAGCCGAGCTGCCATTCGCGCCCGTAGAGCAGCGCTTCGATCAGGTCGAGCGGCAGGTTCGGGTAGAGCAGCGCCGGCAGTGCCGTCCATACCGCCGCGTGCAGGGCGGCGAAGACGGCAAAGGTGCAGCCCGGATTGGCCCTGATCCGGCCGGGAAGAGGCAAGGCGCGGGATTCGGGCATCGGCTCGGGTTCCAAAACGGCTGCAACGTCTTGCTCGAATGGAGCGATTTGCCGTTACCATAGCAGCAGATGGTGGTTGCGCAGACCCGTGCGGTCAGGAACATTGTGGACCGGCTGCGCGAATCGCGTCCTTTCCGATGACCGTGTGCGGGTCGGGCGAGGGCCGCCTGGGATCGATTGAATGCTTCGTATCGGCGCCATTTTCATCGCGGTCTGCATGGTGCTTATCGCCGGCTCGATCGGCGCCGTGCTCTATCTCGGCTTGAAATACGATGCACAGAGTGCCGCACTGGCGGGGCTCGCCGCGCTGGTCGGCATGGTGCTCTACCAGAGCGTCAGCAACCGTCTGCGCGACCGCAGCGAGCTTGGCGGCCAGATCGCCGATCTCTCGCGCGGCACCGCCGACCTCGCCCGTCAGGTGGCGGAAGTTTCACGACGGCTCAACGGCTTGGAAGGCAGCGTTACCTCGACCGTGAACCGGGCGCGCAGCATGGTCGATCCGCTCGCCGCCGAGCTTGGCGAACTTGGCGGCCTGGTGCGCCAGGTGGCGGAGACGGTCGCCGTCCACGACACCGTTCTGCAGAAGCAGGGCGCCAGGCCGGCGCAACCGGCAACGGACAAGCCGCAAGCCGCGGAGCCCGAACCGGCGGTCGCGCGCGCGCTCAGCGAACGCGAGGCGTTGACGGGCGCGCGCCTGTTCCGCGGCCTCAGCCGCGAGGAGATCGGCGAGCGCATCGCCCAGGCGATCGAGGACAACCGGATCGATCTGTATCTGCAGCCGATCGTCACCTTGCCGCAGCGCAAGGTGCGCTACTACGAGGCGCTGTCGCGCCTGCGCAGCGATGACGGCGAGATCATCCCGGCC
>Ga0210122_1000482_pt1 | contig 13894 bp, 13 predicted proteins | sample Muzzi_CordB_D2_FD_185530 | JGI IMG/M metagenome (GOLD analysis project Ga0210122, IMG submission 185530) | Wetland microbial communities from San Francisco Bay, California, USA, that impact long-term carbon sequestration - Muzzi_CordB_D2 (SPAdes) | ecosystem: Environmental > Aquatic > Marine >... | reverse complement strand
TCGTATTTCCCCGAGCTGCCGCTTTCGGCCATCGACGACCCCGCCAGCGCGTACCGCCTGGAGGTCCGCGGCACGGCGAGGATCGCAGGTCAGAATGCACGCCGCGTCAGCATCACGCCGCAGGACATTTACCGTTACGGCTATGATTTCTGGCTGGACGAACAGACTGGCCTGTTGTTGAAGTGGGCCCTGAAAGACTCCAGCCACCGGGTGCTGGCCAAGCTGGTCTTCACGGACTTCGTGATGGGTTCCGATGTCGATCTGCGCGAACTGGAGCCGGAGGCCGACGCCAGTGATTTCGTGGAACTGGACACGCTCAGCCCGCAAAAGACGGTGGTGACCCAGGGCAAGCCCCAATGGCGCCCCAAGGCGCTTCCGCCGGGTTTTCGCCTGACGTCGTATTCGCACCAGAAGGGCCACGACGGCGTGTTCGAGCATATGGTTTACGGCGACGGGCTGGCAGCGGTATCGGTGTACATGGAAAAACACGGCGCCAGCGCCCCGCAGATCAGGGAAGGGAACACGGAGTTGGGCACCAACAACGCGTATTCGAGACAGCTCGGTGATCTGCAGATCACCGTCATCGGCGAAGTGCCGGCGATCACCGTCAGCACCATCGCCAACAACATGGTAAGGACGGTCGCAAAGTAGCGTCGCCCTTGCCGAGCCAGGCCCATGATTGAACAAAAGGCGAAAGTCGTGCGCTGCCAGGACTCGCGCATTCTCGTGCGTCTCGGTGCGCAAAGCGGCTGTGCGGCCTGTGATGCGGGCCAAGGCTGCGGCGCCGGCTTGTTTGCCCGCCTTTTGCAGCACGGACCTGCCGAGTTCGAGGTCGATCGCGGCGATCTCGATGTCGTGCCCGGCCAGGTGGTCACACTGGCCTTGCCCGAGAGACTCTATCTGAAAATCGTGCTGGCGTTTTACGCGTGGCCGTTGCTGGCGGCGCTGGCGGCCGCGCTGTTCGTCGACAACCTGCTGGCGGGTGCGGCGCCGGGTTCGGCCGTCCTCGACGGCGTGACGCTGGCGGCGGCGCTGCTGGCGGGCGGCATCGCGCTGCGTGCAACCAGAAGCGGCGCTTCCACTGACATGCTGCTCAGGTCACTGCAGTTGACCGTCAGCGGGACCTCGCAAGCCGGCGATTTGTGCGGCGCTTCAAGGGACGAGACGCAATCGCAGTGAACCTGCGGGCGATTGTACAGTCAATGCAGGGGTAATTGGTTTTTACTTCAGAGGTCAATCGAAATGAAGAATGTTTACAAGGTGCAAATGCTCGCACTCCTGGTGTTTTTTGTGAGTCTGCCGGCGCTTGCACATGTCAGTGGATTACCGGATTTTACCGGGCTGGTCAAAAAGGCCGGCCCCGCGGTCGTCAACATCAGGGTCACCCAGTTCGGCACGCGCAGCCGGCGCTCGCGCAACCCGAACCAGGACCAGAACGACCCGCATGGTCAGAATCAGCCGGACATACCCGAGTTCTTCCGGCGTTATTTCAACATTCCGAACGACCCGCGTTTCGGTGGCAACCAGCCTGACCGGATGGCTGCCGGGTCAGGCTTCATTTTCCGTCCGGACGGCTACATCCTGACCAACCACCACGTTATCGAGAACGCGGACCAGATTGTCGTACGTCTGGCGGATCACCGCGAATTCAAGGCGAAATTGATCGGTTCGGATGAGGCCAGTGACATCGCGGTGATCAAGATCGATGCCGGCGGCCCGCTGCCCGTATTGAAAATGGGCGACTCGGACAAGCTCCAGCCCGGTCAATGGGTCGTCGCCATCGGTTCACCGTTCAACTTCGATCAAAGCGTCACGGCGGGTATCGTCAGCGCCAAGGGGCGCAGCAACGGGGCGCAACAATACGTGCCGTTCATCCAGTCGGACGTGGCCATCAACCGCGGCAACTCGGGCGGACCCCTGCTGAACATGGACGGCGATGTCGTGGGCATCAATTCGTGGATCCTCAGTTCGAGCGGCGGCTATATCGGTCTGTCGTTTTCGATCCCGATCGAAGTCGCGGCAAGAACCGCCAAGCAGTTGGTCGAAAAAGGCAAGGTTGAACGCGGCCTGCTGGGTGTCGTGGTCGGCGCCGTCAGCCGCGAAATGGCCGAAGCGCTGGGTCTCGATCGCCCCGTCGGCGCGTTGGTCAATGACGTGACCGCGGGTGGGTCCGCGGACCGGGCGGGTATCGAACCGGGTGACGTCATCCTGAACTTCAACGGCACCGATGTCGAAACCTGGAGCGATTTGCCGCCGCTGGTGGGTGAAACCGCCCCCGGAACAAAGACGACCGTCAAGGTCAGCCGCGATGGCAAGGAGAAGACCTTTACCGTCACGCTGGACACGCTGGACAGTGATAACGGGACTTCGCTTTCCGCGAACGGGAAGGAACAGATCCGCAGTAACTCGCTGGGTCTCGAAGTCGAGGAAATCACCCAGGACCGCCGACGCGAACTGGGTGACCCGGAAGGCGGCGTGGTGATCACGAATGTCGAGAGCGACAACGCCTGGCGGGCCGGTCTGCGTCCGGGCGACGTCATCCTGATGGTCAACAACCGCAACGTCAAGACCATCGATGACTTCAAGGCGCTGGTCAAGGACATCAAGCCCGACAAGGCTGTCGCGCTGCGGGTCTGGCGCAACGGCACATCCAGCTTCATCGCCTATACGCCCGGCAGCGACGACGACAAGGGAAAAGACAAGGGATAGGCCGCAGACGCCCGACTCAGCTATAATCCCGTTGAGGGATCATTGCAACCGGAGGCCATCCGTTTCCTGAAACGGATGGCCTTTGATTATTGACCCGCATGACTGGTCTGGCGCTACCCTGGAGGACGATCCAGGTCGAAGGTTTCGGTTACCCTATGGAGCAAAAGCACATCCGCAATTTTTCCATTATTGCCCACGTCGATCACGGCAAGTCGACGCTGGCTGACCGTTTCATCCAGTTGTGCGGCGGTCTGACCGAGCGTGAAATGTCGGCGCAGGTGCTCGATACCATGGACATCGAGCGCGAGCGCGGCATCACGATCAAGGCGCAGAGCGTTACGCTGGACTACAAGGCGGGGGACGGCGAAACCTACCATTTGAACTTCATCGATACCCCCGGGCACGTAGATTTCTCCTACGAGGTGTCGCGTTCGCTCGCGGCCTGCGAAGGTGCGTTGCTGGTGGTGGACGCGGCGCAGGGGGTGGAGGCACAGAGCGTCGCCAACTGCTACACCGCGGTGGAACTGGGCCTGGAGGTCATCCCGGTCCTGAACAAGATCGACCTGCCCTCGGCGGAGCCGGAAAAGGTCAAGCAGGAAATCGAGGACATCATCGGCATCGGCGCCCAGGATGCGTTGTGTGTCAGCGCCAAGACCGGCGAGGGCGTGGCAGAAGTATTGGAGCGCCTGGTCAAGGACATTCCGCAGCCCAAGGGTGATCCGGATGCCCCGCTCAAGGCGCTGATCATCGATTCCTGGTTCGACAATTACCTGGGCATCGTATCCCTGATTCGCATCGTCGACGGCAAGGTCAACCGGCGCGACAGGATCGAACTGATGTCATCGCACAACCAGCACCAGGTGGACCAGGTCGGTGTCTTCACGCCCAAGCGTGAACTGCGCGAGGAGTTGTCAAGCGGCGAGGTGGGATTCCTGGTGGCGGGCATCAAGGAAGTCCACGGCGCACCGGTGGGAGATACGATCACGCAGGCGAAGCGTCCGGCCGACAAGCCGCTGCCGGGCTTCAAGACCATGCAGCCGCGGGTGTTCGCCGGTCTGTTTCCGAGCGATGCGGACGATTACCCGGACCTGCGCGAGGCCCTGGAAAAACTGCAACTCAACGACGCGGCATTGACCTTCGAGCCCGAGACCTCCGAAGCGCTCGGTTTCGGTTTCCGTTGCGGTTTCCTGGGACTGCTGCACATGGATATCGTCCAGGAGCGTCTCGAACGCGAATACGATCTCGACCTGGTCACGACCGCGCCGACGGTGATTTACGAGGTGCAGCTGACCAGCGGCGAGACCCTGACGCTGGAGAATCCGGCCAAGCTTCCGCCCGCGAACAAAATCGAGGAAATCCGCGAGCCGATCATTCATGCCAATATCCTCGTCCCTCAGGACTACGTCGGAGCGGTGATCGGGCTGTGCGAGGAAAAACGCGGCAAACAGGTGAGCATGCAATACCTGGGCGGGCAGGTCTCCATCCAGTACCAGTTGCCGTTGTCGGAGGTCGTGATGGACTTTTTTGACAGGCTCAAGTCGGTCAGCCGCGGCTATGCCTCGTTCGATTATCATTTTCTGCGGTTTGTCGCCGGGCCCTTTGTTCGCGTGGACGTGCTCATCAACGGCGAACGTGTTGACGCGCTTTCCCTGATTATGCATCGTGACCAGGCGCAGAGACGCGGCCGGGAACTGGCGGTCAACATGAAAGAACTGATTCCCCGGCAGATGTTCGACGTCGCGATCCAGGCGTCGGTCGGCTCGCAGGTGATCGCCCGCACGACGGTCAAGGCGCTGCGCAAAAACGTCACCGCCAAGTGCTACGGCGGCGATGTCACACGCAAGCGCAAGCTGCTGGAGAAGCAAAAGGCCGGCAAGAAGCGTATGAAGCAGGTCGGGCGCGTGGAAATTCCGCAGGAAGCATTCCTGGCGGTGTTGCAACAGGACACGAAAAAGTAGGATTTGAGCATGAATATTGATTTTGCATTGATACTGGTTGTACTGACGGCCGTCACGGGCGTGATCTGGTTGATCGACAGCCTGGCATTTCGGCAGAAGCGCAGGGACAGGGCGGTCAGGGAAAGCATGGAAGAGCCGCGCGAGCCGGTGCTGGTGGAATACGCACGTTCATTGTTCCCGGTGTTGCTGATCGTATTGCTGTTCCGCTCGTTCCTGTTCGAGCCTTTCAAGATTCCCTCCGGGTCGATGATTCCGAGCCTGCTGGTGGGGGACTTCATCGTCGTCAACAAGTTCGCCTACGGTGTTCGTCTACCGGTCATCAACAGGAAAATCTTCCCGACCGGTGAGCCGAAACGGGGTGACGTGGTCGTATTCCGCTACCCGAAAGACCCTTCCGTGAATTTCATCAAGCGGGCCGTCGGGTTGCCGGGTGACACGATCACGTACCGGAACAAGCAGCTCTACGTGAACGGCGAGAAGGTCGGCAAGGTCCTGGACGGCCCGTTCAGGAGCAGCGACATCAAGTGCTCCACCCCGGCAGCCGATACCGAGTTGTACGAGGAGCAGCTGGGTAACCATCGCCACGGCGTGCTGTTGCACGACCAGACCCGCAGCCGCGACGGGCAGTGGGTCGTGCCGCCGGGCCATTATTTCATGATGGGCGACAACCGCGACCGCAGTAACGACAGCCGCTACTGGGGATTTGTTCCGGAGGAGAACCTGTTGGGCCGTGCCATTGGCATCTGGCTGAATTTTGACTTTGAAAAAGGTTGCGCAGATTGGTCAAGAATAGGTGATGGTATAGACTAGTGTATGCATTCGCGATTGACGGCACCTGGCACAGGGCCTTCCACGACTGCAAAGCAAGGCGGGGCCTGCAGGGAGCAGCCGGCCCTTTCCGGGTAAACCAGGAAACAGATCTGTTGTTGAGGGAACGAGCAATGAGCATGCATACGCAAAAGGGTATGAGTATTATCGGGTTCTTGATGGTGCTGGCGATGACGATCTTCGTCACCTTCATCGGCATGCGCATCGCACCGCTTTACATCGAGTACTATTCGGTGGTCAATGCCATGGACGGCGTGGCTCGCGAGCGCGGCAGCGCGGGCCTTCCCCTCTTCAGTCTGCGTGTCAAGGTACTGAACCGCCTGTACGTGAGCTATTCCGAGAACGTCAGGGAGAAAGACGTTACAAAGGTGCGCAGAAACGGTGTCTTTCTGCGTGTTGCCTACGAAGTGCGTAAACCGATCATCGGTAATCTCGACGTGGTTGCCAAGTTCGACAGGTCGGTGCGGTTGTCCAACTGACCCCAGCAGCGCAGCGGCCGCCGGATCAATTCGTTGCAGAGAAGCGCAAGGTCAATACCGGGTGTTCCCTATCAGTTCTCCGACAGCCGTCTGCTGCAACAGGCGCTGACGCATCGCAGCCTGGACCGGAAGAATAACGAGCGCCTGGAGTTTCTCGGGGACAGCATCTTGAATTTTGTCGTCTCCGCGCGTCTTTACGAGTTGAACCCGGCGAACGACGAGGGCGACCTCAGCCGTTTGCGGGCACGCGTGGTCCGCGGCGAGACGCTGGCGAAGATCGCCGCCGGGATCGACCTGGGCCGCCATCTGCGCCTGGGGGAGGGTGAGCTGAAGTCGGGGGGCTTTAAGCGCAAATCCATTCTCGCCGATGCGCTGGAAGCCATATACGGGGCGATCTATCTCGACGGCGGTTTCGGCGCCTGCGCCGCCGTCATACTGCACCATTGCGACGCGGTCATCGCGGCCCTGCCGGAAGCACAGGAACTGAAGGACCCGAAAACGCGCTTGCAGGAATGGCTGCAGGGCCACGGTCATGCGTTGCCGCGCTATACGCTGCTCAGCGAGGAAGGGCTCGAACACAAGAAGCGGTTCAGGGTCAGGTGCAGCGCGCTAGAGACCGAAGTCGAGGTGTGCGGGGAGGGCGGCAGCAGGCAAAACGCCGAACAGTCTGCCGCAAAGACTGCGCTCGACCTTATCCTTGAAAAGTACGGGAAATGAGCGATAAAGCGCCGGCGGAGGGTAATTACCGCTTTGGTTATGTCGCCATCGTCGGGCGGCCCAATGTCGGCAAATCGACCTTGCTGAACCGAATCCTGGGTCAGAAACTCAGCATTGTCACGGCCAAGCCGCAAACCACGCGCCAACGCCTGGCGGGGATCAAGAGCACGGCGCGCGGCCAGGTCGTTTATGTCGACACGCCGGGGATACATCAAAGCGCCGGGCGTGCCCTGAACCGTTACATGAACCGGGTTGCCAGGGCCGTATTGCGCGATGTCGACCTGGTGCTGCTGTTGTGCGAGGCCGGTAAGTGGACGCGCCAGGACGAGTTCGTCGCCAAGGCGCTGCAAGGTGCGGAGGCGCCGGTCCTGCTTGTGCTGAACAAGGTGGACACGGTGGCGGACAAGGCCAGCCTGCTGTCTTTCGTCAAGACGCACGCCAGGGACGGCGGTTACGCGGGCGTGCTGATGATATCGGCGAAAACCGGCAGCGGCGTGGACGACCTCGAACAGGAGGTGCTCAGGCGTCTGCCGTTTTCGCGCCCCCTGTTCGACGAAGACCAGTTCACCGACAGGAGCGAACGATTTCTGGCAGCCGAGATGATCCGCGAACAGTTGACGCTGCGGTTGCACCAGGAACTGCCCTACGCGCTGACGGTACAGATCGAGGAATTCAAACGCGATGGCGGTGTTTTGCGTATCGGTGCGGTCGTCTGGGTCGAACGGGAAAGCCAGAAGCAGATCGCCATCGGCAAGAAGGGCTCGGTCCTCAAGCAGGTGGGGAGCAAGGCGCGGGCGGTGCTGGAAGAGTTGTTCGGTGAAAGGGTATACCTGCGTCTCTGGGTCAAGGTCAGCAGTGACTGGTCCCGCAGCGAGCAGGCGATCGAAAGGTTCGGGTACACGGACTAGTCATGGCTGCCGGTCCAGCCAGGCGCCCAGCCGCACCTGTTCTGCACCCGTTTCCGGCGTGCCAGCTGTTTTCGAGGTTCCTGCATTTCACAGCCGGGCAGCCCGGCGCATGACCCGGCGGGTACAACTGGAGCCGGCCTATGTCTTGCACAGCCGTTCATACCGGGAAACCAGCCTGATCGTCGAGGCGTTTACGCGCGAATATGGCCGTCTGGCGGTGGTCGCGCGCGGCGCCCGTTCCGCCCGGTCGCGCTGGCGCAGTATCCTGCAGCCGTTCCGGCCGCTTTTGCTGGGCTGGAGCCAGAGGGGCGAACTGGGTACGCTGACGGCGGCGGACCAGGTGGCGGCCCCGCCCGCGCTCGAGGGACCCGCGCTGTACTGCGGCTTTTATCTCAACGAAATCCTGATGCGTCTGCTGCACCGCGGTGACCCGCACCAGGATGTTTTCGAGCACTACAAGCGGGCACTGCTGGACATGGCCTCCGGCTTGGCGCTGCAGCCGCTCCTGCGGCTGTTCGAAAAGGACCTGCTCAAGGCCATCGGCTATGCCATGGTGCTGGACCGGGAAATCGACAGCGGTGAGCCCGTCGAAGCCCGCTACTGGTACACCTACCAGCCGGACAGGGGCCCGCGGCGATGCCCGGACGGGACCGCGGGTCGAGTCTCCGGCGAAACCCTGCTGGCGTTCGCCGCCGAGCGTGTCGAAACGCGACACCTGCCGGAATTGCGGATGCTGATGCGCGGCGTGATCGGTTTTCACCTGGACGGGAAACCGCTGGCCAGTCCGTTGCTGTTCCGGGAGTAGCCAGCCGCCGGTTCCCGGCGGCCGGGGGGTCAGAAAAATCTGGCTCAATCCCGCTCTCCCTCGTTACAATGGTTGTAAGCAATCGGGCAAGGAGTCAGGGCTCGTTGGGGCCTGTTAGCACTATGCGCAGCGGGAAACTACTTTTGGGTGTCAATATCGACCACGTCGCAACGATAAGGCAGGCGCGCGGCACTGCGTATCCCAGCGTGCTGGAAGCGGCCAGGGTCGCCGAGCAGGCGGGCGCGGACGCCATCACCATTCACCTGCGCGAGGACCGGCGTCATATCCAGGACGACGAGGTCGAAGCCCTCTGCAGCGAGGTCAGCACCCGCGTGAACCTGGAAATGGCGGTGACCGACGAAATGCTGACGATCGCGGAAGCCAACATGCCGGCGGACGTGTGCCTGGTGCCGGAAAAAAGGCAGGAACTGACCACCGAGGGCGGTCTCGATGTCGTCAGCCACTTTAAATCCGTCCAAAACGCCTGCCGGCGCCTGGCGGCGGCGGGGATTCGGGTGTCGCTGTTTATCGACCCCGAACCACGGCAGCTGGACGCGGCCCATGCCTGCGGCGCACCCGTGGTCGAATTGCATACCGGCGGTTACGCCGATGCCGGCGAGACAGAGCGCGGCGCGGAGTACGAACGCCTGTGCAGCGCGGCCGCGTACGGTGATGGCCTGGGTCTGCAGATCAACGCAGGTCACGGTTTGCATTACCAAAACGTGAGGCCGGTCGTCGATATCCCCCAAATCGTGGAACTGAACATCGGTCACGCGATCGTCGCGCGCGCAATATTTGTCGGCCTGGGCCGGGCTGTCGGTGAGATGCTGGAATTGATGACATAGCCGGCCGCTGATATATCGAGCACGAAAGGTATAAAATGACAATATTAAACAGTAATATATATAAATTAATTAAAGTGAAATCTTGAAAACGTCTTTCCGTCAATACGCGGCCCTGACGTGAGCCGCCGGCGCAAACCCCTCCCCGAGGCCCCCTTTGAACTGGATATCGAGTCCCTCGACGGGTCGGCCATGGGCGTGGCCATGCACGAGGGCAGGGAACTGCGTGTATTCGACGCACTGCCCGGCGAAAAAATCAGGAGCCGTTATCTTTTCGGCCGCAGGCTGCGCGGCAAGGCCGAGGTGTTGGAGGTTCTCCGTCCGGCGGCCGACAGGGTCGAGCCCCGCTGCCCCAGTTTCGGGCAATGCGGCGCCTGCAGCCTGCAGCATCTTTCGCTCGAGGCGCAACGTGATTGGAAGCAGGCCCGGCTACTGGAAACCCTCGGGCAGCATGGCGGGGTCGAGCCCCGGGAAGTTTACGCGCCATTGTCGGGCCCGGGTTGGGCCTACAGGCGCAAGGCGCGCTTGTCCGTGCGCGTCGTGTCGGCCAAGCAACGGGTGCTGGTCGGTTTCCGTGAACGCAACGGCAGTTTCGTCACCGATATGCGTGAATGTCATATCCTGCATCCCGACATCGCCGGCTCGCTGGTGCAGATCTCCGACATGATCGGGCACCTGGAACAGCCGGCGGCCATCCCCCAGGTGGAGGTCGCCTGCGGCGACTCGGGTTCGGCGCTGATCCTGCGTCACCTGGAGGTGCTGAGTGAGTCCGACCTGCAGAGTTTGCGGGACTTTGCATCCGCAACGGGGCTTGGCGTATACCTGCAGCCCGGCGGCCCGGAGAGCGTGCGGCTGCTGGCGCCGGAGAACCTGCAACTGGAGTACCGCGTGGAGTCGCTGGGGCTGCGCTTCGGGTTCGAACCGCTGGATTTCGTGCAGGTCAACGCGGGTCTCAACCAGGCGATGTTGATGCGGGCGCTCGAACTGCTCGCCCCGGGGCGAGCTGACAAGGTGCTCGACCTGTTCTGCGGACTGGGCAATTTTACGCTGGCGTTGGCCACGAAAGCCGGCCGCGTCAGCGGCGTGGAAAGCTCGGCGGAGATGGTTGAGCGGGCCCGTGCAAATGCCCATTTGAACGGTCTCGACAACGCCACATTTCATGCCATCGATCTCTACGCGGGCGGCGCCGCCGAACCATGGCCCGCGGACGGCTACACCAAGATCGTGCTGGATCCTCCGCGCTCCGGCGCCGCCCAGCTTCTACCGTGGATCGCGGCCAGCGGGGCCTCGCAGGTGCTGTATGTCTCCTGCAACCCCGAGACACTGGCCAGGGACGCCGGTGCGCTGGTCGGGCAGTACGGTTTCGAACTCAGCGGGGCTGGTATCATGGACATGTTTCCACACACGCCGCACAGCGAGGCGATTGCGCTGTTCGAGCGCGGGGGCGGGGAGTGACGATAGTGGGCGCGGAAGCCGCAAATCCACTGGGGCCGGTACTGATCGGTTTATCCGGAAAGAAACCCACCGGCGAGGAACGGGAATGGCTGTGCCATCCCGCGGTCGGCGGAGTCGTGCTGTTTGCACGTAATTATTCGGACCCGGCGCAGCTACAGGAACTGACGGGCCAGATCGCGGCCTGCGGCAACCGCAGGCCGTTGATATGCGTCGATCACGAGGGCGGCAGGGTACAGCGTTTCAGGGAGGGGTTTACACGGCTTCCGCCGCTGGCCGTGCTGGGACGCATGTACGCGGAATCCAGCGCGTTGGCCGCTGATTACGCCTACCGCCACGGCCGCGTCATGGCGACCGAACTTCTGCTTTGCGGTGTCGACCTGAGTTTTGCGCCGGTACTGGATATCGGCCTGCGAAGCGTGGTCATCGGCGACAGGGCGTTTGCCGGGCAAACCGGGATCATCATCGAGTTGGCCCGGTCCTATGTCGCCGGGATGCACGATGCAGGCATGGCGGCGACCGGCAAGCATTTTCCCGGTCATGGCTCGGTGACCGCCGACTCCCATACCGAGGACGTTACCGACCCGAGGCCGTTCGCCGAGATCGAGGCGAACGATCTCCAGCCCTTCGAGGCCTTGAGCGAACAACTGGATGCGGTCATGATGGCGCACGTGACCTACCCGGCGGCCGACCCGTTACCCGCGGGTTACTCGGACTTCTGGATCCGGACGGTCCTGCGCCGGCGGCTCGGCTTTACGGGCACGGTGTTCTCCGATGACCTCGGCATGTTCGCCGCCGGGGTCGCCGGCGACATCGCCGCCCGCGCCGCGCAGTCGTTCGAAGCCGGCTGCGATGCCGTGCTGGTGTGTGATCCCGACGACGCGGGGCAGTTGCTGCGCTCGGCGGGAGCGGAGTCGTTCCCCGCGCCGCGGCGACGTCTCGAACGGCTCTGGGGGCGGCCCGGCGGGAGCCGGGAAGAATTGGAATCCGTTGGCGAATGGCGTCAATGGAAAGCATCGATCGAAAAACTGGAGTTTTCCGCATGGAGATGAACGGTGCGCCCGATCCGGGTGTTTTACTCGAGCGGTCCTACGTACTCGTCGAGCGCGGCGACGTCGAACGGGCGGTGCAGAAAATGGCGGATGAAATCAATGCCTTTTACGATGGCGGACCATTGACCGTGGTCTCGGTCATGACCGGCGCCATCATTCCCGCCGCGTGGATCGTCACCCGGCTCCGTATGCCGCTGCAGATGGACTTCGTCCACGCCACGCGCTACCGCGGCGGGCTCTACGGGGCGGAACTCGAGTACCGCGTGCCGCCGCGTCTTGATCTCAAAGGCAGGGATGTTTTGATCGTCGATGACATCTTCGACGAGGGGGACACGCTGGCGGCGATCAAGGGCTCGGTGGAAACGCGAGGGGCGGCCTCGGTCAGGCTGGCGGTCCTGGTGCGCAAAGACCATAACCGCGGGCTGGCACGGGATTACGTCGATTTTGTCGGTCTCGATGTGCCCGACGTGTACGTGTTCGGCTGCGGCATGGACGCCTACGAGGAATGGCGCCACCTGGATGAAATCCGGGTGCTTGAAGAGGACTGATGCGGCACTTCGGTCTGATTGGCGGCAGCGGACTGGACCGTTGGGGGGAAGCGGTTGCAACACACTGCCCGCAGAGCCCTTACGGCCAGGCTTCCGCGGAAATCGAAGAGTACAGGGCAGGCGGCCTGCGCGTCTACTTTCTGCCGCGGCATGGCCGCGAGCACGGCATCCCGCCGCACGCGGTCAATTACCGTGCCAATATCGATTGCCTGAGGCGAGTCGGTGCCGAAGCCGTTCTGGCGGTCAACGCGGTCGGCGGTATTGCCGGTCACTGCCGCCCGGGAGTGCTGCTCGCGCCCGATCAACTGATCGACTATACCTGGGGCAGGGAGCACAGTTTCAGCCTGACACCGCAGGATCCGCTGCGGCACGTGGAATTTGCCGCACCGTTTGACGGGCCCCTGCGTACCGCGTTGCTGCGGGCGGCGCGCCGTGCCGGGCTCGATCTGGAGGATGGCGGTTGTGTCGCCGTGACCCAGGGTCCGCGGCTCGAGACCCGGGCGGAAATATTGCGCCTCGCGCGCGGCGGCTGCGACATGGTCGGAATGACCAGCATGCCGGAAGCCGCCCTGGCGCGGGAAGCGGGGTTGGACTACGCGAGCTTGTGCGTCTGCTCCAACCGGGCCGCCGGCCTGAGCGCAAAGGCCATCAGCGTGGAAGACATCGGGGCGGTGCTGTCCGAGGCCATGTTGCGCGTACGGGCCCTGATCGGCCAACTCCTGGAGGATCTGTCGAATGACCGCTGAGGGCCGCTTTCCGCATTTGCTCAAGCCCCTGGACCTGGGATTCACAACGCTGAAAAACCGCGTCCTGATGGGATCGATGCACACCGGCCTGGAGGACCACCGGCGGGACTACCCCAAGCTGGCGGCGTACTTCGCGGAGCGGGCGGCCGGGGAGGTCGGCCTGATGGTCACCGGAGGTATCGCGCCCAACCTGCGCGGTTGGCTGGCGCCGTTCTCGTCCTGCCTGGTCAACCGGCTGCAGGTGCCGAGACACCAGCTGGTGACGTCGGCGGTGCATGCGGCCGGCGGCAAACTCTGCATGCAAATCCTGCACGGCGGCCGTTACAGCTACCATCCCTTTTGCGTGGCGCCGTCGGCGATCCGTTCACCGATCTCACCCTTCAAGCCGCACGCATTGAGCGCCCGGGGTGTGGAAAGGCAGATACGGGCCTACACCCGGGCCACGCGGCTGGCGCGAGAAGCCGGCTATGACGGCGTGGAAATCATGGGTTCGGAGGGTTACCTGATCAACGAATTCACGACGCCGCACGTCAACATGCGCGATGATGAATGGGGCGGCAACACCCGCAACCGGTACCGCTTCGCCGAGGAGATCATTTCCCGCTGCCGCCAGGCGGCGGGTCCGGATTTCATCATCATCTACCGCCTCTCGATGCTCGACCTGTTGCCTGACGGCAACGACTGGGCGGAAGTCGTCGGCCAGGCGCGCATGGCGGAGGCGGCCGGTGCGACACTGATCAACACCGGTATCGGCTGGCACGAGGCGCGGATACCGACCATCGCCACGATGGTGCCCCGCGCCGCTTTTTCCTGGGTGACGGCCCGTATCCGGCCGCAGGTCGCCGTGCCG
>Ga0210122_1000478_pt1 | contig 13958 bp, 10 predicted proteins | sample Muzzi_CordB_D2_FD_185530 | JGI IMG/M metagenome (GOLD analysis project Ga0210122, IMG submission 185530) | Wetland microbial communities from San Francisco Bay, California, USA, that impact long-term carbon sequestration - Muzzi_CordB_D2 (SPAdes) | ecosystem: Environmental > Aquatic > Marine >... | reverse complement strand
CGGCACTCATATCGGCTGCGACACCAGTTACTGCGGTGCCTGCACACTCATCCTGGACGGCTCCGCGGTGAAATCCTGCACGCTGTTCGCGGTACAGGCCGACGGCGGCGAGGTCATCACCGTGGAGGGGCTCGAAAAGGACGGGCAACTGCATCCACTGCAACAGGCCTTTTCCAGCGAGCACGGCCTGCAATGCGGTTATTGCACACCGGGTATGCTGATGTCGTCACTGGCTTTGCTGGCGGAACAGCCCGATCCCTCCGAAAAGGACATCCGCAAGGGGCTGAGCGGCAACCTGTGCCGTTGTACCGGTTATCAAAACATCATCAAGGCGGTCAAGACCGCCGCGCAAGACCTGCGGGAGGCCTGAACCCATGGAGATGAAATTCAATGGCACGTTTGACGTCAAGCTGCCGCGAGGAGAAGTCTTTGCGATCCTGAGCGACCCGCGCAGGTTCACGCCGCTGTTGCCGACCTTCCGCGGCATGGAAATGAAGGACGAAAAGACCGCGCACGTGCGCGTCAAGGTAGGGATCGGCAAGATCCGCGGAACGGCAACGACCGACCTGACACTGGAAGAGGCCGAGCCGCCTGTGCGTGCGCGGTACAGCGGGCACGGCCGGGTCATGCAAAGCGGGTTCCGCGTCGGTTACACCTTTGACCTGGAAGACGCGCCCGGAGGCGGGACACGCATCAACTGGGCCGGCGACACCGAACTCGCAGGCAAAATACTGTCACTGGCGGGAAGCGGTCTGAAAGGCTATGCCGAGAAAGAAATCAATCACCTGATCATGAGTGTGCAACAGGGGCTGACACCGGGGGCGGTTGTGGCTCCTCCGGCCGCGGCAGTCCCCGCGCCGGCCCGCGGCGGCTGGTGGTCCCGGCTGCTGACCTGGCTGCGCGGTGGGCAACCCCCTGTGCCGGCCGCTGTGCCGGGAGCCGCGGAGAAGACCGGAACCGCCGGTCTGGCCCCGCAGCCGCAGGAAGTGCGTGAGACCCAACAGCAGGCCCGCGAGCGGATCGACCGAATCCTCGACGTGGAACGCGGTGAAAAGCCGATGATGCGCAAGGAAGACAGGCGCCTGGTTCGCGGCCGTGGACGTTTCGTCGATGACTACAAGCCGGCGGGCGCCCTGCACATGGCACTGGTGCGTTCGCCTTACGCCCACGCCAGGATCATCAATATCGACACCAGCGCCGCAGAGGCGGCCCCGGGAGTCGTCTGTACGTTGACCGGCAAGGAAGTTGCCGGGCAAACGCAGCCCTTCCTGCAGATCGGTGCGGAACCCTGCGCCCTTATCGAGGATTACCCACTGGCCGTGGACGTCGTCCGCTACCAGGGCGACCCGGTCGTAGCCGTCGTCGCGGAGACGCTCAGTCTCGCACAGGATGCGGCGCAACTGGTGGACGTGGAATACGAAACCCTGCCTGCGGTGGTTACCTGTGAGCAGGCGCTGGAGGGCAAGACGCTGGTGCACGAGCAGATGGGCACCAACGTCGACTGGCACGGCGTATACGAGTACGGCGAGGTCGACAAGGCCTTTGCCGAGGCGGCGCACGTGGTCAAGATCGACCGGTTGAAATTCCACCGTTTCGGCAGTACGGCGTTGGAAGCGAACGCCGTGGTCGCGACCTGGGACGATGATCTCGGCGGTATCGATTTCTTTTCCAATACCCACATGACGATACCGATCACGATGGTCAGCCTGGCGCTGGGGGTCAGCGCCGACCGCATCCGTATGCAGACGATGGATATCGGCGGCTCGTTCGGCAACAAGATCGGCAACTATCCGTATATGGCCCTGGCTGCCCTCGCTTCGCGCAAGCTCAACGGCAAGCCGGTGAAGTGGCTGGAAATGCGCAGCGAGCATATGCAAGCCGGCACCCAGGGATCGGAGCGCAGTTATTTCGACACCGAAGTGGCGCTCGACGAAAACGGGGTAATTACCGCGTTGCGTTCGCGCCACGTCGATGATTGTGGCGCCTATCCCCGCTATGAACCGCTCGGCGCCGTCATCTGGGCCCAGGTGCTTCCGGCCGCCTACAAGCTTCGCAACGTTAAAATCGACTTCTCGCAGGTCGTCACCAACAAGGGCCCGGCCGCGCCCAACCGCGGCTACTCCCGTTTGCCGCATATGTGGTTCATGGAGCGTGTGGTCGACATCTGTGCGCGTGAACTGGGTATTCCGGCCGACGAAATGCGGTTGCGAAACTACATTACCGAGTTCCCGTACGAAACCCCCAACGGCTGTGTCTACGACTCCGGCGATTTCGTGCAGATGCTGCAGAAGGTCAAGGATCTGGTTGGCTGGGATCAGTGGCAGCAAAAGAAGGCCGAGGCGCAGCGGGAAGGGCGTCTCATCGGCATCGGAATTGGCACCACGCTGGATTCAGGCACCAATAATTTCGGCCAGTCGATCGTGGTCCTGCCGGACTCTCCGTTTTCCGGCAACGCCGTTCCCGCCAACGCGAAGCTGGATATCGATGGTTCCGTCAGCATCGCCGTGGGTTCGATCCCGCAGGGGCAGAGCCACGAAACCGTGGTTGCTCAGGTGGTGGCCGAGGAAATGGGTCTCACCCCGGACATGGTCAATGTCGCGATCGGTTTCGATACGCGCCGCAATGTCCATACGGCCCAAAACGGCACCTACGCCAGCCAGTTCGCAGTGACCGGCCTTTCCGCCGTTCACGGCGCCGTCGAGATGCTCAAGGCGGAGATGAAGACGCTGGCCGCGCATATGCTCGGCGCCGGCGAGGACGAACTGGAATTCGGCGTCGGCGAGATGGGGCCGGAACTGCATGTCCAGGGCGACGCCGGACGCAGCGTCAACTACTGGGTGCTGTCGAACATGGTCAACGCCAACAGCGCGAATTTGCCGCAGGAACTGCGCCATCTCAGCCTGAACTGCCGTTACACCTATCGGCCGCCGTTCGGCCCGGTGGACCGTGACAAGAAGTTCGGCAACCTGACGCTGACCTACGCGATGCAAACCCACCTGGCCGTGGTCGAAGTCGACCCCGCCACCGGCAAGGTCAGGATTCTTGATTACGGCATCGTCGATGACTGCGGCAAGGTCATCAACCCGATGGTCGTGGCGGGTCAGGTGCACGGTGCCGCCGGTCTCGGTCTAGGCGCTGCGCTGCTGGAGAACATGCCCTACGACGCGGACGGCAATGTTCTGGCGGGTTCGTTCACGGACTATACGCCGATTACGATCAACAATGTCCCGACATTGAAGTGCGGTCACATGGAGTCGCCTTCACCTTTCAGCTACAACGGCGCCAAGGGCATGGGCGAAGGCGGCGGTGCGCCGCTCCACGCCATTTCCGCCGCGGTGCAGGATGCGCTGTACGAGCGGGATATCATCGTGGGCAATTCGCACTGCTCGGCCAACGCGGTATTCGACCTGTTGCAAACGCCGAACCGCGGGGAAGTGGTGCGGGTGGAATCGCGCCACTGACATCGCTGAACGGACACCCGCCCGCGGGCGTTGACGATCCGAACGGGCGGCGCGTCTGATGCGCGCTGCCCGCCAACGTTTTTTCTACGGCTGGAATAACGTCGCGGTCGGCTTTACCGGCATGGCGCTGAGCTACGCCATGTTCACCATTTTTGTTTTTGGTACCTTTGTCGCACCGCTGGAGAGCGAGTTCGGCTGGCAGCGCGGCGAGTTGTCATTTGCCTACACGATGACCAACATCGGTGTCGTGCTGGCATCTCCGCTGCTGGGTTTCATGGTCGACCGCCTGGGTGTCCGCCGTGTGCTGCTCCCCTCGCTGCTGCTGATGGCCGCCGCAGTCGCCTCGATGGCCTTTTTGCAGGGACATATATGGCATTTCTACGCCATGTACCTATTGATACCGCTGCTCGGCGCGGGCACGCTGCCGCAGAGCTATTCCCGCGTGATCATTGCCTGGTTTTCACGCCGCCGGGGTATTGCCCTGGGGGTCACGCTGGCCGGTTTTGGTGTCGGCGCCGCGTTGGTGCCGGCGTTCGCGCAGTACATGATCGAACACCACGGCTGGCGCATGGCCTACCTGGCGTTTGCCGGCGCGATCGTTTGCATTGCTTGGCCGATGGCCTATTTCCTGCTCAGGGAGACACCCGCGGAGATGGGGCTCCTGCCTGACGGGGACGAACCCGGCGGCCCAGCCCGGGCAGATGCTGCCGCCGCGCCGCCGACCGCGGCGCACATCGGCCTGAGCGGGAAAGAGGCGGCCGCCACCCGCAGCTTCTGGCTGATACTGATGTCGTTTTTGCTGGTAGGGGTCGGCATCACCAGTATCCTGGCCCACCTTGTGCCGATGCTGATCGGCCGCGGTGTCGACCCGGAAACCGCCGCGCTGTGCATGTCCTCGCTGGGTCTGGGGCTGATCTTCGGCCGTGTCCTGGCGGGCTTTTTGATGGACCGTTTTTTTGCGCCCTACGTGACCGCCGTTTTCCTGCTCGGCCTGGTCGCGGGTATCGCGACCCTGGCAACGGGCACCAGCGGCTACCAGGTGTTTGTCGCGGCCATCCTGGTGGGACTTGCGACCGGCTCGGAAATCGGTGAGATCGCCTATATCGTCAGCCGCTATTTCGGCCCCAGGGCCTTTGCGCTGATCTATGGGATCATGTTCGCGGCGTTCCAGGTCGGCTCGGCCTTTGGGCCGCCGCTGATGGGGTACTACTATGACCGCGCCGGCAACTATATCGGTGCGCTTTGGGCCGTGAGCGGCGTCGTGCTCGTGGGTGCGCTGTTGATCGTGCTGTTGCGGGGCTACCCGGACCTCGAACCTGAATCCCCCTGACGGTCCAAAAAAAACGCCACACAAAGGTGTGGCGTTTCAAGTTTATGGTGCGTTATATTAAAAATTATATCGCAGGGTCACGCCGTACCAGCGGGGGGCGCGGAATGATATTTCATTACAACCACAGCCCGTGGTAATGTTGAAGCCTTGGATACCGGCTTTCTCCTGGGTAAGGTTATTGACCTTGAGGCGCGCCTCCCATTGGCCGTCTTCACTGGCCCATCCCAGTCCCATATTGACCATGACATAGCTGTCAAACTGGTCAGCATCGAAGTTTCTCAGGTTATAGTAAAACGAATCCGAGTAGCTGACATCACCGGCGATGTTCATCGTGCCGCTGGATATGGGCCACTCATAGCGGGCCATTGCGGTCGCCTGAAATTCCGGCGCATAGGTCGGGTCGACGTTTCGGGTGTTGGACGATCCTATCTTGAGTGGGACGTCCTTAACCGTCGCGTTATACCAACTCATGCTCACCAGGGCGTCGAAACCATCGAAGGGTGAAGTCTGAAGCTCCAGTTCGATACCATAGTTCTCGGCGTCCGCATTGATCACAACACCGCCAATACCGGTAAACAGAAACGCCTGGTAGTCCTTGTAGTCATAATAGAAAACAGAACCGTTGAAGCGGGCCTTGCCTCCGAACAGGGTGGATTTGAAGCCGCCCTCGTAATTCCACAGGACCTCTTCCTTGTAAGGAATGCCGTCGTTGCCGGTGGCGAACAACAGTGAAATATAGGAGCCGAGCAGAGGCGCGTTGAAGCTGCCGGCCTTGACGCCGCGGTTGACGCCGGCGTAGAGCAGCAAGTCATCTGTGGCCTTGTAATCCAGCTGCAGTTTACCCGCCCACAATGTATCCGACGAACTCCCGGTGAAACTGGTGGCCAGGCCGAAGGGCAATGGCGGCAGAAATTTTGGACCCTGATGAATGGTGCGGGCATCGGTGCTTTGAAAATAAAGGCCGGCGTCCATGTCAAAATCTTTCTTTTCCTTGATTGCGCGCAGACCAGTGATCAGCGTCAGCTGATCGGTCATGTCGTATTCATACTGACCGAACAGGGAGTAGGAATCCGTTTCCAGCCGCGCGTCTGTACCCACATCCAATGCGGGACCGGCCACGCCGTTCTTCGATACCTTGAGGCCATTATCCGACTCTGAATCGATGTTCAAGTAGTAAAAACCCAGCACCCAGCGACTGCGGTCCGTCTGCCCATTCAGACGAAATTCCTGGGTAAAACTATTCCCGTCAACACCGGCGTAGTTCGCCAGATAGTTGACCGGGGCCGAGTCCACATCGATAAACACCAGTTTCTCATAATCCTTATAATCTGAGATCAGGGTCAGCGTCGTGGCGTCACTCAGTTCGTATCCAATCCTGAGATTGACACCCCAGGTATCGACAAACGCCGAATCATCAAAGGCGAAGTCACCGGAGGTCTTCCAGCCCCTTCCATCCGGGTCAATGTAGCCAAAGAAGTCCGCGCCCGCAGGGCGTCCAACGTCAATCAGCCCGTCGGCGCCAAATTCTCCCGTTTCATTGTTGAAGAAATCATCCGTAACGCCGTCATCATCCTGGTCGGAGCCGAAGTCCGAGCCATCTGGGCCAATAGTCCTGCGGGTTTCATCCGGTGTGACGTCCAGCGTGTTGGTCAACTCGCCATCCTCGTTATAAACGCCAATGGTGGGTTTCGACTGGTAAGGCCCGGTAGAGAGATCGGAATTTACCACGTTGACAGACAGGTTTACCGACAGTTTCTCATTGGGCTCGAAAAGCAGGGAACCGCGAAAGCCGAGGGTATCATCATCACCCATGTCGGCGCCGGCGCCAGGACCCGGGGGCGCACCGACGGCATCCAGCGGGTAGAGGTTATCGAGATAACCGTCGTGCTGGTTGTAGAGCACTGCGACGCGAAGCGCCAGGTTATCGCTCAGGGGTCCGCCCACCGCGCCTTCAAACCGCTTCTGGTCTGCATCGGCGGAGGTATCGAATATCCCGTAGGTGACATCCATATACCCCTCGACCTGGTCCAGGGAAGGTTTTTTGCTGATGTAGTTGACCAGACCGCCGGTTGCATTTCGGCCATACAGGGTTCCCTGGGGGCCCTTCAGGATCTCGACGCGGTCTATATCGAATAGCGCGAAGGATTGGGCCTGGGCGATAGCGATGTAACCTTCATCAAGGTAGACGGCCGTCGGGGCCTCGATGATGTCGTTGAAATCGTTCTGGGTCACGCCGCGAATGGTAAATTGTGTGTTCTGGCCTGCAATGTTTCCGCTGATATGAACGCCAGGGGAAAATGCGGCGACGTCGAAACTCTGCTCCACGCCCAGGGCCCTCATTTGTGTCCCGGTAAACGCGGTGATGGCGATGCCGACATCCTGGAGTTTTTCTTCGCGCTTTTGCGCGGTGACGACCACTTCTTCCAGCACGCTGTCGGCGACGGTAGGCAGAGCCAGGCTCGCACATATGGTAAAGGCGAAGATGGATACGATGTTGACATTTACATTGTTCATGAAAAATCCCCAGTGCATTGTTGATAAACCGCCCAGAAATGGCCGCACACATAACCAATCATAATTTACTATGACCTATCCCCCCAGCGTTTGATTGTGAGAGCGTAATACTTGATTGCGAGAGTCAATGTCATTGAATCATGTAGTGTCGCGCTCATTCCAAATATCATCAAAAACAAAAACAAATCATAAGACTTGAATAGTTTTCAAGATGATTGTACATGCATTCTGGGGTCATGTTCTAGGCTGGTGAATATCAACGAGCCGGGCCGCAATGCGGGCCCGGTGATCAAGCGTCGGTTTCGTCTACCTCGAGCTGGCCGCTGAGACGCCGCCAGATATGGGCCCAGGAAAGGCCGATAGCCAGCAGCACCGCGATCGCGATCAATGCCAGCCACGCGAACGCGGTGGCCGAGTGCGCGCGGATCAGGCCGATGTCGGTCAGCAGCCACAGCGCCGTGCCGACCAGGGCGGCGCCCAGGACCGTGCCCAGCAAGCCGAGGCTGCGGCTGGTCGCGATCAGGAAGACGGTCCAGCCGATCAAAATGATCGCGGCCACGAAAAAATGAATGGCACCCAGCCCGTCGGCGGTGAGCGCGTGCCTGACCCAGTGGAAATAGGAAAAGCCGGCGGGGTTGTAGCTCGCCAGTACCAGCGCCAGCGCGGCCAGCAGGCGCCACAGGAATTCGACGAAACCGAATGACTTGTGTGGCTGATGTTTTGACATGACCGCCTTTTGCCCGGTGTTGGATGTTCAGGAAATAGTACCGCAATGGACGGAACAAACAAGCGACCGGGCAGGGCGGGGTGCGGACGTTGCTTTCGTCGGTCTTTCAGAACTCCAGGATTTCGCTGGGATGCGATATCACCGCGTCCGGTTGCTGGCGCCAGTTTTCGGGGTTGGCGCCGCTGTAGGTGACGATGACGGAGATCACGCGGCAGGAGGGGTGCAGCCGGGCGTTGATGTTCTTGGCAAAAATGACGTCGGCGATGTGATCGCCCACGTAAACGATGGTCTTTCCCCTGGCATCGGGCAGCACCGCGCGCAGGCACTCCAGGCCCGGGTCGGCCGCGGGTTTCTGTTTTTCAGGAGAGTATCTTTCGTAGCCGACAATCGAACGGAAAGCGTCTTCAATGCCGTGCTCCGCGAGTACGCGCCGGATGTTTTTCGACGAGTTTGCGGAGCTGACGCCCAGCGGCCGGTCCGCGAGCTTCCCGATGGTTTCGAGGACGCCGTCGAACAGGTTCACCTCCGTATCGTCCTGGTCCTGGTAGGTCTGCCACATCGGTCCGGCCGTGCGGATGTCCGCCTCGGTCATGCCAAAAAACTCGCGGTAGAGATCGCGCCAGTTTTCGGTGTCGTGGATGGCGCGCTGGTAGTCCGCGATGCTGCGCAGCCAGCGCGGCAGCCTGTCACCCGTCAGCTCGGGTGCGACCTTTTCCAGGATCTGACGTGTGATCGTGATGTTCTTGGCCGCCGAGTCTGCCAGCGTGCCATCGAAATCCCAAAGGATCGCATCGGCGTTGATACGGTTGCGGAGTCGGGACATAAGCGAAACAGGACCTTTGTCCGGGGCTTCTATATAGCATATAGCATCCGCGGCGGCCGATGTTTCGCGGCGTAGAGGCCGGGGCACAAAAAAGCCCGCCGCGGCGGGCTTTCTTGCTATCCGCGGACCGGATTATTCGGTCAGGCGATCCTTGATGATCATGATGATCACGGCAATGGCGCCAGCGTTCAGCACCGCGCTGATGTTGGAAAAAATCGCGCTCAGGTAATCGCCGACGGCCGGTATCGGCCCCAGTGCGTCGTGTGCGACCGACAGCGTTATGGCAGTCACCATGTACATCTGCCGGCGCTCTTCGGGTACGCCGATGAAGCCGTTGATGAGGCCAAGCAGGACCAGGATCAACATGGCGTAGGGAACTGAGACAAAGGCGGCGGCGATTGCGACAATGAGCGCCACCAGGCGAACGATTTTCTTAGCATCCATTTATATTCTCCCTCGTTATAGATTATTGGACAGTTTATTGGTATTGCACTCAATAGCTTAGCACAGCTTGAAATAAATTCTATTCTGCGCTCGACGAACCGTGCGGCGCAGGGTCCTCCCCGGCGCCTTTTCCAAACTCCTTGCGCAGGGCCTGCAGGCCTTCGCGCCAGGTGGCGGCGTCACCGTAGTCCAGAAACCGCTGCATGCGATGATGGGGGTCCGGGGTGCGGCGGGCATGCTTGATCGGGCACCAGTATTGCTCGGTGCGGGCCGTGATCTCGCGCGCATACTCGATCAGGCCGTTGCCGTAGCCGCAATAGACGCAGTTGAATTTTTCAATCGCGTTGAGATAAGCCAACTCATGACGGTCGATGACCAGGTATGCCCTGCGGCTGACACGCGGTATCCCGTAGATACGAAAACAGATGTGCTGGTACAGCGTCACCGACAGGTCCAGCAGTGCCAGCGGAACGATCATCGCGTAGATTATCGGTGCGGACAGGATATAGGTGACAGGCGCCTTGCCCAGAAACCGCCATATGCCCGTGCGGTGTTCCCTGTGCCAGCGCTTGACACCGCTCTCGAAAACGACTCGCCCGCGCCGCAAGCTGTACCTGAATTGCTCTCGCTTTTCCTCGAGCAGCCGGTCCAGTTCCTCGTGGAGTTCCTGTTGAACCGCGTGCAGGCGTTCGATGATTTCGTCAATGCGGTGTCGCTCATTCATGCTGTCGCTCCTGGTGTGGCGGTCGCCGTCCTTCGGCCTGCGTGCCGCTTGCTGCCCGTATGAGTATAGACAGTGTGTTGGCCCCGGGGTTGACTTTTTGTCGCGCTGCCTCGAAGTTGGTAATTAGAAACATGCGCTTGCCGCCTGCTTCTTTGAGCCGGGGAGTACGGCCGATGTCAGATTTTGCTGTGTCAAGACGACAGATGGTGGATCGGCAGATCGCAGCACGCGGTGTACGGTCCCCACGCGTGCTCGATGCAATGCGCAAGGTTCCGCGTGAAATGTTCCTGCCACGCGATGTCCGTGAATTCGCCTACGAGGACGCACCGCTACCCATAGCCGCCGGGCAGACGATTTCACAACCCTACATCGTGGCTTTCATGACGGAGGGGCTGGCGCTCGACGGCGGGGAGAAGGTGCTGGAGATCGGTACGGGTTCCGGCTACGCGGCCGCGGTGCTGGCGGAGGTCGCCGGCGAGGTCTATACCGTAGAGCGCGTCGAAGAACTTGCCATGCAGGCCCGCTCCGTTCTGGCAAAGCTGCATTACGACAACGTCACGGTGATCCATGCGGACGGCACGCTGGGGTTGCCGGAAGAGGCGCCGTTCGATGCGATTGTCGTGACCGCGGGCGGGCCGCGGGTCCCGGAGACGCTGAAAAGTCAGCTCAAGGTTGGCGGCCGCCTGGTCATTCCAGTCGGCGCTGACAAGCGTTTCCAGGAGTTGGTCCGCGTGACCCGGCTCTCCGAGGACGAATACCGAACCGAGGATCTCGCCGATGTTCGTTTTGTCCCGCTGCTCGGAAAAGAGGGTTGGGAGGAGCCGGCGGAACAAGGCGCCGGGACCAAGGCAGCGGCGGCCTTGACGCGGGCGGGGCTGAGCCGCGAAATCGCCAGGGCCTGTGAACCCTTCGACGAACTGGAAAGCGCTGACCTTGAGCCCTTGCTCGAACGGATCGCCGACGCCGAGATCGTGCTCCTCGGCGAAGCCAGTCACGGCACCTCCGAGTTCTACCGGATGCGCAGCCGCATCAGCCGTGAACTCATTACGCGCAAAGGTTTCAATTTCATCGCCATCGAGGGTGACTGGCCCGATGCCGCGCGCATCGATCACTACGTGCGGCACTTCGAAACGCCACCATCCGAATGGACCGCGTTTGCACGCTTTCCGACCTGGATGTGGCGCAACGCCGAGGTGCGGGAGTTCGTGGATTGGCTGCGGCACCACAACGCCGAAAAGCCCCCTCGGGAACGCGTGGCGTTTCATGGACTCGACTTGTACAGCCTCTACAGTTCGATCAGGGCAGTGCTGGAATACCTGGACGACGTGGATCCGGCGACCGCGGCCCTCGCGCGGCAGCGCTACGGCTGCCTGACGCCGTGGCAGGCGGACCCGGCGACCTACGGCCGGGCCGCGCTGACCGGGGCCTACCGCAGCTGCGAGGAAGACGTCGTAAAGATGCTGACCGAGTTGTCGGCCCGGCACCGCCTGTACGCCGAGCACGACGGCGAACGATTTCTCGACGTGGTCCAAAATGCGCGCCTGGTGGCCAACGCGGAGCGTTACTACCGGGTCATGTATTACGGCTCGCGGGAATCCTGGAACCTGCGCGACAACTACATGTATGAAACCTTGACGAACCTGCTCGAATTCTACGCGCCCCGCAATAAGGCCATTGTCTGGGCCCACAACTCCCACGTCGGTGACGCGGCGGCGACGGAAATGGCGATCCGCGGCGAGGTCAACATCGGTCATCTGTGCCGCAAGGATCATGCGTCGAAAACGTACTCGATCGGCTTTGGCACCCACAGTGGCAGCGTGGCGGCCGCGTCGGAGTGGGACGGGCTGATGCAGGTCATGCAGGTCAATCCGTCCATGGACGGCAGCTACGAGCGTCTTTGCCACGAGACCGGATTATCGGGTTTCACGCTGGGCCTGGGCGCTCCCGACGCGGGCGCGCTGCAGCGCGGTCTGTCAGAGCCGCGCTTCGAAAGGGCGATCGGCGTGATTTACCGGCCGGACACCGAAATGGCGAGTCACTATTTCCAGGCTGTGTTGCCGCGCCAGTTCGATGAATACATCTGGATCGACAGCACGACAGCGGTGCACCCGTTCGGTACCCGGGAACTTGCCGGCATGCCCGATACCTACCCGTTCGGCGTGTGAAACGGGGGCAAGCCGGATGGATGAGTCCGTCAAGTACGTACAGGCGAGACTGCAGTGGCTGCGGGCCAACCGGATATGGCCCAACGGCCTGCGTTATCTGTGGACCGACGCGTTCGGCGTCGTCCTGCTGGTTTCGCTCTATGAAAAATTGTCCGAGCCGGAATGGCTCGAGCAGGCACGTTGGCTGGTGGCCGAGGTCGAGCGCGTACTGGGGCGCGAGCGCGGGATCCGGATCGGCGAGGCGGCGGACCGCGACGGCCAGTATTTTCATTACCTCGCCATGTGGATGTACGCACTCGCCGTGCTCGGGCGTCATGACGACAGTTACCGGCGCAAGGGTGTCGAACTCGTGAAACAGGTGCACCGCCCTTTTTACGTGCCCGGTCACGGCGTGGTCTGGAAAATGCAGGAAGACCTCAACGCCCCGTATCCCGGTTTCGGTCTCGGAGCGATGGACGCCTATGACGGTTATATCGCCTACCGCGTGCTGGACGAACATGCGCTGGCGCCCGAGATCGCCGACATGCGTGCCCTGATCGACCGGCACAACCCCCACCTCAGGATTACGCAGGATCTGGGCTTGGGAATGATGTTGTGGCTGAGTCATTTCTTCCCGGACGAAGCCTGGGCGGTGACGCAGAAGCGTCGCTGCCTGCACACGCTCAGCGGGATGTGGCGGAACGCAGGTTATTTCTGCCGTGAACCGGGGCTGCCGACAGTGCGGTTTGCCTTCACCAACTATGGTGTCTCCATCGGTTTGCAGGCGGTCGGGGAAATGCCGGACCGGGTGCGGGCCTTGCACGACTATTTCGAGACCTACCGCGCCCATGACGAGTACGACACGGCGGCGATCACGCATGTCATGGCCTGCAGCGCGCACTTCCCCGGCCGGATGATCTAGCCTGCAAATTGCGGCAGCCGGCTGGCTGTGAATTGCGGCAACGTCGTTGACACAGCGTGCGTTTCAAGCTGCTTACCCGCCGCTAAGGGCGACAAATCTTGCATGCCGGATGGCCGGGACGGCGGTTGGCCGTGGGCGGGACCGTGCATCCGTCGGGAGCGGGTGCCGAGCGCACATGGGTGGCTTGAGCGTGTCCAGTGCAATGAATCCACCATTCATGCTGATGCGGCCTGTTTACAACGCTCGTGCAATTTCCAGCCACCAGCCGCTATTGGCTTGGTCTAGACATCCACGCGCCAGCCCAGCAGTGCAAACCGGGTCCGGTCGAGAAGCTTTTCGGGAATGTCCGCCAGCGTGATCCCAGCCTCGCAGGCCACGGTACCGTCCGGCAGGATGATCTCACCCTGCGCTTTGCCGAGCCTGCCGCGCATGCGCACGACCCTGCCGCGGATGTGCAACGGGGTCTGCACCGGCACCGGTTGGCGGTAGGCCACCTCGAGCCTGACCGACATCATGAAATGATGGTGGTCACCGATCATGGCCACACGGCCGACCACCTCGTCCAGCATCGCCGCCAGCACACCGCCGTGCACCAGCCCCGGGTAGCTCTGGTACCTGTCCGGGACCGTGTAGCGGCTGCTGACTTCCCGTTCGCCGTCGTCGTAAAACTGCATGTACAGGCCCACCGGGTTGTTGCGGCCGCATACAAAGCATTGGTCGGAGTTCGGTTGCTTGTGGCTCGTCATGGTTTTGCCTCGTAAAGGTTTCGAACGTCGGCCGGCCCGGGCTGCGGGCAACGGCGGGTTCACACTTCCGCCCAGATAGTTTAAACTTAAACTAAGTCTTCTTTTCGGGTCAGGGTAATATGA
>Ga0210122_1000476_pt1 | contig 13976 bp, 9 predicted proteins | sample Muzzi_CordB_D2_FD_185530 | JGI IMG/M metagenome (GOLD analysis project Ga0210122, IMG submission 185530) | Wetland microbial communities from San Francisco Bay, California, USA, that impact long-term carbon sequestration - Muzzi_CordB_D2 (SPAdes) | ecosystem: Environmental > Aquatic > Marine >... | reverse complement strand
CGCGGTTCCTGCACGAAGGCCAGATCGTCGACGTCCGGGTGCTCGAGGTCGACAAGAAGACCGAACGCCTGTCGTTGACGATGCTCAGCGGTGACATCCAGAAGGTCCAACGCACCCTCGGCGACTACGCCGAAGGCAAGCGCAAGCCCGGGGCCGTCGTCGTGCCCAAAGGTGGCGAGCACGAAGCCGGTCGCGGCCGCGCGCAGTGTCGATTTCGGATCTCTCGGGTTCATCGTGTTTCGTCCTCCGAACGTCGCCTACACCTTGCGCTTGCCGTGGTCTTTGCCACCCGGGTCACAGTCGTAGTAGATGCTGCCGCTGACCCAGACCTTGCGCACCCAATTGCGCGGGTCGAACGGGTCACCGGTCCAGCACGAGAAGTCGGCTTGCTTGCCGACCTTCAGGCTGCCGACGCGCTTCTCGATTCCGATAATGCGCGCCGGGTTGATCGTGATCGCGCGCAGCGCGATGTTGTCGGGCAGCCCGAGACGGATCGCCATCGAGGCCTGGGTGATGAGCTCTTCCTGCGGGATGACCGGCGCGTCGGTGTTGATGCCGATGCCGTTCGGACCGAGGCCGAGGACCGGCGCGCCCCAGCCGACAGCGAGATGGACGATGGTGACGTCCTCGGTTTCGCCGGAGCGGGCCGAGACGATATTGGTCCAGCCCGCCTGTTTCGCCGCGTCCAGCGCCGCCTTGGCCTCGCTGAGCGTTCCCGCCTGGTTCGGCTTGACCAGCAAGCCGTTGCAGGCACCCGCCGCAGCCATTTCACTTACCCGCGCGGTATTGGTCACCAGAAGATCGTCACCGATCACCAGAACGCGGTCGCCAACAGCTTTTGTAAAACGCCTGAAGCCCTCCACATCGTCCTCGCCCACCGGATCCTCTATGGCCACGATGGGGTACCGGTCGACCCAATCCAGCAGCATTTCCACGATACCGTCGCTGTCCAGTTCCCGCCCCTCGAGCCCGAGACGGTAGCGACCGCCCTGCCCGAACTCCGAGGCCGCGATATCCAGCGAGATCGCCATATCCTCGCCTGGCCTCAGGCCGGCGCGCTCGATGGCGCGCACCAGAATTTCCAGCCCGTCCTCGTTCGATTCGAAGGCAGGCCAGAATCCACCCTCGTCTGCGACTCCCTGCAGCCTCCCCTGCTCCGCCATGATCTCACCGGCGGCACGGTATATCTCGGCTGTCCAGTCCAACGCCTGAACGTAGTCTTCGGCGCCCACCGCGATGACCATGAAATCCTGGATATCCACCCTTCGGCCGGCATGGGCGCCGCCACCAAGTATCTGGATCTCAGGAATCGGAAGTCGCGGTTTTTGGTCTACTAGTAGATAGTTCCACAGTGAAATTCCAGTCGCGGCAGCCGCCGAATGGGCCGCAGCCATTGAAACGGCGACGGTCGCATTGGCGCCCAGCCGGGCCTTGTTAACGGATCCGTCCAGCGTCACCAGCAAGGCGTCGATCCCGGCTTGATCGCTGGCATCCATTCCGGCCAACCGGGCGGAGATTTCTCCATTTACCGCCGCAACCGCCCGGGAAACGTCATACCCGCCGAACACGGAGCCACCATCACGCAGATCCACGGCTTCGCCGGAACCGGTGGAGGCTCCCGCCGGGGCAATCGCCCGGCCAACCGCTCCGCCTGCCAACTTGATTTCAGCTTCGACAGTGGGCCGCCCGCGCGAATCCCAGACCCTGCGCCCGATCACGTGTTCAATCGTGGTGCTGCTCAACGCGCCAACTCCTTCTTCCAGGCTTCCAGTATCCCCTCCAGGCGGTTCACCGGCCGCAACAACAGCGCGCGGGCGACCCGGCGAACCATGTTGCGATCCGTTTCGCTGGTGACATACTCAACGGGAGATTTTCCATCGACGCGGCCCAGGAACAGACCGGGCAGCAAACTGGCGGCGCGCGCCTCCGCAACCGTCGGCGGCTCCCAATCTATCTGGGACAGCCAGGCTGACGCCATGGCGCCAAAGCATTCGTGAAACAATGGGCTTGCCTCCCTGTTCCATAATGATTTCAGAAGCATATGGTTCAAACAAAAAGCGATGTCGAAGGCCGGATCGCCATACCAGGCACATTCCGCATCCAGGAATATCGGCCCCTTTGGCCCGATCAGGATGTTTTTCGGACTGACATCGCCATGCACCAGGGCATGTTTTTCACCGGCCGTGCGGCGTGAAATGCCGAACAGGATATCGCGCAAATCCTGGTGGCGCGTGGCTGTGGCCTCCAGATACGGTTCCAGGCGAATTGCATGAAAGATGGCGTCTGTCGGGAATCGTCGGGCAATATCCTGTCTTCCAGCCGTTGCCGAATGAATATGGCCGATCCGCCGCCCGACCTCGGCGGCGACCGCCGGATCCGCCCTGCCCTGCCGCAACTCCTCTTTCCACGGGAAATGCGTTGTCGGATCGAGGTACGGCATGGCAAACAGGCCGGCTCGTTTATCGCTGGCCAGTATTTCAGGAGCCGCGTCAGGTTCGATTCCGCGCGCCGTTTCCATCCAGGCGACTTCGTAAGCGTTACGCTCCACCGGCACCCGCCAATCCATCTCGACACGCAATCTGGCCAGTGCACGCTTGATGCAGATTGGACCGCCTGGAAGGTCAACGCGCCATATGTCGGAAGAAACCCCTCCGGTCAGGGGTTCGAAGGCCGGCAATGCATCGCCGCGCCACAGGTCCAGCCTGGAAAGCGCCTCTTTCATGAAAGCGCGCTCGTCCATCGCCCGTAAACCGCTTCAGCCTTCCTTGAACTTGCGCAACAGCCGTTCGTGCACCTTCGGCGGCACAAACTGGGCCACGTCGCCGCCCAGCCGCCCGATTTCCTTGACGAAACGCGAGGAAATAAACTGGTTTCGATCAGACGACATCAGAAAGACTGTCTCCACCTGGGCGTTGAGCCGCCGATTCATGGCAGCCATCTGAAATTCGTACTCGAAGTCGGATACCGCCCGCAGGCCCCGGAGGATAACGGAGGCGCCGGCGTCCGCCACGAAATGCATCAGCAGATTGTCGAAGGAACGCACCTCGATCACCGACTGCGCCTCGGGTGGTAGAACTTCCAGCCCTTCGCGCACCAATTCCACCCGCTCTTCAACAGTAAACAGCGGCTCCTTGCCGGCATTGCCAGCCACGGCGACGATGAGCTTGTCGACGAGGTGCAGCGCCGAGCGGGCGATCACGTCCACATGCCCAACCGTAATGGGATCAAAGGTTCCCGGATATACACCCGTTCTGGGATGGCTGCTCATGTCAATTCTATTCTAATGGTTCTAATTTATTGCGTTAAAATACGTTTTCAGACTTCGTCATCGCCATCACCGTTTTCGCTTTCCTCGCCATCCTCGCTCACTCGTGCAACAGAGACCACTCGTTCGTCGCTGTCGACGCGGAACAGGGTTACGCCCTGGGTCTTTCTGCCTGCGATACGCACATCGTTGATCGGGCAACGGATCAGTTTACCGGCATCGGTAACCAGCATGATCTGATCGGTCGGCTCCACTGGGAAGGCGCCAATAACGGGGCCGTTGCGGTCGGTCATCTCGATATTGGCGATGCCTTTGCCGCCGCGTCCGGTTATCCGGTACTCGTAGGCCGAGGAACGCTTGCCGAAGCCGTTTTCCGTAACCGTCAGGATGAATTCCTCACGTTCGGCCAGTTCGGCGAATGCGGCGGGTGAAAGCTCGGCGGGAGTCGGCTCCACTTCGCCACCGTCTTCTCCGGACCGCCTCAACGCCGCGGCTGCACGCAGGTAATCCTGGCGCACTTCCATATCGATCTCGGCGTGGTGCAGGATGGTCATCGAGATGATCTCGTCATCCTTGGCCAACCTGATCCCGCGCACGCCCGTCGAAGTCCGGCCGCTGAACACGCGAACATCGGGAACCGGGAAGCGAATGCACATGCCCAGCCGGGTAGACAACAGGACGTCGTTATCCTTGTCGCAGGTCTGCACGTTGACCAGCCGGTCCCCTTCGTCCAGCTTCATGGCGATCTTGCCGTTCGACTTGATGTTTACGAAGTCCGACAGAAGGTTGCGCCGCACATTGCCCCCGGCCGTGGAGAACATGACATTGAGCGTGCTCCAGCTATCCTCATCTTCCGGCAACGGCATGACGGTGGAGATCTTCTCGCCCTCGTCCAGTGGCAGCAGGTTGACCATCGCCTTGCCGCGCGCCTGCGGGCTGCCCTCCGGCAGGCGGTAAACCTTCATCTGGTAAACCATACCGGTCGTCGAGAAGAACAGGATCGGCGTGTGGGTCGAGGCTACGAAGACTTCGCTGACGAAATCCTCCTCGCGGGTGCTCATGCCCGAACGGCCCTTGCCGCCGCGCCGCTGTGCCCGGTACATCGAAAGCGGCACGCGCTTGATATAACCGCCATGGGTGACGGTAACGACCATGTCCTCGCGCTGGATCAGATCCTCGATATCATGCTCGAACTCGGCTTCTTCCAGGGCCGTGCGCCGGTCGTCGGCAAACCTGTCGCGAACCGCCTGCAACTCCTCGCACATGACCTCGATCAATCTCTCACGAGATTGTAGGATAAGTATGTAACCTTTTATTCTTTCTGAAATTTCCTCGGTCTCGGCTGTCAGCTTGTCACGCTCCAGACCGGTCAGTCGTTGCAACCTCAACTCCAGAATCGCGCGGGCCTGTGCTTCCGACAGGCGGTATTTTCCATCGGTGATTTCATGGCCCGGATCGTCGATCAGGCGAATGAAGGGCTCCACGTCGCGGGCCGGCCAAAACTGGTCCATCAGTCCCTGGCGTGCGGTTGCGGGATCGGGCGCCGCCCTGATCAACGCGATGACCGGGTCGATATTGGTGATTGCCACCAACAGTCCGGCCAACACATGGGCTCGTTCACGCGCCTTGCGCAACTCGAATGCGGTCCGCCGCGTAATGACCTGTTCGCGGAAGGCGACGAAGGCGGCGATAATCTGCTTGAGATTAAGCTGTTCCGGCCGCCCGTTGTTAAGCGCCAGGGTATTGACGCCGAAACTGGTCTGCAGCGGCGTATGGCGGAAAAGCTGGGCCAGAACCACTTCAGCCATGGCCTCGCGTTTGAGTTCGATAACCACCCGTACACCGTCGCGGTCGGATTCGTCGCGCAGATCGGATATGCCCTCGACGATCTTTTCGCGCACGACCTCGGAAATACGCTGTACCAGCCGCGCCTTGTTGACCTGGTAAGGCATCTCGGTCGCCACAATAGCCTGGCGGTCTTTTCCGAAGTCTTCGAAATGGGTGCGCGCCCGCATGACGACCGAACCACGGCCCGTATGAAAGGCGCTGCGGATGCCTGAACGGCCCAGAATCACGCCGCCTGTAGGGAAGTCGGGCCCCTGTACAAATTCCATCAGCCCGTCGATGGTGATTTCGGGGTCGCTGATATAGGCCAGTGTGGCGTCAATCACCTCGCCTAGGTTATGAGGCGGAATATTGGTCGCCATGCCCACCGCGATGCCGCCGGCGCCATTGACCAGCAAGTTCGGGAAGGTCGAAGGTAGAACCCTCGGTTCCTGCTTCGATTCGTCGTAGTTCGGCTGGAAATCGACGGTATCCCGATCGATATCCTCCAGCATCGATTCCGCAGCCTTGGTCAGGCGGGCCTCGGTATATCGCATGGCCGCGGGCGGGTCGCCGTCCATCGAGCCGAAATTGCCCTGCCCGTCGACCAGCATCAACCGCAGGGAGAAATCCTGCGCCATGCGGACCATCGCGTCGTAGATCGCCGAGTCGCCGTGCGGGTGGTATTTACCCATGACGTCACCGACGATCGCAGCCGACTTGCTGTAAGACTTGTCAGACGTATACCCGCCCTGTTTCATACCGAAGAGGATGCGCCGATGCACCGGCTTCAGCCCATCGCGGACATCAGGCAAGGCTCGGCTCACGATCACGCTCATGGCGTAATCGAGGTAGGAGCGTTTCATTTCCTCTTCGATCGTGATCTGGGGAACGCTCGAAGGTTCCTGGGGCGTCGTTTCGTCGGTGCTCAAGGTCTGGCGATTCGGTTATGGTGAAGGAGACGAAACCTAGCCTTTTTTGCGCCTGCGAACAACAAAATATAGCGTCCGTACCAAGTTTTCGAAGCTTTCTCGCTCAATCCCCTATGGCAGGCAGTTCACGCTTGAACGGAACACCCTCGATCGGCGCCTCGTCGAGCCCGCGAGCGGCCTTGTGACCGGCATAAACGGCGGCGGCGATAGTCGAAGGCGCCAGGCAGTCGCCAATCGCCAGGACCGATTTTATTCCCGCAGATTCCAGCGCTGAAGAATTACCCGCAAGCGCCCGGTACAGGGCATTGTTCGGGGTCAGCGATGTTACCGGCACGAAAGTTTCGCACGCCACCTCGCGAGTCCGGCCGGTAAAGACGCAGGATAGTGTGGCCACACCCGGCCGCAGCCTGGCGATGCCATGCAGCGGAATGATCTCGACCCCCAGTTCCAGCAACCGTGTCTGGATACGCGTCTGCTCCATGGTGAAGTGGGTCCAGTGGGAAACATCAGCCGCCGGCGTCACGAAGGTCACCTGATGTCCCGCCAGCCGCAGTTTCTCGGCCAGAACACCGCCCATGTAGTTGTGATCGTCGTCGAACAGCAGGACCTGCCCTTTGGCGGCCTTGCCGGCCATTAGATCGCCGGGGGTCAGAACAGTGACGGCGTCATGCCCGGGGATCGCCTCGCGGTGTTGACGCCCCACCCCGTCGCCGCGCCACTGCGCGCCGGTCGCCATGATTACATGCTGGAATCCGAATTCGAGGATTTGCTCGGCATCCAGGCGGCTGTCCAGATAGATCGTGACGTTTGGCATGCTGTTGATCTGCTGCAGGCGGTGGTCGCGCACCCGCGCCCAGGCAGCCAGCCCGGGCAATTGCGATTCCAGCGTGACGCGCCCGCCTGGCTGCTTACCTGCCTCGGCCAACGCCACCGTATAGCCGCGCTGTCCCAATGCCCGCGCCGCTTCCAGCCCCGACGGGCCACCCCCGACGACAAGCACCGAATCGTCGGATTTCTTTTCCTGGATACGTTCGGGATGCCAGTCGCGACGCCATTCCTCGCCCATGGTGGGGTTCTGGGTACAACGGATCGGGCTTATCGTGTAGTCGCCGGAAACGCAGACATTGCATCCGATGCACTCGCGGATGTCCTCCATCCTTCCTTCCTCGATCTTTTTCGGCAGGAAGGGGTCGGCGATCGATGGGCGCGCGGCGCCGATGAAATCGACAATGCCCTTGTTCACCAGCGAGACCATCAGGTCGGGCGAGGTGAAGCGCCCCACGGCGACCACCGGCTTGCTGGTCATTTGCTTGACATACGAGATGTACTCGGTCTGCGAGCCTTCCGGCGAAAAACGCGAGGTCGTGGAATCGTTGGACCAGTCGGAAATGTTTACGTCCCAGAGGTCCGGCAGTTCGCCCAGCATCTCGATGACGGCCTTACCCTCCTCCTCGACGGTGACTCCGCCCGGCCCAAGCAGTTCTTCCACCGCAAAACGCACCACGACGGCGCAGGTGTCACCGACGGCGTCCTTGGTGTCCTCGATCAGTTCGCGAAACAGGCGGGCGCGGTTTTCGATACTGCCGCCATATTCGTCGGTGCGGTGATTAAAACGCCGCGACAGGAAATGCATCGGCAGGGAAAGTCCATGTCCGGCATAGACATACACTACGTCGAAGCCGGCCTTTTTCGACCGTAGCGCCGCATCGCGATGCCATTTTCGCAGCGCCCTGATATCCGATTTATCCATGGCACGGGCATGCACCGGATCGTAATTGGCAACCACCATGTCGGAAGGCGCCATGGGGACTTCTCGGCTCTTCCGGTTGACGGCTTGAAAGCCGTTATGGGTAAGTTCGATGCCGGCCAGCGAGCCATGCTTATGCACGGCCTCTGTCATGGCCGCCAGCGCCGGAATGTCGCGGTCGTCCCACAGGCGCGCCTCGGCATAGGGGCTGACGTCGCTGGTGTGATGGATATCGCATTGCTCGGTGCAGATCACCGCCCATCCGCCCTCGGCCTTGACCCCGCGCATGCCGGCGACCGCGCTGGGCATGGGATGGCCCATACCGTTGCAATGCGGCACCTGATAGAATCGATTTCTGGCGGTTACCGGACCGATCTTTACCGGTTCGAAAAGCACATCATATCGTGGATCGCGCGGCATTGGTGTCCCCCTCGTTCTGCCCGACGGAGGCCATCATGCTGCCCGGCGCGCGAAAGGCAAGCCGCTACCATGTAAATGCGACATAATTTCCTTGCGAGTTGCCAGTTGCCGGTGGCAGGGTCCAGCCTTTCACGGACCGCTGGGTAACGGCAATCATGCGTTTTTCTTCGAGAACAGAGCGAATCGGCGGTGACGGCGCACGGGCCTGGGAAATCCATTACCGCGCGGTCGAGCGAAGGCGGCAGGGAGACGACGTCATCCTGCTGAGCATCGGCGACCCCGATTTCAATACACCGCCGGCCATCGTGGACAGCGCCATCGCAGGTTTGCGTAGCGGCAACACCCATTACAACGACGTCGTCGGGGATCCGGACCTGCGCCAGGCCATTGCCCGCCAGCATGCGGCGCTGACTGGCCTGGACACCGGGCCCGAGCATGTCGCCGTGTTCTCGGGTGCGCAGAACGCGCTGTTTGCGGCCGCCATGTGCCTGCTGGACGAGGGCGACGAGGTCATAGCGCCGGAACCCATGTACGTGACCTACGAAGCCTTTCTGGGGGCCTCCGGCGCACGTCTGGTGCGTGTTCCAAGTCCGCGCGCCAATGCCTTCCATTTCGACCCAGCAGCCATCCAGGCGGCCGTAAACGGGAATACGCGGGCAATCCTGCTGAACACCCCGAACAATCCCACCGGCGCCGTGTTGACCCGCGGTGAACTGGAGGCCGTCGCCGCGATCTGCCGCGCGCATGATCTGTGGCTGATCTCCGACGAGGTATATGCCAGCCTGACCTTCGAGGCCGACCATGTCAGCCCCTGCGGGCTGCCAGGCATGGCGGAACGGACGATCACAGTCAGCAGCCTGTCGAAATCCCACGCTATGACAGGCTGGCGGGTGGGCTGGACCGTCTCGCCGCCTGAACTGGTGGGGCATTTCATTAACCTCGCCACCTGCATGCTCTATGGCGGTCCGGGTTTCATCCATGACGGCGCGGTAACGGCGCTGACCCGGGATCTGCCCGAGGTCTTGGCGATGAAAGCGGAAATCCTCGCACGGCGCGACCTGGTCTGCGGCATGCTGGCCAACCTGCCGGGGCTGGAATGCCTTCGACCAGATGCCGGCATGTTCGTCATGGTCGATGTCAGGGCGAGCGGCCTTTCGGCTCACGATTACGCCAGCCGATTGCTGGACGAACAGGCGGTCTCGGTCCTGCCGGCCGACGCCTTCGGTCCAAGCGCGCTGGGGCATTTGCGGTTGGGACTGTGCACAAGCCGCGCGGTACTTGAGGAGGCCTGTGCGAGAATTGCGAACTTCGCCAAGGCAATTCAAAGTAGGCATACAGCCTAGAAACATAAGAAGCCGGCATGTGGCAGTTGGGATTCTGGCGATAGAAGATTAAGTCGACTGTTTTTGACTGCATTGTTTCGGTGGTGTTTGGCCGACTGGCGACTGGTCCGGTGGGTGGATAGATCTGCGATATGAACCTGCGCGAAACGCTAACTCGTTTTCTAGTAGACTATACTATGTAATGCTCAATCTCTAACACATTGTTTTTTTAATATCTATCCTTCCATATGACTAAAACTAAGCATAAGCGATTATAAGAAATTATATGGGTTGTCGATGGTCTGTCAGCAAACTGTCGTTTAACTGGCGATATTATTTTGCTATATTTTAAATGAAGCAAGCTGCATCGGGTATATGGATGACAGGCAGAGATGTCCCGAGGGGCGTGCGTACAAATGGCCCGAAGATAAGAGCGCTCCGTAAACAGGCCGGGTTTTCACAGCGTGACTTTGCGGCCCGCTTCGCGGTCACCGCGCGCACGCTGCAGCGCGCAGAAAGCGGAGAACGCATATTGCCGGAAATGCTGAACAGCATTGCCGCCGGGTTAAAGCTTGCTTCGTCGGACCTGAGTCTCGAGCCAACGGGCAAAACAGACTCGATACCGGTAGAACCACGCACCGAACAGGTGCATCTGCCCAGAACAGATACCGCGCGCAAGATCGTCGCGGCCCTGGCGCCTGTTCAAAAGCTGGCGTTCGAGTACGATATCGACCCGGACGAGCAGACTGCCGAAGATGTGGCCGCGGCAACCGAAGTCATAGAGCAGCTAACGGGTGAATCAGAAACCGGACCGTTGGAGCCTTCAACTTACGTTCGCCAGCTCGGTCGGCTTAATAGCCTGCTCGGGCGCCTGGACAAGTGGGGGATTCGTTTTTTTGCCGGCAGCTACTGGGAGCCGACCGTAATTATCGAGAACGAGCCGGACCGAGTGACGCCTATTTGCCGGGTTGATACTGTATGCCAAGGCATCATGATGATCGCCGAAACCAATATGCGTTATCTGACCAAGCCAATCATTCGCAAATACACCGACGAACAGATTGACGCCAGCATCGAAGAGCTGAAGAGCAGTGGCTGGGAGGTCGACGATAGGCGGGGATCTTCGGGGTTTTGATAAAATCGTGCAGCCTATCCAGTATCAGGATCTATTATTCTAGGTACTATACCTAATATGTAACAACAATATCAGGAAAACAGGATTGGCCAATCCGGTGGACGCCTGTCCATTGTACCCGTCCTGCTATGATAGTTCCGCCATGTCCTCACGAATTTCGATGAGGGTTGGTCCGTTTGCTGTCAGCGCCTCTTCCAACGAACCGGCCAGGGCGGCCAGGCTATCGGCGCACACTGCGTTGGCGCCATAGGCGCGGGCCAGCGCAAGGAAATCCGGATTGCGGGCATGAATCCCCGTGGGAGGAATTCCCCGTTCGACCATCCCCAGATGGATCTGGCCCAGCCCGTCATTGTTCCACAGGAGGATCGGCAGCGGCAGTTCCATTTCCACCGCCACCGCGATCTCGGGCAGGGTGAACTGGAAACCGTAATCGCCGGCCAGCGCTACACAGGCCCGGCCGGGCTGCGCCAGTTTGGCGCCGATCGCCGCCGGCAGCGCATAGCCCAGCGTGCCGAACCCCACCGGATGCAGCCAGCAGCGCGGGCGCTCGACCGGAAAGGCGGCATTGCCGGTATAAGCGATCTGAGTCATGTCGGTGGCGATGACGGCATCCTCGGGCAGGCAGGCGCGAATGACTTTCAGCACCGCGATATGCTTGCGCGCCAGCGGGCCCCAATCCGCCGCGGCATGCTGGCGGATTTCCGCTGTCGCCGCCTGTTGCCGGTCGCCCGGAAGGTCGCTTCCGACCGTCCCCAGTGCCGCCAGAAATGCCCCGGCATCGGCATGGATCGGCAAGTCCGGTATATGATTTACGCTCAGTTGTTCGGCCGATATATCGACCCTGATGGTCTTTCCCGAAAGAGTCGGCATGCGATCCAGCCACCAGTCAGTCTCGGCCAGTTCGGATCCCAGGATCAGCAGGATATCGGCCTCGGCGAGAAACCCTTGCACCGGTTGCAGCGACAAAGTTCCACCCAGCGACAGCTTGTGTGAGTCCGGGAGTATGCCCTTGCCGGCGGTTGTCGTAACCACTGCGGCACCCAGCGATTCCGCCAACAAGAGGATTGCTTCCCGGTCGACACCGACCGCGCCTCCGCCCAGCAATATCATCGGGCGTTTCGCCGCCGCCAGCCATTGTTTGGCTCTTTCAACGAGCCTGGCATCGGGCGCTGGACCTGGTGCCACGGCGCCAGCCTGCCAGTCGCCATCGGCCATGGCCGCCAGCACATCCAGCGGCGCCGAAAGATGCCAGGGCCGCGGCCGGGATGCACCGAAGGATGAGAAGGCTTCGCGCAAAAAAGGCGGGATTTCCGACGCGCTCATGGCCAACGCGCTGCCTGCCGACAGTGGCGCGGTAACCGCCTGTTGATCGGTGATCTCGTGCAGCCGCCCCCTGCCCTGCCCAAGATGTTCGGTCTCGTTCACCGATGACACCACCAGCATCGGCACAGAATCCGACCAGGCTTGTCCCATCGGGGTGGCGATGTTTGTGACTCCGGGCCCGGAGATGACGAAACAGACGCCTGCCCGGCCGCTGGCGCGGGCATAGCCGTCGGCCATGAAGCCCGCGCCCTGTTCGTGCCGGGGCAGGACATGGCGAATATCGGACCCGGCCAATCCCTTGTAGAGCTCAAGCGTATGAACACCGGGGATGCCGAAAACGGTGTCTACGCCATAGGCCTCCAACAGCTCGGCGATTGCTTCGCCGCAGCTACGATTCGCCGGCATAGGTCAGCCCTGCCCGGTCAGAACGGAATTTCGTCGTCGAGATCACCGCCTGACGGCGCGCCACCGCCGCCGCCACTGCCACCGCCGGAGTACCCGCCGCCTTGCCCGTAATCGCCACCGCCCTGGCCATAATCGCCGCCGCTTCCGCCGCCCTCGCCGCGGCCGCCCAGCATGACAAGATTGCCGCGGAAACGCTGCAGCACCACTTCGGTGGAGTATTTCTCCACGCCGCTCTGGTCAGTCCATTTGCGGGTTTGAAGCTGGCCTTCAAGGTAGACAGTGCTGCCCTTTTTCAGATACCGCTCGCACACATCGGCAATTTTCTCGTCGAACACGACGACCCGGTGCCATTCGGTCTTTTCCTGCATCTCGCCGCTATTCTTGTCGCGCCAGCGTTCCGACGTGGCGACCGACAGATTGCACACCTTGCCGCCGTTCTGCATGGTCCGTATTTCCGGATCGCGGCCCAGATTGCCGACGAGGATGACCTTGTTAACGCTGCCTGCCATGAGTTTCCCGTCCCGATTTTCGTGAATTACCCTCGGTCGCACAGTAAAGCAACGCAACGGCGCCGCGCCGGTGGACCGGGGGAGACTATAACGGCTGCCGCCGCCTCTCGCCAGCCGCAATAGTCTAATCGGGGGACTTTCGTGGAAGGCCATGAGGCCCTATATTGATACGTTGCCATTCAATCAAAAAGACAGATTCATGCACAAGACCATCAGCGTCCGCGGCGCCCGCGAACATAATCTCAAGGGCGTCGACGTCGATCTGCCGCGCGACCAGCTTGTGGTCATCACCGGGCTCAGCGGTTCCGGCAAGTCATCGCTCGCCTTCGACACCATTTATGCCGAGGGGCAGCGCCGCTATGTGGAAAGCCTGTCGGCCTACGCCCGGCAGTTCCTGGAGCTGATGCAGAAGCCGGACGTGGATTCGATCGAGGGCCTGTCGCCCGCCATTTCCATCGAACAGAAGACAACCAGCCGGAATCCACGCTCGACCGTCGGCACGGTGACCGAAATATACGATTACCTGCGCCTCCTGTTCGCGCGCATCGGCATTCCCTATTCCCCGGCCACCGGCCAGCCCATCGAAAGCCAGACAATCAGCCAGATGGTCGACCGCATAATGGCGATGCCCGAAGGAACCAAGCTTTACCTGCTGGCCCCGATCATCCGCGGGCGCAAGGGCGAATACCGCAAGGATCTGATGGATTTGCAGAAGCGAGGCTTCCAGCGGGTCAAGATCGATGGCGCGCTTTATGAAATCGAGGAAGCGCCGAAACTGGACAAGAAGCGCAAGCACGATATCGAGGTCGTCGTCGACCGGCTGGTCGTGCGCCCCGATATCGCCAGCCGCCTGGCCGATTCGCTGGAAATCGCATTGAAACTGGCCGACGGACTCGCTATTGCCGAAGAGGCCGATTTTGGCGAGCGCACGATCTTCTCGGAACGCTTCGCCTGCCCGGTCTCCGGCTTTACCATCGACGAGATCGAACCGCGGCTGTTTTCCTTCAACAACCCGTTCGGCGCCTGCCCGGCCTGCGACGGGCTGGGCACCACGATGTATTTTGATCCGGAACTGACCGTTCCCGACGACCGCA
>Ga0210122_1000473_pt1 | contig 14017 bp, 11 predicted proteins | sample Muzzi_CordB_D2_FD_185530 | JGI IMG/M metagenome (GOLD analysis project Ga0210122, IMG submission 185530) | Wetland microbial communities from San Francisco Bay, California, USA, that impact long-term carbon sequestration - Muzzi_CordB_D2 (SPAdes) | ecosystem: Environmental > Aquatic > Marine >... | reverse complement strand
AGGAAGGCGCAGGCCTGGCCGAACTCGTCCGGCTCGCCGAAGCGGCCGGCGGGAATGGTCTTGATGCGCTCGGCGGCCACCTCCGGCACGGATTTGCCCTTTTGCTCGGCGGTCCTGTGGAGCACGCCCTGCAGGCGGTCGGTGTTGAAGGCGCCCGGCAGCAGGTTGTTGATGGTCACGTTGTCGGCCGCCACCGTGCGCGCCACGCCGGCGAGGAAGGCGGTCAGCCCGGCGCGCGCGCCGGAGGACAGGTCGAGGCCGGCGAGCGGCATCTTCACCGAGCCGGAGGTGATGTTGACGATGCGGCCGAACTTCTTCTCGCGCATGGGGTCGATCACCTTCTGGATCAGCTCGATGGCGACGATCATGTTGGCGATGACGCCGTCGATCATCTGCTGACGGGTGAGCTGGCGGAAGTCGCGCATCGGCGGTCCGGCATTGTTGTTGATCAGGATGTCGGGCTGCGGGCAGGCGGCGAGCAGCGCCTGCTGGCCGTCCGCGGTGGCGACGTCGGCGGCGACCGGGATGACCTTGCCGCCGGCCACGCCGGCGATCTCGGCCGCGGCCGCGCCCAGCTTCTTGCCGTCGCGGCCGTTGATGACGACCTCGCAGCCGGCCTCCGCCAGCGCCCTGGCGCAGGCCTTGCCCAGCCCGCGGCTCGACGCGCAGACGATCGCCTTGCGGCCGGCGATCCCGAGATTCATGACCGTCCCTCATGTTTCCGGCGCGAGTGTCGGGGGCCGGCGCGTGGGCGTCAACCCGCTGGTTCGAAATTATCACTTGGACGTAGTCCGACGAGGTAGCGGCAGATGCTGATCCAGCTGTCGCTGTAAATTCAGCGAGATCAATTCAGAAGAGCTTCGGGATTGTAACCCAGAAATCCACTGTTATCGATTTAGCCGCGAGCGCTAGCCCCGTAACTTGGCTCGCGCTCGTTATCGCTCTGCAATCGCCACTTTCCGCACAAAGGGGAAGTGCGAGTGCCTTCCGCACTTCCCCAACCTTCACTCTGGCGCTAGCCTTCCGCCATGGGTGCCACCGACAGGACTTTACCCACCGCCGCCGATATCGAGGCGGCGGCGCAACGGCTGGCGGGCGTTGCCGTGCGCACGCCGCTGATCAACGCGCCGGTGCTCGACGATGTGCTGCAGGCGCGCGTCTTCCTCAAGGCGGAGACGCTGCAGCGCACCGGCTCGTTCAAGTTCCGCGGCGCTTACAACAAGATCGCCTCGATCCCGCAAGACAGACACAGCGCCGGCGTGGTCGCCTATTCCTCCGGCAATCACGCGCAGGGGGTGGCGGCGGCGGCACGGCTGCTTGGGCTTCGCGCCACCATCGTGATGCCGTCCGACGCCCCGCGCGCCAAGCGCGAGCGCACCCTGGCGCTCGGCGCCGAGATCGTGCCCTACGACCGCAACCGTGAGGATCGCGCCGCCATCGCCGAAAGGATTGCAGGGGAGCGCGGCGCCACTCTGGTGCCGCCCTACGACGACCCGCTGATCATCGCCGGGCAGGGCACCATCGGCCGCGAGATCGTCGAGGACCTGGCGCGCGCCGGGCTCGTGCCCGACATCGTCGTCATCGGCGCCTCCGGCGGCGGCCTCGCCGCCGGCATCTCACTTGGCGTCAAAGCCAAGGTGCCCGATGCGAAACTCTACACGGTCGAGCCGGAAGGCTTCGACGACACGCGGCGCTCGTTCGAGAGCGGCAAGCGCGAAAGCAATGCGCGTCTGTCCGGCACCATCTGCGACGCGCTGATGAGCGCGACGCCGGGAGAACTCACGTTTCCGATTACGCAACGCCTGATCGGCCAAGGCATGACCGCCAGCGACGCGGAGGTCGCCCGTGCGGTGCGCTACGCCTTCGAGGAATTGAAGCTGGTGGTGGAGCCGGGCGGTGCCATCGGGCTCGCCGCGCTGCTTGCCGGCAAGCTCGACGTCAAGGGCAAGGTGGTGGTCGGCATCTTGTCCGGCGGCAATGTGGACGCGGCGCTGTTTGCGAAACTGATCGTGGGGTGACCCTATGCCGTCATGCGCCGGCTTGATCCGCGCATTTATCATGACGCACCAATCGCGCGAGCCGTCCAAACCACATATGACTGATGCGCGTTATCATTGACTGCCGGGTCAAGTCCGGCAATGACGGCGCAGAGGATCATGTAAACAACGCCAGCCGCTCGTCCTCGCTCAGCAGCATGATCACCGCCAGCGGATCGGGCACCGGCAAGGTGCCGGCTGCATGGGATGTGGCGGGTGCCGGCGCCGCGACGGCCTCGATCGGCAGGCCCGGCATTTCCATGGTGTCAGATTCAGGCGGCGTCTCGGTCGCTTCCGGGGACGCTGCGGCAACGGCGTCGGATTCCGGCTCCGCCGGCGGTTCGGCTTCAAACCAGCTCACTTCCGGAATGCGCGCCAGCGTGCCGACCAGCTTGATCTCCGGTGGCTGCGCGGCCGGCGAGGGGATCGGCAATTCCGGCTCGTCCGGCGACGGCACCACCGCCAGATGGAGCGGCACCGGCTTGATCTGCAGCGGATCGGGTAATGCAGATTTCCGCACCGGCCGCACCGGTGCATGGCTGATGTCCACTGCCGGTTGTTGTTGCGCCGGGGCGATCAAGCGAACGATGCGACGCTCGAGTTCGGCGATCAGCGCGGCGAGCCTGGCCGCCTTCTCCGGCATGGCGCTGGCCGCGACCGGCAGCCGCACAGCGTGGATGGTGTCGAGCAGGCCGCGCAACTCGTCGCACACCGCGTCGGGTGCGGGCTGCGCCGGTGCGCGCGTGTGCACCAGCGTTTCCAGCCGGCCGAGCGCATTCAGCAGCACTTCGGTGTCGGCATTGCGGTTGCGCCGCGCATATTCGGCGAGGAAGGCACGCCCGCGCGCATTCGCCGAGAGCGCGGCAAGCAGCGCCTCGTAGTCGTGCTCGCGCGCCTCTCCCGGCGCTGCGGCCGCCAGCACTTTGGGTTCGCTCGGCATAGGCATTCCGTGCCGGCCAGTTTATCAATCAGCCGGCTTGATTCGGCCAGCCTGCGCATGGCGCCGGCCGCGCGCGCCCCGTAGATTGGCGGCGAGATGCCAGGTTTCTCCTTCAGCTTCGGCTTTGTCACGCGGTTAGCGCTGCTTTACGCTGCACTTTTCGTGCTCGCCGGCGTGCAATTGCCGTTCTTGCCGGTCTGGCTCAAGGCCAAAGGGCTGGACCCCGGCCTCATCGGCGTGGTGCTGGCGCTGCCCATGATGGCGCGCGTCGTCGCAATACCGCTTGCCACCCGCGCCGCCGACAGGCGCGACGCCATTCGCGCGGCGCTGGTGCTGGCGAGCGTGGCCAGCCTTGCCGGCTACGTGCTGCTCGGTTTCACCGAGGGCGCCGCCATGGTGCTGCTCGCCTATGCGCTGGTGTCGCTGGTGTTCACCCCGGTGATGCCGCTGGCCGAAACCTACGCGTTGCGCGGGCTCAGCCAGCGCGGGCGTGCCTATGGCCCGGTGCGGCTGTGGGGCTCGGCCGCCTTCATCGTCGGTACCTTTGCCGCCGGCTTTGCCGCTGACATATGGCCGGCGCGCGCGCTGATCTGGTTGATTGTGGCAGCTAGCGCGGGGCTGGCGCTCGCGGCTGCGGCGCTGGCGCCGCTGTCGATGGCGCCGCATTACGCAAGCGAACCGCAAGCATCGCGCCGCAGCCTGCTGCGTGATCCCGCCTTCGTCGCCGCGGCGGCGGCGGCGAGCCTGATCCAGGCCAGCCATGCGGTCTATTACGGGTTTTCGGCATTGGCCTGGCGCGCCGCCGGACTCGACGGCACTACCATCGCCGCGCTGTGGGCGCTGGGTGTCCTGGCGGAAATCGTGCTGTTCGCGATGCAGGGCCGGCTGCCGCCGTTCTTTCAACCGAGCGTGCTGCTGATGGCCGGCGCGCTCGGCGCCACGTTGCGCTGGGCGGCGATGGCGCTCGATCCGCCGGGCGCCCTGCTGCCCTTGCTGCAGGTGCTGCACGCGTTTTCATTCGGCGCCACTCATCTCGGCGCGCTGACCTTCATCGCGCGCCGCGCGCCAATTGGTCAGGGCGCCACCGCGCAAGGCTATTTGTCCATCGCACTCGGCGCGGCGATGGCGGGCTCAATCGCCGTGGCGGGCTGGCTCTATGCCGCCTTCGGCAGTGGTGCCTATGCGGCAATGGCCCTGCTAGCGATAGCTGGCGGCATTTGCGCCCTGGTAGCGCGGCGGGGCGTAGCGGGTGCGTGAACGCGCCTGGATCTCGCGGGTGCGGCTGCAACTGGGTACGAAGGCGTAGAGGTCGCGACCCTGCATGTAGATCATGCGTCGCGACAGCCCGCCATGCCGGTTGATCCAGCGCCGCACCGAGCGCGGATAGATCTTCCACAAGGCGCGCGTGCCCGCATTGCTGGTCACCGGACTGCCGTCGCGGTTGGGTAGCCAAGCGGCGTGAAAGCCGAGCCGCGCGCGCCCGGTCGCGCACATCCGGCTGCGCGGAATCATGCCCAGCACCAGCGTGCAGGCGGAGAGGCAATTGCCGTCGATGATCACGCGCTCGCCGGAGGAGCGCAGCTCTGCGAAGACGCTCAGGTAGTGGCCGATCTGGCCGCCGCGGTCATCGGCAATGCGCATGGCGGCCGGCGACGAGACGGCGCTACTGGCCAACACCATGGCCGCAAGCACGAAGCCCCAAATCCGCATGACCCCCGTCCCCTGTCGCCGATGCCGCCGCTGACGGCGGTTATTTTGGCGCAAGTCTAAGCCAAAGGCGCGCGCGGCGGAAAGGTTTGGTTAACCAAGAGCGGGGCACATTTCGTGAACAAAAACAAAGAATTATACGCTAGCCGGGGATGACCCGGCTCCGCCGGCAGCGACATGCCGACGCAGGGGGAGGCGTGTTTGCTCAATGGGGGCGGGGCGATTCGACGGCGCGTGCGGCCGGTTCCAGTTCATTCGCCTGCCGGATGCAATCTTCCGCCAGCCGGGCGAACTCGCCGGCGGTCTGTTCGCTGGAACTTGCCACCGCCACTTGCCGACACAGCTGCGCGTGCGCGCGCAGGCGTTGCACGATGTAAGCAGATGAGCCGCTGGCCGCAGCGGTGGTCACAAACCTGGACATGGCGCTTTGATGCGCCCGATCGCTGGGTCGAGCATTGACGGAGGTCAATCGCCGGCCGGGGGCTCAGCCCCACAGCGCCGGGGTCGGCGGGTCGACCTGGCTGCCATTGTAAACAAGACCCTCGGGGCGGTCCTTGGCCAGCAGCAACGGGCCATCGAGATCGACATAGCGCGCCTTCTGCGCCAGCAGGATGGCCGGGGCCATCGCCAGCGACGTTGCCACCATGCAGCCGACCATGAGGCCGAAGCCGAGCCGCTCGGCCGCCTGCGCCAGGGCCAGCGCCTCCGTCAGCCCGCCCGCCTTGTCGAGCTTGATATTGACTGCATCGTATTTGCCGACGAGGCGTGCGAGCGAACCGCGATCGTGCACGCTTTCGTCGGCACAGACCGGAATCGGCCGTGCCATATTTGCGAGCGCATCGTCGCGGCCGTCCGGCAGCGGCTGCTCGACCAGGGTGACCTTGGCTTCGGCGCAGGCGGCCAGATTGGCGGCGAGATTGTCGTCGTTCCAGCCTTCATTGGCGTCGACGATCAGCGTCGCCCGCGGCGCGGCAGCGCGCACCGCGGCAATGCGCGCGGCGTCGCCGTCGGCGCCGAGCTTGACCTTGAGCAGCTTGCGCCGGGCTGCCGTGCCGGCGGCTTCCGCCATGGCGGCAGGCGTGTCGAGCGACAGCGTAAAGGCGGTGACGAGCGGATGCGGGGCGGGGAGGCCCGCCGCCTGATAGGCCGGGTGGCCGCTGCGCTTGGCCTCCAGATCCCAGAAGGCGCAATCGAGCGCGTTGCGGGCGGCGCCGGCCGGCATGAGCTCCTGCAGGGCGTCGCGGGTCAGCCCCGCCGCCAATCGCGGCCGCATGGCTTCAATGGCGGCGCAGACGCTGTCGACGCTTTCGCCATAGCGGGCATAGGGCACGCATTCGCCGCGTCCACGCGCCTTACCATCGCCGAGTTCGGCGACCACGACTGCGGCCTCGGTCTTGGCACCGCGGCTGATGGCGAAGGCGCCGCGGATCGGCCAGTGCTCGACCGTGAGATTGAGGGTCAGGGACAAGTGAAGGGCCTGGGGGTATCCATGGCATGCCGGTGTGGGCAAACCCTCGACAGGTTCGCATGCAATGGTCAAGTATCACCCCTCCTTGGGACGACCCGGGCCGCCGCAGGCGGGCAGGAAGGGGCGTTTTATCGACGGCAGCGCCGGGTTGACCCCGATCCGCCGCCTATCAGCAGACCGCCACCGCAGGGGCGGCCGGCGACAGCAGAGGCCATGCGCTCGTGAGCAACAGGCTGCTCGAAGGCACGACCGAAGGCGACCGGCTCAAGCTCGCCGCCGGGGGGGCATGGATTGCCGAGAACGCGCGCCCGCTGGAGACGCAGATCGACGGCGCCACCCGCCGCTACCGCAAGGCCAAACACGTCGACATCGACATGGGCGGCGTCGAGCGGCTTGACACTTTCGGTGCCTGGCTGCTGGAGCGGCTGCAGCGCGCCTTCTCCGCGCGCGGCTGCGACACCCAGGTCATCGGCCTGAAGGAAGACTACCGCGCGCTCATCGACGAACTGCACGCGGTCAAGCCGGAGGCGGCGCCCAAGCGCCGCGACGGCGGCGGCTTCGCCTATGCGCTCGCCTCCATCGGCGAAAGCATCGTTGCGGTCGGCGGTTCGTTCGCATCCATCGTCAACATGCTGGGTGCGCTGGCAGTCGCGCTGCTGCGGATACTCGTGCACCCGCGCCGCTTCCGCCTCACCTCGATGATCCACCAGCTCGACAATGTCGGCTGGCGCGCGGTGCCGATCGTCCTGCTGATCACCTTCCTCATTGGCTGCATCATCGCGCAGCAGGGCATCTTCCATTTCCGCAAATTCGGCGCCGACATCTACGTGGTCGACATGGTCGGTATCCTGGTGCTGCGCGAGATCGGCGTGCTCATCGTCGCCATCATGGTGGCCGGCCGCTCGGGCAGCGCCTATACCGCCGAACTCGGCGCCATGAAGATGCGCGAGGAGATCGATGCGCTGCGCACCATGGGCTTCGACCCGATTGAGGTGCTGATCCTGCCGCGCATCGTCGCGCTGCTGATCGCCGTGCCTATCCTGACCTTTCTCGGCTCCATGGCCGCACTCTACGGCGGCGGGCTGGTCTGCTGGCTCTATGGCGGCATCGATCCAGACATCTTCCTGCAGCGGCTCAAGGAGTCGATCTCGCTCGACCATTTCGAGGTCGGCATGATCAAGGCGCCGTTCATGGCGCTGGTGGTCGGCGTGGTGTCCTGCGTGGAAGGGCTGGCGGTCAGGGGCAGCGCCGAATCGCTCGGGTTGCAAACCACCGCTTCGGTGGTGGAGTCGATCTTCCTGGTGATCGTGATCGACGGCCTGTTCGCCATCTTCTTCGCTTCAATCGGGATGTGAGCGGTGGCGGGCAACGGACACAGGGACGTCGTCATCGAGGTGCGCGATCTGGTTGTCGGCTTCGGCGACCACGTTGTGCTCGACCACGTCGATCTCGATGTCTATCGCGGCGAGATCCTCGGTTTCGTCGGTGGCTCCGGCGCCGGCAAGTCGGTGCTGATGCGTACCATTATCGGGCTACTGCCGCGCCGGCACGGCACCATCAAGGTGCTCGGCGTCGACCTGGCCAAGGCCGCCGATGCCCAGCGCCAGGCGATCGAGCGGCGCTGGGGCGTCCTGTTCCAGCAGGGTGCGCTGTTTTCCTCGTTGAGCGTGCGCGAGAACATCCAGTTTCCGATCCGTGAGAATCTCAAGGTGTCGCAGAAGCTGATGGACGAGCTGGCGGTCGCCAAGCTGGAAATGGTCGGGCTCGATGCCGGTGCGCTGGACAAATTTCCCTCGGAACTTTCCGGCGGTATGACCAAGCGCGTGGCGCTGGCCCGCGCGCTGGCGCTCGACCCCGATATCGTCTTCCTCGACGAGCCGACCTCCGGCCTCGACCCGATCGGGGCGGGCGATTTCGACAGTCTGATCGCCACCTTGCAGCGCACTTTGGGGCTGACCGTTTTCATGGTAACGCATGATCTCGACAGCCTGCACACAGTCTGCGACCGGATCGCGGTGCTGGCCGATCACAAGGTGATCGCTGCGGGCACCATGGACGTGATGCTCGCCTCCGATCATCCTTGGCTGCGCGCCTATTTCCACGGCAAGCGATCGCGGGTGGGCGATCCGGCGGAAGCGGGTCAGGGCCTGGGCGGCTAGCGGGGGGCAGGCGGGAGCCGGCAAATGGAGACGAGGGCGAACTACGTTCTGATCGGGTTGTTCACGCTCGCCGTTATCATCGGCGTGTTTGGCTTCGTCTATTGGTTCCAGAATATCGGCGGTACGGGCGAGCGCGCCTATTACCGGGTCATGTTCGACGGCTCGGTCAGCGGGCTGCGCACCGGCGGGTCCGTGCTGTTCAACGGCATCCGCGTCGGCGAGGTCACCGGGCTCAAGCTCAATCCGCAGCGGCCGCAGCAGGTGATCGCCACCATCTCCATCGAGAAGTCGGTGGCGGTGCGGCCCGACACCGAGGCCGGTCTCGAGTTCCAGGGCCTTACCGGCATCGCGTCGCTGGCGCTCAAGGGTGGCGATCCGTCCAAGCCGGCGCTGATCGGCAGCAGGGAGAACCCGCCGGTGCTGACCGCGCCGCCGGGCGCCACCTCGGACATCACCCGGTCCGCGCGTGACGTGCTGCGCAAGCTCGATGACTTCCTCACCGAGAACCGACAGTCGTTCCATAGCGCACTTAACAACATCGACAAGTTCACCGCGACGCTGGCGGAGAATTCCAAGCGCATCGACAGCGCGCTCGCCCATATCGATGAATTCACCGGCGCGCTGGCGCGCAACTCCGAGCGCGTCGACAAGATCGCCGAGGGCATCCAGAACCTGGCCGGCGGCGCAGACGGCAAGGGCGGCCAGCTCAACGAGGCGGCGCGCTCGATTCGCGAACTCGCCGACAATCTCGACAAGCGCACGGCTGCGATCTCGTCCGCAATCAATCAGCTCACCGCCGCCGGCACCCGCGAGATCCAGGGACTAGCCTCCGACGCCCACCGCACGCTGTCGACCATCGGTCGTGCGGTAAGCAATCTCGACCGCAACCCGAGTCGGCTGATCTTCGGCGGCAAGGGCTCCTCGCTGCCGGAATACCGGGGCCGCTGACCGCGCCCCGCCACAGCCCGGTGCCGCGGGCGGCCATGCGGGCCGCGCAGGCAGGGGGACGATGCAACCCAGTCCTGCGCAAATGCCGGCCAAACTGTGGGTTTTCCGCAACTTTTTCCGCCCGCTTTATGTTTAATCCTCCGATCACGGCTAGCCTGGACCCGGCGGCAGCATAGAATGCGCGCCGGCAGGGGCCAATCCGAACCGCGTTATGTCCTGAAAGAGGTGCCGCGCGTGCGAGTCGTGGGGCGTCGTTCCCGATTAAGGCTGTGGCTGATGGCGGTGCTGGTGGCGTCCGTGCTGAGCGGCTGCAGCGGCGGCAGCAGCCTGTTCTCCAAGGGGCCGCCGCCGACCTATGACCTGCTTGCCGCCCGCTATTTTCCGCACCGGGTCGGCCATCCGCGCGGCCAGCTCATCGTCACCGAGCCGACTGCCCTGGCGGCCTTCGACGCCGACAAGATCGTGGTGCGGCCGCAGCCGGGCGAAACCGCCGCGCTCAACGATGCGCAATGGGAGGACCGGCTGCCCAAGCTGATCCAGGCGCGCCTCATCCAGTCATTTGAGCACGCCAGCTGGCTGCGCCGGGTCGGCCGGCCGGAAGACAAGATCGCCACCGATTACGTGCTGGTTTCCGAGGTGCGGCACTTCGAGATCTCGGTCGCCGATCAGAGCGCGGTGGTCGAGATCGCCGCCAAGATCGTGCGCGAGCGCACCGGCCGCATCATGAGCGCGCGCGTATTCCGCGCCGTGGTGCCGGCAGTGTCGACGCGCGGAGAAGGCGCTGTCAGTGCGCTCAACGAGGCCTTCGCCAAGGTAGCGACAGAACTGGTGTTGTGGTCGGCGCGCCGGCTGTGACCGGCGCCCTGGAGGGCGCCAGCCTGCATTCACGTCTAAAGCGTCGGCTTACTCCATGCGGCCGAGCACGGCACCGCCGGCGGCCGGCGAAGACGTCAGGCTCGAGTCGATTTCAACTCCTCCGGTTCTGCCGCCACCACAATCTTGCGGCGGCAGACGAACCAGTAGGCGATCACCGCCAGCACCCCGAAGGAGATGGCGATTGAGGCCACGTCGTTGAAGGAGAGCAGGATGTACAGCGACATCGCCGCCAGCACGATACGAACGCCCAGATCGACCGTGCGCGAATCCGAGCAGGTGGCCTGCAGCGTGAAGGTGATGCCGATGGTCGAGACGGCGATCAGGTAGGCCGCGCCCAGTTGATCGAGGCCCGGCTCGGCCACAAGTTCGGGATGGATGAAGATGCCAACCGTCAGCGTGAACAACGAGACGCAGATCTGCAGCGAACGGCGCGATTTCCCGCGCCCGCCGAAATTCTGTTCCATACCGCAAAGGTCAGTCGAAGCGCCCGGCCGCGTGCGCCAGCATGGTATAGACCTTGCCGGTTTCCGAGGTGAGATAGGTGCGCGCCACCAGCTGCCCGCGATCATCGCGCGAGACTTCGTCGAGTAGCCGCTCGAACTCGCCGATATAGCGGTCAACCGTCAGCTTGAATTCGCGGTCGGAGCGGTATTTACGGCGAATCTCGTCGAACGCCTTCTGTCCCTGCAAGGTGTAGAGCCGGCGCGTGAATACGTTGCGTTCGCCGCGCTTGTAGCGGTCCCACAAATCGGCGGCGGCCTCGTGGTCGATCATGCGCGCGATGTCGACCGACAATGAATCGAGCGATTCGATGCTGTGCCGCGGCGAGCGTTCGTCGGCGCCGCGTGTCGGCTCGGGCGCAGGCGCCTCGCGCTGATAATCGCGGGGGGCCTCGTCCTCTTCGCGGGAAGCGCGCGTGAGCAGATCGGACAGCCAGCCGCGACTGCCGGTCGGCACAGGACTGAGCGAGGGGGTTTCCGGCCGGCGCGGCGCGGAGGTAAAGCCGCCGCCGGCTTCGCCGCGCAACGGGCTCATGCGCGGCGGTGGCTCGCTCGAACGCGGAGCTGCGTCGCCGCGGCCGCCGACGATGGCAAGCGCCGGTTCCTCGCGCGAGCGCCGCATCGGCTCGACCGCGTCGAGACTGCGGCCGTGGCGGGCGACGATGCGGTTGAGCTCGGCCAGCGCCTCGATCTGGTCGACAATGACACGGCGCATCTGCGCGGCGTTCTCCGAGGTTTCCTGCGGCAGCTCGAAAATGCCGCGGCGCAGCTCGGCGCGGGTGGATTCCAGCTCGCGCTGCATTTCGGTGGCCATCTGCTTCATGCCCTGCATCACCTCGGCGAAGCGCTCCGTCGCGTCGGAGAACAACGCATGGGTGTCGCCGGCGGTCTGCTGGTAGATGGTGTGCATGGCGTCGGCGGTGCGTCGGCGCTCGTCCTCGGCATTCTCGCGTACGCGCTCATATTGCTCGCTGACCGCACGTGCGCCCTCGGCGCTGCTTTCGGAAACCAGGCGGGCGATCTCGCGGGCACGGGTCGAGGCGGCCTCCAGCGTCTCGTCGAGCAGGCCGGAGAAGCGGGTAAGCCGCTGCTCGATGTCCTCGCTTCGGTTGTCGAGAGCGGAGACCAGCGAGTCGAGCTGTCCCCGCCGCTCGTTGAGCGACTGCTCAGCGCGCTGGTTGCTGCGATCGATGATCTGGATGGCCTGGCCGAGATCGCGGCCGTGGGCGTCGAACTGGCCGGCCAGCTGGCCGAGGTCATTGATTACCCGGGAAGTGACCTCGCGGAAATTGGCGATATTGCTCTCCACCCGGCCGGTGGCCTCGCCGGTCGAAGCCGTCACGTCGTTCATGGCGGTGACGAATTCCGACACCCGCAGCATCAGCGTGTTTTCCAGCGAGCTCATGTTCTCGTGCGCGCCGGAGAGTACTTCCTGCAGCATGATGTTGGCTTCGCGCAGCCGCTCGAACAGCGTGGTGGTGTCCGCACGGAGCATGTCGTGGGTTTCCATCATCTCCTTGACGGTGGAGGTGGCGGTCTCCCTGGAGCGCTCGATGGCCTGCTGTGTGGTATCGTGCAACTCGTTGATGGTGCGGGTGACGGTGTGGGATGCGTTCTCGCCTGCCGAATTGATCATGCGCGAGATTTCGCCGCTGTTTTCCAGCAGCGTGCGCGAGAACACCAGGCCCCTCTGCTCAATCGAGCGAATGGCCTGATCGGTCGCACCGGTGATCTCGCCGGCGAACTGCTCGCCCTTCTCGGCAATGGCGGCGAGCACGCCGCCGCTGCTGTCGGAAAGGACTGTACTGATCTCGTTTGCGCGGCGGCTGACCGTGTCGGCGATCTCGTCGGCCTTGCCGACGAAATTGCGGGTGACCTCGTCGCTGACGCCGAGCAGGGTGCGCTCGGCCTCGCCGGCGCTCGAGCGGATCGACTCGCTGGTCGAACTGGCGAGCCGGCCGAGCGATTGCTCGGCCTCCGCCGAATTGGTGCGGATCGCATCGCTGAGCTGCTCCATGCGCGCGTTGAGGGCGTCGGCGGCAGCCCGGGTGCGGGTTTCGATTTGCGTGGTGACGGTTTCCGCGCGATTGACCAAGAGCTCCTCGAAACGGTCGATGCGGCTATCGAGATTGTTGGCGACCTCGAGTGCGCGCGTACCCAGCGTCTGGTCGAGTTCGCCGGCCTTGGCGGCGATCACGTCGGCTACCGCGGCGCCACGCTCGGTGATGGTGCCGGTCACCTCGCCGATGCGCTTGTCGAGCGCGGCGGAAAGTTCGCCGGTGCGGTCGCCGACGCGCTGGTCGAAGGTGTCGACATAATTGCGCATGGCCTCGGAGACGTCGTTTGTGCGCTGACCGAGCCGCTCCACCAGCTCGCCGCCATAGACCTTCACGGTCTGGTCGAACTCGGCGATGTGGCGGGTGATCAGGCTGCCCAGCGTGGTGGCGTCGCGCGAAATCTTCTCGGTGAGCTCGGTGCCGCCATGCTGGAACATGTCCTCGAAGGCCTGCAGGCGCACATTGAGCATGTCGCGTACCGCCTCGCCGCGAGTGCTGATTGCCTGCACCAGCGCTTCCGAGGTGTCGCGGAAATTGTCCGCCACCGAATTGCCACGGCTGATCAGCGTGTCGTTGATGCGGGCGCCGGCCTGTTCCATGGAGGTGACGACCTCGCTGCCGCGCTGACCGAGGTTAAGCACCAGCGCGTCGCCGGCGGCGCGCAGGCTGGAGTTCACCTCCTCGCCGCGCGCGCCGATATTGTCGGTCATGCGGGCGCCGGCGTCGTTGAGCGCCTCGGTGAAAGCTTGCGAGCGGCTCGACATGGCGTCGATGGTCTGCGCCGCCTGCTGCGCGAAGCCCTGCGCCACCTGATCGAGCCGGGTGGTCATCATCTGCTGCAGGCGGGCGGCGAGCTCGGCGAATTCGTCGTGGATGTGCTCCGTCTTGAAATTGAGGCTGTCGGTGAGCCTTTCGCTGGCCGAGCCGATCGCGCTGGTGGCGCGGTCGCTGGTGGTTTCCAGCCGCTCGAGCAGCGTTGAGCCGCGGTCGCTGAGCGCGTCGATCATGGAATCGCCGGCGTGGCCCAGCGCCAGCGTGATGTGTTCGCCTTTCTCGGTGAGCGAGCGGGTGACCCGGTGCGCCACCTCATTGACCTTGTCGGCGACGAGGTCGCCGACCGAGGTGATGTCATGGGAGAGGTCAAGGTGGACGCTGGAAATGGCGTTACGCACGTGTTCGGCCTGGGCAACCAGGGTTTCTCGCTGGTTGGAGAGCTCCGAGAGCAGGTCGCGGATGCGCACCTCGTTGTCGTTATAGGCGCGCTCGAGCGCGGACACCTCGTTGTGCACCAGCGCTTCCAGTTCGGCAGCACGCGCGAGCGCGCGT
>Ga0210122_1000472_pt1 | contig 14019 bp, 9 predicted proteins | sample Muzzi_CordB_D2_FD_185530 | JGI IMG/M metagenome (GOLD analysis project Ga0210122, IMG submission 185530) | Wetland microbial communities from San Francisco Bay, California, USA, that impact long-term carbon sequestration - Muzzi_CordB_D2 (SPAdes) | ecosystem: Environmental > Aquatic > Marine >... | reverse complement strand
GTGATTGCAGCCAATGTCCGGATTACGGCACCGGCGAAGAACTCTGGGCCTTCATACCGGCCAATCTTATACCGCGGTTAAAAAATAATCTGCGAAAGGCGGACGATCAAGCTTATGTGGATGCTTCGCCGGCCCTTGCCGATGTGTTCATCGGCAACCAATGGAAAACCGTCTTGCTCTCAGCCGAGGGCAACGGTGGCGATACTGTGTTTTGTCTGGATGTCACCGATCCGTATAATCCGAACTTTCTGTGGGAATTCGCCGACCCCGACCTGTTTCGCAGCCGCTCATCGCCATCAGTGGCCCAGATCGGCAGAATCGTCGATGGGGGAACCACCAAATGGGTCGCCTTTTTCGTCTCCGGCAAGACCTATGACGCCACCGTCTATCCGTCCGTATATATGATCAATATCGCGGATGGCAGCGTGGTCCGCAGGATTTTTCTGAACACCGACAGCGGGGGTGTCGGCGGCGTGCCCAGCGGTCAGCCCACCATTATCGATTCGGACGGAAACGGATACATTGACCGGATTTACATCGGGTCGGATAAAGGCCGGATGTACAAAATCAACATTCCGGATGACCCGTTGAGTAATTTATATGCTATCAATCATTGCGTCATTAACCAGGATTTCATCGATGATGATTTTAACGAAATTGACGACGAGCAGCGATATCACCCCATTTACGGCTCCCCGGTGGCAATCGTCGACAACGAATTAACCGCCGAGGGCAGTGTCAGCTACAAGGTCCGGCTGTTTTACGGAACCGGCGACAGTCCCTACTACGATGAAAATATCGATTTTGAAAATACCCAGTATCACTTTTTTGCCTACCGCGATGAAAATGAAAAGGGACGCTGTGATCAAAACCGCGTCCATTTGGACTGGTTCTACGAACTTCCCGAAGGTGAACGAATTTTTGCCTCGGCGTTCGCCGCCGCCGGAAACATCTATTTTGGCACCTCGACCGCAGAAACCGAAGATCCCTGTGCGGCTGGCGCCAACAACCAGAGTACGGTCAACGGCGGCGGGATATACGCATTATCAATGGCCGGCGATCTGATTATGTCCAATGCCGTGGGCAACATCATCACGTCCCCGCTGGCTGTCGACGAGCATCTTTACACGAAATCCCAATTGCACGGTTTACAGTCATTCGGAGGTGGTCCGTATAACAACCCGACCACTGTCGGCGGGAGTCCTGAATTTACCAGGAGGAACTGGCGTGAAATTTTTTAAGTCATCGCGGTTGCAGCTCTTTAGGATAGGTTCTGCAATTTTGTTAGCAAAACAATTCTGACAGGCAGCCGTCGGTATGATCGTATCCTTTCATCCCTTATTTGAAGCCGACAAAAACATTATTTGCGCCGGTCGCAAGCCGGATGCAGCGGATCTTGCGGTTATTAAGACTGCTAAAGCGGTAGTATTAGGCCAGGGGTGCTACCAATCGTTGTATGAAATGGCCCGGGCAAACTGCACCAATGTGTTTCCAAATTACGATATCAAGTTTAAATACCCGGGAAAAATCGGTCAGATAAAACTGTTTCGGGAAATCAACGCCAGGCACCCAACAACAGAAATTTATTCAAATGTCGCTTCATTTCAAAAACGATATCAGCAGCAACCGGAACGGTTTCCCGCCAGATTTCCGATTGTTTTCAAACTCGACTGGGGCGGCGAGGGTGAGACGGTTTACCTGGTAAATTCAGCCGATCATTTGGATGAAATACTAAAGCACACCGCAGCGTATGAGCAATCAGGACAAGCCGGATTTCTGCTACAGGAATATATTGCCTGCGACAATAAATCCCTGCGGGTAGTTGTCATTGGGAATCGCTTTATATCCTACTGGCGCGTCATGCAAAATAGTAATAACTTTTATGCCAGTTTGAGCAAAGGGGCAGGTATCGATTCAGAAGCCGAGCCCGATCTGCAGCAAAAAGCAGTTGCCGCTGTAAAGAAAATATGTCAAAAAACGGGAATCAATCTGGCCGGCTTCGATGTTATCTTTTCATCGAAAGTTGACGATCCCGACCCTATGCTGCTCGAAATCAACTATTTTTTTGGTCGAAAGGGTCTGGGAGGCTCAGAGGCTTACTATAAGATATTGCACGAAGAAATCCAGACCTGGCTGGACGGGATTTAGCGGTTTAATTATGAGACGCAATAAGACCATCAAGCCCTTTGCCTATGATCTGGGTCAGGAAGATCTCAAACGGGAGCGCAGCAAAGCAAGGGAGCTGAGAGAATCCCAGTGGTGGAAACGACGGCTGGCGAAAGGAATCTGTCACTACTGTGGGCGATCAACTTTGCCAAAAGAGCTGACCATGGATCACATTGTGCCGGTATCCCGCGGCGGTAAGAGTACCAAAGGCAACCTGGTACCATGCTGCAAGGAGTGTAATAACGCTAAAAAGCAACTGCTTCCCATCGAATGGGAACAATACCTGAAAAAATTTGACCAAACCTACTCCTGAATATTTTGCCCTTTATTTCCCCTAAACAAATTACGATCGGCTTTTTCCAGCGCAACGACAACTCAGTCCTCTTATAATATCAGCCCGGAATAAATTTGAAACCCTTCAAGTTATATGAGATAATTTAAAAAAAACCGTTCAAGGTTCAAACGTTCAGGGGTTCAAGGTTAAGGTATCGCTTGGCTCCGTATCTTTTTCCATCAAACCGACCGCTTATGTGATCGCAGGCCGGTCTAAACCTCTGAACGCTGAACCCTTGAACCCTGAACCTTTGAACCCCTGAACCTATTCCAAAATGAAGATTACCTGTCCGAACTGCCAAAAAAAATATACCCTCGATGAGGCCAGGCTGCCGTCAGGCGTCAAAACCGCCACATGCAAAGCCTGCGGCCAATTAATTCCGCTTGCCAAAGCGCCGGCTAAGGCGGCAACCAAGCCGCCCCATATCGTAAAAGTGGTCTGCCAATACTGCGGTCAAAGCCATGGTTTGCGACAGGATAAAATCCCGCCAACGGCTCAGACCATAAAATGTAAATCCTGCGCCCGGCCAATACCACTGAGCCGGGCATTGAGCGCCGCGCCGGTTCATTCTCTGAAAAAAGAGTCATCCGCGCGTGCCGCGCAAAAACCGGCGCCGCCGCCTGCGGGCAGGCGTGACCTGATACGTTTCAGCTGTGGCAGTTGCGGCAAAAAATATAAAATCGGCCGGAATAAAATACCTCCCAACATCGTGGCGGTCAAATGCAAGGCCTGCGGGCACGATGTGCAATTGCCGCGAAAAGCGGCCCTTGAAACAGCTGATACCCCCGTCCGGCCGACCGGGCATCAGGCTGCCGTACGGGATCAGCCGCCGGAAGAGACAAGCCCCTCGGATGCCCGGCCCCGCAAAAAAAGGTGGCTGTTGGCCGCCGCCTGCATTTTGCTGGTGGTGATTTTGGGGGCTCTGGCAAGTCTGGATATTATTAAGATTGCCTGGTTGAATCGATTCCTCCCCGGGACTGCTGAAAAAACAGTTCAATCAGCGCAACTTTTGGGCAAGGAACCGTTTCTGGTATTAAATCTGAACATTCCATTAATCCTCGATGCTTTTGAAAATCGTCTGGAACCGGAGCAAAAGACCGCGCGGTTGCAGATGCTGGTGTCGATGTTAAAATCAATGGATCTCAGTCATATGGAGCTTTACCTGTACGCGGCCCCGAATAGCCAGGTGCTGCCGGTAATTCTGGCACATGGCAAAAGCCGAAAACAACTGGAAAATGTCTTTAACAGCCAGGAGCCGTTCAAAAAATATTTGACCGGCAAATCAGGCGGCAGCTATCGCCTGAAGAAAGAAGCGGTCAGCGAGGCGGAAAAGTACAAATTGCCCCGCGAACCTTACCAGGTGACGCTGATTGACAACCGTGCCGTGCTGGCTCCGGTGTCTTTTTCCGGTGCGATAAAAGAAAACCCCCGGTTATTTACAACCGCCGCGGTCGCAAAATTCGCCCAAACCATTGCAACTCAGCAGGATCTGGCTGCCATCGCCATCCGCGTTCCTGAAAGCATTACCCCGGGCTGGGAAAAGAAATTTCAGAATCATCCCGCTGTCCAGGCCACCACCCAGACAGCCATGGTCGCAGGTATGGGCGCGGCCATCATGGCTAAGCTCACCGGCTCCCTGAAACCCGTCGATGTCCTGGCATTGGGATTTCGTTTTAACGGTCAAAACGGACGCGCGCTGAGCTACGCCCAGCAATTTCGATCCGGCATCGATGGAGAAAAAATATATCGGCAGCTTGCCGCCGCCAATCAGACAGAACCAGAAATCGACGGCATCATCAGAAATCTGATCGAGCTGTTTCAGGATCACCGCTATCAACACCGGCTTGATTTCAAAGACAATCGCCTGGCGCTTGAATTTAACTGGTCGCAAAAGGAAGATGAAGCGTTTTTAACCGCCCTGACGGCAGCCACCATCGGGCAGCTTTTTGCCGGTAGCCTGGAACTGTCCCCCACACCGGGCGAAATTGAAACCCGCTACACAACCGAGCCTGATATCGTTACCACCGTTGACAGCGAGCCGCTCAAAGCAAAAATTCCTCAAATGATCAAAAACAGCCTCTTCCCGGGCCACTACTGGAACCGGCAGGAAAAACCCCAGATGACGCTGGATCTGGATACGATCGATTTGCCCAATGCCGCTTTCGCGGAATTGACCTATACGGTAAAGTCCATCCAATCTCCCGACGGAAGAGACATTCTGAGAGTTGAAGACAGCAAAATCATACCCCGGATCCAACCCGGCAGTTTGTTCCCCGGCAACATTTCGCTGAACATCAAAAACGGAACGCCGCCGGAGGATTTGGCCAAAGCACGCATCAACTTTAATCTGACATTGCCGGTTGTACTTGAAGTTTTCGAATTTACAGCGGGAACCCGGAAAGGAACCGTAAAAGACGCCGCCGGTATCAGCGTTACGCTGGATCAGCTCGAAAAAGATGTCGCCCGGGTTAGCAGCTCTGGTGGAAAATCCATGCGACTGATTGCCTATGATAAAACCGGCAACGCCCTTGCATCCAGGGAAACCATGAGCACCCCATCATCGGCCACAACCCGTTTCGAGGGCCTTATCCACACCCTCAGGGTCGCGGTCACCCGCGAGATGCTCGAATATCCGTTTGATATTGAGGTAGAATTAAACCAGGGCAAAAAGCTGGTGCTGTCGCGGGAACCCGAGATTCCGTCACGAACGCGTTTTAACCCGCACCCGGTCCCGAGTTACTTTAATTTTAACGCCGAAGATCTGGCAAACCTGGCCGTGCTGTGGACCGAGGCAAAGGAGGGAACCTGGAACGATAGCCTGGCAATAAAACTGCCCCATGGCCCTTTCAGCGGCCATGCCGTCTGGGAGGTTCATTTTTTCAGCAATGATAAACCGCAACTTTTGGCTGGCAACTCCGCTCAGAGTTCAAGGGAGGTCAGTTTTACCCTGGAAAAGGGCACGCTTAAAAAGACTGCCGCCGCCTTCGGCAAAGTTCAACTCAATCTGCATACCGATATCTCGCGCTTGGTCTTTACCAAAGAAGACGGCAATCAACCGGCGCCACAAAAGCTGCCCTCCGCCGATCAGGTGTCGGTTGCTTTTAACAAAAACGAGATCACCTATAGCGCCGGCAATGCCGATGTCATCCAGACCATTGCCTACGATGCCCGGGGTAAACGATTAAAGCAGGACCAGTATACCCGTAACAACGGCGCCAACCGAAGCATATATTTCTGGGGTCTGCCGGCTAAATTCGAAATTGATGTTTCCACGAAAACCTTCCGGAAACTGATTCCGTTTGATATCAGGCAACGCCCGGTGGATGAAACGGCCTATCTGGCATTTAAGCAGAACATCGAAAATCAACGTGACGTCGTCAATACGATCAAATCCATTGATCGTGCCCGGCGCAAAGATCGTTCCTATTACGGCGATGACCTGGCAGGACTCTATTACCTGCACCACACCCAGCAGAAGAAACCCCTGAAGCTGATCAGCCAGGAAATTGCCCATTCGGATCCTGCCGGGCAGCAGCGATTCGGTTACACGGTCCGGCCTTACAAAGGCTACTATTTCACCGTGCTGTCCGGCGTTGAGACCAATGGTGTCAATAAAGATTACAATCGCCGTTCCAAAAAATCCAGTTTCTCCTGGGAAGAAGGAACTATCACCACAACATCCCTGACCCGCCATCCTGACCTGGTGGCCATTCCGCAGGACAACTCCCAACCGACCTTCTTTCTGCAGTGGGGACAAGTTTTCATGAAATCGTTAAATGGCGAGAGGATCAAGTATTTACCGGATGGATATTACAATAAAGGTTGGGTCGAGGCCAAGTTTATTGATAATTAATCCACCCTGAACATCTATTTTCCACCTCCATTTTCATCCTGTAGATGAACCGGTGGATCTTCGAATTCTTCAACGGGTTCATCCAGCTGCAGCATTTTTTTGGCGCGCTGTTTTCTGATAACGATAAAGCATATGGTGAGTGTGAAAAGAATCGCCATCGGCAAAAATAGTTCTGCCATCAGCAGTTTTCCTTCCACGGGCGAAATCTTGCTGGATTCGAGACGTTCTATTCGATCTTCTTTGCTGATGCGTTTATGAATGGTGACTACCGCTGCGCCAAGGTAAATCAGGACAAACACCAGTGCGAATATAACTAGCCTTTTCTCAAATTTACTCATCGTCCGAATTCTCCGCCTGTCTTTAATTTATTTCTTGCCTATCACATTATTATAATAGATACCTAAATATCGGTCCATAAAAGAAAAGATCAAGACAAAATTACGATTAAGGAGACGGGTATGAATGCGAAAGCCAAACTCCACTATGGCTGGATCGTCATTTTCATGGGGCTTCTGACCACCATCGCCGCCCATGGCTTCGGAAGGATGTCGTATACCATTATCTTGCCAGCCATGAAAGACGGCCTGCAATTCAATTACACCCAACTGGGCCTTTTGGGTACCGGAAATTTCATCGGGTATTTAAGCATGGCAATTGTCGGCGGATTCCTGGCCGCCCGGTTTGGAACGCGCATTGTCATCACTTTTGCGTTGATACTCATGGGGGCAACCATGATCCTGACCGGTCTGGCACAATCATTCGGGTTTGCATTTGCCACGCGCTTGCTGACCGGTCTGGGCAATGGTGCTTCATATGTTCCGGCCATGGCCCTGGGATCAGCCTGGTTTGCCATGCAGAAAAGAGGATTTGCCACCGGAATCGTATCGGCCGGAATCGGGGCCGGCACCTTGATTTCCGGCCTGATTGTGCCGCCGATTTTACTGGCTTATGGATCAAACGGCTGGCGCTATTCCTGGTTCATTCTGGGAGGAGCGGTGCTGGCGATCTCCGGAGTCGTATGCCTATTTGTGCGCAGTCGACCCGATGAAAAAGGGCTGCTGCCCGTGGGCGCCGATGATGCTGCGCCGGTATCGTCGGTTGCCGGGAGCCCTCCACGGGCTTCTTCGCTTCAGTGGACCGGCATAATTAAAATGGGTTCGGTCTGGTACCTGGGCGTTGTCTATTTTTTCTATGGTCTTTCCTACATTATTTACATGGTGTTTTTTGCCGCCTATCTGGTCAAAGAAATGGGTTTTACCCAGGAAGCGGCCGGCGGGCTGTGGGCCCTGGTGGGAGGGCTGAGTATTTTTTGCGGTGTGATCTGGGGCGGTATATCTGATAAGCTCGGCCGCAGTAAAGGAGCAGCCCTGGCTTATCTGACCCTCGGATTGTCTTATATTATCTATGCGCTGGTAAAAGTATCTTTCGGTTTATATTTGTCGGCGTTTCTCTTCGGGTTAACCGCCTGGAGTATTCCGACAATTATGGCTGCTGCTGCCGGAGATTTTGTGGGACCGCGCCTGGCACCGGCCGGGCTGGGTTTCATTACCCTGTTTTTCGGCATCGGCCAGGCCCTGGGACCTGCCCTGGGAGGGTATCTGGCGGATGCGACCCAGTCATTTACAGTGCCGTTTCTGGTGGCGGGTGGAATTTCACTTATCGGGATGTTATCTTCGCTTTATCTGAAAAAACCAGCTGACCTCAGCTCTGGGTAGACGTGGTTTCAAAACCACGTCTAATTCTACCTGAGATAGTATGAAAGGAGGTGCCATGTTTTACCAGACCATAATGAGCGGTGAGGAAAGGGCCATCCAGCAGGAAGTCCAAAAATTCGTGCGTGATGAAGTATCCCATGATTTCATCCGGGCTCTGGATCGTGACGAAATCAAGTACCCCCGCGAATATGTCGAAAACCTTGCCGCCCACAATCTGCTAGGGTTAAGATTTGCGCCCGAATGGGGCGGGCGCGGTTTGCCCTGGACGGCCGAGGTAATCGCCGAGGAGGAAATCGGTATACTCGGCACCACGCTGGGTTGTGCCTATGTGATGCCCTCCATTGTTGGCGAGGCCCTCAATGTGTTTGGCACAAATGACCAAAAAGAACGGTTTTTAAAGCCTATTTTACAGGGTCAAATGATCAGCGCCGAGGCACTCACCGAACCCCGGGGCGGATCGGATTTTTTTGGCGCAACCACCCGGGCCGTGCTCAAAGATGGTCATTTTGAATTAAACGGCCAAAAGCGCTTTGTGGTGGGAGCCACCGAAGCCGATGTGTTTCTGGTTTACTGCCGGACCAACTTCGATGAACAGGCCCACAAATACCAGCGCATCAGCGCCATGATGGTGGAAAGAGGTCCCGGCGTCGAATCCGAGTACCAATACGGGCTGCTGGGAACTCGGGGCGGCGGCACCGGGCGTCTCGTATTTCGCAATGTAAAAGTCCCGCGCGAAAACCTTATCGGTCAACTGCACGGCGGGGCGCTGGTCTTTCATCAAATGATGATTCCCGAACGGCTGACATCGGCAGCCGCCAGCCTGGGTGTGCGGGCGGCCCTGGAAGTCGCGGTGCGCTACAGTGATAAACGCCATGCTTTCGGCCGGTCCATCCGCAAATTCCAGGCAGTTCAGTTTATGGTGGCCGACGCCATCACCAAACTTGATGCCGCCCGGGCCCTGGTTTACATGGCCGCTCGCGCCGCAGACAGCGCAGCTCCCAATGTTCGCCGCATCGTGAGCGAGGCCAAACGTTTTGCCACGGATGCCGCCTGGGAGATTGCCAATAAGGCTATGCAAATTATGGGCGGCATCGGTTACACCGATGTGTATCCGGTCGAAAAGGCGGTGCGCGATATTCGCTTAAGCCAGATTTGGACCGGCACCAATGAAATCATGAATTTAATGATCCAGCACGAATATTACAAAGAAGTGCTGGAAGCTGCCAAAACCATGCGCGACTATGAGCTGGATGCCACCGGCCACGATGCCGAAGCCGAAAAATGCTACACCGACGCAGATATGTGGCGGGTGCACGAAGCTTAATTAATCCGCCCTAAAAAAAATCCAGGGTTGTTGATTGGTGATTGAAAACTGAAGATACTTGATAGATTTTAGCGCCGGCGGCTTAATTATTTTATGCTGCGCATATTATTTTTTTCATTTCTTACAAATATTCATTAACCCCATTTTTAAATTTTCTAATATCGGTGAGAATTGGCACCGGGTCATTCATGCCAATTGGACCATCGACTGCTAAGGAAAGGGGGAGTGAAATATGTACGCTGAACGGTTTTGGAAAAAAAACTGGGATGACGGGCTGGAGGATTTCGATCCGGAAGAATTTGACACGACTTACGTCGAAATGATTAATAAAGCATTTGAACAGGTCCCGGATAAAACAGCATTGGGTTTTTTGGGAGTGGACATATCTTTTCGGCAAGTTGATCAGTATGCCAATCAGTTCGCCAACATGCTGCAGGAAAACGGCTTTGAAAAAGGGGATATCGTCGGTATAAATCTGCCGAACCTCCCGGAATATTTAATTTCCCTGATTGGTACGCTGCGAACCGGCTGTATTATCTCCGGAGTTTCCCCGCTGCTCTCGGCTGAACAAATCAAATACCAGCTGAATGATCTGGGCAGTACCGGCAAAAAAGTAGCCCTGGTTACTTTGGATGCCATTTTCGCCGGGCATATCGTTAAAATTGCCGATGACATTCCGCAACTCAAGCTGGTGGTGGCGACCAGTGTGGCGGGATTTCTTCCCAAAATTAAACAGATCCTGGGTAAGCTGTTCAAAAAAATCCCTTCCGGCAAATTAACTCCATTGGCAGGCAAAATTGTACTTGATTATCACAAAGATGTCCTGAAACGCAGCTCTGCCGCTGCGGTCGAAGTCGAGTTGACCCCGGATGACCTGGGCTGGATTCAGTATACCGGCGGAACCACAGGCGCGCCCAAAGGGGCCATGCTCAATCACCGCAATGCCGCCCATAATATGCTGAGCATTAATAGGTGGCTGGGCTGGCAATGGGGCGAAGGGGTTTTGTTATCGGGTTTCCCCATGTTTCACATTGCCGGGCTGACGGTTTGCGAAAGCGCCATTTTCTTCGGTTGGACCCAAGTCCTGATACCCAACCCCCGCGACACGAAACACATCTGCAGGGAAATCGACAAATACAAACCGACCAATATGGCCAATGTGCCCTCGCTTTATCAGATGCTGATGGCCGATCCCAAATTTAAGGAGCTGGATCACTCTACCCTGGGCACCTGCATTTCCGCCGCCGCACCGTTTCCCAAAGAATCCCAGGCCGATTTGGAAAATATAATCGGTAAAGGCAAACTATTGGAGCTTTACGGCATGACTGAAACCTCACCGGTGTCGACTATGAATCCATCAAAAGGTAAGAAAAAATTGGGTACGGTGGGGATGCCGTTTATGAATGTCGAATGTAAATTGGTAGATCCGGCGAACGGGGAAGAAGTTCCTTTGGGAGAAGCGGGAGAAATTTGCATCAAAGGACCGCTGGTGATGCAGGGATATTTCAACAAACCGGAGGAAACCCAAAACGCCATTGATAAAGCAGGTTACATGCACACGGGCGATGTGGCCATCATGGATGAGGACGGTTATTTAACGATCGTCGATCGCACCAAAGACATGATCATCGTCGGCGGATTCAAAGTGTTTTCAAGCAAAGTAGAGGATGCGCTGTCTAAGCATCCCGCTATCGGCATGCTGGCGCTCATCGGTGTCGACAATCCCCAGCGCCCGGGATCGGAGATCGTCAAAGCCTATGTGGAGTTGGACCCGGTTTACAATTATGAGGGCACTGAAGAAGCCCTGAAGGAGGATATTACCAAATTCGCGAAAGAAAAGTGTTCGCCCTACGAAGTGCCCAAGGTTATCGAAATCATCAAAGAGATGCCGCTGACGGCCGTTGGTAAGATCGATAAGAAAGCATTGCGGGTTAAATAAAATAGGGTTAACTTTTGGCGCCTGAGAGCTTTTTAACAAGCAGCCTGTGGTTTGGGAACAAACGGTTTCACGTGTCTGGTGTCAGGATATAGCACCTTTGAGGCCTGACACCCGAAACCTGACACCTGGAACCTTTAGAAATTCAAAGCACCGGACAACAACCTGCCTGGGGGTGCCTGACATGGCAGGCGGCGGTGACGATATGGTTCTGCGAACCGCCTATATCATATTCCTGAGCTCCTTTTTTAGAACTTTGCCCACCAGGGTTTTCGGCAGCCCCTTAATAAATTTCACCCGGGATGGTGCTTTAAACGGTGTCATTCTTGATTTCGCAAATTCGATTACGTCCTGCTCAGTCAGCTCCCGGCCGGGCATCCTGACGATAAAAGCCATAATCTCTTCGCCGTATTTTTCAATCAATCGAAATACCTCTTCCGGATCGAACCAGCGCATCAGAACACCGTAAGACTCCTTAAATGTCGAGCAAAAACCGGCATTCATGACCACCACACCGAAGGAATGGGCCAGCGGCAAGCATAAAATCGTCGCCTAAGTTTACAAGATTCATGATGAATACCTTTCAACAATGGTTTTAAAAGGGCTCAGGGTTCAGGGTTAAAAGGTGTAAATCGATGTGGGCTAATAATTATATTGATCAGGATCCAGAATACCTAACATATCCCATCAGATAAAAAGGATTTATTAACACGATGAAGTCAAAATCTCTTCGATAAGAGCAGTTTGGAGGATAAACTCAAAACGCTGAACGTTGAAAGTTGAACCACTCAACCTAATCATATATAATATTGGCTTTTACGCGGTCAAATTAAATTTAGTTGAGTCGAGTTTTTCTTGACGCCGGCAACGGGATATGTATCTATAGCGATGTTTTTGCTTAGCGCCACAGATTATATAAATAATACTAAATCAGATAGTTATAGAAAGGATTATCCGTATGGCAACAGCACCGGATCTTTTCCCGTCCGCCATTGAGGCAATTGGCAGCACGCCTTTGATTGAACTGTCCCGACTAACCCGTGCCATCGATGGCCGCATTCTGGCTAAGTTGGAATTTTTTAATCCAGGCTTTTCGAAAAAGGACCGGATTGCACGCCAGATAATCGAAGATGCGGAAGCTTCAGGCGCGTTAAAGCCCGGCCAGACAGTGGTAGAGCTGACCAGCGGCAACACCGGCACCGGCCTGGCTATTGTTTGCGGAATTAAAGGATATCCTTTTGTGGCCGTCATGTCTAAAGGCAACTCGGTTGAAAGAGCCCGCATGATGTCGGCTTTAGGGGCTGAAGTGGTGCTGGTGGACCAGCTGCCGGATTCGGTTCCAGGACAGGTTTCCGGCGGCGATCTGGAATTGGTCGAACTGAAAACAAAAAAGATCGTCACAGCTCGCAAGGCCTTTCGAGCCGATCAATTTAGCCTGAAAGGTAATTTTCGAGCCCACTACCTGAATACGGGTCCGGAGATTATCCGCCAGTCCGGCGGTGATATTGACGTATTTTGTGATTTCGCCGGCACGGGGGGATCATTTGCAGGTTGTGCTGCCGCATTGAAAGAACACGATTCACGCATAAAGTGTTTCCTGGTTGAACCGGATGGAGCGGCCATCCTGGCCGGGGAGCCGGTGACCTACCCCAATCATCGCATTCAGGGCGGCGGCTATGCCATGGCGGATCTGCCCCTGCTGAAACGCGAACTGATTGACGGTTATCTGAAAGTAACCGATCAACAGGCGATTGAAATGACCCGTCGGCTTGCCAGAGAGGAGGGAATCTTTGCCGGTTTTTCGTCAGGCGCCAATCTGTCAGCCGCGACGGAATTATTACAAACCGAATTTAAGAGTAAGACTGCTATGGTTTTAATCTGTGATTCGGGGCTGAAGTATCTCAGTACGGACCTCTGGGAAAAATAATTATTTTCGTTGCGCCACAAAACAACCGGGCCGTTTTGCAATAATCCCTGTAAACAAGCACGGGGAGCAAATTAGTGAAAACTAAAAATAAGGTTATTGCGCTTTCAATTTTTTTGGGGCTTTTCGCCGGGCTTTTGGACTCTGTTGTTGATTTCACGGTATTCTACGAAAAGCCTTTTTGGAATTTGATGATTTTTGAAGTTCCTGCGCTCGAAATCTATTTTAGAGGAATAATTCTGGCGCTTTTTACAATATTTGGATTAATCGTTGCCAGGATTATGGTTATGCGGGAACAGGTTGAAGAAAAAGTTCATCAGCAATCCGAATTTCTGAATTCAGTTTTAGAATCTCTAACCCACCCCTTTTATGTCATTGATGCCTCTGATTTCCGGATCAAGCTGGCGAATGCTGCGGCCTATCGAGATCGACGTTTAGCAAATTCTACTTGTTACGCCCTTGCACGCAACCGTGACTTACCATGTGGATCGGCTGATCATCCTTGTCCGCTGGAGATAATAAAGAAAACAAAACAACCGGTAATGGTGGAACATACCCATTTTGATAAAAACAGGAATCCCAAACATTTGGAAGTGCATGGTTACCCCATTTTTGATGCTGACGGACATGTCTCCCAGGTAATTGAATACTCCCTGGATGCAACCAAACGCAAGCGAGCGGAGGAGGCGCTGCAAGTAAGCGAGGAGAAATTCAGAGGTATCAGTTCTTCCGCCAATGATGCAATAATAACTATGGACAGCAGAGGC
>Ga0210122_1000468_pt1 | contig 14074 bp, 5 predicted proteins | sample Muzzi_CordB_D2_FD_185530 | JGI IMG/M metagenome (GOLD analysis project Ga0210122, IMG submission 185530) | Wetland microbial communities from San Francisco Bay, California, USA, that impact long-term carbon sequestration - Muzzi_CordB_D2 (SPAdes) | ecosystem: Environmental > Aquatic > Marine >... | reverse complement strand
GCTTTCTACTGGAAGTTTCGCGCTTTTGCCCTACGCGCTGTCTTTTGGGTAACCTTAACCACCACTGTGGTATCAATCACAATTCTGACCGGTGAAACCGAGGCTCATGAGATGGTTGAAATCCCTTTGCTGACCACGATTCTTATCATGGTTTTTTTTATCGCCGGTCAACGTACCAAAGCGGAAATGGCTCTACGGCAAACAAATGAGGAATTAGAAGGTAGGGTACAACGACGTACCGCTGAACTGACCAGAGTTTTAGCGGCTGAGCGAGTGCAGCGCGAGTTAGCCGAAACTCTGGGAGAGGTTTTTTTGGCTCTGACGGCCCGAACCAGCCGTGAAGCCGTTTTGGACGAAATATTAGATCAGGTGCAACGGGTTGTACCTTACAGTGCAGCCAATATTGTGCTACGAAATGGCAAAAATTTGCGAACAGCTCGGTATCAAGGGTATGAGGCTTTTGACACAGGGGACGTAATTTCTAATTTAACGCAATCCTTAGCCAATTTACCTCTGGATGCTGAGGTTGTTAAATCTCGGCAGCCTATAGTTGTGGCTGAGACCCGGCAAAATCCATTGTGGGTAACTTTACCAGGAACCCAATGGGTCGAGTCATCAATTATTGTCCCTATTTGTTTACATCTTAATGTGATAGGCTTGCTGCGCTTAGATAGCGATATCCCAGGCAAATTCTCTACCCATGATATTGATTCTTTGCTGCCACTGGCTAATGCTGCAGCCGTAGCCCTGGAAAATGCCAGGTTGTATGATTTAGCCCAGGAAGAATTGGCCGAACGAAGATTAGTGGAGAAAGAGTTACGTGAACTTGCCGCCAAGAATCAGGCTATTTTGGACATGATTCCTGACTCGCTTTTTCAACTCAGACCTGATGGGACTATTTTAGACTATAAAATCTCCAAAGGGACCTTATTGCAGGAACTTATAGGCGAAGGACGAATTAGCCATCATTTACGTGACTTACTGCCGTCCGATCTGGTTGAACTGATGATTCACCACATTAATGAAACATTCAAAAGCCAAACTACCCAAATTTTTGAATATCAATTACCCTTACCCCATAACACTCGAGATTTTGAGATATGGCTGGTCGCCAGTGGTCCTGTCGAAGTTTTTGCAATTGTGCGCGACATCACCGAACGGAAATCTCATGCTACCGCCCTTGAAGCGGAACGCGCGCGTATTGCCCGAGATTTGCATGACTTGCTTGGACAAAGCCTGGGCTATTTACGCCTTAAACTGGATGGCTTTACCAGCAAAGAGGTTAAGCCTGACCCTAATAAATTTCGAAAAGACTTGATACGGATGCGCGATGTGGCTAACGAAGCCTATGAACTGGTGCGGAGCATGGTAGTCGCAGCGCGATCCACTACATCAACCCATTTAGCTACTATTTTGTTGACTCAGGCCAAATCAATTGGGAACCGGGCACATTTTGAGCTCCACTTTTCCACTACCGGCCAGCCCTACCTTCTTTCGCCGATAGTGCAACAACAGATTTTTTATATTTTTAATGAGGCCTTAAATAACGTAGCCAAACATGCCAAGGCCCAAAATGTTTATATCCAAATGATCTGGCAAGAAAATTCTTTAAACATCACTATCCTGGACGACGGGCAGGGCTTTGAAACAAGTTCCTTCCCATCCGATGGGCATTTTGGCCTGAGAATTATGCAGGAACGAGCCGAAGAAATTAACGGCCTCCTCTCAATCACATCAAACATTAATGAAGGCACACGGTTAACCATTCATCTGCCTCTTGTACCGGTGGCTTAATTGTTTCAAGTTACCAGTTGACCAGGGTATTTTGATTGGGGATAAAAAGGCGCACATGAGATTATTGTTAGTTGATGACCACATTTTATTTAGAGAAGGATTGGTTAGCCTGTTAGATGGCCAACCAGATATTGAGGTTGTTGGTGAGGCAGGCTCAATTCAGGGAGCAGTTAAGCTGGCCCGTGAATTGGCCCCTGATCTGATCCTGATGGATTTTACGCTGCCAGATGGTACTGGACTGGAAGCCACAAAAGCCATTCTGACCGAGAGACCGGAAACCAATATTGTTTTTCTCACCGTTCACGATCAAGAGGAATATTTGTTTCACGCGATTCGCTCTGGGGCCAAAGGTTATTTGCTTAAAAACGTGCCCCTATCCAATTTATTAAGTTACTTGAGAGGTATAGGGCGGGGTGAAGCGGCTATCACGCTGACTATGGTTAGCCATATTTTGGAAGAGTTTTATCATACGCGCCGTGCTTCACAGCCCCAAAGCGATGAGTTTAACAACCTCACTTTGCGGGAGATAGAGCTACTCCGAGAGTTGGCCACGGGTGCCAGCAATCGGGAAATAGCCCAGCGTTTGGTTATTAGTGAAAATACGGTCAAAGTACATGTGCGCCATATTCTGGATAAACTAAATCTTAAAAACCGTCGTGAGGCTATCAATTATGCCCGCCAGCAAGGTCTCATCTGAGTATAGTTAAGATATCCATTTCCCCCTTCCTCGCTGAAATAAAAATCAACTTGCTTTTTTATGTATATAATTTTGTTGGGGACAGGTCTGATACCTGCCCTTAGACATTTTCATCATTGGTGGCCTGTGTTACACGCCTGTGATGACTCTTTTGTAATCCTTGAGTAATCCTTTTTTAATACCCCAACATACTACTTTGTAATTCCTCGTATAGTCTTATTTTAATACTCCAGCATACTTCTTAGTAATCCCATGCTTACATAAAGATAATCCTACTTTAATACCGGAAGGATTATGAAGGGTCATAGAACTTTACTTGCTACTCCACTACAATAAGTTAGGCAGTGAAACAGGCTGATCAAATCGCTTCTTGTTACCACCTTGTTACCACACCTCTCTGAGTTTGCTGGGCAGACAACCCTAGCTACCATCGTACTGAATAGGGTGATCAACTTGCAACGTGTTCTTATCATCGAAAATAACTTGTTGCTGGGTGCAGGTATTCAGAACCTACTGGCTGGCACAGCCAATCTGGATGTTATAGGTATTTCCTCCAGAAAATGGCCGGATTTGGTTCAAGAAATCGAACGCCTTCAACCAGAGGTGATTGTGTTAGATGAAGCTAGCCATAGGGCCAGCTTGACCAAATTACTACCTCTGTTGAAAGAGTTCCCCCAGTTGCGGCTTGTGGTGGTGAGCGCTAACGACAACCGAATCCACATTTACGGCAAACAAGAAATCCTAATCACCGTTGCCACTCAACTCATTAACATCATCTCTAAATAGTTAGCACATATTCCGTGAGAGAAAGGAGGGGGTACTTGGTTCATTGTAAACGAAGTACAAGCAAACCTTACCGAATTATTCGATCGATTTAAATTTCCTTGTAAATCAATGAGGAGGAATACTAAATGAAGTTAAGAAATTATACAACTAAGGGAAGGCTACATCATCAGAAACAACATTGGCTGGGCCGTTTCTGTGTAGTCTTGATCCTGCTGCTAACGGCCATGTGGGCTCTGGGCCCAACGACCACGCCACTGGCCCTGGCCGGTCCAGCCTTGGACCAGCCTGTGGTACCGGACGTGGTCGGTCTATCCCAGAGTGAGGCCGAAGCAACCATCACGAATGCTGGCCTGACGGTTGGCACTGTGTCCTCAGAAAATAGCGATACTGTCCCCGCAGGCGATGTGATCAGCCAGAACCCGGTGGCCGGTAGCTCCGCTAAGAAAAACTCGGCCGTTGATCTGGTTGTTTCCGCCGGACCAGCTGCTCCAACCACAATCACCGTGCCCGATGTGGGGGGTCTTACCCAGGCTGATGCCGAAGCCGCGTTGACTGCGGCTGGTTTTGTTTTGGGTACGGTCACCCCACAGGACAGTGACACCATCCCAGCCGGGGTGGTTATCAGCCAAAACCCGGTGGCCGGTGATTCCGCTGCTCCTGGTTCAGCCGTAGACCTGGTTGTTTCCTCGGGGCCAGCTGTCCAAATCGCGGTCACCGTACCCGATGTGGTCAACAAGCCCCAGGCCGATGCCGAAGCCGATCTGGTGGCGGCCAACCTTATCACCGGCACAATCACCCTGACCAATAGCGACGCCATCACCGCCGGTCTGGTCATCAGCCAAAATCCAGTGGCTGGTGATTCCGCCGCTCCTGGTTCAGCCGTTGATCTGGTTGTTTCCTCGGGGCCAGCTGCCCCAACCACAGTCACCGTACCCGATGTGGTCAATAAACCCCAGACCCAGGCCGAAGCCGACCTGGTAGCGGCCAACCTGGTAACGGGTACCATCACCCTGACTAATAGCGACGTCATTACGGCCGGTCTGGTCATCAGCCAAAACCCGGTGGCCGGCGATTTTGCTGCTCCTGGTTCAGCCGTTGATCTGGTTGTTTCCTCGGGACCAGCTGCCCCAACCACAGTTACGGTACCCGATGTGGTCAATAAACCCCAGGCCGACGCCGAAGCCGATCTGGTGGCGGCCAACCTTATCACCGGTACCATCGCCCTGACCAATAGTGACACCATCACCGCCGGTCTGGTTATGGAGCAGAACCCCGTGGCTGGTAGTTCGGTCACAGCCGGTTCAGCCGTTGATCTGGTTGTCTCTTCTGGCGCTGCCCAAATCATGGTTACTGTACCTGATGTGGTCAACAAACCACAAGCCGACGCCGAAGCCGATCTGGTAGCGGCCAACCTTATCACCGGCACAATGACCCTCACCAATAGCGACGTCATCACGGCCGGATTGGTAATGGAGCAGAATCCGGCAGCAGGCAGCGCCGTTGCCCCTGGTTCGGCAGTTGATCTGGTGATCTCCTCTGGTCCGGCAGTAGCCAACGTGGTTGTGACCGCGGCGCCGCTTGTGTTTCAGGTAGCGTATGATGCAGTTCCGTGCGGCCCCTCCAACGTATTGTGCCTCAACGTGGTCAGTACCACGGGTGGCGACATTTCCGATTACAAATACATCATCAACATTGACAATACCGGCACCACCGCTCAGGGCAGCCCTGACTCCGGTACTGGCTGTCATCCGAACGATGGCGGTTATCCTGGCTCCTGCGCCTGGGTTTCTATTGCCGGCGCGGCCAGCAAAAGTCCGATTTATACGCAGGGCAACCAGGATGACTTTACCCTTGCTGATAATAGCTCTGGCGGTATTGCCGACCTACCCGATGGTAGGTACCTGATCTCGGTAATTGCTGACGGCTTCAAGCTGGACGGTGAGCACTTCAGTGTACCCCTGGATGGACCGGTGACCGTGAAGTTGCAGCCCTTCCCACTGCCCGACGCGACTATCCAAGCGGCCGTGTTTGAGGACATTTCGCCCGTCAACGGCGCGCCCGACCTGCCCGCCGAGCACGGCCTGGCTGGTTTTGTCGGCCATATCGCCGACTATATCGGCGAGGTCACCACAGATGTGTATGGCGACCCGCTATGCGGCGGTCCCGGCCAGTGTGTAAGCAAGTGTTACGTTGTTGACGGTGGGGTTGACATCGGAACGGTCGCACCGATCGATTCTGCCGGTCGCTGCCCCACTGATCCGACCGGTCTGACGATGATCGAAGGCGGCGCAGTTCCCGCGGATGCCGCCATCGAAGGCAAGCTAAAAATCCCCAACTTGGGGCCTAACCGCTACGCCCTCTCCATCATCCCCCCAGATGGCAGCAACTGGATTCAGACCACCACGCTGGAAGGCAACCACGACTGGGACGCCTGGGTCATGGAAGGTGCTACCGGCCTGGACACTGAATTCGTCATAGCCGGTGAGCCATTCCCGGCCATCATCTTCGGCTATGTCAAGCCAAACGCCGCCAATCTAGGCGGCTCTGGCGAGATCAAGGGCGTGGTGGATGCGTTCAAGTCCTACGTCCCGGCCAAGGGCGGCGTCATCAGCTACGAACCCTTTATCGGGGCGAAGATCGACAAGCCCATCGACAGCCCCTGGCTCGCCTTATCCGACCTGGGGGCCGGTGATACCGCGGTCTGGATCGGGCAGGGAAATCCCGATGGTAGCTTTTCCATTCAGAATGTTTCCGACGGCACCTATACCCTATCTTGGTGGGATGAACCGCAAGATTACATCCTCAACCTGATGAACGTTACCGTAGCCAACGGTGAGGTGGTCGACCTCGGGGTGCTTCCCTTGAACGGCTGGTGGACCCAGCTCGATGGCTATGTATTTAGCGACGACAACCGGAACGGCGTCTTTGACTGGAATGACTTGAACGGCAACGGCTGTCCGGACGGAGGTGCCGAAGGAGAAAAAGCGCTATCCAACTTTGCCCTCACCATGCGCAAACGAGAAAACTCGCTCATGGATCGTGGCGCCACCCTAGTAACCACTGACGGGTGCGGCTACTACTACATGGAGAACGCCTACCCGATGACCCAGTGGTTGGTAATGGAAGCCTACAGCGACCTGTACTACACCACCGGGGTGACCTATCAAGCCGATAACCAGCCGGGGCCAACCACCATCCTGGGCGCCGGGGTGGATATCAGCGTGTTGCCCATCATCGGCCTGAGTGGCCGGTTGGACTGGGGAGTGCACAACTACGCGCCCACCGGCGGGACCCCCGGAGTCGACCCGGATAATGGCGGCATCGTAGGCACTGTTAGCTACGATACCACCCGCAACGAGATCGACCCGCGTTACGCCGCGGTCGAAGACTGGCAGCCGGGTATTTCCGACCTGACCGTCAACCTGTATGCCTCGGTGGACTGCCCGGTCGACGGCAGCGCGCCTTGCGATCCTACCGGACGCTTCGAACTTGACACAGACGGTTCTTTCCTTAAGGGCCATTTGTTGAACACCTACCTAACCGAAACCTGGCAGCGACCGGACAGCGACTGCGTGCCTCGTGATGTGAACGGTGACCCGCTCGCTTATCCGGCTGACCAGCAAGTGACCAACGCGGACACTGACTGCCTGGAAGGCCCGTTGATGGGCGTGCAGTTCAACACATATGCAACTGACCAGGGCACTTCCGACGCCAACTTCGGCGCGGCAGTGAATGGCAACTACGGCTTCGGCGATGGTTGCTTCAACGGTGGGCTAGATGCCTCCGACCCTGCCAACCCGGTCTGCCTGGACACAGCTGGCATCGACATCGGCTTCACGCCGTTAACCGTCGGCGACTACCTGGTCGAGGTGGAAATCCCCAACGATGCCACCAGCCGCCCGATGTATCAGGTGACTAAGGAAGAAGATATCAACATCGCCAACGGCGATCAGTTCGTCCCGCAGATCCCGCCGCCCGAATGCGCCGGGCCGCTGCATACGGTGGATGTGGCAACCATCGGCACGGATGACTGGCCCGAGGTCATTGGCGATGGCGGCGTTACCAATGATTTACCAGTTGGTGTCGCCGTGCCGGCCTCAACGCCAGTGGTGAATACCACCTTTGCCGAGGACCTCAACGGCTCCTACTATGAAGGCCAACAAAAACCGCTGTGTAGCACCAAGCTGGTACACGTCAGCAACGGCAAATCGGTGGCCCCCACCTTCAACCTGTTTACTGACGTACCCTTGCCGGGCCGCTTCTGGGGTTTGCTTGTGGACGATCTCAACTTCTCCAGCAACCCCAAGTCGCTGCTGTATGGTGAGAAAGCCGGTGTGCCCTTTGCTCCGGTGGGTATCTACGACTACACCAACCGGTTAATCACCACCGTCGAGTCCGACTACAACGGCCTCTTCGATGTGCTGTTGCCTTCTACTAACCGCATCAGCTGCCCCACCCCGTCGGGTGTGTGCGCCAACCTGTACCGCTTTGTAGGCAATGATCCGGGTATCCCCGGTCGCCTCAACTTGAACTTCAACCCGCAATTTCGCACTATCGCCGCCGAGTTCGAAGCCTTTCCCGGCCTGATTGTTCCGGCCGACCTGGCTCCGACTCAGATGGGTGTGTCTATCCAGCTACCCGGCTCGCAGTTCAACCAGCCGGTGGCCTGCATGCTGGATTCGGCGGTACCGCAGCTCTTTGCTGTGTCGCAGCCCTATGCCGATTTTATCACCTCTACGACGGACGCCTCATTTACCATCACCGGCCAGGGCTTCGGCTCTAATCCCCAGGTTACCCTGGATGGGACGTCACTGCCGATCAATGGGATGCCGACTGACACCTCAATCGCCGTGACCGTACCGGCGAGTACGCCTGTTGGCCCGCACCGGCTCAAGATTACAGCCGATAATGGACAAACTACGGTCAATAGTCTTACCTTCCACGTACTCGGTGTGGAGGAACCGACCTTCCCGGCGAACACGGTATTGGATGATTTCAATCGTTCAAACGGATCTCTGGGCGGTAATTGGAATGCAAGCAGCACTGGCAACAATGGACGTCTCCGCATCCAAAATTACCCGCCTGATGGCGATGTCCAGGTGCGGGACGGAAACAGTGTGGACTGGGCGTTGTGGACCCCTGGTCTTCCGTTCGGTCCGTACCAGGAGGCTTACTTCACTTTCGATAAAGTCAGTAGCATCGGTACAGAACAAGGCTTGTTGCTCAAACTGAACGGGAATAACCCCACTTCCACCAACAACAGTTCTTGGATTGAGGTGGCTTACAAGGGGACAAACCCCACCGCCGTTTTGGTCCGCACAAAGCAACCCGGACAAAACCAGAACCAGGCGGTAACGCAGGCCACATTCCCGGCCACTTTTGCGGCCGGTGACCAACTCGGTGCGCGCGCCTATCTTGACGGAACGGTCAAGGTGTATAAGAACGGAACCTTGCTCACCAGCGTTAATATCACCACCACTCCCTCCCCATGGCCAGCGGCGCTTGCCCAAGGCGGTGGCAGGATTGGCGTCCGTTTCGTGGGCACGCAGGGGGGCAACAGTCCCACCAACGACGCCCGCTTCGATGACTTCGGAGGCGGAGACTTCACCTTCACAAGCTACACCCCGAATGTGTACGAGGTCGGCCCTGGCAAAACGTATGATCCTGGAACTTTCGACCCCAATAATCCTTCACACGCAATCCAGGACGCGCTTGACGCGGCGGCCGCCAGTCCCGGTGATGATCTGGTGGTGGTTTACCCCGGTATACCCCAAGGTGACCGGATTAACCCGCGTGGAGCCTACTACGAAAACTTGATCATCGCTTCACCGGTCAAGCTGCAGGGCGTCGGTCCCGGTAGCCCAGACGGGTCGGTACCTGGCTCGATCATCGATGGCAGCGCCTTTGGCGGTGATACCGCCTTGGCCGAGGCCTGGCGAGACAAGGTGGCTGGCCTGACCTGGGTGGGCAATCAGACCGTTTCCGAAGGCGAAGTGATCTATCTCTTAGCCCAGTCGGATACGCAGTATGGCTCTGGCTTCAAGGCTGCCATTGACGGCTTCGATATCCGTGGCGGCGACCAGCAAGGACAGGCCAATATCCTCACCCAAGGTGGCGCGATCTTTGCCAATGCCTACGTCCGCAACCTGCAGATTACCAACAACATCATCGAGGCCAACAGCAGCTCGTACGGCACCATCCGCATCGGTACACCCGACCTGCCCGCCCCGAACACCAGCCAGCACAACGAGAACCTGCGTATCGCCTATAACCGCATCATCGCTAATGGCGGCACCAATCTGGCTGGCGGCATCGCTCTCTTTGCCGGCGCCGACATGTACCAGGTAGACCACAACGATTTGTGTGGCAACTTCTCGGCTGAGTACGGCGGCGGCCTGAGCGCTTATGGCTATAGCTCGGATGGTACGATCCACCACAACCGTATCTACTTCAATAGCTCGTACGATGAAGGCGGTGGTCTGATAGTTGCCGGTCAACTACCGGCTGACCCGACCATGCTCTCGCCCGGCTCTGGCCCGGTGAACGTCTACAATAACCTGATCCAGGGCAACCTGGCCAACGACGACGGCGGCGGTATGCGCTTCCTGATGGCGGGTAACTACCCCATAAACGTCTTCAACAACATGATCGTCAACAACATCTCCACCCACGAAGGCGGCGGTATCGGATTGGATGATACCCCCAACGTGCGGGCCTACAACAACACCATCATGAAGAACCTGACCACTGCTACCGCAGTCACGAGCAATGGTGCCCCGGCCCCAGCCGGTCTGTCGACCTCGGCCAACAGCGATCCGCTGCAGGCTACGCTACCGGCTGGCTCACCGATCTTCAGCAACCCGCTTCTGTTCAACAACATCTTCTGGGATAACCGGGCGGGTACGCGCGGGGTTGGTACCGTGACGGGGCTAGGTGCACCGGGAGATGCCACCGCCATCAACTACTGGGATCTGGGTGTGGCCGACGGTACGGGAACACTCTTACCGACCAGTTCGATCATCCAGGCGGGCGACGGCGCCCCCATGGGCGGCAACCCGGCGGTGGTCCAGTCATACGACACCGGGGTGACCTTCGATGCCTGGCGTAACAACCCAGCCTTCGTCGGGGCCATTATGGTGACGGTAGATAATCCACCCAATGTGTTAGGAGATTATCACCTCAATGCCGGCTCACCGGCCATAGACATGGGCGCGTCGGACAAGGATGTGCCTGCGTACCAGCAGCCGCCCACTAACCTGTCTGCACCTGGGTACGATTTCGATAACCAAATGCGGCCCAACTGTAGCCCGCCTACCCTTTGTATTGACATCGGCGCTGACGAAGTGCAATAGATTGATACTTTCAGGGCTGGGGAGGGGTCAATTGATCCTTCCCCAGCCAACCCATCATTTATAGGAGATTTAGATATGCCTAAACAAACTTATCGCAACTCAATCAGCCGGCGCGATTTCCTAAAAATCGCTGGCGGTGCTGCCTTCGCCGTCGCTGGGGCGAGCGCCATACCGCAGGTGTTCCGCCGGGTGCTGCGGCCGGTGAGTGTGGCCGAGGCGCAGGGAACCCCGCCCGATCTGTACTTTGCTGGTACGGACGGCTGGATATCCATGCCGCCCAGCCCGCCTATCGGCTTCTACTTTCCGGACGATCTAGCCCCGCCGTCACTCGATACCTACATCTTTGGTTTCCGTAACATCACTGGCCTAGACGCCACTCAGATTACCAACCAAAAGATGAAGGCCCAACACAGCGCGCCACTCTTCTGGGTCAACGAGTACAACGGCTCCAACGAGTTCCGGCTGCAATTGACCAACCTGGGCCTGCAGATCCGCCCGGACCTGACCGACTCGCACACTGTGCACTGGCACGGCTTCCGCAACATTATCGCCTTCTACGATGGCGAGCCAACCGGCTCTGTCTCTGTGCCGGTTGGGCGTAATTTCACCTATGTTTTTCGGCCGCGTGATCCCGGCACTTATATGTACCACTGCCATGTTGAAGACGTGGAGCACGTACATATGGGCATGACCGGCCTGGTTTTTGTGCGGCCGCTGCAGAATGGCAATACATCACTATACCCAAGTGGCAAGTACGCCTACAACGACGGCGACGGCTCGACCGGCTACGACCGCGAGTTCGCCATGTTTATCAGCGAAGTCTGGGCCGAGGCTCACTGGTGCGACTCGCACATCCAGTTGCCAGACTGGAGCGATTATCGCGCCGATTTCAACCTGCTCAATGGGCGGGCCTACCCCGACACGGTGGCGCCTAACGCGGCCCTGGTTCTTCCTGGTGATGTTTCCCAGCAATCGCCGGATGGCAATTACTATACGGTACCTTACCGTCGCGATGGCGATGGCGACTTAATAGGCCCAGACAGTCGTCCGGACCTGCAATACCAGCCGCTGTCATCCCTGATTACCTGCCAGCCGGGCGAGCGTGTTCTGCTTCGTTTTGCCAACCTGGGCTTCCGCGAGGCTGCCATGACCATGGCCGGCATCCAGATGCGGGTGATCGGCCGGGATGCCACCTTGATGCGCGGGCTTAGTTCCTCCGGATTGCGCGACGGCGCCGATACCAGTTACGAGACCGACACCATCCTGATTGGCGCTGGCGAGAGCTTTGACGTTATCTTCACCGCCCCAGACTTCAGTGGTGATAGCGGCAGTAGCGGCCTTGGCTATGACACCTACGTTTTGTACAACCGCCGCCTGACCCAGGTTTCCAACCTGAGTGATGGCGGTTTTGGCGGCCAACGCACCGAAGTGCGGGTCTACCCCGGCGGTCTGGCCTCGCAACAGTATCCCAACGACTGGGGCATCTGAGCCAACCAGTTCACGAGTGAAAAGGAGCTAGAAAAATGCGTACTTCAAGATTCAAATGGATTTGGTTGGGAGTGGCCCTGCTGCTACTGGTCGGCCTGCTCTCGGCCGGTTCGCTGGCCAAACCCCAGCCGGCTGCGGCGCAGACACAGCCCACCGTGGGCCTTGTCTGTACCAATGGCCCAAGCTTTACGCTAGATGCCAAGACAGGCTACATCATTCTGGGCGATGGCAACACTATGTATATGTGGAGCTATGCCAAGGGTGGCCAGGCTTTTCAGTACCCCGGCCCGGTGCTGTGTGTCAATGAGGGTGATACAGTGACAGTGGTCCTGCACAACACCCTCCCTGAAGCCACTTCGATTATATTCCCCGGGCAGGAGAACGTTCTGGCCAATGGTGCTCCAGTCCAGCCGCAGTTTAACACCGGCGGCAACCTCATCTCGCTGACCAACATGGCCCTCGCCAACGGCGGCAGTGTGACCTACAGTTTTGTGGCTTCCAAACCCGGCACCTATCTGTATGAGTCCGGGACCAACCCGGAAAAGCAGGTTCGCATGGGCCTGGCCGGTGCGTTGGTCGTGCGGCCATCTACAGTTCCGTCTGGTGGTGCAGATACAAACCCGGCGCATTATGTCTACAACCGGGCCGATAGTGTGTTCACCCCAGAGGAAGAGTTTATGGTCTTCCTGTCGGAGATTGATCCCTACCAGCACCAGGCCGCGGAGCAGAACAAGCCGTTTGACCTGACCAAATATCACGTACACTACTGGCTGATCAACGGGCGCACCTTCCCCGACAGCATCGCCGACAACTTTGCCTCCTGGCTGCCCAACCAGCCGTATGGGGCCCTGGCCCGCATCCATCCATATGATAAATACCTGCCTGATGGCACCCTGAACCCTAATCCGCAGCATCCATATCCGGGCATGGTCCGCTATCTCAACATGGGCTTCGAGGAAATTCCTATGCATCCCCACGGCAATAATGGCGCGGTGATTGGCCGCGATGCGAATCCCTTGGAAGGTCCGGGCGGAGAAGACCTATCTTTTGAGAAATTTGCTATCAACATTGGCCCCGGCCAGACCTGGGATGTGCTCTTTAAGTGGTATGACGCCGAGAATTACAGTGAGTCCAATCCTGTGACGGTCACTATCCCTGACCCAGCCAACCAGACCATCGGCATGTTCTGGAGCGGTAGCCCCTATCTGGGCGTGCAGGGTCCCTTACCCCCCGGCGTATCTACCCTTAACGTGTGCGGCGAGTATTACATCATCTCACACAACCATGCCCTGTTCCAGCTCGATGCCTGGGGCGTGACGATGGCCGGCCAGATCACCTATATGCGGGTCGATCCACCGCTGCCAAACAACTGTCCGTAAGAGGAGACTAAGATGCAACCTAAAAAACGATTTATAAGTTTGGTAAAAACGGGCACGCGGCTGGTGATCCTCGCTGCCATACTCATAATGGCGCTCATGAGCAATGCGTCTGGAGTCACCGCGGCACCAGCCCTTAGCCTGAATACTGTCACAGTGGGCTCCCAGACAGGGACGCTCACCGCTGGCACGGGTGGTACCGTCACATTCGACGTATCGGTATCCAGAAACGGTAATAACCCCGGTAGTTTTAATCTGGATGTTACAGGGTTGCCCGCGGGCGTCAGTGTGTCCTCTCAGACACCTCCAAACCCGGTTTCTTTTTCAAGTAACTCACAATCCGTGTCATTGGAAATCCAGACTGACTCCAGCGTAGTGACTGGCCTCTACAACTTTACTGTGACGGCAACTGGAATAGGTAACGGATCAGGTCAGCCCCAAAGTGGCACCGGCACCTTATCCATCCAGGACATCGTCGTCCAGGCCCCGACCGATCAGACGATCACCTTCGACCCGTTGGTGGGCAAGACCTTTGGCGACGCGGACTTTACCGTGAGCGCCACCGCGAGTTCAGGTCTGAC
>Ga0210122_1000463_pt1 | contig 14107 bp, 10 predicted proteins | sample Muzzi_CordB_D2_FD_185530 | JGI IMG/M metagenome (GOLD analysis project Ga0210122, IMG submission 185530) | Wetland microbial communities from San Francisco Bay, California, USA, that impact long-term carbon sequestration - Muzzi_CordB_D2 (SPAdes) | ecosystem: Environmental > Aquatic > Marine >... | reverse complement strand
ACGGATTTCGCGGACACCGCTGGGCACACTGAGAAAATGACCCAGTCCTCTGCGATTTGTCCCTGCACCGGCAACACTTGCGGAGGCTTGGGCTCTATAATAGCCGGTAGCTCTGTCCACAGATCCGCCGGTACCGATTTGCGTCATGACCACAGTAAACGGCCAGGGTCTCCCGAGGTTCCGGGTGCTCGTTCCACGTGTCGTGACCCGGAATTCCTCCGGCATTTCCTTCTCAACCGGGCTGGCATAATAGAAGGCGCCGCCCTCCTCCTGCAGAACCTCCCCACCAGCCCCGGCCTCCTCGCCGCGCGGTTTCACGCCATCGCTCAGGGCGCCGCGGATCTCGCCATTCATGGCGTGTACGTCGATGCCTGCCTTCGCGAGTCCCTTGCTGCGCAGGGTTTTCATATCGGGCGCCATCCGCTCGAGACGCTCGTCGCGCTCCTTCTCGCTCAGTTTCGGATTCTCAAGCGCCTTCATTCCCGCCTCGAGCTTCTCTCGCAGAGCACGCAGTTCGGGATCCTTGTCCACGGCCCGGGCAAGACGCTCCTCGTACTTCTGGGCCGCGCGCCGCACCCGCTCGGCCTTGCGTTGCTCGGCCGCCTCCTCATCGACGCGTTCTTTCTCAGTCTTGCGGTCGGTCTCCTCGAGCATCGTGATCGCCTGCTCCTTGGTCAACCCCGGCGGCAACTGGGAAGGGTCGATCTCCCAGCGCGGTGCGGCCGTGGCCGTGATTGCCAAGCCGGTCAACACAATACCCATACATAGCACAGCGCGAATGTTCATGCGGATCTTCTCCCTTTTTGGAATTGATTGACTTCTTATCGAACGCACTATTCCGCCAGACTACTACACATCCGGCAGCCTTAAACATATAGAATATTTGGCTAACGGTAATATAGTTTTTTTATTGTAGTAGTAGGACTGATCAGCTCGATCCTGACGTCCGATGGTTTAGCAGTCACCTTGCCGACAGCCGCGCCAGTACCCCACGCCTGCGCGAATACATCTGAGACATGTAAAATCACGAGTTCACGACCGGCAGCGGGCGCATCAAATTCACACTCTAATGCAATATTATGACTCCCGTGCTCATCAAAATATGCTGCAACCAGCACCCATACATCAGCATGCAACCGTGATCTCCGACAAAGCCGCTGCGAAGAGGCGTCCCACACCTCTATTCTGCTATAACTTTTGCTCTGTGCGCCGCCGAAGATAATTGCAAACGCAATGTCGCTATAGGAAGTCTCTGGAAGACTTGCAGTAACTCGAATTCTGCTAATCCCTGAAGGCACCGTCAGGTAATGCGCTAGTCCTCTGCGATTAGTACCTGCACCGATATAGTATGCAACTGCCGTTGTTATATAGGTTCCAGCTTCTTTGTCAACGGAACCACCTCTTCCGATTCTTGTCTCGGTTTCGACATACGGCCAGGGCTCTTTGAGGATCTTGGTGGTCGTGCCGCGGGTTGTGACTTCCGATGCAGGCGGCAGTTCGTCATCATCCGGGCTGGAATAGTAGAAGGCACCATCCTTCTCTTGCAGCTCCCCCTCATCACTCCCGTCCTCTGCACCGCGCGGTTTCACGCCATCGCTCAGGGCCCGGCGGATCTCGCCATTCATATCGCGCTCGTCGATGCCCGCCTTCGCCAGCCCCTTGCTGCGCAGGGTTCTCATATCGGGCGCCATCCGCTCGAGACGCTCGGTGCGCTCCTTCTCGCTCAGTTTCGGATTCTCCAGCGCCTTCATGCCCACCTCGAGCTTCTCCTTCAGGGCCTTGAGCTCGGGATCCTTCTCCACGGCCCGCGCAAGACGCTCCTCGTACTTCTTCGCCGCGCGCTGCACCCGCTCGGCCTTGCGCCGCTGGGCCACCTCCTCATCGGCAAGTTCCTTGGCCGTCTTGCGATCGATCTCCTCGAGCATCGCAACCGCCTTTTCCTTCGTCAATCCAGGCGGCAATTGCGACGGGTCGACCTCCCAGCGCGGTGCGGCCAAGGCCGTGGCTGACAAGCCAATCAGGGCAATACCCAGACAAATCACAGTGCGGATGTTCATGTTGATCTCCTCATCTTTTGGTATTGATTAATTTCTTGTCGAATGTTCCATCACGCCAGCCTACAATGCCCCCAGCGGCCTGACACAAAACACCCCCGGTCAACGAATACCGTTTTTCGGAGGCGCTTCACCATCAGAATACCTGGTATCGGCTGTGGCCCCGGCAGTCTTCCATGACAATCATCTGGATCACACCGGGTAGCATGGCTAACGGTAGTATAGTTTTCTTGCAGTAGTAGGGCTGATCAGATCGATCCTGACGTCCGCGGGTTTTGCGTTTACATAGGTCAATGCTGAGCCAGCACCCCAAGCCTGAACGAATGCATCGGAGACGAACTTGATCACGATATCGCGGCCGGCAGCGGGAGCATCGAATTCACAATCCAGGACAACATTGTCAATACCCTGCTGTGAAAAGACCGCAGCAACCAGTCCCCACAGATCGGCGTGCAGCCTTGAACGCCGGCAAATCCGTCTGGAAGAACCGTCCCACACCTCGATTCTGCTGCTGCTCCTTGCCTGTGCACCGCCGAAGAGCACTCCCACCGCAATGTTGTTGAAAAATGTTTCCGGCAGTTGAGCAGTAACACGAATTTTGGTGACACCGGTGGGTACCGTCTGGAAGTGCGCCAGTCCTCTACGATTCGTACCATAGCCAGCCAAATATGCTCTTGCATATGGGCCATATGTCCCTGCTTCTTTATTCACACCACCGCCATAACTCCCTACTTGTGTCCTCTGTTCTGCGTTCGGCCAAGGTTCCTTGAGGTACTTGGTTGTCGTGCCGCGGGTTGTGACTGCTGATGCTGGCGGCAGTTCGTCGTCTTCGGGAACGTTATAGTAGAAGGCACCATCTTCTTCCTGCAGTACTTCTTCACTCCCGGCCTGATCACCGCGCGGTTTTACGCCATCGCCCAGAGACTGTCGAATCTCATTGTTCATGGCGCTCACATTGATACCTGCATTCGCCAGTCCCCTGGCGCGCAGCACCTTCATGTCCGACGCCATGCGGTTAAGGCGCTCGGTGCGTTCCTTATCGCTCAACTCGGTATTATCCAGGGCCTTCATGCCCGCCTCGAGCTTTTCCTTCAGGGCCTTGAGCTCGGGATCCTTGTCCACGGCCCGGGCAAGACGCTCCTCGTATTTCTTCGCCGCGCGCTGCACCCGCTCGGCCTTGCGCTGCTGGGCCGCCTCCTCATCGGCAAGTTCCTTTTCGGTCTTGCGGTCGATCTCCTCGAGCATCGCGACCGCTTTCTCCTTGGTCAGCCCCGGCGGCAGCTGGGCCGGATCGACCTGCCAGCGCGGTGCGGCCACGGCCGTTATTGACATCCCGGCTAATGCCAAAGCCAGACAGATTACATTCATGATGTTCATGTGGTTTCCCTCCCCATTGGAATTGATTTTTCTTGGTTTCTATCGCGACTGCCACGCTGACGTGCCACGACACCTTTCCACCAGCCCCTCATGCAGGCTACTCATTCATCTTCCCCGCCATTATGCATTCACTGCTGTTAGCGGTATCTTGAAGCGTACGCAAACAGTGTGAAAGAAAATGACATGATCCACAGCCTTCCGCGCCACATGATTTTGATTATAGTAGAATTAAACCCCTTTTCCATAAAGCCATCCTTGACAAACCACCATCCATCCCGCTACTCGCCTTGCTCGCCACATATTCGTGCCGAATAAATGCCCCGCACAGACACACCTGAAGAATTATTAAGATAGGTACAGACAATCGGACTGTGACATGCATAATTATAAGACATAGCTTATGAAACGATGGTTGAAATCAGGCAAGCGGATCGCATTTGCCAGCAGCCTCACGACTCTGCTGGTAACGCTTTATCACTCTTTAGCCGGCTATTTCCGACGACATTAATCCACCAACGTAGTTCCGCCGTTCTACCGGTATAAATGGAGAAGCCTGCCGGATTTTACACGCATGCTGATTGGCAACCTGATCGTCGGGCTGGGAATATCGCTCATGCTGGTAGTCTTGCGCGATACCCCATTCCATAGGGACATGGAGGATTCTGCGCTCGACTGGATGATGAAAATGTACAGTGGCACCCGTCCCCAAAACATGCGGTACCTTTTGCCTTCCTGGATATCGACAACACCACATACAGGTCATGGGGCTCGCCTTACATTACACCCAGGGACAAGGTGCTGGACCTGCTGCAGTTTTCTTTGTCCGGTAATCCAGCCGCCTTGGTTGTCGATATCGACCTGAGCCGCAGGGCAGATGCCGGGGATGATGCACTGGCGGATTTTATTCAGCACTACCCTGAAAATTGGATAACCGAAAGCAGTCAACTGCAAAACGTTCCGCCCATTATCCTGTCCCGGATATTTCGCCCGGCGGCAGCTGTCTCAAACGGGATGAAATACGAAATAATGCCATCCTTCCTGGATCAGGCTGTCGCAGCTTCACCACTTGTCTATTGGGCATCTCCGCTATTCGATATCGATGAGGATTTCGTTATTCGTGGCTGGCGGCCATGGGAGATCGCCTGTAATGAACAAGGAGTGACGATTACACCCTCTGTGCAATTAACGGCACATCTGCATCTGGTAATGCGCCAGACGCAGGCAGGGGTAACTGCGGTCGGTTGGCCCGTGAAGTTAGCGGAAAGGGCTGGTGGCAGGCAGTGTCGAGCGGCCTGATGGTGGGCGAATCGCCGGGATTCAGCAGCAGGAAGTCCGATGTGACGGCCGGTTCCCGGGTGGATTCTCTCGTTATGCATGGGTTATGCTTCCTGATAGCCTGTGGCGTTACCTGATCGGGATGATGTATGCAGTATTTGCTTGAGAATCACTCAAGACGAGGAGATTAAGAATGAATATCAGATATTTTGCTTGTTTGGTTCTGGTGATGATGGGGTTGTCGTCTCTTGCCTTGGCGCAAGAGGGCCGGGAGGTCGATGAGGCGCAGTTGCCGCCAGGGAAAACGAAGGCGCAAGTGCAGGCGATGCTCAAGGAGATTGACCGCAAGACGGCAAATGAACTCAAGCAGGAGCTTGCGGCTCTGCAGCGCCAGGACGAACGGCTCCGGCGGGTACTCAAGAAATACGAAGACCGGATCGCCAAGGCAGTGGAGAGAGATCCCGAGTTGCAGGCATTGCGGGACAAACTGGAGGCCGGGAGCCGGGCGATGAACAACCCGCAGCTGAGCGACAAGGAGCGCGAAGCACGGTCCGAGCGAATGGCACCGGATATGCGCACATTTCGCCAGAAAGCACTGGCAAAGGCAGGTATCGATGAACGGGCGATGAACGCAGAGATCGTTCGTGAGATGAACAGCGGTGTCACAACGCGTGGCGGCGGTGAGGGTGAGTCGACCGGCGAGATCCTGGAGGAGGAAGACGGCGTTTTGTACTTTGTCAACCCGAATGAGGAGGAACCGCCACCCGAGTACGAGGTAAAGACCCGCGGAACCAGCACCGAGTATCTCGGGGACCCCTGGCCGTGGACACAGGTAGGTTACGGTCTCTCGTGCGGCTCCAAATGCGAAATCGATAAAACGACCGGCGAATACTCTGTGTATGCTTATGAGCGTGTTAATTCCGGTCAGAATTACCTGGGTCTAGCCCAATACCGTACGGTCAAGAGTGGCGATAAAAAGTATCGCATTTCCGCACGATTGCCAGAGACCGAATTTTCCAATGTAGTGCAGGCAACAATCTTCCAGGCGTCGCGGACCAGAACCTGGAGCAAGATCGAAGTCTGGGATGATTCTTCCAAGCGACTCTGCCGAAACGCCAAATTGCATAAAGATTTGGTGGCGACATGGGGACAAAACTTGAGAAAATCAGGCAAGGACACGATCGCGTTAGCTTGCGAATTCGCTGCTCCTCCGGCCAATCACGAGGTTGTAATCAGGTTCACATCCGGCGTCTACGTTAGGCCAGCGGTAGGGGGGTGGGCGACTGGCTATGTGGGGGCGCAGCCGCAGGATGTCACGCTCTATATAACCCGCTAACCGGCGACCAAATTGCGAAACACATGCTTTCATAGGGCGTCCGAGAATATGGGGCATGATTGATGCAGTTGCAATCGAACTTGTCCAGTGTTCATCTATTTCTATGGATGGCGGAGAGGGAGGCCGCTCTCGCACGGTCCCTGTGCTTTGCGGCACCTGCACATCCTTGTGCATTGGGATTATTCGGGCCTGCAGCCCTCACCCCTTCGGGGCCGCCGTCGCTATGCTCCGGCGTTGTCTCGCACCGCTATGCGGTACTCGGCTCGAACCGAAGGCTCCTCACTGAACCTCCGCACCCCTGATAAACCAAAAGCCCCCGGATGGGGGCTTTTGGTTTATTGGCGGAGAGGGAGGCCGCTCTCGCACGGTCCCTGTGCTTTGCGGCACCTGCACATCCTTGTGCATTGGGATTACTCGAGCCTGCAGTCCTCACCCCTGCGGGGTCGCTGCCTGCGGCAGCGCTCTGCGCGGCTCTGCCGCTTGTCGAACCGGCCAATGGAATATCGAGGGTTCGAATCCACTATCAATCATCCATAGAAAAAGGGGCACAAGGCCCCTATTTCTATGGATGGCGGAGAGGGAGGGATTCGAACCCTCGATGGGCTTTTGACCCATACTCCCTTAGCAGGGGAGCGCCTTCAGCCGCTCGGCCACCTCTCCATTTTGACAAACAGGACAGAAAACCGCCGCTGGGATTCCGACGACGGCCATGGAGGCGTAGCATACCGGTGCGGTTATATTTGGTAAAGCGTGTGTTGGGAAAACGATGGTTATTTTCGGGAAATATCCGATGATCAGCTTTGTTCCTGCTTGATCCGTTCATAGATTTCTTCCCTGTGCACGGCGATCTCCTTCGGTGCATTTACGCCGATTCTGACCTGATTTCCCTTTACGCCCAGTACCGTCACAGTGACTTCATCACCGATCATCAGTGTTTCACCCACTCTTCTCGTTAATATCAACATTTTCCATCTCCATTTTTTTGATTGTCCGTGCTGGGTACTGATGACTCCTTATATAGACCGGTCACCTTAAAAAGAGTTTCGGCTACCCCATCGTAGTCTGAAGTCAGCTGGTTAGTAGTGATTTTAGTCCAACTTTTGTAAAGATAGAATCATTTCCTAAATAGTTTCTTAAAAAAAGCACTTATTTCAGTGTATTTACACTGATTACAGAGCCTTCGATTGCGCCAGATCAAATGCCTCATGGAGGGTCCGAACCCCGAGTTCGAGGTACTTTTCGTCCACCACAACGGAAATCTTGATTTCCGATGTGGAAATCATGCGAATGTTCACGCCTTCTTTTGCCAGGGCTTCGAACATGGTTGAGGCAATACCGGCATGGGAACGCATACCTACACCCACCAGCGAGATTTTCACTATCCGGTCGTCGCCGGAGACTTCCTGTGCATCCAGTCGTGTTGCGGTGTCTTTCAGGATGGTCAGGGCTTTTGCATACTCGTTGCGATGCACGGTGAAAGTAAAGTCCGTGGTCGCGCCATCCGGCGCCACGTTCTGGATAATCATATCCACTTCGATATTGGCGTCAGCGATTGGGCCGAGGATCTGGTACGCGACACCGGGCTTGTCTGGAACACCCAGTATGGTCAGTTTGGCCTCATCGCGACTGAAGGCAATACCAGATATCAGTGCCTGTTCCATCTTTTCATCCTCATAGGTTATCAGCGTACCCTCGCCTTCCTCGAAGGACGACAACACGCGCAACGGCACATTATAACGACCGGCAAAACTGACGGAGCGGATCTGAAGCACCTTTGAGCCAAGACTCGCCATCTCCAGCATTTCCTCGAAGGTGATGCGTTCCAGGCGCCGGGCATCCGGAACCACCCGCGGATCAGTGGTATAGACTCCGTCCACGTCAGTATAGATCTGGCACTCATCAGCCTTGAGTGCCGCAGCCAGCGCCACGGCAGTGGTATCGGACCCGCCGCGCCCGAGGGTGGTGATATTGCCGCCTTCATCTACACCCTGAAAGCCGGCCACGACAACCACCCGGCCCTCGGCAAGATCGGCATGAATACGCTTGTCATCGATATCGCGGATACGCGCCTTGTTATAGGCGCTGTCCGTGCGAATATGTACCTGGGAGCCGGTGTAGGAGCGCGCCGCATGGCCCCGTTTCTCCAGCGCCATACTCAGCAAGGCAATGGTGACCTGTTCGCCGGTGGCCAGCAGCACATCCAGTTCGCGGGGAGTGGGAGTTTCGGTGATGCAACCGGCCAGCTCGAGCAAGCGGTTGGTTTCGCCGCTCATGGCCGATACCACGACAACGATATCGTGCCCTCTGGCTCGCCAGCCGATGACTTTTTCGGCTACATGCTCGATGCGCTCCGGACTGCCGACCGAAGTGCCGCCATATTTTTGTACAATCAGCGCCATGTCAGTGATTGATCACCCTTACCTGTGCAAGCCGCCTGCCTGGAATGCTTTAGACACAATCCGTCAGATGATTACTTGTATATCTTACAATAGGATGCGTAATATAGTTACTGAATAGAACAGGATCTGGCAAGCCTCATCCCGCAAGCCGGTTACTGACCCACTCCGCTACCGAGGCCAGCGCAGCATCCAGATTATCCGGCTGATTGCCACCGGCCTGGGCCATATCCGGCCGACCGCCGCCCTTGCCGCCTACCTGACTGGCAACGGCATTGACGAGATCGCCGGCCTTGAGGCGATCAGTCTGGTCCCGAGTCACCCCGGCAACGATGCTGACCTTGCTGCCATTGACGGTCCCGAGCACCACGGCCGCCGACCCGAGCTTGTTTTTCAACTGATCCAGCGTATCACGCAGTACGCCGGAATCCGCACCATCGAGTCGCGCTGCCAGCACCTTGATACCATCCACCTCCACCGCCTGTGCAGCAAGGTCACTGCCCTGCGTACTGGCGAGTTTTCCCTTCAGTTGCTGAAGTTCTTTTTCCAGCTTGCGGGTCTTCTCCAGCAACTGCGCTACTTTTTCATCGGCATCTTCACGGCCGCCCCGCACCAGGGACGCGACCCGCTGCAGCCGGTTTTCACTGTCGTGAACCCATTCTATGGCGCGTTCGCCCGTGACGGCCTCGATGCGCCGTACACCGGCCGCAATACCGGATTCCGCAACGATCTTCAGCATGCCAATGTCACCCGCCCGGCGCACATGGGTACCGCCACACAACTCCACGGAAAAATCACCGATGGACAGCACGCGCACCTCGTCCCCGTATTTCTCGCCAAACAGCGCCATGGCCCCGGACGCCATGGCATCCTCCATCGACATGATGCGGGTTTCGGCGCGAGCGTTTGCGCGAATCTGTTTATTGACCAGATCCTCGACGGTTTCCAGCTGCTCAGCCGTCACCGGTTCATAGTGGGTGAAGTCAAAACGCAGACGCTCGGGTTCCACCAACGATCCCTTTTGTTGTACATGCTCGCCGAGGACGGTACGCAGCGCCGCATGTAACAGGTGGGTGCCGGAATGGTTGAGCACCGTTGCCTGCCGCCACTCTGGATCGACATGCACCGTGAGGTGGTCACCCGCACGCAGGGTGCCCTGCGTCACCCTGCCGATGTGGGCGAAGACGCCGGTGCCCTGCTTTTGCGTGTCGCTGACATCAAACCGGACGCCCTCGGTTTCCAGGTAGCCCCGATCACCCACCTGCCCGCCGGATTCGGCATAGAACGGGGAACGGTCGAGTATGACTATGCCGGCCTCACCCGCTGCAAGCTGCTCGACCGGTGCACCGTCGCGGAACAGGGCACGAATGTACGACTCATCATCCAGTCGTTCATAACCGCAAAAATCCGTGCTGCCATCAATGTTCAGGTGGGCGGAATATTCCGCGCCGAACTGGCTTGCCGCACGGGCACGGCTGCGCTGGGTCTCCATCTCGCGGTTGAAGCCCTCCATATCCATATCGAGGCCGCGTTCGCGTGCCAGATCGGCCGTCAGGTCGACCGGAAATCCAAAGGTGTCGTAGAGTCTGAATACGGTTTTACCGGAGATAATGCTGCCTTCCATGGTGGACAGGTCCTCTTCCAGGATGCGCATCCCTTGCTCCAGGGTCTCGGCAAAGCGCTCTTCCTCCAGCTGCAGGATGTGCTCGACATGCTGGCGGTTTTCTTCCAGTTCGGGGTAGGCGGCACCCATTTCCCGGCACAAGGGCGCCACCAGTTTATAGAAGAACGGCCGGGTCACACCCAGCTGGTAACCATGACGGATGGCACGGCGGATAATGCGGCGCAGCACATAGCCGCGCCCTTCATTGGACGGCAGGACCCCATCAACCACCAGGAAGGCGCAGGAACGGATGTGATCGGCAATCACCTTCAGCGAATTGCTTCCCGTATCACCGGTGGCGGTAATCTCGGCGGCACTCCTGATCAGGTTGCGGAACAGGTCGATGTCATAATTGCTGTGCACGCCCTGCATCACTGCGGCCAGCCGTTCCAGTCCCATGCCGGTATCCACCGAGGGTTTTGGCAGGGGGTTCAGGTTGCCGTTGGCATCCCGGTCATACTGCATAAAGACCAGGTTCCAGATTTCGACATAACGATCACCATCCTCGCCCGCTGAACCGGGCGGTCCCCCGGCGATCTCCGCTCCATGGTCGTAGAAAATTTCCGTGCAGGGACCGCAGGGTCCGGTATCCCCCATGGACCAGAAATTGTCCTTGGCACCGATACGCTCGAAGCGGGCGGGATCGACCCTTATTTCATTCAGCCAGATTTCCGCGGCCTCGTCGTCGTCCTCAAAGACCGTGACCCATAACCTTTCCCCCGGGATCCTCAGGGTTCCCGTCAGAAATTCCCAGGCATAATGAATCGCCTCGCGCTTGAAATAATCCCCGAAGCTGAAATTGCCGAGCATTTCGAAGAAGGTGTGATGGCGTGCGGTATAACCGACATTTTCCAGATCATTGTGTTTGCCACCGGCACGTACACAGCGCTGACTGCTGGTGGCACGGGTATAACCGCGTTTTTCCTGCCCCAGGAAGACATCCTTGAACTGCACCATGCCGGCATTGACGAACAGCAGCGTGGGATCATTGACAGGCACCAGCGAACTGGAAGCCACGACCGCATGATCCCGCTCCCTGAAGAATTCCAGAAAGGCATTGCGAAGTTCTGCGCTGCTGCTCATGGAGTGTTTCGGTTAACCCGTTAAAAAATCACAGGCTTTTATTATTCAGGGATTTGGATTGGATTGGAATACTTTGGTAAAGATTCTGTCCGGCGGAAGGCGTCCTGCATACGTTAACCGGGTTCTCGCTGTCACCGTAACTCCTCCGCAGGAATGGCGGTGAACATTACGTTCCGGGACATCCCGCAACACACCCCTGCAGCTGTGGCGGGAGTTCCGGAAAACCCTGTCCGCCAGGCACGGGTGCCTCCCCGACGTGGCTTTGGGTTGGTTACGCAGGGCATCCTGGATAGCAGCAGCCGGTTACTCGAACTCCCGGAAGACGCCGGAAATTTGCTCGGCGGTAAAACCCCGTTGCTGGAGGAAACGCATCTGGCGGCTGCGTTCCTGGAAATTCGCCGGCAGCGCCGGCCCAAAGCGTTTCAGCCGCACCTGTTCAATCAGCTCGCGCCACTGGGTGCCGTGTTCGTCCAGGCACCGGTCAATGAGGCCGGCATCGATTCCGCGTTCCCGCAGCCCGGCCCGGATCTTCTGCGGCCCCTGGCCACGCTGGTAACGTGAATGTACAAAGGATTCGGCAAAGCGCGCATCATCCAGCAGCTGCCCGGCGACCAGATCGGAGACGGTTTCATCGACCACACCGGCTTCAAACCCGCGGGACACGAGCTTGTGCAGCAGTTCCTGCTCGCTGTGTTCGCGACGCGCCAGTAGACCCAGTGCCGTCGCTCTGACCGCTACGGGATCGCCGCTGGCTTCAGGCTTCAGCTTCGACTTCCTCCGGTTCCTCTGTGGAGTCGGTCGTCGCAGGCAGTAATTCGGCACGGATCTTGCCCTCGATTTCCCGGGCGATCTCCGGATTCTGTTTCAGGAAATCGCGCACATTTTCCTTGCCCTGCCCGATGCGGTCACCGTTGTAGCTGTACCAGGCACCGGACTTCTCGACAAAACCGTGCTTGACACCCAGGTCGATGATCTCGCCTTCGCGGGAGATGCCTTCCCCGTAAAGGATCTGGAATTCCGCCTGCCTGAAAGGCGGCGCCACCTTGTTCTTGACCACCTTGACACGGGTCTCGTTGCCGGTGATTTCATCACCCTTCTTGATCGCGCCGATACGCCGGATATCCATGCGCACCGAGGCGTAAAACTTCAAGGCATTACCACCGGTCGTGGTTTCCGGGTTGCCGAACATAACACCAATCTTCATGCGAATCTGGTTGATGAAGATCACCATGGTGTTGGAGCGCTTGATGTTGCCGGTGAGTTTGCGCAGCGCCTGTGACATGAGACGGGCCTGCAGGCCCATGTGTGAATCCCCCATGTCCCCCTCGATTTCCGCCTTGGGTGTCAGGGCCGCCACGGAGTCGACGACTACGACATCGATCGAGCCGGAGCGCACCAGCATGTCGGTGATCTCCAGTGCCTGTTCACCGGTGTCCGGCTGGGAGACCAGCAGTTCATCCACATTGACCCCGAGTTTCTCGGCATATACAGGATCCAGGGCATGCTCGGCATCGACGAATGCGGCCGTGCCCCCGGCCTTTTGCGCCTCGGCGATGACCTGCAACGTGAGCGTGGTCTTGCCGGAAGATTCCGGACCATAGATCTCGATGACGCGACCCCGCGGCAGACCGCCGATTCCAAGTGCAACATCCAGCCCGAGTGAACCGGTTGAAACCACATCCACATCCCGTACCGCGCTGACATCGCCCATGCGCATGACAGCCCCCTTGCCGAATTGCTTCTCGATCTGGCTCAGCGCCGCGCTCAATGCCTTGCGTTTGTTGTCTTCCATTTAGCTCCTCCAAAGGTTGTCGTGGTAGCACATTCCCTGTCAGCCACAGGTATCGGCGAAGGCAGGATTATCCCACAGAAGACACTACCCCTCTAGCAGCCAGCGACGAAGTATCCGATATCTCGCACCCGCCGGGTCGGTGACTGACTCGGCCAGACAGAATTCGCCGATTGACCAATGGATCGGAGCGATTTCGTTGACCGGCAATCCCCGGTTGGCCTTGCGTGCCAGGGTGATATGCGGTTGAAACGGCCGGGATTCCGGCACCAGTCCGCACGCCCCCAGAGTAGCCCTCAGGGCTTCCACCAAAGCCCACAATTCCGCCGGGGTATGGGACGGCCCGGCCCAGACGATACGCGGCCGTGGCCAGTAGCCGGCATGATCGATCGTGAGTTCGAAGGGCACGGCATGGATCCGGCCGGCAGCCGCTTCGAGACGGGTTCGGACCGGCGCCATGACAGGGCCGGCAAACGCCAGCGTTATATGCAGTTTTTCCCCGGGTATCCGCTTTGCCTGTTTGCGCAGCTGGCGCCGGGAAAACGACTCGACCGCGTGGCGGACGTCCGCATCCGGCCACAGGGCAAAAAACAGCCGTTGTGTGGATTCAGCCGGCTCCGGCCGCATGCAGCACCCCGTCGAGGGCATGGAGGACGGATTGGCGGCGTACGGACGCCCGGTTGCCGTCAAAATGCCGGGTTTCCACGCGCAGCAGGCCGTCCCGCCGGGCCCAGGCAAAACACACGGTCCCAACGGGTTTCCCGGGGACCTCCCCTCCGGGACCCGCAATCCCGCTGATGGCCGCCGCGATATCCGCATTGCTGTGCTGCAATGCGCCCCGTGCCATCTCGGTAACGGTTGCCTCGCTGACTGCACCCGCGATATCCAGCGTCGCCGCGGACACCCCCAGCATGTCCTGCTTGGCCAGGTTGCTGTAGGTTACAAAGCCCCGATCGAACCAATGCGAACTGCCGGCGATATCGGTGATGCACTTGGCCACCCAGCCACCGGTGCACGATTCCGCCACGGTCAGCCGGAGCCGCCGTTCCAGCAGCACCTCACCCAGCGTACGGGCCAGTTCCTCCAGCGTCACCCGGAGGTGCCCGGAATAATACAGAGTCCCCCCGGAGCCGG
>Ga0210122_1000462_pt1 | contig 14118 bp, 10 predicted proteins | sample Muzzi_CordB_D2_FD_185530 | JGI IMG/M metagenome (GOLD analysis project Ga0210122, IMG submission 185530) | Wetland microbial communities from San Francisco Bay, California, USA, that impact long-term carbon sequestration - Muzzi_CordB_D2 (SPAdes) | ecosystem: Environmental > Aquatic > Marine >... | reverse complement strand
ACGATGAGCGTGTACCCGCGGGCCCGGGATGAAGCACTTTCGAGGGGATGACGTCCTTAATCCCGATGCGCTCTCTGGTCAGCGAAGCATGCGCGGAGTATGCTCTATTCAGGTCCGATTCAGACGATTGGGTTAGAATAATCCACATGCGGGGCAGTCCATTCAAATTTGCATGCATCCTGTGCCTGGCGCTCGCGCTGCCGGCGCAGGCGTTCGGGGTCTCATTGGAGGAAGCCGCCAGACAGGCGGCGCAACAGAACAGGGCGAAAGTGCTGTCGGCCAAGACGGTCAACACCAATCGCGGCCGGCAACACGAAATTAAGCTACTGACCGACAAGGGCGTGGTCAAGACGGTCCGGGTGCCGGACAACGGCGGCAAGAAGAAGCACCGATAGGAGGGGGCCTGTGCGCATCCTGCTGGTAGAAGACGACCAAGACCTGCAGACCTCGCTGGCGGAGATTCTGCGCGACGCCGGGTACGCGGTCGACGTCAGCGGTGACGGTGTCGAGGGACTGTTTTTCGCCGAGGAGTATCCGCTGGACCTGGCCATCATCGACCTGGGCCTGCCCGGAATGTCCGGTCTGGAATTGATCCGCAAGCTGCGGGCCAAAGAACGCCGCTTCCCGGTGCTGATACTGACCGCGCGTTCGGAATGGCAGGACAAGGTCGAAGGCCTGGAGGCCGGTGCGGACGATTACCTGACAAAACCCTTTCATCCGGAAGAACTCAAGGCGCGGGTCGGCGCATTGATCCGGCGGGCCGCCGGTCACACGCAGGCGGTCATCGAGTTCGGCCCGTTCAGCGTCGACCTCGCCAGCCAGCGAGTCCGCCGCGGCGAGGAGGAAATCGATCTGACGACCTACGAGTACAAGGTGTTCGAATACCTGCTGATGCACCCCGAAGAGGTCGTTACCAAGACGGACCTGTCGGAACACCTGTACGAGGAAGACTCGGACCGGGACAGCAACGTCATCGAGGTCTTCGTCGGCCGGCTACGAAGGAAAATTGACCCGCGGGGCAAGATGAACCCCATCGAGACGCTGCGGGGACGCGGTTACCGTCTGAACAATCCGCAACGAGCAAGCTGAGCCGACCCCGCCAGGATGTGCCGGCCAGCGTGAACACCCCAGGGGAAAAGAGGGCGCCGGTGTCCCTGAGGATGCGCCTGGTTGTGCTGGCGGCCCTGGTCATGACCGTGTCGCTGGGCCTGGTGGGCGCGGCGCTGGACGCCGCGTTTTACCGCAGCAGCGTCGCGGCCCTGAACTCACGCATGGAGTCGACGGCTTACCTGGTGCTGGCCGCCACCGAGATCGACGACGACGGTTCGCTGCGGCTCGACAAGGAACTCGGCGACCCGCGGCTCGGTCAGCCCGGCTCGGGGCTTTATGCGCACGTGCACGGGCGGCGCGATCACTGGTATTCGCCCTCGAGCCTGAACCAGGACCTGCCGGAACTGCCGCCGGTCCGGCCGGGCGAAAGCGTGTTCCTGCAGCCCGGGGCCGGCCGGGATTACTTCATCTTCTGCTACGGTGTCGCCTGGGAACTGGCGAACGGCAGCAGACTGCCGATCACGGTCAGTATCTTTGTCGATCCGAAGGAACTGCGAAAGGAGGTCAGCGCGTTTCGCGCCGGCCTCGGTACTTCCCTGGGCGCGGCGGGGGTCATCCTGTTGCTGGCCCAGCTCCTGTTCCTGACGCTGGGCATGCGGCCGTTGCGGCGCCTGACGCGTGATGTCGCCGGTGTCGAATCCGGCCGGACCCAACGACTCGAAGGCCAATATCCCCGGGAGCTGGAACCGCTGACACGCAATCTCAACCGTTTGCTGGAGACCGAAAAGACCAACCAGACGCGTTACCGCAACGCGCTCGATTCATTGGCGCACAGCTTGAAAACGCCGTTGTCCGTGATCCGCTCCAGCATGCCGGCCGACACGGCCGCGAAATCCAGCGCGATCGAAAACGCCGTTACCGATATGCAGCGCCTGATCGCCACCCGGTTACAGCGCGCCGCGGCGTCCGCGCGCAGTTCCATGGCCCCGGCTGTCGATGTGGGCCGCCAGGCCGAGCGGCTGATCCAGTCCCTGGGCCGTGTCTATTCTCACAAAATGATAGACATCGATGCCAATATGGATCCGGGCCTGGCGTTTTACGGCGAACAGCGCGACCTGCTGGAGTTGCTCGGCAACTTGCTCGACAATGCCTGCAAGTACGGGCACGGCAAAGTGCGCTTGCGGGCCGGGCCGCTCGTTGCGGACAAGCCGAGGGCAGGAATCCGTCTCAGCGTCGAGGACAATGGCCCCGGGATCGCGCCGGACGCTCGCCGGACGCTGCTCAAACGCGGTGTCCGCGGCGACGAGCGGGTCGACGGGCACGGGCTCGGGCTGGCGATCGTGCTGGAGATCGTCAGCGCCTACAATGGTGAGATCGAGATCGATGAAGGCGACCTGGGCGGTGCGCGGGTCAGCGTCGTTTTGAGAACGCAATAAGGAGGCAGGATCAGGAATGCGTCAACTGCTCGAAATCATGCAACGTCTGCGTGACCCGGAACACGGCTGCCCGTGGGATATCGAGCAGGATTTTTCGACCATCGCACCCTATACCATCGAAGAAGCCTATGAAGTTGCCGACGCCATTGAGCGGGGCGACATGGAAGGCCTGAAGGACGAACTCGGCGACCTGTTGTTCCAGGTCGTTTTCCACGCGCAGATGGCCAGCGAGCAGGGCAGTTTCGATTTTGAGGGGGTACACGATTCAGTCTGCGACAAGATGCGGCGCCGTCATCCCCATGTTTTTGCCGGCGAGGTCGTTACCGGCGCCGCCCAGCAGACGCGGCTGTGGGAAGAACACAAGGCGCGGGAGCGCAAGGCCAGGGGCGACGACAGCCTGATGGACGGGGTGCCGGCCGGCATGGCCGAATTGCAGCGCGCCGTGAAGTTGCAGAAACGGGCGGCCAGGGCGGGGTTCGACTGGGACTCGGCAGCGCCGGTGCTGGCAAAGATCGACGAGGAACTGGCCGAAATGCGCGAAGCCGTCGCGAGCGGGGATGCCGGGGCCATGGAGGACGAACTGGGCGACCTGCTGTTCGCCGCCACCAACCTCGCCCGGAAACTGAAGCTTGACCCGGCCCGTTGTCTGCGTCATGCCAATGCCAAGTTCGAACGCCGTTTCAGGGCCATGGAACAGCGCGCCGGCGGCGATGCCGCCCTCGCGGCCATGGAACTGGAGGAGATGGAAGCGCTCTGGCAGGAAGTGAAGAAAACCGCGCGCGGGGATAACAGCGCATGAGCGCGTGGCTGGCTCAATGGGGTATCGACACGGCGGCGTCCGGCCTTATCGCCGGCTTGCTGACCGGTCTCGTGGCGGTTCTGACCGCGGCCTGGCTGGCCTGGCGCAAAGGTGCCGGCGAGCGCGAGGCGCAGTTGTTGCCCGTCAACACCGAGCTGGAAGCCAGGCTGCAGCAACGCGAACAGGAACTGGCCGACGTCCGCCGCGATTTGGCCATCGCGGAAACCCGGCTGGATGAGCAGAAGCAGCACCACCAGGCCGAAAAGGCCTCGCTGGAAGAGGCCGAGAAACGTCTCACCGAGGCCTTCGAGCGTCTCGCCGGCAAGGTCTTCGACGAGCGTTCGCGCCGGTTTACCGAGCTCAGCGAAAAACAGTTGTCGGGCTTGTTGAAGCCACTCAGCAAGGACCTGGAGAGTTTCCGCCAGACGGTCGACAAGAACAGCCGCGAGGACATCCGCCAGCACGCCGCGCTGCAGGAAAAACTGAAACAGATGGAGGGTCTCAACGAACGCCTGCACAAGGAGGCGCAGAGCCTCACCCGGGCGCTCACGCACGACGTCAAGACCCAGGGCAACTGGGGTGAGCAGCAGCTCGAGCGATTACTGGAACTCGCCGGGTTGAGAAAGGGAGAACACTACGCGACCCAGGTTTCGGTCAGCGGCAAGGGCGGTGAGCGCCTGCAGCCGGATTTCGTGCTGCGGCTGCCGGAAAACCGTTGCATCATCCTCGATTCCAAGGTGTCGCTGACCGCGTGGACGCGTTTGCAGGCCAGCGAGGATGCGGCACAGCGAGAGGCTTTCCTGTCCGCCCACGTGCAGTCCATCCGCACCCACATCAGCACGCTGGGGCGGAAGAACTATCCCGAGGCGGAGGACCTTAACGCGCTGGACTTCGTCTTGCTGTTCGTACCGATCGAGGCTGCCCTGATCGCCGCGTTGCAGAGTGACCCGACGTTGCCGGAGTTCGCATTGAAAAATCGTGTTGCATTGCTGTCGCCGGCCAATTTCCTCGCGACGGTGCGGACCGTGGCCTCGATCTGGCAGATCCACAAGCAGAATACGAACGCCCGCGACATCGCCGAGCGCGCCGGTCTCCTTTACGACAAGTTCACGGGCTTTGTCGAAAACCTGAAAGACGTGGGCAGCCGGCTCGAGCAGGCACGGCGGTCGTTCGACTCGGCCTATTCACAACTCTCGACCGGCGCCGGCAACCTGGTCGGCCAGGTCGAGAAGCTGAGCAAGCTCGGCGCCCGCCACGCCCGCCAACTGGACTCGGGGCTGGTGGAGAAGGCCCTCGAGCACGAAGCGGAAGACGGCGAAGAGCAAGCGCTGATCGAGCAGCCGGACGAGTGAGGCGTTAGCCCGCCTATTGCACCAACCGGCCCGCCGTCACACGTTCGTGGCCCCCGAGGTCTCTGCGGGTTTCGATATCCACAAATCCATCGCTTTCGAGGATGTGCCGGACCGCGGGTCCCTGCTCACAACCGTGCTCGAGGATCAGCCAGCCGCCGGGGTGAAGCAGCGGTCGCGCCAGCGCAGCGATCCTGCGGATGGCGGCGAGGCCGTCGGCGCCCGGTGTCAGGGCCACGGCCGGCTCGAAGCGCAGATCGCCCTGGTCCAGGTGGGGATCGCCGGCGTCGATGTACGGCGGGTTGCTGACCAAGACGTGGAACTTACCCGTCAGCGGCCCGCTCCACGCACCCACATGGAATTGCACCCCGTCGAGGCCGAGCAGTTCGCTGTTTTCGCGTGCGACGCCGATCGCGCCGGCGCTGATGTCCGTGCCGTGTATTTCACAGTTGGGGCGTTCCGAGGCCAGCGCCAGCGCGATCGCACCGCTGCCGGTGCCGAGGTCCGCGACCCGCCAGCTGGCCGCCGGCGGAATTTTCTGTAAGGCGGTTTCCACCGCCAGCTCGGTTTCCGGGCGGGGTATCAACACATCGGGGCTGACCTTCAGGGCCAGGGACCAGAACTCGGTTCTTCCGACCAGGTAGGCGATGGGCTCACCGTCCGCGCGTCTTTTCAGCAGTTTCCGAAAGCGTTCCACGCGCTTGTGGGGCAACTCCAGTTCCGGGTTCGCGTAGAGGAAGGAGCGCGTGGATTCGAGCGCGTGCGCCAGCAGGATCTCCACCTCCAGGCGCGCGGCCGGGCTGCCGGCCAGCTTTTCACGGCCGCAGGTCATGAGTTTTTTGATGGTCGGCGCCAGCGGCCCGTCTCCTCAGACCGTCTTCGACGGCTGCCCCACTTCGGCCGAAGGTTTTTGTCTGAATCGCCTCGGTGTCGCGTGCCGCCAGGCGGCTTTCCACCAGTGCCTGAGATCGTCCAGCATCAGGTAAAGCGCCGGGATCATGATCAGCGTGATGACGGTCGCAAAGAGGATGCCGAAGGCCAGCGACGCCGCCATCGGCACCACCAGCTGCGCCTGCAGGCTCTTCTCGAACAGCGCGATCGGCGCCAGGCCCAGGAAGGTCGTCAGCGAGGTCAGCAGGATGGCGCGGAAACGCGCGCGCGTGGCGTCCTTGATGGCCTGGGCCAGCGGCACGCCGCCGGCGCGTTCCTGGTTGATGAAATCCACCAGGATCAGGCTGTCGTTCACGACCACGCCGGCCAGCGCGATGATACCGATATAGCTCGTCATGCTGACCGGGATATCCAGGATCAGGTGGCCGAGCAGGGCGCCGATGGTGCCGAACGGGATCACGGTCATGATGATCAGGGGCTGGCTGTAGGACCTGAGCGGGATCGCCATCAACGCGTAGATCAGCATGACGGCGAACAGCGCGCCGCGGACCAGGTCATGCTGGATATCGACGGTTTGCTGGCTGCTGCCGCTGAGGCGTGAGCGAACGCCCGGAAAATGCGACAGGATTTGCGGCAGTTCCTTGTTCAGGATTTCAGCCTGGATCTTGCCGGGTTCGTATTTGTCCTTGTCGACCTCGGCCGATACACGCACCGCCCGTTGCCGGTCGAAGCGCTGGATCAGCAGCGGGCTTTCGGTCATCTCCACCTCGGCGACGGCACGGAACGGAACACGCCCGCCCGATGGTGTCAGGATTTTCATGTTGTCGAGGTAACCGACCGAGTCGCGCTCGTCACGCGGGAAGCGCACCATGACCTTGACTTCGTCCTGGCCGCGCTGGATACGCTGCACCTCGGCACCGTAGAATCCGGCCCGCACCTGGCTGGCGAGATTCTGCAGCGTGATGCCGAGCGCCTCCGCCTCGGGCTTGATGTTGAGCTTGATTTCCGGCCGCCCGCGCTCGTAGGTGTTGCGGATATCGTAGACACCCTCGTAGGTCGCCATCCGCTTGGCCAGTTCCTGCGAGGCCCTGCCGACTTCCTTGATATTGGCGCCGATCAGCTGGATGGAAATGGCGGCGCCCTGGCCCGGTCCGGTGGCGCCGGAAAAGCCGAGTTGCTTGACCCCCGGCAGTTCGCCGACCTTTTCACGCCACAGGCGCAGCACATCCGCACCGGCAATCACGGCCTTGTCTTCCTTCACCAACTCGGTAATGATCTGGCCGGCCGTGTCGCCCTGCGCGAAGGACAACACACTGGAGACGACTGCGCCGGGCTCCTTGCCGTGTTCGGCGCTGACTTCCTTGTCCACCTGCCAAAGGCTGTCCTGCACGCGCCGCAGGACCGCTTGCGTGGCGGCGGCCGGCGTGCCTTCGTTCATCTGGATATCGACCCTGAGGAAATCCGCCTTGATGTCGGGGAAAAACACCGAGCGCAATACGCCGCCGGCCAGCAGACCCACCGACAGGATCAGCATGGATACGAACACCGACATGGTCAGGTAGCGCCGCCGCAGGCACTTCTCCAGGAAGGGGGTGTAGTAGTTGTCGACGAAAGTGTGCAAGCCTTCGCTGAAATAACGCTGGAAACGCACCAGGGCGTTGTGTGTCTCGGCACCGTATTGCTTGACCCGCATATGCGCCAGGTGGGCCGGCAGGATCAGCTTGGACTCGACCAGCGAGAACACCAGGCAAAGCGCGACGACCCAGCCGATGGCCGCGAAAAACTTGCCCATCACGCCCGATATCATCAGTATCGGTATAAAGGCCGCGATGGTTGTCAGTACACCGTAGGTGGCCGGCAGGGCCACCTTCAGCACGCCTTCGATGACGTTTTCGACCGAATGGCCCTTGGCGCGCATATTCGTGTACGCGCTTTCTCCGATGACGATGGCGTCGTCGACGACGATACCCAGCACCAGTATGAAGCCGAACAGGCTGATCAGGTTGATCGAGATATCGAAGACCGGCATCAGCAGCAGGGTCCCGAGGAATGCGGCCGGCAAACCCATCATGACCCAGAACGCCAGCTTCAGGCGCAGGAACAGCGCCAGCGACAGGAACACCAGGACCGCGCCGTAGATCATGTTCTTGACCATCATGTCGAGACGGCCCTTGAGATAGTACGTCACGTCGGCCCAGGCTTTCAGGTTGACGCCCGAGGGGCTGTTGGCCTGCTTGTGGCTGACGTATTCACGCACGTTCTTCGAGATATCGAGTTCGTTCTGGTCGCCGACCGACAGCACCTGGATCGTGAACGCCGGCTTGCCGTTGAATTCGGAGAAACGGCCGGTGTCGGCAAAGGCATCCTTGACCTCGGCGATGTCCTTCAGGAGGACGCGGGAGCCATCCGGATTTGTGCGGACCACGAGGTTCTCGAAATCCAGGCCGGTGTAGGCCTGGCCCTTGGTGCGCAGCTGGATGTCGCCGGCGTCCGAACGTATGGATCCGGCCGGCAGGTCCAGTGAACTGCTGCGCACCGCCTGTGCGACCTCGGCCAGGCTCAGGCCGTAGCGCTCCAGCGTGTACTCGCTGACCTCGATGCTGATTTCATAGGGCCGCGAGCCGAGCAGTTCCGCGCGCGTCACGCCCGGCAGCGTGACGATCTCGTTCCTGACCTGCTTCGCGTATTCCTTCAGCGTGCGCTCGTCGACATCGCCGTAAACGGAAATCAAGCTGACCTGCTGCTGGAAGCGGTTGCGTGAAATGGTGGGCTTCTCGGTGTTTTCCGGGAAGGTCGAAATGGCGTCGACGCGGTTCTTGACCTCGTTCATGACCTCCAGTACATCGTAGCCGGCGCTGACCTCGATGCTGACCGTGCCGACACCACGGCGTGCGGTCGAAGTGATCTCGTGGATGCCGTCGATGTCTTGTACGGACTCCTCGATCTTGATCAGCACGCCTTCTTCCACGTCTTCCGGGCTGGCGCCGAGAAACGGCATCGCGACCCTGATCGTATTGGTCTCGATCGGTGGCTGCGATTCCTTCTTGATCGTGAATACCGAGTAGAGACCGCCGACGATGAGGATGAGCATCAGCAGGTTGGCCGCGACCGGGTTGGTCGCGAACCAGCGGATGATGCCGTGCTTGGAGGCCATTTCAATCAGTACCGGGCGCCACGGGTTCATTACCCGGCGCATTGACGGCCAGCAAGGTGCCCGGCACCGGTACGTCGAGCGTGGTCGTTATGACCCGGTCGCCGTCATTGATCCCTTCGCTGACATAGACGTTCCTGGGCTCGGAACGCACCACCTTCACCGGTCTGATTTCCAGCTTGTCGTCCTTGCCGACCACCAGCACGGTGTTGTCCTGGCGCAGAACAAAGCGTGGCAGCACGGCGACGTTGTCGGCGCGCACACCCTGGATCTCGGCGTTGACGAACGTGCCGATACGCAGCTCGTTCTGTCGGCTCTCGCCCAGTACGCCATAGGGGTCGACCACCTGCGCGACCGCGTAAACCACGCGGCTCGACTCGTCGACAACGCCCTCGGTGCGTATGATCTTTGCCTGCCAGCGCTGCAGCTTGCCCTCGTTCCGAGCGCTCAGCGTCACGGGTATGGTCATGGGCTTCTCTTTCTCTATCTCGAGTTCGGAAGGCAGGTCAAGGTAGGCCAGGTCGTTGCCGGTCAGCGGTAGCCTGACTTCGGCGCTGTCGATGGCAAAACTGACGCCCAGGCGTGTGCCGGGCGTGACGTACTGGCCGATATCCACCAACTTCTGCCGGATCAGACCGGCGTAGGGGACCGTGATGCGGGTGCGCTCCAGGTCGCGGCGCGCTTTTTGCACGTCCGCCTCGGCGGCCTTCACATTGGCCCTGGCGTCAGCCAGTTGCGGCTTGCGCAGCACGAGGTCGGATGGTTGTCCTTCCCTGCCGAGGTTGCGCCAGTCCTTCAGCGCCTGTTCGGAACGCGCCTGCTCGTCCGACAGCTTCGCCTGCCTCGAGGCCAGGTTGGCCTCGGCTCGCTTAAGTGCGGTCTCGTAGTCGCTCGGGTCGATCTGCAGCAGGACCTGGTCCTTGCGGAAAAAGCCGCCGGCGACGAACTCGGGCGACACCGACAGAATCTTGCCTGAAACCTCGGAGACGAGCGTCGTCTCGGTCCGGGGTTTGACCGTGCCCTGCGAGGCGACGGAGAAATTCAGCGATTCCACTTTGGCCGTGATGACGTCGACCAGCACGGCCTGTTCCCCCTGGGGTTTGCGCGCCGCCTGTTTGGACTTCGCATGGATTACCAGGCCGGCCACGACAACGATCGACAGCAGGATCAACAGCAAAGGCAATATGAACTTGAAAAACTTCCCCATTTGACAAAACCTTTATTCTTTGTGCGCGATCCATTCAGCCCGGCAGGCAATGACTGCTGATTATCCCCTTTGCCAGGGCCACCGTCATAGGGCATTAGTTGGGGTTCGCGAATGGAAATTGCCAGCCGGCTGCGGCCTGAGTCGCCCCGGAAATGCCGGCGCTGCCGTACAGTACCGGTCCGGCCTGACCTCTTTCGTGCCCCGGAAAGACGTGGGTGACCTGTTTCTTCGCTGTTTCTTCGTTGCAGACCTTGCGTCGACGGGTGGTACCATTTTCAATGATTGAAATCGACCGGCCATCAACGGGTACAATGAGTGCTCGTATGAAACAGCTGCATCAATTCGTCGCGAAACGGGATTGGAATGGAAAACACGACATGGGCATAGTGCTCAAGACAGCGGAAGAAATCGAAGCCATGCACGTCGCCGGCCAGTTGGCGGGCGAGGTCCTGCGCATGATTCGCGAACACGTCAGGGTCGGCGTGACGACCGGTGAACTGGATCAAATCTGCCACGATTACATCACGCGGGAGCAGCAGGCGATACCGGCGCCGTTGAATTATCGCGGTTTTCCCAAGTCCATTTGCACATCGATCAACCACGTCGTGTGTCACGGAATCCCGGGGGACAAGCAACTCAAGGACGGCGACATACTCAATATCGATATCACGGTGATCAAGGACGGCTGGCACGGTGACACCAGCAAGATGTTCCTCGTTGGCGACCCGACGCCTCGCGCCCGCTGGATCTGCGACGTGGCCCGCCAGGCGATGATCACCGGCATCGAGATGGTCAGGCCGGGTCTGCGTCTCGGCGACATCGGGCACGCGATCCAGCGCTACGCCGAGGGTGAAGGCTGCTCGGTCGTGCGCGAGTATTGCGGGCACGGCATCGGCAAGGTATTCCACGAGGACCCGCAGGTTCTGCACTACGGGCGCCCCGGCGTCGGCGAGGTACTGGTTCCGGGCATGGTGTTCACAATCGAGCCGATGATCAACGTCGGCCGGCGGGAAACCCGTTTGCTGGGTGACGGCTGGACGGTGATCACCAAGGACCGCAGCCTGTCGGCGCAATGGGAGCACACTATCGCGGTGACCGAAACCGGCCACGAGGTCCTGACCCGTCTGCCGGGCGATGAACTCTGACGGGCTGAGCCAACCGGTTCCCGGTCTATGAAAATCAGGTTACGCCGCCAGCTTTCCAAGCCCGCCATCGCCGACGGCTGTTTGGATCCGGGCCTGCTGAATGGCGATGGCGGTCAAGCGGACCGTAGACAGCTCGCGAGGAAACTCAAAAACGCGCTGGTTGCCGCCGATGCCTGCCTGGCGGAAAAGTTCTACAGCCGAGGCGACGTCAACCAGCTCGTCAAGGCGCGCGCATGGGCGGTCGAGCAACTCATTCTGCACGCCTGGAACACGCTGGTCGGCAAGCGCGATGACGTCGCCCTGATCGCCGTGGGCGGTTTTGGCCGCGGCGAACTCCACCCCCATTCCGATGTGGACCTGCTGATCCTGTTGGACAAGCTGCCGCCCGACGAGGCCCTGCGTTCGGCCATCGAGGCATTTGTCACGGTGCTCTGGGACGCCGGCTTTTACCTGGGGCACAGCGTACGGGACCTGGATGCCTGCGTGGACGAGGCCAAAAAGGACATCGCAACGGCCACGAGCCTGATGGAAAGTCACCTTCTGAGCGGCCGTCAGCAAATGCTCAGAAACATGCTCGACGCAACCTCGACGGACGATATCTGGTCGCCCGCCGAGTTTTTTGACGCCAAGTTCAAAGAGCAGGTCGAGCGTCACGAGCAATACAACGATACGGCCTATAACCTCGAACCCAACATCAAGGAGGGCCCCGGCGGCCTGCGCGATATACAGATGATCGGATGGGTGGCGAAAAGGCGCTATCACACCCAGTCGCTGCATACGCTGGTGACACGCGGTTTCTTGAGCAAGTCGGAACTCAAGGAACTCAAAAACGGCCGGACTTTTTTATGGGCGATCCGTTATGCTCTGCACCTGCTCGCCGGCCGCGGCGAAGACCGGCTCTTGTTCGAGTACCAGCAACAGGTCGCGAGGCACTTCATCCGCGATGACGCGAGCACGTCCAACGCTGCCGTGGAAGCGTTCATGCAGCGCTACTACCGCACCGTCATGAAGCTCGAGCGTCTGAACGAAATGCTGCTGCAACTGTTCCGCGAACAATTGTTGCCGTCGAAAGCAAAATACCTGAAGGACCTCGGCGAGGATTTCCGCATCACCCGCGGCTACCTCGAGGTTGTGGACGAAAACCTGTTCAAGCGAAGACCGGTGGCGCTGCTGGAAATGTCGCTGTTGCTGGCCAAGAACGAAGACATTCCCGGCGTGCGGGCGGCCACGATACGGTTGGTGCGCGACCACCTTTACCTGATCGACGACGACTTTCGCAAAAAACCCGACGCCATCGCCTGTTTTTTTGAATTGTTGTGCCAGCCGAGCGGGGTCTATACGCAATTGCAGCGTATGAACCGCTACGGCATCCTGGCGGCCTTCATCCCGGCGTTCGCGAAGATTGTCGGGCGTATGCAGTTCGACCTGTTCCACGCTTACACGGTGGACCAGCACATCCTGTTCGTGGTCAGGAATCTGCGCCGCTTCGCCTATGGCAAATACCGTGCGGAGTTCTCCCATGCCGCCGATATTTTCCAGCAGGTCGATCACCCGGAACTGCTGTACCTGGCGGCCCTGTTTCACGATATCGCCAAGGGCAGGGAGGGTGACCACTCGGTGCTCGGCGCCGTCGACGCGCTGGAGTTCTGCCGGCGGCTGCCGCTGAAAGACGCCCACCGCCGGCGCGTGGCGTGGCTGGTGGAGCAACACCTGGTGATGTCGCAGACAGCGCAGCGGCGGGACATCGCCGATCCGGAAACGCTGGAGCGGTTCTGCGGCATCGTCGGCAACCAGACCCGGCTCGACTACCTGTATCTGCTGACCATCGCGGACATCGCCGCCACCAGCCCCAAGTTGTGGAACAACTGGAAGGACAGCCTGCTGTGGGAACTGTATTCAGCGGCCTCGGAGGCGCTGAGCGAGGGCAATTCGAATATCCTCGACCGCGGCCACCGCATTCAGCAAGCTCGCACGCACGCACGCGAAAAGCTGCTCCGCGACGGCTTCGATGCCGATGCGGTCGCGGCGCTGCTGGACAGCCTGCCGAAGAGCACCTTTCTGCGCTTGTCGATCGAGCAGCTGGAATGGGCGACCCGGGCCGTCCTGGAAGCGCCCGTGGCCGGTGCCCCGCTGGTGGCGGTGCGCGAGGTCGAGGCCCAGGGCGTGAGCGAGTTGCTGGTCCACGCCAGGGACTACGACGGCCTGTTCGCAGCCGTCACCGCGGTCATCGACGAAATCGGCATCGACGTGCTGGCAGCCCGCGTACTCAGCACGACGGCCGGCTGGAGCTTCGACCTGTTCCAGTTGATGGACCGGCACGGCCAGGTGCTCAACGACGTGGATAGCGCGCGCCTGAGCAGCCGCCTGCGGGAGGTGCTGGGAGAAGCGGCGGTTCCGGTCCCGGTCGTGCGCAGGCTGCCGCGGCGCCTGCGGCCGTTTACGGGGCAGGCGCGTATCCGCTTCTCGGCCGCGCTCGGCGGCAGCATGACCCTGATGGACGTGGAATGTACCGACCGTCCCGGACTGCTCTCGCAGATATCCGCCGTGCTGCAGGACAAGGCCGTTCGCATCCACGACGCCAAGATCGCGACCTTCGGGGACCGTGTGGAGGACGCATTTATCATCAGCGACCGTTACAATGCTCCCCTGGACCGCAAATTGCGCGCGGAGTTGAGAAAATCCCTGGTCGAAATGCTGCAGCAGAAAGAGATTTGAAGAGATGGACGGTGCAATGAACACGATACGGGAGCGAATCGAGACCGCTTTCGAGGCGCGCGACACGATCAGTCCGCAAGACGCCCCCGCGGATCTCGTCGAGGCGGTAGAGGCCGCGATCGGCGGGCTGGAAAGCGGCCGGATGCGCGTGGCCGAACGGGGCGCGCAAGGCTGGCGGGTCAACGAGTGGCTGAAAAAGGCCGTTCTGCTGTATTTCAAGCTGAACGACAATCAGGTGATCAACGGCGGCGTGCAGAACTATTTCGACAAGGTACCCCTGAAATTCGCCAACTGGGGCGAGGACACCTTTCGCAAGGGCGGCATGCGCGTGGTCCCGCCGGCCACGGTGCGGCGCGGCGCCTACATCGCCCCGAA
>Ga0210122_1000458_pt1 | contig 14152 bp, 14 predicted proteins | sample Muzzi_CordB_D2_FD_185530 | JGI IMG/M metagenome (GOLD analysis project Ga0210122, IMG submission 185530) | Wetland microbial communities from San Francisco Bay, California, USA, that impact long-term carbon sequestration - Muzzi_CordB_D2 (SPAdes) | ecosystem: Environmental > Aquatic > Marine >... | reverse complement strand
GTGCTCGAACGCCCGCGCCCGTGGTTGGCCTCGATCTGCGGCCTTACCGCGGTCCTGGCCTTGGGCGTGCCGCGCCTGGAGTTGCGCACCGACGGCGCTGCGCTCTACCCGAGACAGGAGCCGGCGGTCGAGCGCACCGCCGCGGATCGCCGCACCTTCAACGAGAACCCGCAGGTCATCTTGCTGGTCACCGCCAGGCCGGGCGGGCCGGCGCTCGATTCGCCCGCCGGGCTGCTCGTTCTGAAGCAGCTCCACGAGGCTCTCGAAAGCGTCGCCGGCGTCCAGGTGGGACGGGTTCGTTCCCTGGCCAGCCTCCTCGACCCGCGGCCGGGGACGCCGCTGCTGATGGTGGGCAGGTATCTCGACCAGATCCCCGCCGCTGGAGCCGAGCACCGCGCGCTGATCGACCGCATCCACGGATCGCCGCTCGCCGCGGGCCTCTTCCTCTCCGCCGGCGGCGAGGCGGCGGCGCTCTACGCTCCGGCCGCCCGAGGTCAGAGCCGCGACGCTCTGGTGAGCGCGCTGGAGCAGTGGCTCGAGCGGCGGCGGACCGCGGACTTCGATCTGCGGCTGACCGGCCCCGTCACCGCCGAGGTGATGCTGGGGCGAGCGGTGCTGCGCGACCTCACCCGGCTCATCCCGCTGATGGTGGTGGTGATCGCCGTCATGCTCTTTTTCTGCCTGCGCAGCCTCGGCGCGGTGGTCGTCGCCATGGCCGAGATCCTGCTGGTGCTGGTCTGGACCCTGGGAGCGATGGGCTACTGCGGCGTCCCCGTGACCCTGGTGACCACCATCCTGCCGGTGATCGTGATGACCGTCGCGGTGACCGACGAGATCCACCTCCTCGATCGCTTTCGGCAACTTCGCGCGGGCGACGGCCGCGGCGGCGACATGGCCGGCCGGACCGATCCGCGATCGGCGATGGAGCGAGCCCTGCGCGACGTCGCTCGCCCCATCGTCCTCACCTCCCTGACGACGGCGATCGCCTTCCTTTCGTTTCTGACGGCAGCGATGGCGCCGGTACGGCACTTCGGGCTTTTCGCCTCCCTGGGGGTGGTGCTCGCCATGCTGTCGAGCTTCACCTTCATGCCGGCTTTGGTGATCCTGCTTCCGGGCTCGTGGCTCGAGCCGCGGGGCTCCCGGATCAGCCGCCCGGTCCCGGTCCACGAACGCTTCATGGTGCGCCGACGGTCCGGCGGCGCGGGCTGGCGCGCCGCGGTCTGTGGGCGTCGCACGGGCGGCGGAACGTGAGCAAGGCCGTACGCTGCGCGACCGCGCGCTGCCGCGACGCGTCCCGGCGCGAAGCGGACGTCGCCGGCGCAAGTTGCCCGCGCGCGCGTCAGCGCATGAAATGGCTGCCCCAGGCGATCAGCGCGTAGAGCTGCTCCGGGAACAGCACGAAGTAGCCGACCGCCGCGACGGGCGCCAATGGCAGAAGCCAGTCCTTCATGGGCTCACCAACATGCAATGTGCCCGATTATCGGCGCGCGCGACTTTACGGCGGGCTACCTAACTGTCGACATTACGACGAAAAGTCGAACGACCGCGTGCCGCATTTCGCCTGTTGACCTGAATCAAGGCCGCGCCGCCGGATTGCTGCTTGCATGACAGGTCGAATGATGGAGGGCGCCATGGCCATCGCTCATGCGCCGTCGCGGCTCAGCATCAGCGGGCTGGGCTGGGGCGTTTCCGCCGCGCTCGTCGTGCTGTTCGTACTGTGCCTGCTGGCCGCGCTGTTCCTGCCGATGCCCGTCGCGCACGGCTGGGTCGCCCTGTTCTCGGAGGCGCCGGTCGGCTCCACGCGCCTGTGGGTCGAGGGGCTGATCTGGAGCGTCGTCGCCGGCTGGCTGATCGCGCTGGTGTTCGGCACGGTCTACAACTGGATCGTGGCGCGCCGCGCGCTGCACGATATCCACGGCTAGCGGCGGCGCAGCCGCGCGCCAGCCGGCTACTCTTCCGGCTCGGTCGTGAAATAGAGCGGAAAGCCGTTCTGCTTGCCCATGTCCGTCGCCTCCTTGGCCTTGGTGTCGGCGACGTCCCTGGTGAACACCGCGATCACGCAGGCGCCCTTCTGGTGGGCGGTGATCATCACCTTGTAGGCCTCGCTCTCGCTCATGCGGAACACGGCCATCAGCACCAGCACGACGAATTCGCGCGGCGTGTAGTCGTCGTTGAGCAGGATGACCTTCCACAGCTTGGGCCGCTGCGTCTGCGTCTTCGGCCTGGTCCTGCCGCGCGGCTTGACGTCGGTCGGGCTCATCGGCGCCTCTGCGGCGGTCCGGCCGGCGGGTCGCGCAGCGCGGCGGGCCGCGGGTATGGGGTATTTTCGGCGCCGGCGCGGTGGCCCGCAAGGCGGGGCCTGCCGGGATTTCGTTCATGGCGGGGGCCGCCACCGGCGTTGGCCTGATTGCGTCGCGGCGCCAGCACCGTTTGCCGGCACCGCCGTTGTGGCATGAGGCCGCATGCGCTTCGACTGCAGGCGCGCCGACGCCTCACATGCAAGACACATGCAAGGCATGCGCCGATGCTATGGCGGCGCACCGTTTATTGCATGACGACCGCCGCACGGTGTCACGCGGTCGAATCCACAGCCCGGCGGCGGATGCGTGCACTGTCCGCATGTGCCGTTTCGCCACAGCGGGCGCTGCCGCGCACCGTCGGCGCACGGAATTGCGTGAACGTGTTAACTGATCGCGCGGCGGCACTGCGCGGACTGGTTGCCACCATCGCCGGTGACAGCCTGCCGCTTTCGCGCGCCGCGCCGACGGCAAGGCTGGCGCGACGCCCGCCGCTTGGCTAGCATCCGGCCCTGTTCGCGAATGGGGCCATTGCGGATGCCGAGCCGGCTTTCCTCTTATTATGATCGCTTTATTGACTTCACGGGACTCGTTCCAGGACTGGTGATCGGCATGATCGCGTTCGGCGTCGCCGCCGACGTCATTTCCCGCACGATGAACCTGGGCGGCATTTCCTGGATGTTCGAGACCGTGGAGTACGCCCTGCTGTTCATGACATTGGTGGCGGCAGCCTACGTGCTGCGCGAAAATCGTCACGTCACAATCGACGTGGGGATCACCATCATTCCGGAAAGCTGGCGGCGGCCCGTTGCGATCGTCGCCAACACAGTGGCGACGCTGATCTGCGCCACGTTCATCTATTGCGGCGTGTTGGCCGCCTACGACAGTTACCAGGCGGGCGCCAACATCTATAAATCCTTCACGATCAAGGAATGGGTGCCGATCGCACTCGTTCCGCCGACATTTGTTCTGGTAACGATCGAATGCCTTCGCCGTCTGAAGCGAAGCCTCGACCGCGGCGAACGAAAGAAAGAAACTTTGGACATCGGATACTGACGCCGTGGAATGGTACTGGGCGCTCTTGCTGCTTGTGGGGACCGTCATGGTCCTCATGATGATCGGAATTCCGGTTGCCATCGCCTTTTTCGGCGCAAACCTGATCGGCGCCCTCGTGTTCTTCGGCGGCGAGGCCGGGCTGGCGCAGGTCGGGCGCAACGTCGTCGACGCGCTGGTCAACTTCTCGCTGGCGCCGATCACGATGTTCATTTTGATGGGAGAAATTCTGTTTCACAGCGGGGTCGCCGTGCGCGCGATCGACGCGGTGGAAAAGCTCATCGCGCGCGTGCCGGGCCGCCTGGCGCTGGTCGCCGTGTTTGGCGGTACCATCTTTGCGACGCTGTCGGGATCGAGCATGGCCAACACGGCGATGCTGGGCTCGACGCTGTTGCCGGAGATGCAAAAGCGCGGCTACCACAGCAGCATCGCCATGGGCCCGATCCTCGGCACCGGGGGAATCGCCATGCTGATTCCGCCCTCCGGCCTGGCCGTCCTGCTGGGCAGCCTGTCGGGCATTTCCATCGCCGAGCTTCTGATCGCGGCGGCCGTGCCGGGCGTCATCATGGCCGTCGTGCATTCCAGCTACGTCGTGATCCGGTGCGCAATCAGCCCGCACCTGGCGCCGTCCTACGAGCTGCCGCCCATGACCTGGCGCCAGCGTTTCGGTCCGTTCCTGCTCTACGTCCTGCCGCTGATGAGTCTTTTCGTGGTGGTGGTGGGAAGCATCCTTGCCGGCATCGCCACGCCCACGGAATCCGCCGCGCTCGGCGCCATCGGGGCGATGATCGTGTCGATCTGTTACCGCGCCTTCAGCATCGAGACGTTCCGCACCGCCCTCGCCGAGACGGGCAAGATTGCCGTCATGGTGTTGTTCATCATTGCGGCCTCCCTCACCTTTTCGCAGATCCTGTCGTTTTCGGGCGCGACCAACGGCCTGCTGGCCAATGTGCGCGAAATGGAGCTGAATGCGGGCGCGATCATCTTCGCGATGATGGCGGTGATGCTGCTGCTCGGCTGCATCATGGATCCGGTCAGCATCATGCTTATTACGCTGCCCTTCTTCATTCCGCTGGCCGAGCTCGCCCACGTCAATCTGGTGTGGTTCGGCGTGCTGATGCTGCTGGCGCTCGAAATCGGGCAAACCACGCCGCCGTTCGGCCTGCTGTTGTTCGTCATGAAAGGGATTGCGCCGGCCGGCACCACCATGGGGGTTCTCTACCGCGCGGTGGCTCCGTTCATCATTCTGGAGATCATGATCCTGATAGGGCTCATCCTGTTCCCCGAAGCCGTGATCTGGCTTCCAAAACTGATGCGCGGATAGACCGGGACGGGTGTTTTTGCGGGCACGAAGCCCGCATCGAGGCAACGGAAGGAGAAAGTAAAGGTGAATACCAAGAGCGCGCCGCCGGCCGTGGAAGCGATCCTTCCGGTCGAACTGGGTCCGGGAAAAATCAAGTTTGCGCAGGGGGTCAAAGCCGGCCGGTGGGTCTTTGCCACCGGGCTCATGGCGCAGGATTTCGTCAATGGCATCGCGCCCGAGGTGCTGGCGGAGCGCGCGCCGCACGCCGGGCTCCCCAAGCGGGAGAAGGAAGCGGCCTTGATATTCGGGAACCTCGACGCCGTGCTGCGCGCCGCCGGAACCGAGCGCGCCAATCTGGTCCGGACCGATCAATATTACACCACCGTCAAGGCGGTGCCGCCCTATCAGGCGGTGCGACGCCAGTTCCTCGGCGACCTGATTCCGCCCTCGACCTCGATCGTTGAGAACGGTTTCGTCCTGCCGGGCGCCGACATGAATATTCAGGCCATCGCCGTCGTCGCCGACAAGGGATTCGAGCCGAAGCACCTCAAGCACGAACAGCTCAAGGGTCGTCCCACATCCGGTTATTCTCCGGCGCTGACCGTCGGAGACTTCATCTTCATTCCGGGCATTACGGCCATGGCGGTCGGCGACGAGCCGAGCCGCAACGGAATGGCGGAAGCGGCCCTGATGCGGGAGGGCGCCCAGTGGGGCGGCCAGCCGGTCAAGCTCGAGGCGGAGTTCATCATCACGCAGCGGATCGTACCCTCGCTCGCACTCGCCGGCGCGCGCCTGGAGGACGTCGTCAAGGCGCAGGTCTACCTCACCGAACCGAAAGACTATTCCGCCTTCAACGAGACCTGGATCAAACATTTCGGCAAATCAGGCCCCGCGCTTTCCATCATTCCGTGCAAAAAGCGCGGCCTCGCCCCCTATGACGGCAAGATCGAGATCAACGTCGTGGCCGTGAAACCCGGCGCAGCGGTCCGCAAGCAGCACGTGAAGACCGATGTCGTGGCCGGGTTCCGCGATCAGCCGACCGCGGTCAGGGCCGGCGACCTGCTGTTCATGTCAGGGCTGATGGCAATCGACCGCAACGGGCTGGTTGCGGGTGCCGAAACCGACGCGCGGCAACCGTGGTTTTCATCCGCGGCGGAAGCGCAAGCCGAATTCATCATCGACGGCGTCGCACGGATTTGCGAAGCGGCCGGAACGTCGCTCCAGAACGTTGTGCGCGTTCAGCAATTCCACACCGACCTCAGCGAATTCTATCCGGTCTACAAGGTGTGGGAGCGTCGCCTGGGAGGGCGTCCGCTTCCGGTTTCCGCGGTCGCGGTGCCCTCGCCGTTGCCGGTGCCGGGCGCGACACTGTTGATGGATGTCTGGGCATATATCGCTTGAACTGCGGCCACGTGGCTGATTAGAGTTTCGAGACTCACAACGAAGCCCGCACAGTTGCAACGTCCATGACGAAACAACTGCGGTTGTAATAAACAGTAATACCGGGAGGTGTAACGTGAAGCTCACAAAACTGACCCTATCGATCGCAGCTTGTCTGGCGCTTGTCGGCGCGACGTCGGCCATGGCGGCCGAGGCGCATCTCAAGGCCGGATATTTCGCGCCCGCAGGAAGCAAGTCGCCGGTGCGGGGTGCATTCGAAATGTTCGTCAATAAGGTCAATGAAGACGGCAAAGGACTGGTGCAGATCACCCAGAAAATAGGGCCGGACGCCATTCCCGGCTTCCAGCTCGGCAATGCCGTCAAGAACGGCCTGATCGACATCGCCGGCCTTCCGCCAAGCTACGCCGGCAATCTCGTGCCAGGAATCGAGGCGTTGAGCACCGTGACCGTCGATCTGGCGGAACAGCGCAAGAATGGCGCGTACGAAATGATCGACGGACTTTTCAAGAAGCACATGAACGCGCACCTGCTTGGGCAGTACGGATACGGCGCGGAATTCTATCTGTTCCTCAACAAGAAGATATCGAAGGTCGCCGACATCAAGGGCATGCGGCTGCGCACCAGCGACACCTACAAGGCCGCATTGGATGCCTTCGAGGCGCAAACCATCCGCACCAAGCGGGGTGAGATCTATACGGCGCTGGAACGCGGTGTCATCGACGGTTATCCGCAACTTCCCGGCAACGTAAAGAGCAATGGATGGCACGAGGTGACCAAGTATGTGGTCAAACCCGGGTTCTATAACGTGTCGATCGTGTTCGTGATCGGGCTCAACAGCTGGAACAAGCTCGACGACAAACAGAAGGCCTTCCTCAACGAGGTCGGCCGCTATGTCGACACGAAGATCAACGAATGGTTCGTCAAAGAGGCACAAAAGTCGGCCGATGCGCTCACCCAACTGGGCGTCAAGACGATCGACCTGCCCAAGGACGAGGCTGAGAAGTTCCGCCGGCTGGCGTACGACGCCAAGTGGAAGACCGTGGAGCAGAAGGCGCCGGAATACGGCAGCGAACTCAAGGCGCTGCTGTACAAATAGGCGGGATCGCATCGACGGCAGGCGAACGCGATTCGTCCGGCGGCATCCGCCGCCTGCGACCGTTGTCACGCTGATCGCCGGTCCCCTGCGGGGCGCATCCTGAGGCGCACCCGCAGCGGGGCCGGCGCGGCGCCTGCCTCACCAGCACATGGATTCGCCGCTCGGCGCGCCGTGCGCGACGGAACGCCGCGCGGCGAGCAACGCGACAGTACCGACGAGACGACCGACAACGACAGGAGGCGGGACGACGACCGGGCGCGCGCTCGCCATCAGCGCGGTGCGGATTCCGACTGCGCGTGACATTTCTCGGGCTCTCCCCATAAACGGAGAGCGAAGAAGAACCCCGCTTCCACCCGCGGCCTGAACCGGTGACAATGGCGCGACCCAGCAATGGAGTCGCGCCCCATGCTCTATCTCGCCGTCAAGGCCGCCCTTTCCGGCGTCATCATCGCCGTCGTCTCCGAAGTCGCCCGCCGCCAGCCCGCCCTCGGCGCGCTCATCGTCTCGCTGCCGCTGGTGTCGATCCTCGCCATTCTCTGGCTCTGGCACGACACCGGCGATGCCGAGCGCATCGCCGCGCACGCGCAGGCGACGTTCTGGTACGTGCTGCCGACATTGCCCATGTTCCTGCTGGTGCCGGCGCTGTTGCGCGCGAGCGTCCCTTTCTGGGCCGCGCTCGGCGCCGGCTGCGCACTCACCATCGTGCTTTATCTCATCATGATCGGGGTGCTGGCGCGGTTCGGCATCGCGCTGTGATCGCACGCCGCATGGAACTTGCGCGAATATGTCAGCCTTGCTGCTTCTCCTGCCTGCGCGGCCCGCTAGCATGATCAGACCCGTGCAGGAGTAGCGTTGCATGGAGAGACGCATGATGCCGAAAGGGGGAGCGCTTTCGGTTTTCGGCATCATGTAATGCGACAAGGAGCCGGATCGGCGCACGCGCCCTCACCCAGCGCCAGAAGCAAGCGTGGCGATCGATCGCGCGATCCGCGCTCCTGCCGTCGCCGCCTGCGGGACTACGGCCTCACGCCGCCAGCCCGAGGAAATCGCGCAAGGCGCTGGCGGTTTCCTCCGCCTCCTTGTCCGCCACCGGCAGCGGAATCGCCTCGTCGGCGCCGGCGCGCAGCATCAGCTGGCGCAATTCGGCGCCCGAGGCCGCGTCCTTCAGGTGCGCCACGTCGACGGCGTTGATCCGCGACAACGGAATCTCCTGCGGCCTGCGACTGAACATCAGCGTGCGCCGCTCGATGCGCGCCTGTCCGGCCTGCTTGTCGAGAATGAGCGTCAGCGAACTCAGGCCGCCGCCCGCTTCCACCACCATTCGATTGTCATTGCGTTCGACGATTGCCATGAGCGATCTCCCCTGCTCACCGTGCAATGTGCGGGCCGCATGGTAGCCGCGCGCACGCGGCCGCCGCGGGGCCAGGATGTCGCAATCGCTGCGTCCCGTCGCCGCCCGGTTCGCTCCGGCCATGTGCCGGTCAAGTGTTTGTGCGTTGCGTCGGGCGTTGGCCAAACCGGCGGCGCCGGGTCATCATACCGGAAAATACACGCTTGACGAATCAGGGCGTCCGTGTCGCACTGCGGCAATCGAATTTGCTCACGCGGGCCGGCGGTGTTGCGATGCCGACCCGTTGCGGTGTTCCTCCCGCGTGGCGTTTTAACTGGGCGGCCTCGCGGCCGCCCTTTTTCCTTGTGGACAACTGCGACCGGCCGGGCGCACGGCAACCGTCCCGGCTGCCCGCGGCCGGCCGGCGGCGTGCCCACTTGTCCGGATCGCCTGCGCCGGTCTTCCCGGCGCGCTCAGTAGCAGCGGCGAGCCGACGTGCGGTAGTAGTTGCCGTTGTTGCGGCGATAGTAGCAGTGGCCATTGTACCAGTAGTAGCGACCACGCCGCCGTTCGAGCTGCGAGCCGAGAATGGCGCCGGCCGCCGCGCCAATGACGCCGCCGGCAACCGCGCCGCCGGCCTTGCCGGTCGCCGCCCCGCCGATGATGGCGCCGGCGGCGCCGCCCAGCAGCGCGCCGCCCAGGGTGTTGTTCTGCGCCGCGGCCTGCCGTAGCGGCATGGCCGTCAGCAGCGCCAGCACGGCCATCGCCGCGATGATCCGAAACATGAGCATAACCTCCGTCTCCCCGTGATGGACAAGTTCTAGAGGAAACCGGGGGTTCGATCAATTTGGCGGGCGGGTGTGGCCGGGGGACGGCCGCGCGCTGTTGTCGTCAGGCCGCGTCCATGCGGTTGCGGGCGGACACGTAGTACGGTGCATCGGCCGGCACCGGGTCCTCCGTGGCAGCGTTCAGCGGATCGATCGCCTCGACCAGTTGCAGGAAGGAACTGCCCGGCAGCGGCGGCGCGAACACGTAGCCTTGTGCCGAGCGAATGCCGAGCTCGCGCAGCTGCATGACCTGTTCGAAGTTCTCCACCCCTTCGGCGACGATGTCCATGCGCATGTTGTGGGCGAGGTCGACCAGCGTCTCGACGATGGTAGTGGAATTGCGGTCGGTGCCGACCGCGTCGACGAACATCTTGTCGATCTTGATGATATCGACGCCGAGCTTGAGCATGTAGGACAGGCCGCTGTGACCGGTGCCAACATCGTCGATGGCGATGCGCACGCCAAGGCCCTGCAAGGCCGCAATGGTCCGCCGGGTCTCGGTAAAGTTCTCGATCGGGTCGCGCTCGGTCACTTCAAGCACGACTTGCGACATCCTGATCGGCGAATTGGCAAAGATGGTGCGCACGTCCTTGACGATCGTCTCGTCGCTGAACAGCTGACCGGCGAGATTGAATGAGACCTTGAGCGCCGGCCGCGCGCCGATCGCCGCGCCCGCCTCGGCGCAGACGCGCCGCATCAGGTCGCGTGTCATGGCGCGGCTCAAGCCGCTCGATTCCGCCAGCGGAATGAACGAGCACGGCAGCACCAGCGTGCCGTCGGGCTTGCGCCAGCGCACCAGAACCTCGGCGCCGCGCAACTGGCCCGACCGGATGTCGACAATGGGCTGGTAGTAGGGAATGAATTCGCCGGCGGCGAGCGCGTTCCTGAGCCTGGCGACCGGGTTATCGGAGGCGCGCCGCCGCGTCAGCGTGGTGAAACCGAGCATGATCAGCACCATCGCTCCGATCGCCGACATGCCCGGCCACCTGAGATCGACGTGGACAGCAGGGAGCAGCGATCGCGGGACCAGGATTTCGTAGCTGAGGCCGAATTGATCTGACGTGGCGCTGACGCTGAAATGGGGCTCGGAACTCGCGGGCCGCACGCCGGCAGCGCCAATCAGGGTTCCATCACGCGCGACGAGCGTCACATAGACACTGGCGAGACCGTCGGCGAGCGAGGTCTGCGGCAACAGCAGCGCAGCCGGCATGAGCGCCGCCAGCTCGTTGCCGCCGGCGCCGGCCCTGCGGCGCAGCCGGACCATGTTCCGGGCGTTGGCCAGTCGGATGATGTCGAGCGAGCGGCCGCCGGCGCCGGGCAGCCGCTCGGTGAAAACAAGCCGGCGCTGGCCGGGCGGCAGTCCGCTGCCCGAGCACAGGACCTGCCCGTCAGGTCCCAGAACGGCAAGTTCCTTGACCGGAGCGGCGCTAAAGGCGGCGCGGCGCATGGCCTCGACGGCATCCGGCCCGCAACTGTTGACGCCTTGCGCCGCCAACGCCTCGAGCGCAGCGGTAGCCTGATCGAGACGGGTACCGGCAAGGGCCACTGCACGCCGGGCGGCGATGGAGACCTCCGCCTTCGCTTGCTTGTCGATGAATCCGCCAAGCCAGAAATCAAAGGCGAGCACGGGAGCGCCGACGAGCAGCACGCCCGCGACGACCGCAATAATGTTTCGGCGCGTTAACCCGCGCACCACCGTCCCGATCATGGTCCTGGAGCCGCCCGCTTCGCCCGCTGCCTGCTATTAAGCTGCTGCGCCGTAAAGGCCGCCTTAAGTCCGGGCGGCCGATCAGCGGGATCAATGGGCGAAATTACTCCAAGCTGCCCGCCGTGGTTAGCAACGGGTTAACGGTGGCCGGCGGCGGACCGGCGCGACCTGGCCGGCTGCTTGCGCTCGCGCGCCGCCTTGAACCCGGCAACGAAGCGCGCCAGCGTGCGGGAAGTGGCGCCGCGCGGCAGCATGACCTCAACCAGCGAGAAGCAGCCGCGACGCTGCACGGCGCGCTCAAGCGCGGCGGCGAGCTGCCGGCGTGACGTGACCCGTTCGCCGGCACCGCCCAGCGAGGGCGCAATATCGGCGAAGTGCCAGTCGTCGAGGTCATTGAAGGCGGATTCCGGCTGGAACACGCGCAGCATTTCCCAGCTGCAATTGTTGAGCAGCACGACGATCGGATCGAGTCCATAGCGGCGGCAATTGCCGAGTTCCCAACCGGTCATCTGGAACGCGCCGTCGCCGACCAGAATGAGCGGGCGACGGCCGGTCGCTGCGGCGATGCCGATGCCGCCAGGCACGCCGAAGCCCATGCCGGCGTAATAACCGGGCGCGGCCAGCGTGGTGTTATCGATTTCCATGGCGATGAACAGGCAATCGCCGATGTCGGCCACCATCGGCATCGTGCCGTGACGGTCGAACAGGTCATTGACCGCAGTGGCGACATCCGACGGCTTGATCGCCCGGTCGTCAGCTTTCAGGCCGCGCGGATATTGCAGCGGCCGATGAATGAGGCGGCGCTTTTTCAGTTTGGTTGCGCGCGCGGTCAGCGCCGCCACCAGGTCCTCGATCGGCAGATCCCGGTAGAGGTGATGGCCGATGGTCACCTCGCGGGCCACCGCCATGATGGTGCGGCGGGCGTCGAGCTGGCGCCGCGACAGCGCAAAATTCGTGTCGGAGAGAATGACGCCGAGCAGCAGCACGGCATCCGCGTTTTCGACCAGCCGGGTGATGCCGGGATCACCGGCAGCGCCGAGATAGGTGCCGGCCAGGACATCAGGCGCACCGGCCAGCAGGCCGCGCCCCATGAAGGTGGTCACCACGGGAACGCCAAGCCGGCGGGCGAGCCTGGCGGTCTGCCGCTCGATGCCGTAGCGACGGATCTCGACATCAACGATCATCACCGGCGCGCGCGCCGTCGCCAGTCGCTCGATGATCTCGTCGGCGCATTCGGCGAGCGCCGCCGGATCGGGGGGGCGGCGCGGCAACACCGGCACCGGGCCGGTGCGGGCGGCGACCAGATCGCGGGGGAATTCGATATAGACGGGCAGCGACTGCTCGCGCGCGCTGCGCAACACCCGCGCAATCGCCTCCGGTGCCGTGGCCGGATCACGGAGCACAACCTGGTCGCAGGTGATCTCGCGATAGACGGCGAACTGGGTATCCACCGTGCGCGCCTGATGATGCAGCAGGAAGCCCGTGGCGCGCTCCTGCGCACCGGGCGCACCGGCAATCACCACCACCGGCGAGCGCTCGGCATAGGCGCCGGCCACGGCGTTGACGAGATTGAAGGCGCCGGCGCCATAGGTGACCACGGCAACGCCCAGCGCCTGGTGATAGCGCGCAGCCGCGTCGGCCGCGAAACCGACGCCGGGCTCGTGGCTCAGCGTGTAATGCGGCAGGATCTTCGATTCTTCGATCACCTTGTAGAGCGGCAGCACAAAGTCGCCGGGAATGCCGAAAATCTCCCGGGCGCCATGGTCCTTGAGGCCTTGCAGCAGCGCGGTGGCAAGCGTCGTCATGCGCCATCATAGCCGGCATGTCGCCAGCCATACAATTTCCGTCCCGCCAGGCGGGTCAACGCTTTTGCTTGCCCGTTCCGGCGGCGGCGACCACGTCGGCGATGAAGCGGGGCAAGGCGAAGGCGCCGACATGCAGTTCCGGCGTCCAGTATTGCGTGACGAAACGCCCGGCCCGGCGGTAGCGCCCGGCGATCGTCTTGACGGAGGCGCGGCGCAGCCGCCGGTCGTCGCTGGCGAAGCCCATCGCCATCAGGCCGCCGACATAGGTGGGCACGGCCGCGGTGTAGCAGGTGCCGTCAGCGAACAGGTTGCGAAAATGCGTGATGCTGGCGGCAAGTTCGTCGGCCTGGAAGAACGGCACGCCGTTTTGCGTGACCAGCACGCCGCCCTTGTTCAGGCAGCGCTTGCAGGCGGCGTAGAACTCTCCGGTGAACAGTACCGCGCCGGGACCCTGCGGATCGGTGGAGTCGACAATGATGACGTCGAATCGGCGCTTCGTCTCGGCGACGTATTTCATGCCGTCGTCGATGACGCAGTCGAAGCGCCTGTCGGCGAACACCGGTTTGGTGAATTCGGGATAGTGTTCCTTGGCAAACTCGACCACCGACGCGTCGATTTCGACCTGGGTCAGGCGCCTGACCGACCGGTGCTTGAGCACCTCCTCGGCGATGCCGCAATCGCCGCCGCCGACGATCAGCACCTCCCTGGCCCGGCCATGCGCGAACAGCGGCACGTGGCTCATCATCTCCTGATAGACGTATTCGTCGCGGCTGCTGATCTGGGTAGCACCGTCCAGCATCAGCATCTTGCCGAAGAACCTGTTCTCGAACAGCACCAGGTGCTGGTGCGCCGTCTGGGTCTCGTAGAGCACCCGCTCGACCTCGTAGCTCACGCGCAGGCCGAGGTTCTCGAACAGGGTCTCTGCAATCCAGCGCTTGTCGGCCACTGGCCTATTCTCCTCGGTCAATGGCCGACATCGGCCGGCCATCCAGCGCAAGGCTGTGATGCGGGTTTTAAAGCGGTTGATAGCCGGCACAAGGCCTGCGCGGTACAGGCCGTCCCCGGCGGCATTAGTGGGCGAAGGGCGTCAGGCGGCAGCGCCCTGGCCGCGCAGGTGCTCGCTGACCGCGATCTTCGTCGGCCTGAAGGCGTCGCGCAGCACCGGCCAGAGGAACGATTCGCGAATGCCGGGGATCGAGGGGAACAGGGAGCTCAGCCCGTAATAGACCAGCCAGAGCTGGATCAGCAGCGGCGTGCCGCGGATCATGGTGCAGAACGCCCGCGCGAACCAGGCCGCCGGCGCCGGCCCCGTGACCTGGACCAGGCCGATGG
>Ga0210122_1000453_pt1 | contig 14199 bp, 4 predicted proteins | sample Muzzi_CordB_D2_FD_185530 | JGI IMG/M metagenome (GOLD analysis project Ga0210122, IMG submission 185530) | Wetland microbial communities from San Francisco Bay, California, USA, that impact long-term carbon sequestration - Muzzi_CordB_D2 (SPAdes) | ecosystem: Environmental > Aquatic > Marine >... | reverse complement strand
GGCCGATGGTGATCTCGAGCAGGTTCCGCTGCACCGCCCAGAACGCCTTCGGCCGGTCCCCGCCCGTGTCATCTCCGTCAGCTCCTTCGCCGTCCGCCGTCTCGCGCTCGATGCCGGAGCCCGAGGGGAGGACAGACGCGGCCGGCCCCACCGAGAGGACCAGCTCCGGGAACGCACCGACGAACTGGGCGGAGAACGCGTCGAGAGCGGCTCCGCCCTCGACCGACTGGCGGGCCGGGATGTCGGTGAAGACGTCCTGGGCCGGCGGGTAGATGATCGTGCCGTCCGCCTCGAGCTGGGGGTCGATCAGGCTCTTGTCCCTCTGGATGCCGAGTGACACCGAGATGGGGAAGAGCTCCGGCAGAGTCCCGGTCCCCGCGATCGTCACCGAGAGCGCCACCGTCTCGAAGTCGTAGGAGCCGCCCTCGAGGTAGCGGAGGATGCCCGCGACCATGTCCCGGATCGCGGTCGCCTGGCTGCCCGAGAGGGTCTGGCGGGCGTAGGTCGGGTCGAGGTCGGTCCGGGAGTAGAAGGAGACGCCTTCGGCCCCGATCTGGGAGTCGATGGTGCGGTAGAGGTCGAGCACGCCGTCGGCGCTGCCGTCGGCCACCAGGGACTCGAGCGCGCTCTGGTCCGGGCGGAGGTAGACGGTGTAGGTGCCCGCCTTCGGCTCGTCGCCGACCAGGAAGTCGTAGCCGGTCCGCACGCCGGCCCACTCCGCCACCGGCACCAGGTCGTCGAAGTAGAGGTTCTTCGGCGCCTCCTCGCCCGCCACCGGCACGGTCTTGGGAGACGGCAGCAGGTTGCCGAAGGCGTCGGTCAGCCAGAGCTCGGCGTTCCAAGGCTGGCCGATCTCGGCGTAGCGGTCGAGGTACTTACCCGGCTCGACCGGCTGGTTCGACTTCGCCACCTTGTAGAGCGGCACGAACACCCGGTACTCGGTCTCGATCGAGTCCTCGGACTCACGCTGCGGCCCGGAGGGCATGGACAGGTCGCTGGCGATGAACCCGTCGGTCGCCTCGGTCCGGAAGGTGACCATGCTGTAGAGCGCGTTGAGGTCGGCCGTGGCACCCCCGGCGTCGGCGATCATGCGCCGGCGGCGGTAGCCGTCCGGGATGCCGGCGCGACGGAGCGCCTCTTCGAGCTCGTCCGCGGTGAGGCCGTCCGTCCGGCGGTCCAGGTGGGCCGCCAGCTCGGTTGCCAGCTCGTCCTCCAGGTCAGAAGGCACCTGCAGGCTCGCGGTGCCCTCGGTGCGCACGAAGCCGATGCCCGCCGCCCCCGCCGCAACCGACACGTGGAACGTTTCGAGCGCCGCGTCGGTGGTCGTGGCGTAGAGGAGGTCGGTCACGTCCTGGTCCATGACCAGGGTGTTGCCGTAGATCGGCGCGACACCGTTGGCGGAGCCGGACGGGGTCTCGCCGGCGAGGGTGACGAGCACGTAGAGCGGGGCGCTCGTCGCTCCCTCGGGGAAGAGCGCGGCCGGCAGGTTGCCGCCGTCGACGCTCGACAGGCCGTCGTAGTAGAGGACGTACCCCGGGGCGTTGGTGACGCTCGCCTGCTCCAGGATGCGCAGGAACGCGTACGGCTCGTCGAGGTTCGCCGCCACCGGCACCGATTCCTCGGCCTGCGTCTCCAGGGCCGCGGCGAGCTGCGGAGGTCGGGACTGGGTGGTGGTGTTGGTGCGGAGCAGGAAGACGTTCGTCGGGTCGAACGCCGAGTCGAGCTCCTGGGCGTTCGCCTGGGGCTGGTAGAGGATCTCGATCGCCTCGACCGGCCCCTGACCGCCGGCCATCTGGTCGAGGAGGAGGCGGAGCAGGCGCTGGATCGACGCGTCGGCGCCGCCGATGCCGTAGACGTGGTCGAGGTCGCCCTCGCCGGTTCCGGCCGGGACCTTGGTGACGGTCAGGGGCAGCAGGAGCGCCCAGGAGAAGTTGCTCGGATCGACCGGCGTGCCGCCCGGGGCGTAGGCCTTGTCGGTCGTCCGCGTCTCGACCGAGACGTCGATCCCGGAGCTCGCCGGGTCGAGGCCGGCCAGGAGCTCCGAGAGGTTGGGCGGGAAGGAGCGCAGGTTCCGGTCCGTCTCGCCTCCCGCCTGGGTGAATTGCTTCCAGGCCAGGGAGCTCTGGAAGGCGAAGGACTGGGGGCCCGACTCGAGGAGCGGCAGGATCTCCGGGTCGCCACCGGTGCCGATCGCGTCCGGGGAGACGTTCCGGTAGGGGGCCACCTGGGTGTCGGTGAGCGGCCACTCGACGGTCGATGTGACCCAGGGCTGGCTTCCATCCGGGTTCTCGAGCTTGATCTGGTACGAGGCGGTCGGCTCCCCCTCCTCCGGCTTGGCCACGTACGCGATCGGGGTGAGCTCGCCCACCGCGAACTCCTGCCAGAGGAGCGCGTAGAGGGCCGTGGTCGTGCCCGTCTTGAAGCCGGGAGGTGCGGTGGCGCCGTCCGGCGTCGGGAGGCGCAGGCCGTGGCGGAACGTGTTCGACATGGAGCCCGCCAGGTCGCGGAAGTAGCCGTAGCCGACGGCGGTCTCCACCAGGTCCTTCAACGACCCCTCGTCGATGTCCCGGTCCTGCATCATCTGGACGAGCTGGTCGATGCCGGTCCGCACCGCGCCCCGGAAGTACTCGGTGAAGAGCGCTTCGGCCAGCGGCTGGAGGACATCGGCCGAGGCTCCCACCGGCTCGTCCGCCGAGGTGTTGACCAGGAGTTGGTCGAACCACTCCTGGAGGGTCACCTCCACGTACTCCTCGCTCACCGGGTTCTTGGTGTCGAAGACGTAGTCGAGGTCGTCCGAGTCGCCCGCGGCGTTCCGGCGTCCGTCGGTCGCGAGGCGGAGGAACGGGATCATCGGGAAGATGGTGGCGTTCTTCTCGTCCTCGTCGTCCCCCTCGGCGGACGGGGTGCCGATGTCAGTGATCGCCACCAGGAAGTTGTTGGCGAGCTGCTGCTCGAGGATCTCGTAGGTGAGCCCCGCGGTCAGCCAGTCGGGGACCTGGTCGAGGGCGTCGAGCTGCTCGAGGGTCACGGTCTCGGGCGCCCCCGGAATGTCCGCGGTGGCCACCGCCCAGAAGACCATCTGGGTGGCAAGGACCTCGAACGGCTTGAAGTCGGCAAACGGCACCGCGGCGGTGCCGGCCGGGGTCAGGTACTCGACGCCGAGGGAGCTGACCAGGGCCGCCTCGCCGGCGGCGGTCGGATTCGCCTGGTCGAAGGCGACGGTCAGCTCCGGCAGGTACCAGAGGCCGACGTTGCCGTCGAGACCGTCGACCAGTGGGTAGGCCGGGTCCCAGACGGGCGGCGCCTCGGAGAGGTCTCCCGTGATGCCGAGCACTGACAGCCGGGCACCGCTCGCCAGGAGGCCGGCCTGCTGGCCGCTCTCCACCAGCTTCCACTCGAAGCGGAAGCTCGCCTTGAAGGAGAAGCCGATCTTGATCTTGATGAACCCGAGCTTGATCTTGACCGTGACGCTCACCGTCACGCTCGCCTGGACGTAGAGCAGGATGCTGGTGTCGATCTCGGTCAGGAGCTGGAGGCCGATCGCCGCCTGGATCTTCACGTTGACCGAGGCCTGGATGATCTTGAAGTCGATCGTGCCGTAGATCTCGCCGATGACCCCGACCTCGCCCTTCAAGTAGAGCGCCTGGGGCGTGGTGAAGATCGTCGGCACGCCGGCCGTGGTGGCGAGGGCGCGGGACGGGGCGGCGAGGGCCCCCGCGGAGGTGCCGGCCGCGCCCCCGACGGCTTTCATCGCGCTCAGCGCGGTCGCCTCGAGCCAGGCCTCGACTTCCTGGGCGTCGGCCGAGTCGTAGGCGGCGGCGCCCTCGATGATGCCGTAGAAAGTGAGAGAGACGCCGGCCTTGAGCGGCCCCTTGGTGAAGTCCTTGCCGACGCCCAGGCGCAGGGCGAAACCGAACGCGGCGATCAGGTCGTAGGTGCCCTGGAAGAGGTCGCTGGTGGCCGACGAGAGGCGGGCGAGGTAGAACCCGCCGGAGCCGGTGACCGGGATCGGTCCCGCCTGGGCCTGGACCTGGGCCGAGCGGCTCCAGTCGTCCCCCTGGGGGAAGCCGACGTCGACCTTCCAGTCGCCGTTGGTGTAGACGTCGATGCCGACCATCGGCAGGGTCACCGAGGCGGCTCCCACCTGGAACTGACGGACCGAGTCCGGCAGCCCGACCTCGATGTGGAAGAGGCCGACGCTGTCGGTCACCTTGGTGTAGGTGATCTCGATCTCGATGACGTCCTGGACGGAGAGCTTCAGGCTGTAGAAGGGCGTGACGTCGTAGAAGATGAAGCCGAGCTCGATCAACCCCAGGAGCTTGGCGTGGGAGACCACCAGCCACTCGCTCTCGGGCTGGTAGACGTTGTCGTACTCGTGGTTCTTGAAGGCGTCGTAGAAGGTCCCGGTCATGAAGTCGAGGAACCCCTGGAAGGTCTTGGGCGGGTCGGCCGGGTCCGGGCCGGTCCGCTGGCCGAGGCCGAGGTAGAGGAGGTCGAAGACGGAATCGTCGTCCTCACCGATCGTGCCAGGGCCGGCCGCCGGCAGGGCGCGCACGCCGGAGGGGGTGACAGTCTCGTTGTTGAGCGCCACGATCCAGCCGATCTCCTGGTCGCCCGACGGCGAGAAGAGCGCGAAGTCGATCGCGCCCTGGGGCGGCAACCGCTTGCCCAGGATCTCGACCGAGGACTTGAGCATCGCCAGCACGAAGACGTCCGTGCCGTCGTCGAGCTTCTGGTACTGGAGCTGGAAGCGCTCGATCAGGATCTTGAGCACGCCCTCGATGTTGATCTCGAGCTTGCCGTCCGCCTCGGGGAGCTGGATGCCGACGGTCAGGCCGCTCCGCGAGGTGGTCTCGTCCGGCGGCTGCCAGCCGATCAGCATCGAGAACTTGAACGCCTCGAGCGAGCCCACCAGGGCACCCACGCCGCCCAGATCGAGGTCGAACACCAGGGCGAAGTTGAAGGTCTCCTGGACGTCGACCTCCGGGTTGTCGACGACCCATCCGTCCGGGAGCCCCAGAGCGAAGTAGCCGAGGTCCGAGAGCGGCTGGTCGGCGTTCTCCGAGTAGAGGAAGCTCTTGAGCACGAACGGCATCAGGGCGAGCAGGCTGTCGCTCGTCTTGCGGTCCGTGCTCTGCGTGAGGTCGAAGCGCAGGTTCCCCGGGGCGAAGGCGAGCTCCGGCGTGGTGGTCACCGGCGGCTCGCCGGGCGAGACCGTGAGGTCGTAGCCCATGGTGATGCCCATGTCGGCGAACGTCAGCTTGTCGAAGGAGAAGAGGTCGAGGAGGTTCAGGTTCTTGAACTTCATCTCCCCCCACATGGCGAAGCGGGAGCTGATGGTGGAGGTCGCCTCCTCGGTCGCGGTCGCACTGCCCCCGGTCGTCTCGGAGGCGGAGAACTGGACCTTGCTGAGGGTGAGGGTGTCGAGGTAGGGGTTGTCGTCGAAGGTGAAGGGCGGGAAGGGTGCTTCGACCACGAAGGAGTAGACCCCCTCGCCGGAGGTCGAGTCGTCGCCGCTCGACGAGTGGGCCTGGTACTGGCCGAGGATGGTGATGACGTTGCCGTTGGCTTCGGCATCACCGCTCGCGTTGCCGAGATTGACGTCGACCGAGAAGAGCTCGTTGATCGTCAGGTCGATCTTGCACTGGAACTCGCGGAGCTCCGAGTTGGTGAACAGAGCCCTCAGGTACTCGACCTCGAAGCCGTAGGCCGTGGTCACGGTGAGCGCCTGGGAGCCGGCGCCGCCCGGCTTCTCGTAATCGACCAGGCCGAAGAGCGAGCTCTTGCCGAGCTCGGGCGTCGCGGCTTCGGACTCGGTGTCGTTGATCTGGACACCCACGTGATGGGCGCGGAACGCCTCGATGTTGCTCGTGCCGTCCGCCTTGCGCATGCCGCCCAGGACGGCCTTGATCGCTCCCGGCAGGTCCTCGAGGGAGATGTTGCAGTTGACCGCCAGGAGACCCGCGAAGCTCGGGTCGGTCACCGCCTGCCAGAAGGGGTAGTAGAGGGAGCTCGTATCCGGCTGGGCGCCCACTGCCGGGCCGTCCGGGCAGTTGCCCGTGCCGTAGACCTTCTCGCAGGCGTCCAGGATGCCGGCCTGGAGGAAGGTCTGGATCTCCTCGGCCTCCTGGTTGAAGGTGTCGGGCTGGGCCCAGAGCGCCAGGTCGTTCACCAGCTCGGTGATCGACCGGCCGTCGTAGAACTTGAAGATCAGGATCGGCGGCACGCCCCCCGGGCCGGCGAGGCCGTCGGGCGAGAGGTCGAACAGCCAGTCGGCCACCTCGAGCTGCTGGTCGGTGCCGGCGAACTGGTAGAGCGTGTTGTCGCCGGTGGTGCTCGTCACCAGGAAGATCTGGTTCTGGTTGAGGGCGCGGCGCATGGCGTCGCCCATGCCGGTGAGCTGAAGGGTGCCCGAGCCGCTGATCGCCACCCGGAGCGCCGTCCACAGGTCGGCCGAGGTGAAGCCGGCGAGGAGGCTCTGGGAGGTCATGGCCCAGGTCGCCACCTCCGCGGCAGCGTCGGCGCCGGCGGCTCCGGCGAGCGCGCCGGCCCCGGCCGCGTCGACGAACAGGGCCTTCCGCGCCGGGTTGATCCCCTCGGTCTCCATGGTCCGGAGGGCCTCGTACCGCACGGTTTCGGTGGCGTCGACGCCGGCGTAGGGGACCATCGGCACCGGCCAGGGGTCGGTCGCGTCGTCCTGGCCTTCGTCCTGGGCCGGGGCCGCCCCGGCGCCAGAGCCGTTCGGCCAGATGGCGATCGGCTTGAACGACAGCAGATAGGCGCCGGACTCCCCGGCGGTCTCCCCGGACCCCTGCTGGTAGAGGGGGGACTCCTGGGGCTGGCCGTAGTAGGTGTTGGCGGCCCCAGCCGAGGTGAGAGCCGGCGTCAGGCGCACCCATGAGGTGGTCACGTTGCCGCCCTCGTCGCTCAGGAAGGCGGAGGTCGGGTCCTCGTCGACCATGGCCGTCCTCAGGAGCTCCACCCGCTGGGCCGCCGCCAGCCGGTAGGCGGCGCGGCCCTGCTCGAAGGTGAGGAGATCCCCGTCCGCCCCCTCACCGGGGACGACGTCCAGGTACTCGGTGCCGAGGTCCGCGCAGAGGAGCTGGTCGGCCGTACCGTCCCCCGTGGCGCCGCCGGAGGCCGAGGCGCTCGCCGCGCGCAGCCGGAAGGAGCCGGTGGGCGTCATGGAGTAGTGGCTCTGGTCGGCCACGGTCGTCACCGGCCGGTTGGCGAGGACGAAGCGTGGGCCCGGATCGCCGTCGCCAGAGCTCTCGGGGGCGAGGTCGAGCGCCCGGCCGAGCGTGGTGGCGAAGTAGGAGCCCACCAGGGCGTCCGCGAAGGCGAAGAAGGATCGGTCCGGGTCCTCGGGGAGGTTCAGGTCGAGGAAGCAGTCGAAAGCGAGGGTGCTCCCGTCGCCGGACTCCTCGCCCGCTCCGGCCGCCGGCCGGACGAGGGGGTAGCGGAGAGCCGTCAGCCGGTCGTCTCCCTCCGGAGCGGCTCCGTAGTACATGCATCCCGCCTCGAGGCTCGCGAGCGACAGGGCGTTCTCACCTTGAGGGGCGCTGGTGGCGAGGCGCACCTGGAAGCTCGCGTTGCCGGGCTGGGAGCCCGCCATGGGCAGCAGCAGGTCCCCCTCGGCCGGGATCTGCACCAGGCTCCCCCGCGGCGGAGTGGTCTCGAGGACCACGGTCCAGAGCAGCTTGCTGCCCACCTGCACCTGCTTGTTCTCGATGTGGAAGGTGTCGCCGTCGAGGGAGATCCCGGTGGGGTCCGAGGTGAAGGTGCGGGCGTTGAGGTCGAGGTTGCGGAAGGAGAGCCCCAGGGGGCTTCCGAGCACCCGGCTTTCCACAGGGGCGGCGGCGACCTCGACGAACGGGCCGTCGGGGTCTCCATCGGCGTCGAACCAGCCGATCCGCCGGTCGGTGCCCGACTCGAACGAGCTCCGGGCGTTCTCGGCGAACGTCTGCCAGGAGCCGTCCCGGGGGGCGAAGAGCGCGTAGTAGCCGAGCATCTCCGGGTCCCAGGTCGCCTGGAGGGTGATCGACGGGTCGGTACGGTCGGGGTCGGCGAACAGGAACGCGAGGCGCGCGGTCTCGGGTGCCACGCCCTCGGGGAAGTAGAGGCCGGAGTCGTTGCGGACGAAGGTCAGCATCGGTCCACCTCCTCAGCGCCCGGTGCCGGTGCCGGTGTCGGAGGCCGAGGACAAGGAGATCCGGTCGCCACGCACCAGGGGGAGGTCGAAGGCGGAGGGGCGAAGCTCGGCGCCGGCGTTGAAGTTCCCCTGGGCCCGCGGGAAGGTCACCTGGACCAGGCCGGCGTCCGCGCCCTCGGAGAACGGCGGGATGATGCGCTCCATCAGGTTCTGGAGCCGCCCCGTGGGCGTGGTGTCCGGGCCGGTCCAGTCGCGAGTGGCCGCGAGGACCTGGCGCAGCGTCGTCCCGACCGGCACCCAGACCTCCTCGCCGTCGACCACCACGGCGATCTCCGGGATGATCGCCGCGCGGCCGAAGAAGACGGTGCACACACCCTTGTCACCGCAGGCTTCGGAGGTGGCGCCACCGCTGAGGAGGGCGATCTGGTCCTTCAGGTCGTCGGGCGTTGCGGCCCAGACCAGGACCGGGCTCTCGTTCAGGGCGACGGTCGGCTGGTCGATCGCCGGCACCTTGCCCGTCGACGGCGAGTAGACCAGGCCCAGATAGGGCTGGGCGTCGTCGACGCTCACCAGGTCGAGGGCGCTCGCCGCGTAGCGCACCGAGGCGAGCGGCTTCCAGGAGCTCGTCGAGATGCCGATCTGGAGCTCGAACGGCGAGAGGAACGGATCCAAGGCCAGGGTCGGGAGCTTCGTCGGATCGGTGCCGAGGGGCGCTGACGAGACGGCGAACCCACCCGTTCCGGTGCCGGAGAACGCGTAGGTGATGTCCGCGGTCGTGGTCGATCTCTCGTCGAAGAAGCCGGCGTTGACGATCTCTACGCGCATTCCGGGCACCAGCTCGACCGCGTTGGCAGTGGTGTCGTAGCCGTAGCGGTAGAGGGGGACCTCGTCGAGGGGCAGCGGCATCGCCTGGGCGAGGCGCTCGGCGAGGAGCTCGGCGCCGCCCGGCAGCAGGCAGTCGGAGCCTCCGGTCTGGAGGTCGACGAGCGCCTGGCGGAAGCCGAGGAAGCTCTGGGCGAGGGCCTGGCGGTCGGTGGTCGAGGTGACGTAGAGCGCCGAGGCCGCGGCGGTGATCTCGGCGGTGACGTCGGCCCCGGTGGTGTCCCAGGTCAGGACGAACGGGGAGGTGGCAGACGCGGCAATCGAGCAGCTCCCGCCACCGGCGCCGGTGCCGGCCACGCCGTCGACCGCGAGGTCGACCGGGTTCTGGCACGCCTGGTTGGAATTGGGCGTGCCCGGAAGGACCCAGAGCGAACCGTCCGGCGCCCCGGGGCAGGAGTCGATCAGGTAGTTGGCGCCGGTGGTGTCGGCCGCCGCGTCCTCGGGGACGGGCGCGGGGCAGGCCGACAAGACGAGGGCTGAGAAGGCAAGGGCGAACGCTCCGAACAGGCCGGAGGGGAACCGGATCCGGTCGCGCATGGGGGGTGCTCCTTCCAGGGCAGTAGAAATGATGAGCTATATTTAAATAATTGTTGATCAACTATATCACGCCCATTCCGAGCTTCGGTCCCTCGTTTTCCGGAACTTCGTTCGGCGGGTCCGTCCATGGGGTTCGTAGCTCACTCACTTTGTGCGACCTGGAATCGGTCCACACGACGAACACGAACCCTGAAGGAGGTCTGGACTGCGTGTGTCCCCGTCTTCTGTCTGTTTGCGGTGCTTGGCGGTAGCGCTGACGGTCGGCCTGTTGCTCTCCGCTTGTGCCTCGCCTCGTTTCGGGAGTCGGAGGTTGCGCGGGTGCCTTTCTCCATCAGCGTCCAGCGCAAGACCTCGCGGTGGTACCGGCCCGGGGTCGAGTGGAAGACCATCCTACGAGCGACTCCTACGAGCGACCTCCAAGATGGCGTCCGCGGATCACAGCTCCACGCGGACTCGCGTTGACACCCTGTCGGCCGACTGCTACGTTGTCGCGGCCCTGAGAAACAAATGAAATGACATGAAATCGGGTGCGTTCTGCCTTCGCGCGGACGGGCCGACCGGATCCTCGTTCCGCGGGTGCGTTCCCGGGCCGAGTCTGCGCGGTGGCCCGAGAGGTGGGGACGCCGAGAGCACCCCTGAGGAGGACCGATGGCGCCCGACCAGCTCGACCCAAGCCACATCATGCAGACCGCGACCGCCTTCTGGGCGTCGAAAGTGCTCCTGACCGCGGTGGAGCTCGATCTGTTCACCACCCTCGGGGACGGAGGGATGACGGCGTCCCAGCTCGGCGAGGAGCTCGGACTGCACCCTCGAGGGACGTACGATTTCTTCGATGCCCTGGTGGCGCTGAAGTTCCTCGAACGGGACGGCGACGGCCCGGACGGCGAGTACAAGAACACGCCGCAGACCGCGGCCTTCCTGAACAAGAAGAGCGCGACCTACATCGGCGGCATGCCGGAGATGCTCAACGCCCGTCTGTTCGGGTTCTGGAACGATCTCGGCACGGCCCTCAAGACCGGGCAGCCACAAAACGAGGTCAAGCGGGGTGGCAAGTCGGTCTTCGAGGAGCTCTACTCGAGCGAGGCCACCCTGGGGGAGTTCCTGGACGCGATGACCGGCTTCCAGGCGGCCAACTTCATCCTGCTGGCGGAGAGGTTCGACTTTTCCAGGTACAAGACGGTGAGCGACATCGGCGGCGCCTTGGCCCTGTTGTCCAGGATCGTCGGTGCGCGCCATCCACACTTGACGTTCAACAGCTTCGATCTTCCGCCGGTGGCTCCGCTCGCCGAGAAGCATGTCCGGGCGGCGGGTATGGAGGGCCGGATCCAGGTGGTCGGTGGGGACTTCTTCGAAGACGACCTGCCCCTGGCCGACGTCATCACCATGGGCAACATCCTCCACGACTGGAATCTGGAGAAGAAGAAGATCCTCATCCGCAAGGCGTACGCCGCCCTCCCGGTAGGCGGAGCCTTCGTCGCGATCGAGAACCTGATCGACGACGCCAGGCGGGAGAACGTGTTCGGCCTGCTGATGTCGCTCAACATGCTGATCGAGCACGGCGACGCCTTCGACTACACCGGAGCGGACTTCCGCGAGTGGTGCAGCGAGGCCGGGTTCCGCCGGTTCGAGGTCATCCCTCTCGCGGGCCCGACCAGCGCCGCGATCGCGTACAAGGAGTAGAAGGAGTAGCCTGCCTCGCACACCACCGGAGGTGGAGGAAGTGCTCGGCGGGTCGGATTCGGTACCATCAGTCCATGCGCAAGAGCAGCTTGCTCATCATTCTCTTCGCCTCGGCCCTCGCCACCGGCATCGCCGCAGACACGGTCGAGACGGTCGATGGCGAAATCCTGACCGGCACGATCGAGCGGAGCAGCTTCGTCATCGAGACCGACGACGGCAGGCGGCTCGACGTGCCGAAGGAGTCGCTCCGGGTGCTTTACCTAGAAGGAGGCCAGGTGCGCCTCGAGCTTCTGGAGGGCGAACCGCTTCGAGGACGGCTGGTGGGGGACTGACGGGACCTCCCGGACAGCCGGGTCGTCCGCTTTGTGCAGGGCCTCGACGACGAGGATGAGGCGGCGGTCCGTCGAGCCGTTCGCGTCGCGCGGGACGTCACCCGATGGAGTACCCCCTCGAACACCGTCGGCCGATCCGCGATCCGAAGGTCCTCGACCGGATGCGGATCGCGTTCGACCTCTACCAGGTGGCCGAAGACATTCAGCGGCAGAACCTTCGCCGCCGGAACCCGCGGGCACCGACGAGGAGATCGAATGGGGCATCCGGGAGTGGCTCGCCAAGCGCCCCGGTGCCGAGCACGGTGACGGTGTCGGCCGACCCAGAAAGGCCAAGATCTCCGAGAGATGACCGAGCCGATGCTCGCGAAGGTCTTCGTCCGGCTGGAGGTCGATCTGCCAAGGAGCGGTACAGGGTAGACCGTAGCGCTCCAGGTCGCCCCACCGTGGCCGGCGTGCGCGGGCCGTGCCCAGAAGGGTCCACGGGGACCAGCTCGGTCCGATCGGTCTCCCCCCTGCCTCACACGACCCGGTGCCAGGGGGCGCCGAGGATCCCCTCGGAGAGCCACTCGGTGCTCTCTCCCGTGTGGAGGAGGAGGCCGCCTCGGAAGAGGTCCGGGTATTCGTCCCGGAAGGCGGTCAGGCCGCGCAGGTCGCGGGAGCCCGGACGGCCGCCGGCCTTGATCTCGATCGGGATGAGACCGTCCCGGGCCTCGACGACGAAGTCCACCTCGAGGCCGGTGGTGGTGCGCCAGGTGAGGACCTCCGGTCGGGGGATGCGCCCGTGGCGCCAGGCGAGGAGGTCCGCCAGAACGAGGTTCTCCAGGTGGGCGCCCAGCGGCTCGGTGCCTGCGAGGTGGAGCGCCAGACCCGGGTCGCTCCAGTAGAGCTTCGGCGTCTTGATCAGCCGCTTGGTGCGATTCACGGAGTAGGGTCCCACCCGCACGAGCTGGTAGGACGTCTCCAACAGGTTCAGGTACCGGTGAACGGTCGGACGGGGGATGCGGGTGTCGCGGCCGAGCTCGGTCTGGTGGACCAGGTTGCCGATCCGCAGGCAGGCGGCGCGCATCAGTCGCCGGAAGTCGAGGAGGTTGTCGATCGAGGCCAGATCCTGGAGGTCCCGCTCGAGGTAGGTGCGCACGTAGCCATCGAACCAGATCGTGCGTGCATCGTGCGAGTCCAGCTCGATCGCCGGAGTCGGATACCCGCCGAGCCGGACCTCGTCACGCCAGTCCGCCGCGGGCGCCTCTCCCCGTCCACGCACCAGGTCGTACCAGCTCTCCCTGGGAGTCTCCAACAGCTCCTCCCAGAGGCCCACTCGCCCGAGACCCAGCCGCTCCCGGCGCGTGAGTGGCCAGAGGGTCACGTAGGTGGCCCGACCGGCCAGGGTCTCCGAAATCCGCTTCATCAGCAGCAGGTTCGCCGAGCCGGTGAGGACGAAGCGTCCTGGTCGGCGGGGCCGGTCGCGGTCGACGGCCCGCTTGATGGCGAGGATGAGGTCGGGCTCGCGCTGGATCTCGTCGATGGTCATCCGGGGCGCCGCTCGGATGAAGTCGTCCGGCGAGTCCCGTGCACGCTCGCGGGCGGCGAGGTCGTCCATGCTGGTGTACAGACGGTCTTCCAGAAAAGGCTCGGCCTGCACCAGAGTGCTCTTGCCGGTCTGCCGGGCACCCATCAGGACGACCACGGGAGTGACCTCCATGGCACGCTCGAGGAGACCGGTGGCGTGGCGAGGGAGATACGAAATGCCCATTCCGTGGACGATTATCGTTCATCTAATGAACGTTTCGCAAGCGAGTGGGGGGCATCGCCGCACCCAGCGGCCTGCCCGGAGGCGCCCCGTCCGGGGATGGCGCTCCATGGGCTGTTCAATCTCGGTATGAGTTGCCCGTTTGAGCTCCTGAAATGTGCAATCTGCCTATGAAGCGGCGTTGTGAGCATCTAGATCTGCCAGCTCATGGGGAGTTTGTACATTCCGAAGCTACCAATGGACTTCTCATCGCCTGAATGATCACCTCATGCCTCACGGTGCAACCCCACCCTGGAGACACACTCCCCCTGTCGAGGTGGCGCGAGGGGTTCCACTCAGATCGATGCGGTTCCCTTCCCGTGCCGGCCGGAGGGACTACACTGGGAGCACCCTGGCGGTCAGGAGGAGCGGACATGAGGGTCTCGGCTCGGGAGCCCGATCGAACGCGGGAAGTGGTGCGTCCGGGAAGCCCTTGGCTGCGCCTGGTGGTCGTCGTCGTTACTCTCTCGATCGCCGGCGGAATGACGTTGGCGGTGGTCGCCGTCGCGGGGCAGCTCGGGATCGATCCCAAGGACCTCCAGGGCCCCGGCGCCGTCGTCAGCGTCCCGACGGTGACCGTCTTCCTCCTCTACCTGACCCTCCAGGTGCTCCTCGTCTTCGGCGTGCAGCGGGTCGTCCACAAGAGGCCCGTCTCCGATCTCGGACTGCGCGCTCCGGTTGTCAAACACCTGGTGATCGGCTTCGCCATCGGGATGGGCCTGTGGGTGGCGCCGTTTCTCATCGACGTGGCGAACGGGAGCAAGACCATCGCGTGGAGCCCGCCCGCCGAGGTTCCCACGCTCACGCTCGTCGCCTACTACTGCCTGTTC